>Ga0055584_100003424_pt1 | contig 15664 bp, 15 predicted proteins | sample OSDHelmetaG_FD_58716 | JGI IMG/M metagenome (GOLD analysis project Ga0055584, IMG submission 58716) | Pelagic marine sediment microbial communities from the LTER site Helgoland, North Sea, for post-phytoplankton bloom and carbon turnover... | ecosystem: Environmental > Aquatic > Marine >... | reverse complement strand
ATTTTTCGATCTTTTGAGGAGAATAGCACCGCTATTTAACGATAAAGAACGGGAGATCTGGCCAAACTCGGTTTTTTCGCAGTAGATCATGTTAAATCCGAAAGGCTCCTCGGTAAAAATTGGGTTATTTCCAACCCCAATAAGATAACATAGGACACTACAAACTCGCATGAATAAACGGATTCTGGAATTGAATATCAAAACTGAAAAGCCTGCCGGATTAAGTTACCTTGACGCTGGTGTAGACATTGACGCCGGAAATGAACTGGTCGAGCGTATCAAACCTGCCGTAAAGTCCACCAATCGTAGTGGAGTGATCACCGGCCTGGGAGGCTTTGGCGGCCTGTTCCAGCTCGATATCAAGCGCTATAAAGAACCTTTGCTGGTATCTGGAACAGATGGTGTTGGCACCAAATTACTTTTGGCCAAGCAACTTGATCGCCACGACACCATTGGAATTGACCTGGTCGCAATGTGTGTCAATGACATTCTGACATGCGGTGCAGAGCCCTTGTTTTTCCTGGATTATTACGCCACCGGAAAACTGAAAATTGACAATGCCCAGGCCGTAATTGAAGGCATCGCAGACGGTTGCAGGCAAGCGGGCTGTGCACTAATAGGTGGCGAAACCGCCGAGATGCCAGGCTTGTACAACCATGACGAATATGATCTGGCGGGGTTTACGGTGGGTGCCGTTGACCGTTCAAAGGTCATTGACGGTAGCCAAATCAAAGCCGGGCATATCGTACTGGGTCTTGCATCATCAGGACCGCATTCCAATGGCTACTCTCTTATCCGTAAAGTACTGGAACAATCCGGGGACGATCCATCCACGCCCCTGGGTGATACGACCCTGGGCGAAGCGCTGCTTGCACCCACGAGAATTTATGTAAAAACCCTGTTGAAACTGATCGAACAACACCCACTAGATGGGCTTGCTCACATTACCGGTGGAGGCATCAGTGAAAACATCACCCGCGTCATACCGGCAGGCCTTGGTATTGATATCGACCTGTCCGCCTGGCAAATGCCGGCCATCTTCCAGTGGTTGCAAACAAACGGCAGGATCGAAGAACAGGAAATGCTTCGCACTTTCAACTGCGGTATTGGCATGGCGCTCTTGGTAGCCGAAGATTCAGCCGATGAAGTTTGCCGGGCTCTGGCGGAAGCAGATGAGCCTGTTTATCGTCTTGGCCGTGTTATTGAGTGTCCTGACTCCACCCGGCGGGTCAACTATATCCGCTCATGAAGCAAAGCCCGTTAAAGGCCGGGGTATTGATTTCCGGTACCGGCAGCAATCTGAAAGCTCTAATTGATGCTATCGCTGCAAACGGTCTTGATCTCAATATTGTGCGAGTTGTCTCCAACCGTGCAGAAGCGCCGGGAATAGTCCATGCGACGACAGCCGCAATTCCGGTCAGTGTTATCAGTCATATTGATTTTCCGGATCGACCAACACACGATGCTGCGGTCGAAAAGGTCTTACGGCAAAGCGGGGCGGAACTGATTATTCTAGCCGGTTACATGCGAATCCTGAGTGACAACTTTACCCGTCAGTTCAGTGGTCGCATGATTAATTTGCACCCTTCCCTGCTGCCTTTGTATAAGGGCCTGGATACCTATAACCGTGTTTTGCAATCAGGTGACAATGAAACCGGCGCCAGCATCCATTTTGTCACCGCCGGTCTCGACTCGGGCCCGGTCATTGCGCAAGTGAAATTGCCGGTCCTTCCCGGTGATGATGCTGATTCATTGAAAGCCAAGCTGGCTCCGCTTGAACATAAATTGCTGATAGGCACCGTCGATTTATTCTGTAAGCGGGAAATCACTTACCAGCAGGATGCGGTTTCATACCAGGGCGAAATACTCAAATGCCCCCTGCAATTAAAACCGGACGGCAGTTTTTTTTGATTCCAGAGAATTATTTTTCCGGCAATTCCGTGCGCAAACCCAAAGCGTGAATTTCATTGCCCATCAGTTTTCCGAGCGTGGCATAAACCATCCTGTGTCTCGCCAGAGTGGGTTTACCCTCAAATGCCGCACAGCGAACCACTGCCTCAAAATGAACACCATCATCACCATTCACGGTTACTTCTGCATCCGGCAAGCCTTTAAGTATCATTTGCGCTATTGTTGTGCTATCCATAAACTATCGTCCTCTGTTACCGGGCAATGCTTCATGAAAATAAAACACCGAACGGGGGAAACATTCATTAAATTTAAACCGCATGGCCGGGAGGGCAAACGGATTTGACCTTTCAGAAGCAAATATCATAGTGGATTCTATTGCTAATAAAAACACCCCTTCAAGGTGGATTGTTTTATATCCCTGTGAATACCACGGTTTGAACTTCAATCGGGAACCCAACTGCCTGTGCTGATTGCAATCATTCAATTGGTTGCAGGTTTTCTGTTGCTGGTATGGGGCGCTGACCGCCTGGTGGCAGGTGCATCGGCGACTGCCCGCAACCTGGGGGTTTCTCCCTTGATCATCGGCCTGACCATTATTGGCTTTGGCACCTCAGCGCCTGAGCTCGTGGTTTCGGCTATCGCAACGATGAAGGGAAATTCCGGACTGGCTGTCGGTAATGCGCTTGGTTCAAATATTGCCAATATGGGACTGGTGCTGGGTGCAACCGCGTTGATCTATCCACTGCGCATGGAATCCACTGCACTGAAACGTGAATACCCGATGTTGCTTTTTGTCATGCTGGTTTGCTTTTTAATGGCGCTCAATGGTGTCTACGATCACTGGGAAGGCTGGGCTTTACTCGCCGGTTTGCTGACAGTCGTCATCTGGATTATCCGGATCGGTTTACACCGACCGCTCTCTGACCCACTGGCAGAAGAATTTGATGCCGAAATCCCCAAGGACACTCCAACTAAAGTTGCCTTGTTCTGGCTTGGAGTCGGGCTCATCGTTCTGCCCATCAGTTCGACAATCCTGGTCGAGGGGGCCATCACGATCGCGCGTATCCTGCATGTTACCGACACGGTCATCGGCCTGACCGTTGTGGCAGTTGGCACCAGCCTGCCGGAACTTGCAACAGCAATCACAGCCGCCTTGCACAAGGAAGACGATCTCGCCATAGGCAACATTATTGGTTCCAATATTTTCAACCTGCTGGGTGTGCTGGGTATTGCGGCTGCCATCCAGCCTATAACCCTGATTCCCATCATCCTTGCACGGGATTTCCCGGCGATGTTCCTGATCACCGGTGCACTCTACCTGATGGCCTCGGATTTTCGCGGCCCCGGCCGCATAGGCAGGCGATCGGGTAGTGTGCTGTTGCTTATGTATATCGGCTATATCATCATGGTATGGATGAGTTCCACCAAGATCCAGGCGAACTTACCCATTTGAAATTATTTTTTAAATGACATCGATGTTCCAATCGATCGCCAGGATTCAATTAGGGTTAGAATACGTACATGGACAGTATTGCCCTGAAAGAGCTGGCCCAGGCCACCATCAACACCAAAGCCGCCGCAGCCAGCCTGGTTTCCCCTATCAACGAGGCTGTGTGGCCGCATGCCGGAGTAATCTGAATGGTTAAAATGGATGCCGCACTCAGAGAGCGTGCCTCAAATATACGCATGCTGGTACTCGACGTGGATGGCGTTTTAACCGATGGTAAGTTGTATTTCGACCACGCCGGTAACGAAATGAAGGCATTTAATACCCGTGACGGGATGGGCATGAAGGCCTTACAACGGGCTGGAATAGAAGTCGCCGTCATAACGGGAAGAACATCACAGGCCGTAGCCCACCGTATGGATCAACTGGGTATCAAGCACGTTTACCAGGGCCGTGAAGATAAACTCGATGCGTTCCTGAATTTACTGGAGATCACTGGTCTGGATGCGCAGCATATCTGTTTCGCCGGCGATGACTGGATAGATCTTCCGGTACTTTTAAGGGCGGGCCTGGCCGTATCGGTGGCTGATGCCGAGGATCGCGTTAAACAACAGGCGCACTGGATATCCCGGCGCAATGGTGGTGATGGAGCCGTCAGGGAAATCTGTAATCTCATTCTGGCCGCACAGGAAAAAGACCAGGTCATTCTGGACGAGATTCTGGCATCATGATTACCCGGAAAACACGAAGGGGAATAACCGTCCTGATATTGCTCAGCGCTGTCAGTTTCTGGTTAAGCCGCTCACAGGATAATAACAAGCCGGAACTGGTGGCAGGTCTGGATCCAAAATTGAATTACGTATTACGTGATTTTGAATTACAATTTTTCGATGAATTCGGGAAGCCCACTATCAATATGAAGGCACCTGTATTGAGAAATGACCCCAAACTACAACTGGGCACCATTGAGCGCCCGGTGGTCAAACTCAATCAGGCTGACGCAGTTTGGGATATGACGGCAGACACGGCCACCGTTACAGCGGATAAAGAGCATGTTCAGTTGATCGGGCAGGTTTATGTAAAGCGGAATGAACCTGTATCCGGAAGCTGGGTCGAACTCAATACCCGTGAAATCCAGATTGAAGTCACACCGCAAACCGCCATTACCGCTCAGCCAGTCAGTATGTTCGACGGCGTCAACCGGGTAAACGCTATTGGTCTCGAACTGGATATGAAAACCAAGACATATTCACTAAAACAACAGGTTAGAGCAACTTATGCTGTCAATTAACCCGCTATCCCATAAGCAACTTCATGTGTGTCTTTTGTTGTGTCTGCTTTTTCCAAACCTGCCCTTAATGGCACTGGAGTCCGACAGGCAGGAACCCCTCGAAGTTAGTGCGAATTCCACTGACGGAACACTGGGTGATGGCATAACTACCTTGCGGGGAAGCGTTGATATTCGACAGGGCACCCTGCGCATCACGGCCGATGAAGCCGAAGTCAAGAAGATAGACGGACGCGTTGGTGCGGTAACATTTCGTGGTCAACCCGCTTTTCTTGAACAGGAGATTGAGGAACAGGGCCTGGTGCAAGCCACCGCCAATGTCATTGATTACCAGGTTGCCAGTGGTCTGGTTACACTGACGGGCAGTGCGGATGTCAAACACCCGCAATACCAGATCAGTGGCGAATTACTGACCTACGACCTCAATGTGCAACACTTTCAGGGAAGTGGCGATAGCAATGGTAACGGCAGGATTCATATACTGCTTGACCCGGAAGTGCTTAACAATGAAAGCGAGAAAAAGGGCGAAAAGAAAAAGGTTGAGTTAGAGGACCCGGATTCATCAGTACCGCCAGTCGTTGTAGAAAATCCGGAAAAGGACGGCAACTGACATGCTTAAAGCCACAGACCTGCACAAATCCTACCGTAAGAAAGAAGTTGTGCGCGGCGTTACCGTTGAAGTGGAGCCAGGCCAGGTAGTTGGATTGCTTGGCCCAAACGGTGCGGGCAAAACAACCTGTTTTTATATGATTGTAGGCCTGATTCCGACCGATCAGGGCAATATTACCGTTGACGATGTTGACATAACCCATAAACCGGTGAATATTCGCTCCAGTCTTGGCGTTGGTTACCTGCCACAGGAAGCATCCGTGTTCCGCAAACTTTCGGTGCGGGATAATATTTTGGCCATCCTGGAACTACGCCGTGATCTGGACCTTGATCAGCGAAAAGAAATACTGCAAACACTGATGGAAGAACTGGGCGTATCCCATCTTGCCAGTCAGATGGGCCAGGTATTGTCAGGTGGAGAGCGGCGCAGGGTGGAGATCGCACGTGCATTGGCTGCAAGACCAAGATTTATCCTGCTGGATGAACCATTCGCGGGAATTGACCCGATTTCAGTTCGCGAAATCCAGGGAATCATCAAGCAACTGACAGATCAAAACATTGGTGTTCTGATCACCGACCACAATGTTCGTGAGATGCTGGGAATCTGCCATCATGCCTACATTCTCAATGAAGGTCGTGTTCTGGCAGAAGGTGACGCCGAATCCCTGCTGGCAAACGAAGAGGTACGTAAAGTGTATCTCGGCAACGAGTTTCGGCTCTGATGACAATAGAGCTTACTAAATACATCACTCATGATTAACCCATCATTACAACTCCGACTCACCCAGAAGCTGGCGATGGCGCCCCAGTTGCAACAGGCCATACGTCTGTTACAGCTAAACCGGATCGAATTGCGGGACTATATCCAGGAGTTGGTCGAAGCCAACCCGTTGCTTGACCATGAAGAAGATGTAGAGCAGGCAGATCAGCCTGCTAAGGACGCATCGCCTGATACTGAAACGCCCGAATCCCTCAATACTGAAAGCGAACAGGATTACTCGCTTGACGATTACGATGATCAACAATGGCAAACCGAACAAGATCAGTGGGCCGACACCACAGCCTGGTCTGATGACTTTTCGGAGCGGCAGTTTGAAGACACCAGTTCCAGTTCGTTACGCGAGCACTTACTGGCGCAGATAGAACTCGCCCACTTCAATGATATAGACGCAGCCATCGCGGCTGCCATAGTCTACGCTATCAATGATGATGGCTTCCTGACTGATGATATCCAGGAGATACGCGAAAGCCTTCTGCCTGAGATACAGGTTGAAGATGACGAAGTTCTCGCCGTTCTCCATCGTGTGCAACGACTGGAACCGGTCGGCGTAGCCAGTCGGGATCCAGGTGAATGTATCTGCGTCCAGTTACGGGCCCAACCAACGGGCACCGCTGGTGTTGAGTTGGCGCTTCGACTGGCACGTGATCACCTCAAGCTGGTTGCCAACAACGCCTACGAGGACATGCAACGTGAAACCGGGGCTACCTCGGAAGCTCTCAAACAGGCATTGGAGCTGATCAGGGGGCTGGAGCCGCATCCGGGTTCACGTTTCGACAACCGCCGGGATGAATACCTGGTGCCCGATGTTTATGTTCGCCGTGATGGTGACGAGTGGGTGACCACGCTGAGTCCGGAAAGCAACCCCAGTTTGCGGCTGAACAAATACTATATCGGCCTGTTACGAAAATCCGGCGGCAAAGACGCCGAATATTTACGTGGACGTTTGCAGGAAGCTCGCTGGCTGCTTTCAAGTCTTGAGTTGCGTAACCGTACACTGCTGAAAGTATCCCAATGCATCGTGGACACTCAGCGGGAATTTCTCACTGATGGTGAGATTTCCATGAAGCCATTGATCTTGAAGGAGGTTTCAGAACAGGTCGGGGTTCATGAGTCGACGGTATCGAGAGCAACAACCCGAAAATATATGCTGACACCGAGAGGAATTTTTGAGCTGAAATATTTTTTTTCCAGTCATGTACGCACCTCAAGCGGCGGTATGATTAGCGCAACGGCCACCAAGGCCAGAATTCAATTATTGATTGATAACGAGCCTTCAACAAAACCGCTGAGTGATCAGGAGATTTCACAACTTTTACTTCAAACCGGAATCTGTGCAGCAAGACGCACAGTTGCTAAATATCGAGAATCATTAGGCCTGGGGTCGTCTGCTGAACGTCGACGGGCATATCGCCGGACGGTTAAGTTCTAGACAACCTTTGTTAAGGGGGCGGCCATTGAATGCAAGCTGGCCTCGCCTCAAGCGCCTACTCTTGGTGACTTGAATCTTTTGGGGGGCCCTTAATCGCCACTTAATGCAGGACACTACACCAGCGTAGTGGAAAAAATAGATAATTCAGCATCTGAAGTATAGACTGTATATATACCCGGTCGAAAAATCCGGCCAGTGGTAAGGCAAACTAAATGCACCAGACGTTTCACACAATGAATATATTTAGGCCCGCCAATCATTGATGTGTGGCTGGTAGGCCTTACATTAGTCAGTCAGGGTTAAACAAAAAAGGAGATTGTTGATGCAAATCGATATTACCGGACACCATGTTGATGTAACTCCAGCACTTCGTGCCTATGTCACCGAAAAAATGCAAAAACTGATACGTCATTCTGATCAGGTTATATCAATTCGCGTTATTCTGAATGTGGAAAAACTGCAACAGTTGGCTGAAGCATCCGTCAACGTTGGCGGACAAACCTTATTTGCCAAGTTCACCGCACAGGACATGTATGCTTCAATAGACGGTCTGGTAGACAAACTGGACCGCCAGGTACGTCGGCGTAAAGATCGCTTCACCAATCATCAACATACCAAACCTGAACCGGTGAGCCCGGAAGGTTGACACTGAACAAGCCATACGTCGTTGAAATCACCAGATGCTGAAGACCTGCCATGCTGGATAGTGACTTACTGAGTCCGGCCCGCATTCTTGCGGGTGTCAGGATTAACAGCAAAAAGCGCTTGTTCGAGCTCATCAGCACTACGCTTGCAAGAAAAAACCCGGAATTGAATTCGAGGGAAATATTTGAAAGCATTTGTGCAAGAGAGCACCTCGGCACCACAGCTCTCGGTAACGGCATTGCTGTACCCCATGGACGAATCAACGGCACAGAAGAAGTTCAGGCACTTTTCCTGCAACTGATCAAACCACTGCCTTTTGATGCGGAAGACGGCAACCCGGTCGATCTGATTTTCGCCCTGACTGTCCCAAAGCAATGCACTGGCGATCATAGAAAACTGCTTTCTGACATTGTTGAACGCTTCAGTGATCCTCAATTGCTGGAGCATTTACGCAAGGCGGCTGATGCCAATGAACTTTGGCAATTGCTTTCCAGTGCACATGCCTGAAGGGTCTGCGTGGATAACGTAACGCAAGACATTATCATCGTCAGCGGCATGTCCGGTGGGGGTAAATCAACCGCATTGAATGCGCTTGAAGATCTGGGTTATTACTGTATTGATAATCTGCCCGGTGCAATGTTACCGGGTTTTGAACTGCAAATATCCGCCAACAAAGATCTTTACAATAAGGTCGCCCTTGGCATTGATGCACGCTCTCGTGAATCTGACCTGCAGGTCATCATTGACTGGATGAGTCTGCTCAGGGAAACCGGCTTTAACTGCAGACTTTTGTTTATCACCGCAGAAAAGCCTGTATTGATTAAACGTTTTAGTGAAACACGCCGACGTCATCCACTGACCGGCTCTGAGCAGGTTTTACCGGATGCCATCGATAACGAAGCAAATCTGTTGGAGGCGCTGCGTAGCTGGTCAGATCAGGTGATCGATAGCAGCCACACAAACATTCATCAACTCCGGCGCCAGGTGCGGAACTTCGTGGACCGGAACTCCAGCGACATGACCATTGTGCTTCAATCATTTGCTTACAAGCAGGGTGTTCCGCAAGACGCTGATTTCATATTTGATGCCCGTATCCTTCCCAACCCCTATTGGCAGGATAACCTCAAAGCTCTCACAGGTAAGGATGAGGCCGTCAGTTCGTGGCTAGAGGGCGATGCGCAGGTGATACAGATGTCACGGGATATCGAGAATTTCATGAATGCCTGGCTACCCGCATTCCAGGACGCACAGCGCAGTTATGTCACCATCTGCATCGGTTGTACCGGTGGCAAACACCGTTCTGTATTCCTGTCTGAAGCACTGGCAAAGTCACTTGGTAAAAACCATGAGAACGTATTGGTATATCATCGGGAAGAGCCCCTCTGGAACAAAGCCTGACATCCGGTATTAGACATTAATTCGTACTACCTGGGCATCAAAAAACCACGTGTTGCAATATCCCCCTTAAGTTCTGCCTCCTTGATACAATAGGCCTGTTTTTGAGGACGCCAGATAATGTTTGGCGGTTTTTCACAAATTTCACCAAAGGTTGACGTTAGCGATGCGGGAACATCAGCACGAAGAAAAAACAGCCCGTCATCTGGATCGCTTGTCCGATGCGTTGGACAGTGGTGTTCAGTCCCAGGTCAAAAAACTACTCAACAGTCTCAATGGTGCTGAGATTGGCGATTTGCTCGAGTCGTTGCCTCAAGCCAGACGACAGGTAGTATGGGATCTCGTAAAGGTTGATCTCGACGGCGATGTACTGGTCGAGGTAAACGACGAAGTACGTGCAGGCCTGATTCGTGACACCTCACCTGGTGACCTGATCCAGGCCGTAGGCGACCTGGATATTGATGACCTTGCAGATATTCTGAATGATCTTCCGGATGCCGTCATCACCGAAGTGTTACGTGCCATGGACAGGCAGGACCGTGACAGACTGGAACAGGTCATGTCCTACCCGGAGGACTCGGCCGGTGGGTTAATGAACCCGGATGTTGTGACGGTAAGACCGGATGTCAGCCTGGATGTTGTTTTACGCTACCTGCGGCTCAGGGGTGAATTGCCAAATGTTTTTGACCAGCTGTTTGTCGTCAAACGAACCGGCAAGTACCTGGGTCAACTCAAGCTTGCAGACGTACTGACCAGTGAGCCCGCCCTCCTGGTCAGCGACCTGGTTGATACGTCAACAGAGGCCATCCCGGTCAATATGACGGCCCGGCAGGTCGCCATAGAGTTTGAACACGATGACCTGGTATCTGCTCCCGTCATTGATGAGAATGGATTATTACTGGGTCGCATTACCATTGATGATGTCGTTGACGTTATCCGTGAAGAAGGCGAGCACATGGTTTTGACCTCTGCCGGTCTTGATGAAGAAGACGATATGTTTGCACCCGTGATGCACTCTGCACGCCGGCGCTGGGTGTGGTTGGGTGTAAACCTGATAACCACCCTGCTTGCAGCTATTGTGCTGTATGCATTCCAGCCGACACTGGATCAACTGGTTGAATTGGCTGTACTGTTTCCGGTGGTTATGAGCATGGGCGGTATTGCGGGTACACAAACACTGACATTGATGATCAGGGGCATGGCAACCGGACAGGTAAGTGCCCGCAACTCGATGGCGATTTTACGAAAGGAACTGGCCGTGGGTATACTCAACGGCATCCTGTTTTCTATTATCATCGGCACCATAGCCTATCTTTGGTATGGCAATGTAGGCCTGGGGTTGGTGATGGGCTTTGCGATTGTTGCAAACCTCGTAGCCGGCGCCCTTGCCGGTGCATTGATTCCAGTTATTTTAAAACGAATGTCAATCGATCCCGCTCTGGCTGGTGGAGTGGTATTGACCACGGTAACCGATGTCATCGGGATTTTGGCTTTTATCGGTCTTGCCAGCTATCTACTGCTCGCAACTTAGCACTCTCTCCACATGCAGATATTACTGATCACCCAGGAACCACCCTTAGCGCCTGAGGCTATAGCAACCGGCAATGCCATTCGAACTGCCCAGCTTGCCGGTGCTTTGGGCCGCGCGGGGCATACCCTCTCACAATCCTGGCTGGATAACAAAACGGAACTAAAAAAGAGCAGGCACCCGGATGCGTTTCACAACCGGGACGAGTTGCAGGCAATCATCACCAGGCTGCAACCGGATGTCATCCTTGTCTCATACTGGGAACTACTCGAATTGCTGCCTTTCAATTTGCCACAACCGGTGATCGTGGATTTCGTAGCGCCCAGACCACTTGAAGTACTTTTCGAACATCCCGAGCGGGTCAAGCCCGAATTGCAGCGCTTACAGAACAATCTTACAAAGTGCGATCTTTTGATGACCGGCAACCAGCAGCAACGTGACTTGCTCTGGTTTACATTGTTACAGGCAGGTTTCGACCTGCGTGACTGCGACCCCGTGCTGGTCGTGCCGTTGTCGGCAGAGCCCGCCGGTAGGCCGGAGTCAGACCCTGGCATCGACGGCTGGACACTGGTAAGCGGTGGAGTCCACTGGCCCTGGCGTAAGTCCGATGACTACTGGCAGGCAATCCAGAGCATGAAAGATGACTCGGGATCCGATGCACCCCGCCTGGTACTGTTTGGAGGCCCCTACCGCTGGCAGGATAAGAATCCTCAAAGCACCAACCCCCTAACGGGGGCTGATGCCGGTCAGCAGGCCAGTACCGGTATAGCAGACACTGACCCTTATAAAACCCAGGGGCTTGCACCCTACTCTCGCTTCAGCCGTTTCCTGCTGGAATCTGCTCACATCGGCCTTGAGGTTGCACAGGTAAATATTGAAAGAACCTATAGCCAGTCATTCCGCTCACTGGAATTCTTACGTCATGGTTTACCGTTAATATGCAATGACTACCTGCCAATAGCCGGGCTGGTTAAACAATATAAGGCCGGCTGGACAATCAAGGGGCCGGATGAGATTGCGGGCCTTCTGCGTGAAATCATGAAGAACCCGGATGAATGGAAATCCCGTTCGGACAATGCACTGCGCCTGGTTAAAGAGGTGCTAAACCCCGATATGACAGTCAGTCCTTTATTGCGCTGGCTCGAACTGCCTGCAAAAGCACCTCAATTGCCTGTAACCGGAGGACAGCCCGCAGCCGTCATTCTTGGCGCACCGGGTTGGCCGGAACGGTTAAGACGGCAGGCCCGCTTGCTCAGACGAGCCGTTCTGGGTCGGCTTTTTCAAACAGGGAAGGACAATAAATCCGGCGATAATATACTGATTGTGACCCGCAGCGATCTGTTTCCTGCCGATCATGGTGCAGCGGTGAAAATCGTTGAAACAGCGAGAGGCCTGTCACAGCATGGTCGTAAAGTAGGTATCGTCAGCGATGACCGGAGTCACTGGTGGCTATTTGAAAACGGCCGCAAGCAGCGCTGCCGGATGCCATACTGGTTACGCTTACTAAGTTTGCCACGTTCGCTGACCCGCCTTCTTCATTACAGTAAGGAATTGCCCGAAAGCAATAGTTTTTTATATCTGCCTCTCACCGATAGCAGCTTTTTCTGGCATAGCCTTTATGCTGCCAAACAGTTGAATGCCGGTATTTTGCAAGCTGAATTCCCGGCCTACGCAAAACCTTGCATAGAAGCTCGCGAGATTCTGAACGCCGCGGTGGTTCTGGTCGAGCACAATGTTGAGTATGCCCGGCTCAAAGCCCAGATCACCGAGCTTTCCGATGCACAGTTTCAAAACTTGAAGGCGATCGAAATCGATTTATGCAACCGTTCCGATGCAGTGGTTTGTGTGTCTGACAATGATCGCCAGCAACTACTGAGAGATGGTGTAAAACCTGAGTTACTCAATACCATCCCACATGGTTTTAACCCCGAACCCTACAAGATTCCCGCACAAAGCAAACTGAGAAAAGAGTTTGGATTGCCGGATAACGCGATATTGATCGCGTTCCATGGGACATTTTCCTACCCGCCGAACCGGGATGCCTTACAAGTTTTTGCTGACATCCTGTTACCGCAACTGGCCAGTAGCCGTTTTCCATTCCATGTCATCGCTATAGGACGTAACCCACCGATTGAAAGCATTCACCCCAACATTCATTTCACCGGTAGCGTAGATGAGGTCGGTCCCTGGTTGAAAGCCTGTGATATGTCGGTCATCCCGTTACGCGAGGGTGGTGGCACAAGGATGAAAATCATCGATTGTTTTGCTGCAGGATTGCCCGTTGTCAGCACCTCGAAAGGAATTGAAGGTATTCCCGTCGTTAATGGGCACGAAGCCTTTATCTGTGATGAGTGGGTGAGCATGGAAAACAGGATCGTGGAACTGGCTGAATCAAAAGAACTCCGTAAACAACTATCCTCGGCGGCACTTGAATTCACTTCTGAAATGGATTGGAAAAGTTTAAGTCAACGATACCTCGACATTTATTCTACTGTACGACGGGTTCCTAAATGAAAAACCATGTGTTTCATGGCATGATTTACATTGACGGTTGGCGGGGCAGACAGAATATTGGAATATGACCATGAATAATCTTTCCGGTACAACACTGGAGATCAGGGAGGTTTCCGGCAAAAAAGCCCTGGGTACGTTTATCCGTGTTCCATGGACCATTTATAAGGACGACCCTAACTGGGTACCGCCCCTGATAGCAGAACGCAGAGATGCACTCTCGCCCAGGCACCCTTATTTCAAGCACGCAAACTGGCGTGCATGGATCGCCTACAGAAATGGCAATCCTGTCGGGCGCATTTCAGCACAGATCGATGATCTGCATCTGAAACAATACGATACGAAAACCGGCTTTTTCGGATTTATCGAAGCGCCGGATGATGATGAGGTTTTCCAGGCCCTGTTTCAGACCGCCGAAAACTGGCTGCGCGATCAAGGAATGCGGGAGGTAATCGGCCCATTCAACCTTAGCATCAACCAGGACCTGGGCATCCTGATAGAAGGATTCGACTCACCGCCCTACGTCATGACAGGTCACTCACCCGCTTACTATGGTGCCGCAATTGAACGCTGCGGATACAGGCCGTCACAGGATTTACTTGCTTATGGACTGCACGGCGGCACCCTCGCCATACCCAGAGTGATGCGTGCATTGATCGAAAGAACCGGCGACCGTATCAAGGTCAGAAGCCTGGGTTCCAAATCGAAACGCACCGAACTGGAATCTATGCGGGACATATTTAACGACGCATGGAAAAACAACTGGAATTTCACGCCTTTCACGCCAGAGGAATTCAACCTGATTGGTAAAGAAATTCTGCTGGCCGCACCCAAAGACTTTGTTCAGATAGCAGAGCTCGATGGAGAGGACGTTGCGTTTATCGTCCTGTTGCCGAATATTAATGAAGCCATTGCAGATCTCGATGGTCGTTTATTGCCATTCGGTTGGGCCAGGTTATTCTGGCGTCTTAAAGTGGAGTTCCCCAAGTCAGCCAGGGTTGCTCTCATGGGTGTAAGGCAAAAATACCAAAATACCCGCTTCGGACCCGCACTGGCCTACATGATCATTAATGCAGTCATGGAAGCCGGCAAGGCCAAAGGGCTTGAACGCGTGGAAATGTCCTGGATACTGGATCATAACCACGGTGTCAGGAATATCATTGAAAGCGTTGGTGGAGAGATCACCAAACGTTACCGCATGTACGAAAAAGGCCTGTAATGGTCCTTTTAGTGCCCGGATGCCTGGCCCGTAAATGAAACCAGGCGCAAAACATGATTGATCCGACCACTCAGTTCCGCTCCGTTATTCTTGCCGGTGAGCGCCCCGGCGGCAGCCCTATCAGTCACGCTTTCAAAGTTCCGGCCAGCGTTATGGTACCCGTTGCAGGTCAACCGTCTTTGGCCCGCGTTATGCAGGCAATTGAAACCAGCCAGCGGGTAAGTGGCGGGATTATCTGTGGCCCGGCGGCCGATGTCGTTTCACAAAGCGAAGAGATACAGAGTGTTTTGAAACAACCGGGTTTTGAATGGCTGGCACCCGCCGAAGGACCCGCAGCCAGTGCCTTAGCAGCACTCGAAAAACTGGACCATTTCCCAGCCCTACTCACTGCAGGCGATCACGCACTATTAACCGGTGAGATTGTGGATAATTTTTGCAGTCTTGCGATTTCACGCTGTTCGGCCGATGACCGCGAAAAGACCCCTTCCACGCACACTGATCTGGAAGCGGGCTATGACATCATCATTGGTTTTGTTCCGTATGCGCTGGTAAAGGCGACGTGGCCGGAATCCAGGCGTACCGTACTGAAATTTTCGAATGGACAATTTTGCGGCAGTAACCTGTTCGCCATCATGACACCCGAAGGCCGCAAGGCCCTGCAGTTCTGGCGCCAGGCAGAAGCTGACCGTAAACACCCCTGGCGGATCGCCCGCCGTTTTGGATTTATGGCACTTTTACTGTATCTGTTCAGGCGCCTGAGCCTTGAAGATACTTTAGGTGGATTGTCAAAAGCCGCGGGTTGCCGTATCGGCCATGTGAAAGTGCAGTTTGCCCGTGCCGCCGTGGACGTGGATTCGATTGAAGATCAGAAGTTAGCGGAGAAAATTCTTTTGGGAGAAAA
>Ga0055584_100003423_pt1 | contig 15668 bp, 19 predicted proteins | sample OSDHelmetaG_FD_58716 | JGI IMG/M metagenome (GOLD analysis project Ga0055584, IMG submission 58716) | Pelagic marine sediment microbial communities from the LTER site Helgoland, North Sea, for post-phytoplankton bloom and carbon turnover... | ecosystem: Environmental > Aquatic > Marine >... | reverse complement strand
TCACTGGGGAAGTTCTCGAGTGGCGCCAGCAATGTGATCTCATAAGTGCCATCTGGCAATCGCCGAGGAAAAAATGGAATCGCAATCGCCTTACCTAGCCGAGTCAATGTCGATGTGGCCGTTGTGTGCATGGACGGCACGCCAAAGAAATCGATGATTTCCGCGCCCTTTCGATTGTAGCTCTGGTCTGGCGCGTACCACACCGTTCGGCCAGCGCGCAGATTACGAACCATTTTCTTGATATCGCGTTTTTCGATCGTATTGGCGACCGAACGCTCGCGACCGCTGCGTTGAATTTCTGTAATGAAGTCACTCCGGTTCCTCCGATAAACGCCGTCGAACGGTAGGCTGATGGCGAGAACGCGACCGCTCACTTCCAAAGTGGTGAAATGGGCGGCCAGAAGAATAGCGCCACGACCATCCTCCTTGGCTTTTCTCAGGTGCTCGATTCCTTTGATGACTGTAATCGACTGGAGATGCTTATCACTAGCCCATCGGCCAAGACCCATTTCGACGAGCATCATGCCCAGTGCTTTGAAATGTTCAACGACCAGAGTATGACGCTCTTGAGGACTCATCTTGGGAAAACACAGTTCAATATTGCGTTGGACGATGCGACGCCGCGAACTGCCAACACAATACGCCAGCCGGCCTAGTATCCGCCCCGTTGCAAGAACGGCCCGATGTGGCAGCAGGCAGATAAGCCATAGCACTCCCATAGCAAGCCATATTGGCCAGTATTTCGGAGCTCGATAGCTACTAAGGGGCTTTCTATCTTCAGTCATAGCGACTGAAGTTTACTCGGACATGCCGTCCACGTAACTATCATCGACGGTTTTTCATGCAACATCGACATCCCCCTCGCTGGCGGAAACTTCATCGGTTTCAATGCCAACATGAAATGTGGCGAGGTCTGGCATGGCAGCTTGATTTCACGCTATACCGATGATTCTATCGGAATAGAATGATCGCAATTCGGTTCTCGCATTACTCATTAGGTCTGTAATCGGGCCGAACAAGCCGCCCTTGCGAATAGCGCTGCCCATAGAGACGTCAGACAGGAGGATGTCGCCATTATCTACACGCATCTATGAAGAACGATAAATCGCCTCATAGGCGTATTCTGTGCGTCACGACAAGCGTGCTTCGGGGGCGTGTTCTGCAGGTAGAAGGTTTGTTAGTCTAGGTCGATGAGGTTCAATATCAAGACAATCTTCCCGCTCATGATTCTGCTGTTTCCCGGCCTGATTCAGGCCGCAGAATTTCCTATTGCGGACGAGGTTATTATCGACAAATCAGATCGTGAGCTGTATTTGCTGAATGATGGCGAGATTTTCCGCACTTTTAAAATTGCTTTGGGGATCGTTCCGGAAGGTGATAAAAAGGCAGAGGGCGATTTTAAAACGCCTGAGGGTCGATACCTCTTGGATACACGTAATCCGAACAGTGACTATTTCTTGTCGATTCATATTTCATATCCCAACGCTGCCGACCGTCAGGAAGCTAGGAACAATGGTGTGTCGCCGGGCGGAGCTATCATGATTCACGGCCAGCCTAATGAGCCTAGTCGGTCAGAGGCCTACTATAGGACGCAAGACTGGACCAACGGCTGCATCGCCATCTCGAACTCTGACATGATCGACCTCTGGTTGATGGTTGGCGACAATACCCCCATAGAAATTCGTCCTTGATGGATCACAGGTCAGTTATCTCACCACAGGCCTGTTGGTCAGAGACTACCTAAAGAAACTACCCTGCTATACCTGATATGGCCTTGAAATAGCCTGTGAAGGCTATATCGTTTGTATCCCTTTCATTACGTCGGGAGACGATTGCGTGAGCGACAAGCGCGAGACCCTTGGGTTCCAAACTGAAGTTCGTCAACTACTGCAGCTGATGATTCATTCTTTATACAGCAACAAGGAAATTTTCCTTCGTGAGCTGATCTCCAACGCCTCTGATGCGACGGACAAGTTGCGCTTTGAAGCGTTGGCCAACTCCGACTTACTGACTGAGGATACTGAGTTGGGTATCAAGATCGAAGTCGATAAAGAGCAGCAGACATTGTCTGTGATCGACAACGGAATTGGCATGTCCCGAGACGAGCTCATTGACAATCTTGGCACGATCGCCAAATCGGGTACTGCGGAGTTCTTGGAGCAGATGACGGGTGATAAGCAGCATGATGCGCAACTGATCGGACAGTTTGGCGTTGGTTTTTACTCAGCCTTCATTGCTGCGGATAAGGTCACGGTTGAATCTCGCCGTGCAGGATTAGCAGCTGATGAGGCCGTTCGTTGGGAGTCTGAAGGCGAGGGTGAGTTCACGATCGAAAACATCGAGCGCGCTGAACGAGGCACGCGAGTTACTTTGCATCTCAAGAAAGATGAGTCCGAATACGCGGAGTCATTCCGAATCCAATCATTGATTCGAAAGTACTCAGATCACATTGGCTTTCCCGTGTCTCTTACGGCGATCGGCGAAGAAGATGCAGAGACCAAAGTTGTCAATTCTTCAACCGCTCTGTGGACGCGCTCACGGTCAGACGTGACAGAGGATGAGTACAAAGAATTTTATAAGCATCTGTCGCACGATTTCGCAGATCCACTGACGTGGAGTCACAATCGGGTTGAGGGCAAACGTGAGTATACGAGCCTGCTGTATATTCCCGGTGCTGCACCGTTTGACATGTGGAATCGCGAGGTACCCAAAGGACTGAAGCTGTACGTACAGCGCGTCTTTATCATGGATGATGCTGAGCAATTTTTACCTTTATACCTGCGCTTCGTGAAGGGTGTAGTAGATTCGTCGGATCTTCCCCTAAACGTATCGCGAGAGCTGCTTCAACAGAATCCGGATCTCAAGTCGATGCGCTCTGCTTTGACACGTCGCGTATTGGATATGTTGAAGAAGATTGCGGGCGATAAGGACAGCTATCAGACGTTTTGGGGTGAATTCGGTCAAGTGCTAAAGGAAGGTGTAGTCGAAGATCACGGTAATAAGGACAAGCTTGCCAAATTACTCCGTTTCGCGACAACGCAAAACGGCAACGACACTCAGGACCAGTCTTTGGATGACTATCTTGAAAGAGCAAAAGAGGACCAGGACAACATCTATTATATTCTTGCCAAGAATTATGCGACTGCCGTAGCCAGTCCGCATATCGAGCAGTTGCGAAGCCGTGGCGTCGAGGTCTTGTTGCTGACTGACCGAATCGATGCCTGGCTGGCAGATGGTCTGACCGAGTATGAGGGAAAGATGCTCGTTGACGTTGCTCGTGAAGCACTTGATATACCGGAAGAAGATGACGAAAAAGCGCAAGACAAACTCAATGATGAGAACAAGAAATTGTTGGAGAAGATGCAAAGTTTGCTGAGTGAGCGTGTCGCGGCGGTTAATGTCAGCCGTAGGCTTGTTGATTCGCCAGCCTGTGTTGTTGCTAGCGATCAGGATCTGAATCCTCAGGTACGTCGTATGTTGGAAGCCAGTGGGCAGGAGTTGCCGGAGTCGAAACCGATTCTTGAAATAAACATCGAGCATCCACTTGTAACACGACTTTCTGGTGAGGAAGATGACAGTCGCTTTGAAGCGCTGTCTAATATCGTCCTCGATCATGCGCTGTTGGCGGAAGGCTCACAGCTTGAAGATCCTTCGCAATACGTACAACGTATGAATGCCTTTCTGCTAAATAACAACGATTAAGCTGGCCATGGGCGATTGTGATAACAATGAGCTGCGAGTGAAACTAGACGATGAGCAGTTTCAGGTAACTCAAAACAAGGGTACCGAACGAGCGTTTACCGGCAAGTATGTGGACCATAAGGTTCAAGGGGTATATCAATGCGTTTGTTGCGACACGGAGCTGTTTAGCTCCGAGCACAAATTCGATTCGGGTTCCGGGTGGCCTAGTTTCTGGCTGCCACTGGCGGGTGATGCGGTACAAACCAAAATTGATACGAGCCATGGCATGACACGGAGCGAGGTGGTTTGCAAAAACTGTGATGCACACCTTGGCCATGTTTTTGAGGATGGTCCGCAACCGACCGGCTTGCGATACTGTATCAATTCCGCGTCATTGGACTTTAGGAATTTTGAAGAATGAAAAACCAACTGATAGTTGCGATTATTATTACTTTTTTTACATTAACTGCCTGTAATACGGCTGAAAATAATGATGTGGCTGAGGATGAAGCTATGACTAATGAAGAGACAACTAATGAAACAACAACTGCAGAATGCGCAGTTGCAGATGAATCGGGTCTAATTCAGGTTGCTCCAGGACTGAGTGCAAGGGTTGTTAAGAAAGGATTTGGTCGCAGCGCAGTTGCAGGCGACTATGCTGATACCAATGTCTGGCTATGGCTTTATGACGAGTCGGCAGAAGACAAGCATGGCGCGTTTATCTGGGAGTCAGGCAGTACCGTATTTCAGTTTCAGCTCGGTGCTGGACAAGTGATTAAAGGTTGGGATCTTGGTGTTCCGTGCATGCTAGAGGGTGAAACACGTGAGCTTATTGTTGATGGAGACTTGGCATACGGTCCGTCAGGGCGCGGTGAAATCCCTCCCAACGCAACTCTGATTTTCACAATCGAACTCTTGAAATTGACGGCGCCAGACTAGTTTGTCTATTGGTCCGTTTGAAGCTTGATGTCGATTCGACGGTTGAGGCTGCGGCCGTAACGAGTCTCGTTGTCAGCGATGGGCAGGGAAGAGCCGGCTGAGGATATGAACAGGCGATCTTTTTCGATACCGCCATGGACGATATAGTCGCTAACAGCCGCTGCTCGCTTCAAGCTTAGTTGTTGATTCCATTCGTCGCTTCCGGACGAGTCAGTATGGCCCGTAATGGAGATCATCGTTTCCGTGCAGACGTTAACCAGCGCGACGACTCGATTGAGACGAGGGTAGGCTGAGCTCAGAAATTCAGCGCTGGATTCCTCAAAATTTATCGCTCCGATGACAAACGCCTCGGCTGCCATTGTACAGGCCTGCTTAGTGTCTATCGTCGGATCGATATAGAGCATGTTCGCGCTAACAGATACCCCTTCTGGAAGGACTGTCCGGAGTGCTTCCAGACGGCTTTTCCATACGACTTCCTTGGTCGTCACTCCCCGGATGTTTATCTCATTATTTGCAAGCACTGCCTCTGAAGAGTTTGACTCAGCCAGCAGATAAAGCACTTTCACAATCACGTCCTCCCACTGGTCGGGAGCAATGCCAAGCGGCATAAATTCTGCTTCAAGTGAGTGCTCTGAAAAGGATGATGCTGCAACTTGTAGCAGACTCTGTTCGTGATTCGCGGACGCTGTATGGCCAGCAAGCCGCAATGCCCCATGCTGCCACCGAAAGTCAAAGCGCGGTGTAGGAGCGGGCAGCGCAGGCTCGTTCGATTTGTCGAACGTGGCATCGAAGTTGAGTCTTGGAGCTGTGGCCAGACCGCCGATAAGCAGGACGACGGCAATACACTTAAATACTGATATTTTGGTCACGTAATTCCCGTGCCTGTCCTAACCAGTCTTCGCGATAAATGCGGCTGCGAAGCCCCTTTAAGGACCTGGCGATACGGTCGATATCGTACTCGCTCATCTCGGCAATTTGCTGGAATCGAAATATACCCATCTCATTGAGTGTTTTTTCGATTGCCGGTCCGACACCTTTTATCGCCTGCAACTTGTCACGCATGTCATTAGCAGACCCGGCAATTGATCCGTCTTCGACGGCCGATTCATTATCACGTACAGCGGCTTGGATATCGTCCATGGTGTTGACTGCGAATTTTTCTAAGCGTGAGCAACGATCTCGGAGAACCCATCCAACGATGGTGCCGATAACAGCTATAACAGCGATTACCGTGATGTGTAGAACGTTGAGTTCAGGCATCAATTGATTCCAGCCTTACATAAGGTCATAATTTTACAGCAATATTCACGAATCTATCCACTCTGGAAAGCCTGATGTCCAAATCACCTTATTCCGAAAGACTGTTTATTGCTGGCCCTGCCGGTCGATTAGAGGCAATTTTGGAGCTTTCAGCCGAACACTCACCACTCGGCAGCGTCGTCGTTTGCCATCCACATCCGCAACATGGCGGCACCATGCACAACAAGGTTGCCCATACTTTGGCCCGTGCGTTCGTCCAGCTAGGGTATGCCGCTCTTCGTTTCAACTTCCGAGGAATAGAGAACAGTGAAGGTGAGTATGACGAAGGTATGGGGGAACTTGATGACGCTTTGGCCGCCATTTCATGGATGCGCGCTCGAGATCCCGGCGCGAGACTGTGGCTTGCGGGGTTTTCTTTCGGTGCCGCGATCGCTGTAGATGCTGCTGTCGATACCGCTGTCGACGGTCTCGTGAGTGTCGCGCCTGCGATCACTCGATACGCATCAGGTCCTCTGGCTCAACCAGAGTGCCCATGGCTAATCGTTCAGGGTGATCAGGATGAGCTTGTCGATGTTGAGAAAACCGTTGAATGGGTAAACGGCCTGCTGCCTGGGCCTGAACTATTGATTATTTCCGGCGCCGAGCATTTTTTTCACGGCAGGTTGGTTGAATTGCGCGAGGCGATCGCAGAATTCGTCGTCGAATCGCAGGCATAAAAAAGCCGGGCAAGCCCGGCTTTTCAGTTTGAAGAGGGAATTTAAACTTCAGACCATGTCTTTCAAACCCTTAAGGGCAGAAACCTTAACAACTTTCGATGCAGGCTTTGCTTTGAACATCATTTCTTCGCCGGTGAATGGGTTGGTTCCCTTGCGAGCTTTAGTGGCTGGCTTTTTCACAACACGCATTTTCAATAGACCTGGGACTGTGAACATACCTGCGGCACCGCGGCTACCGAGATTCTTCTGGATCTGTCCATTCAGTGATTCGAAAACTGCTACTACGTCCTTGCGCGTCAAACCAGTGTCATCAACAATCTGTGCGTAGATTTCGGACTTGGTCGGTGGCTTCTTGGTGTTTGCTGCCATGAAAAAATGACTCCTGAAAAATAATAAACTGGGCTTATACCCTCGATGAATTCTGCGCGACGATAACACATGTTTTCAATATGTATAATAGAAAAAAGGCCTTTTAATTAAGGTCTTTTTAGGGTAGTGCGAATTAATTTAGTCGATGTAGAACTGCCGTTTGAATCGTACTGCAGAAGGTGCATCCTCGCCTTCAAGTTTGACGTTGATATCAAATACCAACACTTCGCGATTCGCTATGGTGGTGTCGCCGATATAATAAATGGCGATAACGTCACCGGGTTCTTCAATCTTGCGCATGGTGATATTTTTCAGTTGGCCAGTAAGATTGACCGTCTTTATGGTGACCTCGGCTATAACTGGTAAGTTGTCAGATTCTCGAATTACCGAAACATTGAGCATCGCCCGATTCTTGCTGCGAACGATGTCGTACTCGCGGGCAACTGCAGGAGGCAGCTGGTCGGTCGACTGGGCACTGAAGTGTATAACATGGTTCCCGATGTCCGCGGATGTCGCACCGGCAGGTTGTGCCTCAGGTACATCAGCCGAATTACCAAGGCCACCGCACGCTGAGAGCAGCGCGAGCAGCGGCAGAGAGGTTAATAGTGTTCCTTTGTTCATGACACCCACCCCTTAGTCTAAAAATACTATCAACCATTACACTCGGATGCGAAATTGCCTATTGTGCTGCAACTAGACGCTCGATGGCAGGAGCCCACTAATCAGAATATTAAATGCGAACAAGCCAATTATTGCGAGCATTGGCGTTAGATCGATTCCACCCAATGGAGGGATTAATCGCTGCAAAGGTCGCAATACAGGATCCGTTAACGTTCCGATAATTGCCGTGGCCGGATTGTACTGCCCTGGAGATATCCAACTGAGCACAACTCGGATCAGAATCGCGTAAGCAAAAATATTTACCGAGAGCATTGCTAACTTTACGATTGCCAACACAAAAATGTTCGATGCACTAGCGCGCTCACCGACAATGAACAAGACTAGAAAAATTGCGAGGCATTGAAAAGCGACCGTCACGAGAACAGTGGCTGTATCCAGTCGGCCAATGGCGGGGATGAGTCGGCGCAGCGGAAACACTAACGGTGACGTGAGCTTAAATATCCCTTGCGCCAATGGATTCCTGAAATCTGCGCGCAGCAATGGCAGCCAGAACCTCAGCAGTAGAACGAGCAAATAGAGGCTGGTCAACGCGTTTACGATATACACTAAAGCCGTGGAAACATTTGTGGGCATCAATTAATCCTTGGCATCTTCGTGGGCTTGGTCCGCGAGATCTTTCGCCCGATCACGTGCTGCGGTAACGGCGGCCGTGAAGGTAGCACGAAAATTAGTGTTGTCGAGATAGTCAAACGCTGCGGCCGTGGTGCCACCCGGTGAACGCACGCGGGCGATCAACGTATCCATAGTTTCACCCGATTGCTCGGCCATTTCACTGGCGCCTCGTGCAGTTTCGAGCACGAGAGCAAGTGCTGATTTAGGGTCGAGCCCCATATCTTTTGCTATCGTCACTAGCATGTCTACCAGTAGGTAAAAATAAGCCGGCCCACTTCCGGAAACAGCCGTTACCGTATCAATATCATGCTCAGTCGATACAGAAATAACCGGCCCAGTGGTTGAGATAATGCAGCTCGCCGCATGCCGTTCTTCTTCGGATGTTCGCTCATTGGCATACATGCCGGAAATGCCTAAGCGCAATAGAGCCGGCTGGTTAGGCATGACTCGTACGACTGAGAGTCCACCGCCCAGCCATGTATCGATATCACCGCTACGCACGCCAGCAGCTATCGAGATAATTAGCGGCCTTGTGATTTGCACGGCTTCTCTAAGCGGCTTGCAAACCGTAGATAGGATCTGCGGTTTTACGGCTAGCACCAGACATTCAGCTTGTTCTGCAATATCTAGATTATCTGCTCGAATGATAGTTCCCGGAAATTCATTAGCCAGGCGATCGCGGTTTTGTGCGAGTGGATCCGAAATCAAAATATGTGAGGGCTCGTAGCCCGCAACCAGCATTCCACCGGCTAAGGCGCGAGCCATATTTCCACCGCCGATAAAAGCGACCTTTCCGTAGTTCATTTTTGCATCCATCCTCTAGTGTCTTTCGCCAAACAATGCGGTACCGATTCGTACAATGGTCGAGCCTTCGAAAATGGCGGCCCGGTAGTCGCCGCTCATACCCATCGATAATGTGTCGATATCTATTCCGCCAGAACGTAACTCATCTGCCAACTCTTTTAGCTGCTTGAAAGGTGCTCGCTGATCAGTAAACTCAGTCCGTACGGCCGGCAAGCACATCAGGCCGCGCAACGCGATGTTCGGTAATTGTGCACAGATAGAGGCCAACTCGGATAGTGTCGACACGTCGATGCCAGATTTCCCCAGCTCCTTATCAATATTGATTTGCAGGCAGATATTCAACGGGCCGAGTGATTCTGGTCGTTGTTCGCTCAGGCGTCGCGCCGTTTTCGGATTGTCGATGGTGTGAACCCAGTCAAAGTTCTCAGCCACGCTACGAGTTTTATTGTTTTGTAGGCGCCCGATAAAGTGCCAGACTAGATCCATATTTCTTGTCTGTGCGATTTTTTCGAGCCCCTCTTGGACGAAATTTTCGCCGAAATCGCGCTGGCCCGCGTTGGCAGCATCGATAATCTTCGAAATGGACTGTTTCTTGCTCACAGCGAGCAATTTTACAGCTTGAGGGTCGCGATCGACCTCAATAGCCGAAGACGCCAGAAAATCTTTGATTATTACTAGGTTTTCCGTGACTCCAATCACGCTTTAGTCCTATTGCTTCACTATGTTAGGCTCAATTCTGCGCCGGGTTATGGTAAGTCCTGCCTCGTCAAAAGAGGGAGAAATATGGCCGTCGTCGTAGCTCAGCTTTTGTTGTTCACGTTGCAGAATAACGCCTCGGGCCTGCATTTGTCTGGGGGCATGCCGCCTATGATTCACGTTGATGGTGACATCAAGCGAGTTAATATATCGACGCTCACCCACAAAGACTTCAATAGCATGGTGTACGACATGATGAATGACAAGTAGCGTAAGAATTACGAAGAATTCCTGCCGCTACCAAACCACTGTAGCGGCATCGAAAACCGGTCCGTCGACACAGGCCCGCTTCATGGCATCGCCGTCGGGCGTACTGATTTTGACTGCGCAACCGGCACATCCACCAACAGCGCAAGCCATAAACTCCTCCAGAGACACTTGGCATGGCACGCCATATCTTCCAGCAAGTGACGCCACGGCTTTCAGCATTGGCGTTGGACCACAAGAGAATATTTCGACTTCGGTGAGTTCATCGCTGGACAAGGTCGATAGCCATCGGTCAGCAAGGTCGGTGACGTAGCCGTCGTAACAACTGTCGAACCCGGCAAGAGTCGCGAGCCGGCAGGAAATTCCCCAGTCCTCCATGAGTGGCATTGTTGCAGTGATTTCGTCGTCAAGCCATGGCGTTTCAATGTTTGAGCGCTGCAGCTTGAATGGGAACGGTAGCTCAGAGCCGAGAATCGCAAGCGGTGCCCAATCACCTCCTTGCCGTCTAAGATGATCCGCGATGTAGACCATTGGGGGAATTCCGACACCACCGCCTATTAGTAAGGCTTTCGGGCGCTCTTCAGATAGACGAAATGGCTGTCCGATCGGCCCGAGTATGCTGACAGTATCCCCCAGACCTTTCGTTGATAAGCTCCGAAGTCCATGGCCGACGATTTTGTAGAGGATATCGAGACAGTCGTCTTCGACACGCATGATCGATAAAGGGCGGCGCATCGGCAATGCTTCGTCACATGTAATGTGCACGAAATTACCGGGCTCTGCTTTTGCCGCACACTTCGGTGCGCGAATGCGCATGATGAACTGGTTGCCAGGAAATTCATCGACACTAATTATCTCGCCGCTTTCGACGTAAATTGTATTGCGATTTTGCTGCGCGTTTTTTTGATTGGCGGTCGTCACCGTGAGCTCATCATCTTGCCTATACGGTCAAGTACGGCCATTCGAGCTGCAACGCCATTCGTCACCTGTTTCGTGATCACAGAGCGTGGGCCATCAGCGAGTGTGCCCTCAATTTCGATGCCACGATTCATCGGACCTGGATGCATCACGATCGCATCAGGTTTCGCATACGCAAGACTTTCGTGACTAATGCCATAGTTGGCGAAGTACTCATCAATACCCGGCACACCGTCAAGATTACCGATGCGTTCGCGCTGAATGCGTAATGCCATGACGACATCAGCATCCTTTAGGCCATCCGCCAGATTGTCGACCATGTGTGCGCCTGGGAAGCGATCCGCGTCGGGCGCTAGAGCGGCCGGTGAAACAAGCCGTAACTCCCCGATACCCATTGTCTGCAATGCTTCAGATGCTGACATGGCGACACGCGAATGCTGGATATCGCCAACGATAGCTACCGTCATATTCCTGAAGTCATCGTTATGCTGACGAATCGTCATTAGGTCAAGTAAACCTTGCGTCGGATGTGATACATCAGATTCGCCGGCGTTCAGAACGCTAATATGGTCATTAACATGACGAGCTATATAGGCTGGTACACCATCGCTTGCATCGCGAACGACCATTATATCGACATGCATGGCTTCTAGGGTGTAAATCGTGTCAAGAATACTTTCGCCCTTCTTACGCGATGACGTGTTCACGTCCAAATTCAAGACGTCCGCACCAAGCCGTCGACCTGCTAGGTCGAATGACGCGCGAGTACGGGTGCTGGGCTCGAAAAAGAGGTTGCCAACTGTGCGGCCGGCAAGAGACTGGCTGCGTATTGGCAAAGCGCCTGGTGCTGCTAGGTACCTTTCGGCGTCGTCCAATAATTGGGTTAACAGCTCCGCCCCAATACCCTTGAGTGATAAAAAATGTCGCAGGTTACCCTTCTCGTCGAACTGCAATTTGGTATCGTCTAGTTGCATCGCGGGGCATTCTACTCAGATGAGAGGTATCTTTCAGCGATAAATACTGCCGCAGCGCTATCTATCATTTCCTTAGAGATTCGGCCGCGCCTACCTGCTGCTCGCGCCGATTTCAGAGCCTGCTCTGCCTCGACCGAGGTATAACGCTCATCAACTGTGTCGATATCAAGCTCGTAGCGGCGTAGCTCTTCAATGAAAGACTCGACCGGTTTTTGCATTTCACTTGGCGATCCGTCGATGTGGCTAGGCATACCGACGACGATACCGGTCGGGCGCCATTCCTTGATAATAGCTGCGATTGCTGCGTGATCAACACCCTCGTTGCGATTGTTAACTACTCCAAGCGGGGAACCGGAACCGGTGACATCCTGACCGATAGCAACGCCTATCCGGCGCAGGCCGAAATCGAATGCGAGTATTGTTTTGGGTTGCGACAAATTAGGCGTGCCCGGCTTCCGGCGAAATACTAGCGAGATCGACACCCAGAAGACGCGCTGCAGAATCCCATCGATCCGCAAAAGGTGTATTGAACACCAATTCCTGGGTCGCAGTGACGTTGAGCCAACAATTGGCCAGCATCTCTTCTTCGAGCTGTCCTGAATCCCACCCGGCATAGCCGATCGCAATCAGTGATTTTTGCGGACCAGCGCCCGTTGCCATCGCGTCGATAACGTCGCGCGATAAGGTCAGCTGAATATCATCGGACACTGAAAGCGTGTTCTCAAAGCTATGCGTCTTGTCATGCAAAACGAATCCGCGCTCGGTGCCAATAGGTCCTCCGGACATGACAGGATTATTCGCAGCGATCGGGTTGACATCTTCAACCGAAAGTTGGTCAAAAAGGCCGGAGAGTTTCAGACTTAGAGGGCGGTTTATGATGATGCCGAGTGCGCCGTCGTCGTTATGCTCGCAGATCAAGGTGACGGTCGAGCTGAAATTCGGATCTTCCATGCCGGGCATGGCGATAAGCAGTTGATTTGTAAGCAAGCTATCCGAATCCATGGCCCTAGTATCGGCGCTCAAGTCCCGTGGCACAAGTCAGCATTATTCCTTATCGCCGAATAGCCATTTGTACTCGAAACGTACGATGTCATATTCGGCTGCCACTTCAGCAGGAAAAGGATCAAATGGCGAGGCACGTTGTAAAATATCGAGTGCGGCAAGATCCAGGATTGTTGAGCTACTGGACTTTCGGATGACAGCCTCCGCCAATTCACCAGATGCGTCGATGGCTACCATTAAGGTCGGGCTGCCAGTGATATCGTCGAGCTCAACCAGCTGCGGGATATAAGACTCGCCGACAGCTTCAATTCGACGTTTCCAGTTATCGAGATACACGGTGATTACGGATTCGAGTGTGTCAGCACTGACAATGAGCTGTCGTGGCTCGTCGTCATTGATCAACATTGTTGCCTGGTCATCCTGCGGTAGCGGCAGCGTTACCTCACTACCAGCCTCGATAATGATTGCCATGCTAGTCTCAGGCCGCGGGTCCGATCGTGGATAGATGTCAACTTGCCGATCCGCTGAATCGGACGTTGTAAGTAACTCATCGGCTGAACGTACATGTTCCTTTGCATCCAATACAGACATTCCGTCATCCTGACCTTCATTATTGATCGGCATGGCGCTCTGCAGTGGTGCGGCTGGACGAACCTGTTCGGTCGTATTACCGCCACCTTCCTGGCTCGCTTGCGCGAGATAAATGGCCTCATCAGGCCGATCGATCTGTTGGTTCGTATCGGCAACGATCGTGACTTCAAGTGAGATAGCGCTCGCGAACTGATTCTCGAGCTCGGGATTAAAGGTGATGCCGATGATCAGAATGCCGTGCACAAGCGCTGCTAGGAAAAGCATAGCGGGCAGTCGATCGGGTACGGACGACGAGTCAAGTCGCATCTTGTCGAGGGGGTCAGTATGCAGTGCTAAATTAGCCATATTTGCGCAAATAATCCGCCATTTTTTTACATAAAAAAAGGACTATTTCCCAACGACTCTTTCTGGTGGCCACCCGCTCACAACAAGGTGCGCTCGATCGCATCAAACATCAGGCCTGCAATGTTGAGATTAAATTGCCGGTCCAGTTCGCGGATACCCGTCGGGCTCGTCACGTTGACCTCAGTCATATAGTCACCAATGACATCTATTCCCGCGAATAACACCCCCTGCTCTTTGAGTACTGGGCCCACCTGCGCACAGATGCGCATATCTGCAGCCGATAGTTCCTGACCTTGTGTCGTAGCCCCGGCCACAATGTTGCCACGGTTATCGTCACCGGTTGGAATGCGTGCAAGCGCATAGGGGACTGGCTCGCCGTCGATCAGCAGGATGCGTTTGTCGCCGTCCATGATTTCTGGAATGAAAACCTGCGCCATCGCGAAACGCTGTCCGTAATCTGTGAGGGTTTCAAAAATAACATTGGCGTTGTTATCGCCTTTTCGCACCACGAATATCGAGCGCCCACCCATTCCGTCCAGAGGCTTAACTACAATTCGCTCATGCTCGACGAGGAAGGATTTTATCTCATCCATGGATCGCGTTACGAGCGTCAGAGGAGTGCATTCCGAGAACCAGGCCGTATAGACCTTTTCATTCATGTCACGCAACGCCTGCGGTGCGTTGACGATAAGTGCGCCAGCGAGTTTCGCTCGATCCAGTATATAGGTGGTGTAGACATACTCCATGTCAAAGGGCGGATCCTTGCGCATCAGTATCACGTCTAAATCGCCCAGATCGATTTCTTGCCGTTCGCTGAGATCGTACCAATCTTTTTCATCGTCGCGAACCGTGAGGCGCGCTGACATGCCGATAGCTCTCCCCGAAAGCATGCGCAAATCCCGCTGCTCAAAATAATGGAGCTCAGCACCACGACGAGTTGCTTCGAGCAGCATAGCGAGCGAGGAATCCTTTTTCGGCGTGATCGATCCGATCGGATCCATCACAATGCCAATTTTTAACGGGTTTTCTGCCATGTTGTGCGTTTCGGGAGTTGTTTCGAACGGAAGCGGCCAATTATACCGTGAAATCCACTGCAAGCATCGGAATTCTGATGATTTCGCATAACATGGCGTGCTTCATAGTAGAAGTTATCTCAATGCAGTAAAAGTTGGGCTCCAATGTGGAAATTTTATTATTAGCTAAATTGTCGTGGAACCTTAATGGGCTAAAAATACTCGCCGTTGGCGACAGCAAAACTATCCGCTGAGCAGCGAAAATGCTTTTGTCAAAAGAGGATTACTAAGTGTTCATAGCAATCGATGCAGGCGTGACTAGCGTTTAGCGTAAATCGCCCCACATTGACTGCAATACGGAGAGCGTCGCAATAGCTGCTGATTCCGTACGCAATACGCGCGGCCCCAAGGACACAGCTTGAAATCCAGAAACCTCGGCGTCGCCATACTCGGTTTCGCTAAAGCCGCCTTCTGGTCCGATTAGCACGCAGATTTTGGTTTCCGGCGGTGGAATCAGAGCTAGCGGCGCAGCGGCATTAGGTACGAGAATAACTTCGGCATCGACTTTCGGTGGTTTGCTTCCAAACCAGTTTTTTAAAGGCATTGGCATGTCGATCAACGGCTGGCGTGTGCGCCCCGATTGTTCGCATGCGCTGTTAGCTATTTTTTGCCAGTGATCGCGCCGTTTCTCGGCTCGATCGGATTTTAATTTGACGACGCCATATTCTGTCAAGACTGGCGTAATACGTTTCACACCAAGCTCAGTGGCTTTTTGCACGACGAAATCCATACGATCACCG
>Ga0055584_100003422_pt1 | contig 15668 bp, 13 predicted proteins | sample OSDHelmetaG_FD_58716 | JGI IMG/M metagenome (GOLD analysis project Ga0055584, IMG submission 58716) | Pelagic marine sediment microbial communities from the LTER site Helgoland, North Sea, for post-phytoplankton bloom and carbon turnover... | ecosystem: Environmental > Aquatic > Marine >... | reverse complement strand
CGACGGTGGAGGACGTTCGGTGTGCGAGGCTCTCGGCGTGGACGCCGCCGACGCCCGACATCGCGCCGTGATCGATGCCGCATGGACGGATTTCGGCGACCATCGGGCGATCACGGCGGTCACCGAATTGAGCGCGATGGTCTCCACCAACCGGGTGTGCCGCCTGACGTTGGACGACGGAACGTCGATCATCGCCAAGTCGTCGAACTACGGCTCGTTCTTCCTGTTCGCCGAGGACCACGATCGCCTGCATCGCACGCGCGAACTCCTCCGCGGCGGACCGTTCGACGGTTTCATGGCCGCCGCGCTCGTGGCCGACGATCGGCCCTACCTCTTCTACGACGGCGAGATGTGGGTGGTGTTCTACGAGGAGGTCGAGGTGCGGGATCGGCTGCCGAAGATCCTGACGCCGGGTCAGGTCAGCCGGCTCGGCACCGAGATCGGTCGATTCCACCGGGCGTGCTCCGGTGTGGCGCGCATGATCCCGCCGCCGTCGAAGACGGCCAAGAGCGACGCCGTCAACCTGTTCGAGATGCTCGGGTCCCGCAACGCACGCGACCACTTCGGTCTGGACCGGAGTCGGCTCGACCTCGTGCGACGTCACACCCACCGGTTCCTCCTCGCGATCCACGAATCGGGGTACGACTACTGGCCGAAGATCCCCGTCCTGGTGGACTGGAACCTCGGCAACTTCTCGGTCGAGACGGCCCCCGACGACCCCGACTCGTTCGAGCTGTTCTCGCGCTGGGACTACGACTGGTTCCGGATCGAGTCGCGCCTGCTCGACTTCTACTTCCTGTCGCGGGTCTCGTCCCGCACAGGCGATCGTTCGGTGTTCACGTACGCATCGCACACGTTGCTCGAACCTCGGTTCCGACAGTTCCTGCGGGCGTACCACGCCGTGTCGCCGCTGACCGAGGGCGAGGTGATGTTCCTCGGTGAGGCGTACCGGTTCTTCCTCCTCAACTACGTGGTCCGCGAGGGCCGCAACTTCTTCCGGTACGAATTCTGGCAGCACCTGCTCCACGACGCCGTCGACGTGCAATTGCCGGCGCTCGAGAGGCTCGACCTGACCCCGCTGGTGCGCGACCTGTTCTGAAGTGTCGTCAGGTCACCGCGTGTTCGCGCCGGGTCACGAGGCGTTTGATGTTCCCGAGGTGGCGGGCGACCACGAGCGCACTGAGGCCGATCGTGGCCGCGACCTCCCAGAGTTCCTGGCGGACGATGCCGACGCCGACCGGAGCGAGGACGACGATCGTGATCGAGGCCAGTGACGCCTTCTTGCTGAGCTGGTAGACGACGAACCACACGACCCCGAGCACGCTGAAGACGATCGGCGACAGCACGGCGAAGACGCCGGCTCCTGTCGCCACGCCCTTACCGCCCCGGAGACGGCTCCACAGCGGGAACACATGACCGATCACCGCCGCGGCGCCCAGCACGTAGCCGGCAGGTCGACCTCCGACGAGGAGTCCGGCACCGGCGGCGAGTGCACCCTTGGCGGCGTCGAGGACGAAGACCCAGATACCGCGTCGCCAGCCGAGCACCCGGGCGACGTTCGAGGCTCCGGGATTCCCCGACCCGACCTCTCGGATGTCGATGCCGTTGGCGCGGGCGATCAGCGTGGCGCTCGGGAACGTGCCGAGCAGGTAGGCCAGGGGCACCAGCAGCCACCACATGCCGCGCCGTCACTTCCTGCCGAGCGTCACGGGGGTCGGTCGGAGGGGCTTGGAGTGGTCCATCATCGGTCGGGGCGCCGAACCGATCGCGGCCGCCATCGCCGGCTCACCATGGCCCCCGACACATTCGGGGTCCGGGCCGTCGAGCGGGATGCCGGTGAAGAACTTCGCGGCCAGACATCCGCCCTGGCAGTCGTCGTACGAACCGCACGATGCACAAGCGCCGGCCGACTGCGGTTCGCGCAGTTCCCGGAACAGGTCGGAGTGCTTCCACACCCGCGAGAGGCCGCCGGTGTCGCGGACGTTGCCGGCCTTGAACTCGTCGTGGATCACGAACGGACAGGCGTACACGTCGCCGATCGGATCGATCAGGCAGACCACCCGCCCGGCACCGCACAGGTTGAGGCCGGGCAGATTCTCGTCGCCGAGCGCGTTGAGGTGGAAGAACGAGTCGCCGGTCAGCACGTCGTCGCCGTGGCGGATCAGCCAGTCGTAGATCTGGCGTTGCTGGGTGTTCGTGGGGTGCAGGTCGTGCCACGAGTCGACGCCGCGCCCGGAGGGCCGCAGCCGGGTGATGCGGAGCTGGGCACCGTACTCGTCGGCGAGGGCCTTGAACCCGTCGAGTTGGTCGACGTTGTGGCGCGTGACGACGACCGAGATCTTGAACGGGCCGAACCCGACGTCACGCAGATGGTCCATCGCCCGGATCGCCGTGGCGTGGGAGCCCTCGCCGCGCACCGCGTCGTTCGTCGCCGCATCGGTGCCGTCGAGGCTGATCTGGACGTCCAGGTACTCCATCGACGCCAGCCGTCCGGCCTTGTCGGCGTCGATGAACGCGCCGTTCGTCGAGAACTTCACGCCGATCCCGCGGCCGATGGAGTACTCGACGAGTTCGAAGAAGTCACGTCGGATCATCGGTTCGCCGCCGCCGATGTTGATGTAGAAGACCTGGAGATCGTGGAGTTCGTCGAGGACCGTCTTGGCCTCGTCGGTGGACAACTCGCGCGGGTCGCGGCGCCCGGACGAACTGAGGCAGTGCACGCACTCGAGGTTGCAGGCGTACGTCAGCTCCCACGTGAGACAGATGGGGGCGTCGAGGCCGAGCTTCAGCTGCTCAACGAGTTCGGTCATGGAGCATCTCCGAGTCGATCAGGCCGGCCAGTGCACGTTCGAAGCCGGGCCGTCGCGGTGCTGCGATGCCGCACGCGGTGAGTGTGTCGGCGACGGTCCGGTGGTTGCCGAGTTCGCGCACGACGCGCACGACGTCCGGATGCTTGAGGAAGACCAGGCGTCGTGTGTCGTAGTGGTACGCCAGCGCCCCGAACGGTTCGGGCCGGAGCGCGACGGCCGGGTGCAGCTCGAGCGACCGGTCGGATACGGGTGAGGCATCGCGAGGTTGGTCGGATGCCGGGTCCGGCGCGCCGGGGCGCTCGACGTCGCTGATGGGCGTCGTCACGTGCTCGTCGTCTCAGTAGACGCCGCACATGCCGTCGATCGAGATCTCCTCGATCAACAACTCGTCGACGGCGGTCTCCTCGTGCTCGACGGCGACGTGCGCAGCAGGGGCGGTGGTGTCGTCGGTGGCCGAGAGCTGGGTGGCGTCGTGATCCATGTCCGTAGGGTAACCGTGCGAGCTGCGGGCTCCGGAACCGGCCTGCCCCGCAACGGCGGGCACGAGGTCCGAGCGAAGGGCCCCGATCAGAGCGCGTCGTTCGTGGCGCCGGGCTCGTCGTCGGCGTCGATGGGTGTGTCGTCGTGTTCGACCCGGTCGAGTGCCCGACGCAGGAGCGGGCCGGTGTCGTCGGGGGCGCGGAGATCGTCGACCAGCTCGGATTCGGCGTCGATGCGTTCGCCGATCGGTCGGCCGTCGCGGTCGGTCACCTGGGCGAGCGCGGCTTCCAGCCCGGTCATCGGTTCCTCCGCCGGACGGCCCGGCGGTGGGAGCGTGGACGCGCCGGCGTCGACCCTGGCCGTCGACGTGCGTCGCCGCAGTACGAGCACCGTCCCGACGACGACCACTGCCGCTACCGCTCCCGCAATCACGTACGCCACCGCGGCCAGGCTAGTCGCCACTCAGCGTGCGGGTGTCACGGCGGTGACGAACTCGGGCTCACGACCTGCCACTCGGCGGGTGGCCAGGTCGATCCCGAGTCGCATGACGCCCCACCCGGCGAGCACGGTCACGGCCGCGAAGACGGTCACGAGTCCGACCCGACCGCTGTCGGTCGCCCAGAAGAGTGCGAGGGCGATCGGCACGGTGATGATCGCGAGGCCGACGAGCACGCCGCCGAGCAGCAGCGCCGCCATGATCCCCTTGCCCGATTCTCCGCCGGCGAACGGGTTGTCGGTGTCGGGGATCGCGATCGGGACCATCGCCGACTGCAGGACCGCAGCGCCGGTGCCCGCGAGCAGGCCGCCGACCCCGACGCCGAAGCCGGCGACGAGATAGCGCCACTCGCCGGTGACCGCGGCGGCAGCGAGCGGTCCGATGATCGCGAGCGGCGCCGCCACGATCGCGATGCTGCGCGCCTTGCCCCGGACCAGGGTTCGTGGTCCGACGCCGGAGAGCAATTCGTGGGTGATCGCCGGGCCGTCGGACCCGAAGCTGTTGCCGGACATGAAGAGCACCGCCAGCTGCACGGCGCCACCGACCAGCACGGCTCCGCTGCCGACGCCGTCGCGGATCAACACCGGGACGAGGACGGCCGCCATCCCGACCCCCGCTCCCGTGAACGTCTCCAGGGCGGTCCGCGGCGTCCGGAACCGCGTGAGGATGCTGCGCCAGGCGATCGCTCCTTCGGCACCGTCGCCGCACGCACGATGCGCCCAGCGCCCGAGCACTCCGGCCTCGGCCTCCGTCGTGTCCAGCCCACCGGCACGACGGACGGAGAGCGAGAGCTCACGCGCCGACCAGCCGAATGCGATCGCGAGGAAGGGGAGCCAGATCGATCCGGCGACCGTGTGGAGCCACACCGACCCCGTCCCGGAGATCGCACGGCCGATCTGCCCCGGCGGGGTCCACACCAACCCGTCCGCGAGCGATGAGCGGCCGTCCTCGTCGAGCCGATGCAACAGCGCGGGTACGAACTGGAACAACCCGTAGAAGACGAGGCCGGCGAGGCCGACCACGAGCTGCCCGGCCCGAGGGAACCGGCTGGTCAGCATGGCCAGGAGGTTCGTGGCGGTGCGCGCGACGAGCAGCAGCGAGAGCAGCCACGAGGTCGTCGCGACGACGACGACCGGGATGTCGGCGGCGGTGTCGACCATCCCGGCCGCCAGCCCGACGCCGAGGGAGATGCCGGCGAGCCCGGGCGGCCCGAACGCAGCGGCCGCGAGCAGGCCGACGGTCCGGCGGCGGTCGTCGAGTGGCTCGGCCGCGATGACCCGTGGATCGACCGGTTGGGAGATGCCCGCCACGATGCCGAATCCGACCACGGCCAGCAGGACGAGCGAGCAGAACATCACCGCCAGGTCCGCCGGTCGGTCGGATGTCCGCCCGGCAACGAGGACGGCCGCGCCCGCACCGAGACCGATCACCGCGGAGGCGATCGTGGAGATGATCACACCGACCTGCTCGGCGCCGCCTCGGCGGATCGCTCCGCGCAGGAGCCGCCACCGCAGACGGACGAACGTGGCCACGGTCGCCGGCATCGTCATCCCAACCAGGAGAGCGAGTGGTCGTCGACCTCGATGGCTCCGACGACGTCGATGAACACGTCCTCGAGCCGGCGGCCGCTGCGAAGATCGTCGGTGCGGCCCGCCGCCACGACGCGTCCGTGGTCGATCACACCGATGTGATCGCACAGCCGTTCGACGAGATCCATCACATGGCTCGAGAACACGACGGTGCCGCCTCCTGCGCGGAACCGGTCGAGCATCGAACGCATCGTGCGGGCCGACACCGGGTCGACGCCTTCGAACGGCTCGTCGAGCAACAGCAGCCGCGGGCGGTGGAGCAGGGCCGCCGCCAGGGACGTCTTCTTGCGCATGCCGTGGCTGTATCCGGCGATCTGGCGGTTGGCGTCGTCCGCCAGTTGCAGCGTGGCAAGGAGCTCCGCGCTGCGCGTCGACGTGAGATCGGGGTCGAGGCCGCGCAACTCGCCGATCGTCGTCAGGAACTCGTGAGCGGTGAGCCGTTCGAACAGCTGGAGCGGGTCGAGGACCACACCCATCGACGAACGCGCCGACTGGAGGTCGGCGGTGAGGTCGTGGCCGCAGACCTCGATCGTTCCGGCGTCGATCCGCACGAGCCCGATGACGGAGCGGAGCGTCGTCGACTTGCCGCTGCCGTTCGGGCCGACGAGGCCGAAGCAGCTCCCCGCCGGGACGTCCAGGGTCAGGCGGTCGAGTGCCAGCGTGTCACCGAACCACTTCGTGAGTTCTCTGATTCGCAAGGGGTGTGCCACGGGGGGCGGCAACGACATGGCCGACAGTGTGCCCCGTTGCCGGCGGGGGCTCCACCCGTCGCGGTCGTCGTGACGCAGGCGGCGCGACGGCGCCTGCGTCTGCCGACGGTGAATCCGGGATTCGGGCTCGGAGTCGTCGTCGTTCGATCAGCTCACGACGATGCCACCGTCGCAGGTGATGATCTCGCCGACGGTGAACGCTCCGGCGCGACTCGACAGGAAGATGGCGAGGCCGGCGACGTCCTCCGGGGTACCGACGCGACCCCGCGGGTTCGCCCGGCCGAGTTCGTCCCAATCGGTGTTCTCGACGTCGCCACCCCCGCCCACACCCGTCGACAGCATCCACGTCGGGAACGGGCCCGGCGCGATCGCGTTCACGATGATGTGGCGCGGAGCGAGTTCCGCTGCCAACTGGCGGGTCATCGCGTGGATCGCGGCCTTCGACGGGCTGTACGAGTAGGTCTGGAGGCGGGGTGGTCGGAGTCCGTCGATCGATCCGACATTGATGATGCGGGCGGGATCGTCCGCCGTGCCTGCCGCTTCGAGCAGCGGCAGCAGCTGCTGGATCACGAAGAACGGACCCTTCACGTTCACGTCGAGGACTCGATCCCAGCCCTTCTCGGGAAACTCCTCGAGGGAGGCGCCCCATGCCTGACCGGCATTGTTCACGAGGATGTCGAGCCGCGACTCGTGTTCGCCCAGCTCGGCCGCCAGCGCCGATGCGCCGTCGAGACCCGACAGGTCGGCGGGGATCGGGATGCACTCGCCGCCGTACTGCTCCATCAGACGGTCTGCAGTGGCCCGGCACGCGTCGGCCTTGCGGGAGCTGATGTAGACCTTGGCGCCGTTGGCGAGGAAGCCGGCCGCGATCATCTCGCCGATGCCCCGGGAGCCGCCGGTCACGAGCGCCACCTTGTCGTGGACGGAGAACAGGTGCTGGATGTCCATGGGTCGTTCCTTTCGGGTCGCCCGCATGTTGGCGGATCGTGCAACGCACGGTGAAACCGGGTCGTGTCGCACCTCGGCACGTCGGTACGATCGCGGACCCCATGGTGACCGAACCCGCTCCCGACGCGCCCGGAGCCGCGTTCCCGGAACTCGCCGCCGAGCGTGACCGGCTCGCGTTCGCGCTGGCATGCCGTGAACGGATGATCGGGCGACTCGAAGGTGTCGATCCGCGGTCGGCCGCCGACGAGATCACCTCCGAGTACGTCGAGATGACGGTCTGCGAAGCGCTCGACTCGTTGCGCTCGCCGGGCGCCGGGGAGTTCTTCGGCCGCATCGACAAACCGGCCCATGACGGGTCGGGAACGGACGAGTGGTACATCGGTCGGCGCCACATCGAGGACGCGGACCACGATCCGGTGGTGGTCGACTGGCGGGCGCCGATCTCCGCGCCGTTCTACCGCGCCACGGCTGTCGATCCGTTGGGCGTCGTGTTCCGTCGCCGGTTCACCCTCGACGACGGCGACATCTCGGCCTACCTCGACGAACACCTCGACGATCCCGACGCCGCCGATGTCGTCGCCGGCATCCCCGACCCGGTGCTCGCCGAGATCGGTGCGGCCCGATCCGGCGCGATGCGCGAGATCGTGGCGACGATCCAGGCGGAGCAGGACGTCGTGATCCGCTCCGACATCGACCAGGCCTTGATCGTGCAGGGTGGGCCCGGGACCGGCAAGACGGCCGTGGCGTTGCATCGTGCCGCCTACCTGCTGTTCGAGCATCGGAGTCGACTGGCGCGCGACGGCGTGTTGGTCGTCGGTCCCAATCAGGCATTCCTCGACTACATCGCGAACGTGCTGCCGTCCCTCGGTGAGCGGAGCGTTCGTCAGTGCACCGCGCTCGAACTCTGCATTCCACGCGTCGAGTTGACGGGTTCCGACGAGCCCGGGCCGGCTCGGTGGAAGGGGTCAGCCGAGCGGCTCGTCGAACTCGAGGCCCACGCACTCGACGCGATCCGGCCACCCGACGACGACATCCGGGTGCCGATCGGTGCTCGGACCCATACGTTCGCCGCCGATCAGTTCGCCCAGTGGGTGGCCACCGCGAAGCGGGGCAAGGTGCCGGTCAACGAGCGCAAGGAACGACTACGGGTGCTCGCGCGACAGGAGCTGCGGCGACGATGCGGAGGGGACGACCGTTGGTCCGAGGCGGGCCCGCTCAAGACCGCGATCAACAAGGCCTGGCCGACGCAGAAGCCGGTGGCGCTCGTCGACCGCCTCCTGCCCGGTCCCCGCGGTCGGAAGCGGGCGTGGACGGCCGCCGATCAGTTCCTGGTCGACGAGGCCAACACGCTGCTCAACGGCACGCCGTTCTCCTACGGACACGTCGTGGTCGACGAGGCGCAGGACCACTCGGCGGTCGCGCTGCGGGTCATCGGCCGGAGGACACCGGAGGGATCCTGCACGCTGGTCGGGGACGTCGCGCAGTCCACCACGCCGGCCGGTCAGGAGCGTTGGTCCGACGTGTTCGCCTTCCTCGGGGCGAGCGGCACCGTCGCCGATCTCACGATCGGTTATCGGGTGCCCGAACCGATCCTCGACGTGGCGAACCGTCTGCTGCCGTTCACCCGGGTGGACACGATCGCGAGCCGTTCGGTGCGTGCGGCAGGTGCGCCGCCGGAGTGGCACGATGTCGGCCACGACGAACTCGGCGACCGTGTCGCCCGGGTCGTCGCCGAGGTGAAGCACCGGCACCGCCTGACGGGCCTCATCGCGCCGACGGACCTGCACCCGCTCGTGTCGGGCGCGCTCGCCGCCGGTGGCCTGCGTGCGGTCGACCGCGTCCACGAGCTCGGCCACGACGACGTCCCACTGTTCGGCCCCGAGGCGGTCAAAGGCCTCGAGTTCGACGGGGTCGTGGTGGTGAGTCCACATCGGATCATCGATGGGAGTCCCCGCGGCGCACGTCTGCTCTACGTCGCGATGACCCGAGCGGTTCAGGAACTCGCGTTCGTCACCGACGGACCGCACCCCTCCGTGATCTCCTGACCTCGTCGGTGGCGTCCTCCCCGGGGGCCGGGACGATTCGCCGGCGCCCCTCGGCCGTCGCCCGGGTCGAGGACCCCGACACCGCGATCGGGGTGACCGAACAGCTCGGCGAGGTCGCGGTCGTCGAGCGCGAGATGCGGTCGCACGAACCCGATGCTCGCCGGACGCCCGCTTCGCCAATCAGCCGTTGCGACCACGACGAACCCGTGGTCTCGGCGTTCGACCGGGTCCGTCATCTCGCGATCGGCCGGCCGCCCGCGGTGCTCGTGCCCACGCTGACCCGGTCGGGTGACGCGTCGGTACGACGCCGGCTGGACAGCGTCGACGCGCCGGATGTCCTCCGTTCGATGATGCGTCTCCTCGGGGCGACCTGGCACCGGGCTCCGGCCGGCTGCCGCAGCCGAGGCAGCGTCGGCGAACACTTGGTTCGTGGTCCGAACCGGCTGCACGACGACCAGTTGCACAATCTTCATCGAACTGCCGGACGGGGCCCGGAGCAGACTCGTAGAGTCGACGGGATGCGACGGCGCGTTGGGGGGTTGATGGTGCTCGGCCTGGTCGCGGCGTCGTGCTCGTGGGTCGACGACGACGCCGTCTCCCTGCTCGATGCCGACACCGTCGTCGAGACGACCACGATGGCGGAGAGCTCCGACCCCGGCGCGGACGGCTCCTCCGACGACACGACCGACGACACGACCGACGACGCAGTCGGGACGCGACCGGGTGGACCGGCGCTGCCCGGGCTCCTCGACGGCTCCGACGAGCCGATCCCGAACGACGGAGCCGTGCGCACGGGCGTCCTCGCGAACGGTCTCACGTATTACGTGCGCCGGAACGACAACCCAGGGGGCAAGGCCGATCTGCGGCTGGCGGTCCGGGCAGGGTCGGTGGACGAACTGGGTGCGGAGACCGGTGTTGCCCACTTCGCCGAGCACATGCTGTTCAACGGCACCGAGAAGTATCCCGAGAACCAGCTGATCGATACGCTGCGCAGCTTCGGTGCGGCCTTCGGCGCCGACGTCAACGCCTACACCACGTTCGACGAGACGGTGTACACGCTGACCGTGCCGAACGCCGACGAGTCGGTCGAAACCGGGCTCGACGTCCTCGAACAGTGGCTGTCGCACGCGACGTTCGATGAAGCGCAGGTCGTCGCCGAGCGGGGAGTGGTGCTGGACGAGTGGCGTGTGCGGACGCAGAGCACCAGGGGGCGTCTGTTCGACGTCGCACAGGAACTGTTCCTGTCAGGGTCGCCGTACGACGGCCGGTCCCCGATCGGCACCGAGGACTCGATCGAGTCGATGCCGAGCGACGTGCTCACCGGCTACTACGGCACCTGGTACCGGCCGGACAACGCTGCGATCGTCGTCGTGGGCGACGTCGACGTCGACGCGATCGTCGGCGACATCGAGCGCCTCTTCGGGCCGGCGGTCCCGGTCGAGGCCGTCGTCCCCGCACGTCCCGACACGACGTTCGCCGTCGACGTCGAACCAGATGTCGGCCTGCACGTCGACCCCGATCAGCAGACCGTCGACGTCGAGGTCACCCTGCCGTTGCCGGCCGTCGAGAGCAACGGAACGCTCGGGGTACGAACGGAACTCGTCGACGCGATGATCTACGACGCCCTGGTTCGCCGGCTCCGACAGGACCTCGCGGCCGGGCGCGCCCCGTTCGACGACATCACCCAGGGGAGCAACAGTCTCGTCGACACGCTGGACGCGCCGGCGCTGTACGCGTTCACCGACGCCGAGCGCTCGGACGACACACTCGTCGCTCTGCTCGACGAGTACGAGCGGGCCTTCCGCTTCGGGTTCACGCCCGAGGAGACCGATCTCGCCCGCGAGACGGTTCGCTCGATCTTCGACGCTCGGTTCGACGGTCGCGACAGCACCCAGGACACCGACTACGCGGCCGCGCTCGTCGATGCCTTCCTCGACGGAGCCCCGTATCCGTCGATCTCGGACGAGTACGAGATCGCGACGTCGATCCTGGACGCCGTGACGCCGGAGGCCCTGGCGGTGCGGTTCGCAGCTCGTTGGGCGAACGCCGCGCCCCACGTGATCATCTCGACGCCCGAGGCGGTGGCCGACCAGATCCCCACCGAGGCAGAGGTGCTCGATGTCATCGCCTCGACCTCGACCCGCGACATCGCTCCACGTGCCGAACAGCGGGATCTCCCAGATGCGCTGATGGCGCGGCCGGAGGCACAGGCACCGCTGTCGATCGAGCAGGTGACACCACAGGGTGACTCGCTGTTCGACCCGGTCAGGATGGTGTACCCCAATGGGGTGACCGTGATCCTGAACACCAACACGATCGTCGAGGGGCAGGTCTTCTACCAGGGTGCCAGCCCGGGTGGTTCGTCGCTGGTCGCCGACGCCGACGTGGTCGATGCGCTGTACGCGCCCGACATCGTCACGTCGAGCGGTCTCGACGACTTCGACCAGTCCGAGCTCGCGCGGATCACAGCGGGCGCCGACGCCGACGTCAGCGCATGGATCGATCCGTACGTCGACCACTTCGCGGGGTCGGCCGCCACCGACGATCTCGAGGTGCTCCTCCAGCAGTTGCACCTGTACATGACCCGACCTCGTTTCGACGAGGTCGCACTCGAACAGGTCCGCCGCCGGGTGGTTCCCGTCGTCGCCGATCCGTCGTCCGACCCTCTGACTGCGGGCGACGATGCGCTGCTCGACGCACGGTATCCGGGCGAGCTGCGGTACGCATCGGTGCCGGAACCCGAGGAGTTCGCGACGCTCGACCTCGACGGAGTCGAACGGGTCTGGCGCGACCGCTACGGCGATGCCTCGGACTGGGTGTTCGTGTTCTCCGGCGACTTCGACCGCGACGCGGCCATGTCCCTGACCGGCTCGTACCTCGGCACGCTGCCGGGCTCGGGCACCACCGAGCAGTGGGTGGACGTCGGGAACCCGCCACCGCCGGGCGTCGATGTGACCGAGGTGTCTGCCGGGACCGGCGACACGGCCTCGGTGACCATGCTCTTCACGAGTCCCGTCGACGACATCGATGCGCGTCTCCGCGTGACGGCCGACGTGTCGAGCGGGCTGGTGCAGGCACGGTTGACGGACGTGATCCGGGAGCAACTCGGGGAGAGCTACTCGCCCTCGTCGGTGTCGTTCGTCACGACCGATCCGGATCCGGTGATCGAGACGTTCGTGTTCGTCACCGGATCACCGGACCGTGTCACGTCGATCGCCGAACTCGTCGTCGCCGAGTTGGACGACCTCGGCACGAACGGACCGACGGAACAGGAATTCCTCAACGCCTTCGCCCAGGTCGAGGAGGCGCTGAACTTCGTCAACAACGGCTCGTTCGTCCAAGAACTGATCGACGACGAGATCCATCCTCGACTCGACCTCGACGACTACCTGTTCGAGCGGGTCGAACTCGAGAACGTCACCGCTGCTGCGGTGCAGGCCTACATCGACGAGCACATCGGGCCGGACCGGTACATCCAGGTCACGGTCGAGCCCCGCTAGATCTCGACCACGCCGCTCACGCGGGTCGTCACCTCGCCGCCGACCCAGATCGCACCATCGGCCTCCCGCTCGATGACGACACGACCCGATCGTCCGAGCGCTGTCCCCTGACGGGCGACGTATGACGTCAACGACGGGTCGCGGAGCATCAGCCACTGTGCGATCGAGGCATTCAGGCTGCCGGTGACCGGGTCCTCCTCCATCGACGAGGGACCCGGGAAGAAGGCCCGTACCTCGACGTCGGCGTCGTCGCCGGGTGCCGTCCGGCCGACGACGCCGAGCTTGAGGTCGAGCGTGCCGCCGAAGTCGGGGCGGAGGGTCGACACGGCATCGGCGCTCGGCAGTTCGGCGGCGACCCAGCCGGGGCCGTTGTCGGCCCAGGCGACGTCGACGACCTCGCATCCCAGTGTCGACTCGATGCGATGACGCAACTCCGGTTCGACGGGCCCCGACCGGATGAGGTCGGGGGCCGCGAATGCGAGGCGTCCACCGCTCCGACGGATCGTGACCAGCCCGACGCCGCACTCCTGCACGATCGTGTCGTCGGCTGCCGGTGTGCCGCCGGCGTCGAGCCAGGCGGCGCAGGTGCCCAGCGTCGGGTGACCTGCGAACGGCAGCTCCCATGTGGTCGTGAAGATCCGGACGCGGTAGTCGGCGGCAGGATCGGTCGGCGGGAGCACGAACGTCGTCTCCGAGAGGTTCGTCCAGTTCGCGAACTGCTGCATCTCGTCGGACGAGAGGCCGTCGCCGTCGACGACCACGGCGAGCGGGTTCCCGGAGTACGGACCGGTGGAGAACACGTCGAGTTGTCGAAATCTGCGTTGCATGGCGCTCACTCTGACACCTCGATCGCCTCGTGACCGTCCGGCCGACGCCTCGCACGGCGGTCGGCGCATGTCTCGTGGGGTGACGTTGCGTCAGCCGACCTCGATCAGCTGGCCGGGAACACACCTCGTACGGCACGACGTGCTCGACCGCGTGGCCCGCCGAGCGGGTGCGGACCGTCACCACATCGGCGGCGGTGCCGTCGATCAACGGGAACAGGGCGATCGCGCGGAGGCCCCCTGATCCCTGGCGACGATCGCTCGATCGGGGCGAGCGCTCGTTCGGTCTGCACCTGCCGAACCGATCGGCGCCGCCCTGCAGCTCGTCGGCGGTCATCGAACGCGTCGATTCGATCAGATCGGCCGGCTTCGGCCCGCCTTCAGCATGATGGCTACAGTCCCCAACGCAACGTTCGTTGCGACCGAGAACCGAACCCTGGGGGTATCTGGACATGAGGACGCGAGCAGCCGTACTTCGCGAGTACAACCAACCGTGGAGCGTCGAGGAGATCGAGCTCGACCCACCGCAGCGGGGCGAGGTACTCGTCAAGCTGTCGGCCTCCGGCATGTGCCACTCCGACGAGCACGCCTACGACGGTCACATCACCGGCCTCGTACCACCGCCGATGATGATCGGTGGCCACGAGGGCTCCGGCGTGGTGCAGGAGGTCGGTGAGGGTGTCGACTGGCTCGAACCCGGCGACCACGTCATCTTCGGGTTCATCCCGGCCTGCGGTCGTTGCCCGTCGTGCGCGGACGGCCACTCGAACCTCTGCGATCTGCTCGCCACGTTCAGCGAGGGTACGCAGGCACTCGACGGCACCTACCGGCACCACACCCTCGACGGCCACGACCTCGGCCTGATGTGCCTGCTCGGCACCTTCTCCGAGCACACCGTCGTCAACGAGGCCAGCTGCATCAAGATCGACAAGGACTGGCCGCTCGACAAGGCGTGCCTGCTCGGCTGCGGTGTCGTCACCGGGTGGGGCTCGGCCGTGTACGCCGGTGAGGTCGGGCCGGGCGACTACGTCGCGGTCGTCGGTTGTGGGGGCATCGGCTCGAACGCCATCCAGGGGGCCAAGATGGCCGGGGCTCGTGTGGTCGCGGCGATCGACCCGATCGAGTTCAAGCGCGAGAAGGCGATGGAGTTCGGCGCGACGCACACGTTCGCGTCGATCGAGGAGGCACAGGCTGCGATCCCGGAGGTCACCTGGGAGCGTGGCTACGACCAGGTGATCATGACCATGGGCACCGGTGACGGCGAAACGCTCGGCCAGGCGTTCCACCTCGGCGGCAAGCGCTCGAAGATCGTCGTCACCAACCTGCACGGCACCGCCGAAACGAGCATCGAGGTGCCGGCGATCTTCATGACGATGATGGAGAAGCAGCTGCGCGGCTCGTTGTTCGGCTCGGCCAACATCCGCAAGGACATCCCGCAGTTGTTCGAGCTCTACCTGCAGGGCCAGCTCAACCTCGACGACCTGGTCACCAAGACCTACACCTTGGATCAGATCAACGAGGGCTATGACGCGATGCGCAACGGCGAGAACATCCGTGGCGTGATCCTGTTCGACTGACGGCCGACGCCGGGTGAACCACCACGAACTCGTCGACCACCTGACGGCTCAGGTCGTCGGTCGGCGACGAGAGATCGACCTCGTCGTCGCCGCGCTCGCGGCCGATCGGCACATGCTCCTGGAGGGGCCTCCGGGCACCGGCAAGTCGACGTTGCTGCGGGCGATCGCACGTGAGCTCGGCATCGGCTTCGAGTTCGTCGAGGGCAACGCAGAACTGACGCCGGCACGGCTCGTCGGCCACTTCGACCCGGCGCGGGTGCTCGCGGAGGGTTACGACGCCGACGTGTTCGTGGACGGCCCGCTCGTGGCCGCGCTCCGCTCCGGTTCCCTGCTGTACGTCGAGGAGCTCAACCGGGTGCCGGAGGAGACCCTCAACGTATTGGTGTCGGTCATGAGCGAACACGAGATCACCGTGCCGCGGCTCGGGACGATCGCGGCCGAACCAGGCTTCCGGCTGGTGGCGGCGATGAACCCGTTCGACGCCATCGGCACCGCTCGCATCTCGTCGGCCATCTACGACCGGGTGTGCCGGCTCGCCGTCGGGTACCAGGATGCGTCCGACGAGGCGGCGATCACCCGCCGGCACCAGCCCGACATCGATGCGGACTGGGCCGGCAGGACCGTCGAGTTGGTCCGGCTGACACGTGAACATCCCGATGTCCGGATCGGATCGTCGGTTCGCGGGTCGA
>Ga0055584_100003420_pt1 | contig 15675 bp, 16 predicted proteins | sample OSDHelmetaG_FD_58716 | JGI IMG/M metagenome (GOLD analysis project Ga0055584, IMG submission 58716) | Pelagic marine sediment microbial communities from the LTER site Helgoland, North Sea, for post-phytoplankton bloom and carbon turnover... | ecosystem: Environmental > Aquatic > Marine >... | reverse complement strand
GGCAGCTGGTGGGCCTATTACGAGCTTGGCTGGGGTGGCTGGTGGTTCTGGGATCCGGTCGAAAATGCCTCCTTCATTCCGTGGCTGATCGGCACGGCCTTGCTCCATTCAGCCATCGTTGTCGAAAAGCGCGACGCGCTCAAAAGCTGGACCATCCTGCTGGCGATCCTCGCCTTCTCGATGTCCTTGCTCGGTACCTTCCTGGTGCGCTCCGGTGTTCTAACCTCGGTCCATGCCTTCGCCAGTGATCCGGAACGCGGCGTGTTTATTCTCGGTCTGTTGGTTTTTGTCATCGGCGGCTCACTGACGCTATATGCGATCCGTGCGCCCGGGCTCAAAGGCGGCGGGCTGTTCGCACCGATATCACGCGAAGGCGCTTTGGTCCTTAACAACCTGCTGCTCACCACCGGAGCAGCAGTCGTCCTGCTGGGCACCCTTTACCCGCTCATCCTCGATGCATTTGGCGGCGGCAAAGTCACTGTTGGGCCGCCCTTCTTCAACGCGACATTTGTGCCGCTGATGGTGCCGGTCACGCTGGCGGCCGTCGTCGGGGCCATGCTGAGCTGGAAGCGTGCTGATATCGGCGCCGTGTTTAGCCGGCTAAAGATCGCTTTCTATATTGCGCTGATCGCAATTGGCATCGTCGCCTGGTTCGCGGGCAATCTCAAAGACGTGCTCGCCGCCGGCGGCATCGGAATCGCCGCCTGGCTATTTGTTGGCAGCGCGGTTGAGATCGCCGAACGCGTCGCCCTATTCAAAGGGCCTTTATCAAGTACATGGCGTCGGGCAGTGGGCTTACCACGGTCGGCCTGGGGCATGGCAATTGCCCATGGCGCGGTCGGTATCATGGTTGCCGGGATCACCGCGTCCTCAGCTTGGCGGGTCGAGAAAATCCAGCTTATGGCACCGGGCGACGTCATCACGGTTTCCGGCTACAGCATCAAGTTTGAGGGGGCCAAGCCCATAAAGGGTCCCAACTATCATGGCGAACGGGGCCTGTTTACCGTCACCAGGGACGGCAAACACATCACCACACTGACCCCGGAGAAACGCGAATATCCCGCCGAACGCAGTCAAACCACAGAAGCCGGTATTCTAACCATGGTCAGCGGCGACCTTTATGCCGTGCTCGGCGACAAAAGCAAAAACCCGCCCAAAGGCGGGGCCTCTTGGAGCACGCGGATTTATTTTAATCCGTTGGTCGCCTGGATTTGGGTTGGGGCAATCTTGATGGCCGCTGGCGGTCTGGTTTCTCTGACCGATCGGCGCCATCGCATCGGTGCCCCCAAGACAGCGCGCAAGCCTGCCCAAAAGACTAACGAGGCCCAGCCGGACTCGGTGAGCGCCTGACATGACCGCGAACTTACGTCTCAGCTATTTTCTGCCGGTGGTTATTGTCTTGGTGTTGGCCGCGATCTTCTGGTCCTATCTCGGCGAAATCAAAGACGGGAAATCAATCCAGGATTTGCCCTCCGCCCTGATCGATAAACCGGCACCCGTCTTCAAGCTGCCCGGCATTACCGCTAGTGATAAAGGTTTCGACAGTACTGTTCTAAAACAGGGCAAGGTGACACTGGTTAATGTCTGGGCGAGCTGGTGTGCCCCCTGCCGCGTCGAACATCCGAGAATGATGCAGCTGGCCCGCGAAGGGGTGGCGATTTACGGCATCAACTATAAGGACACGCCGGAAGCGGCGAAGGGATTCCTCGCCGAGCTTGGCAATCCCTACAAGACAGTGGGCGCTGATCGGACCGGAAAAGTCTCTATCGACTGGGGGGTTTATGGCTACCCCGAGACCTTCGTGGTGGACACAAAAGGCCACATCCGCTACCGCCACGTTGGCCCTATCATGGCGCAGGATCTAACCGACAAAATTCGTCCCCTGATTAAGGCACTCAGCAAATGATCAAGGCTGGTTTCATAATCGCCCTGTTTGCGGCCCTCGTTACAGGCTTGCCTGTCAAGGCGGTGGAGCCAAACGAGATTCTCAAAGACCCGGTGCTGGAACAGCGCGCCCGTGCGCTGAGCAAGGACTTGCGTTGTCTGGTTTGCCAAAACCAGTCGATTGACGATTCAGATGCTGACCTCGCCCGCGACCTGCGCGTCGTCGTTCGTGATCGGCTGAAAGCTGGCGATAGCGACAAGCAGGTGATGGCTTTTGTCGTCGCACGCTATGGCGAGTTTGTCCTGCTCAAACCGCCGGTAAATGCCCGCACGTCATTGCTATGGGGTGGACCTGCATTGGTTCTGCTGTTTGGCGCAATTGGTCTGGTGCTGTGGTTCCGGCGTCGTAGCTCGGCCACAGCGGAAGGGCTCAGCGCCGATGAAGAGAAACGCCTCGCCGCGCTCCTGGACGACAATGCCGCCAGTGGAGAAACCGACAGATGAGTATATGCAGATGATCTGGATGATTCTCGCCGCCATGGCCGCTATCGCGCTGGTCCTTATTCTGCGGCCGCTTCTGCGCCGACAGGAAGACGGCCCAAGCCGTGCCGAATACGATACAAGAATATACAAAGATCAGCTCACCGAGCTTGAACGCGATACAGCGCGTGGGGTGATTACCGAAGAAGCCGCCAAGGCGGCCCGCACGGAAATCGCCAGACGTCTAATCGCGGCGGATGAGGAAGCCAAAGCAACTGCTGGGAGCACCTCTTCACCGCCCGGGAAAACAACCGCCGCTCTTGTCGGCGTCGCCATCCCTGCCCTGGCCCTTGGTATTTACGCGGTCACGGGATCGCCCCACCTGCCCGCCCAACCCGGTGCCGAATTACAGGCGAAAGCCAAAGCCGTGCAAGGCTCAAAGTCTGCATCGGCAACACCTGACCTCAATACCATCGTCGCACAGCTCGCCGCGCGGCTGGAACAGCGACCGGATGACCTTGAAGGGTGGCGCCTCTATGCGCGCTCGCTGGTCGGTATGCGACGCTTCGTTGATGCGGTGGCCGCCTATCAACGGGCGACGACGCTCGCACCCAAAGATGCTGACCTCTGGTCACAAATGGCGGAAGCCCAGATTACAGCCGAAGGTGGCAGCGTGACCCCCGCGGCGCGAAAAACGCTCGAGAAGGCCTTGCTGGTTGACCCAGCCGAACCCCGGGCCCGCTATTATGTCGGGCTCGCCGCCCGCCAGGCCGGAGAAATTAAACAGGCGCTTAAAATCTGGCTCGATCTGGAAGCGGATTCCGCCCCAAACGCGCCATGGCGAAAGCTTCTGGGTGAACGTATCGGCAAGACCGCTAAGGAAAATGGTATCTCGGCTAACGCCCTTGCTGAAATGCGCAAAAATGCCGGCACCGGCCAAACCCCTTCCACCTCTGGTAAAACCCAGGTCGCAGAAAACACTCAACAACCCGGCCCAACGGCGGATGATGTCAAAGCCGCCCAGCAAATGTCGCCGGAAGATCGCCTGACCATGATCCGCGGCATGGTGGGACGGCTGGTCGACAAGATGAAGGACGATCCCAAGAACTTTGAAGGCTGGTTACGGCTGGCGCGGTCCTATGAAGTTCTCAATGAGCCCACGAAATCGCGTGACGCCTATGCCAAGGCCGCTGCCTTAAAACCAAAGGATCTGTCAGTGCTGACGGCCTATGCCGGGGCGATTGCCAAAGCGGCCAAACCCGATGCCCCGATGCCAAAAGTGCTCGCCGATATCTCGGAACGCATTCTGGCGCTGCAACCAACCCATGGCGGCGCGTTGTGGTTTAGCGGCATCGCCAAGATGGAATCCGGCGACAAGGCGGGTGCCAGTGAACGCTGGACGCGCCTCCTCAATGTCCTGCAAGCGGGAAGTGCGCAGCACGACCAGGTAAAAGAGAGGATCAAGGCGCTGGGTCTGCCCGTCAAACCATGAGCCTGAGCGCGATGCGCCGCTATGGCCTTGTGGTCCTTCTGATATCTCTCCTCAACATAGAGTCAGCGCAAGCTGATTTTGCTGCCGGGGCTCAGGCCTATGATGGTGGTGATTACGCGACAGCGTTCAATGAATGGCAGGAACCCGCCAAAACCGGAAACCTCGCCGCGATGGTGCCGGTCACGCTGATCTTTATCGCCGCGGGACGGGCCGCAAACCCAATGCCGCGCATGCATTCCAATGTTACCGACGGGCGGCACTCGCGGGCGACGCCATCGCCCAGATGAATCTCGGTGAAATGCATCTCAGGGGCTGGGGTATCAAGACAGATCGATTTCGCGCCTGGGTCTGGTTTGACCGCGCCGCCACGCAGGGTCGCGACTGGGCACGGGAACAGAAAAACATGCTGGAGAAATCAATGTCATCCGCACAGCTGGCGAAGGCCCGAAAGATCGGTAAAATAGAAAAATAACGTGCTTTCCACAGCTAAAATTGCCGCTACACTTATAATATCAAACGATATCATTTTATTTAGAGAAGATTGCCATGGCAGCGCAACGGGACAAATCCAGAACCATACCGGGCACGACTGTTTTCGACGGGGCGGAATCACGCAAGGGCTATCGCATCAACAAGTTCGCCATGTCCTTTACCAAGCCGGAGAACCGCGAAGCGTTCACTGCGGATGAAGAAGTCTATATGGAAAGCTGGAAGCTGAGCGATCAGGAAAGACAGTTCCTGCGCGACCGCGATTATCGCGGGCTGATCGAGGAATGCGGTGGCAATATTTATATGATTATGAAGCTTGGGACCTGCACCGGACACGGGCTGTACCATGTTGGCGCCCAGCTGCGCGGCCAAACCTTTGAGGATTTCATGGCAACCCGTAACGCCGCAGGAGCGCGCTGATATGGCAAAGATTATTGGCGGGATCGGCACGTCGCATGTGCCGTCAATCGGCAAAGCCTATGATATGGGCCAGCAGGACGAACCGGACTGGAAGCCAGTGTTTGATGCCTATAAGCCGGTGCAGAAATGGCTGGCCCAGCTGAAACCGGATGTCGCCATCGTGGTCTATAATGACCACGGCTCCAGCATGTTTTTTGACAAATATCCGACCTTTGCCATCGGCGCGGCGGATACATACCCGATCGGTGATGAAGGCTGGGGACCACGTCCGCTGCCCGACGTGCCCGGCAACCCCGACTTCTCATGGCATCTCGCTGAAGAGCTCGTCTACAACGAGTTCGACATGACAGTTTGTCAGGAGCTGTTGGTTGAACATGGCTTTCTGGTGCCGATGAATTTGTGTTTTCCGCATGAGCCAAGCTGGCCGGTCAAAACCGTGCCGATTGCAGTGAATGTCATCCAGCACCCGCTGCCGACCGCGCTGCGCTGTTACAAGCTAGGGCAGGCAATCCGTCAGGCGGTTGAGGCCTGTGAGGATGATCTTCGTGTCGTGATCTTTGGCACCGGTGGCATGTCGCATCAGCTCAACGGCACAAGGTTTGGCCATCTGAACACCAAGTTTGATAATGACTTCCTCGACAAGATCGAATCCGATCCGCTGGCACTGACAGAGCTGACCCATCAGGAGATTATGGAAGAGGCTGGTGCCGAAGCGGTTGAGCTGATCATGTGGCTCACCATGCGGGGTGCCTTGTCGGATAATTTGACGCGGGTCCATCGCAATTATTACGCGCCGATGACCACCGGTATGGGGCTGATTGCGCTGGAAGAAACCGCCTAGGTTATAGATTTATCGCTTCACATATTGCCGAAATACCCCCTATCATAAAGACGGACAGAGTGTGATTGCCTGTCCCCATAAACGACGCGTTTAAAACTCATCTATCGCCTGGCAAATCACCGAGTGTAACTCAAGGCGTGGGGCTACCGTCCGCCGAAGCCGAGTTGAGTGACGCCGCCCGCGCCCTGCCTGTGAGGAGGGTCGCTAAATGCTTATTGAGCAAATTCTGAGAAATAAAGGATCGGATGTTGTCACCGCACGCGCCAGTGAAACTGTGGCGCAGGCTGCCATTCGTATGGAAGCCAACAGCATCGGTGCGCTGGTGATTATCGATGACGACAATGCACCGGTCGGTATTCTGTCCGAGCGCGATATCGCGCATGGCATAAACGAGTACGGCCCGCATTTATCGGCGACGCCGATTTCCATGTTAATGAGTTGCGATCTCGTGACCTGCAGGCCAGGGGATTTGATTGCCGACATCATGGCAACCATGACCGAACGCCGCATCCGGCACCTGCCAGTAATCGATAACGGCAAGCTCACCGGGGTGGTCTCGATTGGCGATATGGTCAAGGAAAGGCTGAACGAAATCGAAGGCGAGGCGAACGCCCTGCGAATCTATATCGCGGGCGCCTAACAAAGCGATTAGATCAGTAAGGCCCCGCTAGCCTTCCTGAATAGCGGCGGGCAGCAGCGACGCGCCCATCCCTTCGCCGAGACACCATTCGGCGAAGTTCTCCGGCGTTGAGTCCCATTCCTGCGGCTGCCAGTTTTCATCGACCACATCGGAATCAAAATCATATTCTGCCGCGCCACCGCAGGGATTCTTGAAATACCAGAAATAGCAGGACGAGACCGGATGACGGCCAGGACCGATCATGGTCTCCCAGCCATTGCGGGTCATGTTGTTGCCACCGCCAAACAGCTCGTGGATCGAGCCCAGCTCAAACGCCAGGTGATGAAAGCCGCGCTTGCCCTGACCGGGATCGAGCAGGAAAACATTGTGATGATTATTGGCATCGGCACAGCGTACAAAATAGCCGCGCCCGGGATAGGAGTCGGTCAGCATGAATCCCAGCACGTCGACATAGAAATCTTTCTGGGTTTCCAGGTCATCGGTCATATAAACGATATGCGACATGATCAGGGGCGATGCCCGATCAAATTTCTGCCCGCGCTGATTGAGCCGTTTGATATTGCCCGGTACGTTGGTTTCGATGACGGGTGGTGTTATTGGCTGGCATTGCGCGACCCGGAAGGCAAAGCCAAACCCCAGCGGGTCAAGAGCGTGGATAGCGCCGTCATCGTCTTCGGTAACGTCGCCCACGGCAGATAGTTTCTCCTTGAGCGCCGCAAGATCATCCGCCGTACGCACGCCAAACGTCACTTCCCGTACGGTGGATTTGGTGTCGGTTGTAACCGGCGGCGGCAGCGCGGGATCATCCGTCATATAGACCTCAATTGTCGCCTTGTTTTGCGCCGCAAACACCGCGTAAGAGCGATCATCGCTAACCAGAGTCAGACCAAAATCCCGCCAGAATTTTTTGGCGACCTCAAGGTCTTCAACACCATAGGTGACTTGCTCTATACCGGTGTGGTGCATTTTCTAATTTCCAGACGCCGTTGTCGCTGATGCGTAATCTATCAGCATTTACAGCCCCGCAAAAGAAAAGGCGTCCCCTCTCGGGGACGCCTGTAAAATTGCTAATCTCGTTTCTGCTATTTCAGCATCAGCTTGCGCAGCTTTGAATAAAGCTCCGGTGGCATTTTCGACTTGGCAGCATCCCACGTCGCCCCATAGGTCGTTGCGAGATAGGCCTTACCGTACTTGCCCTCAAGATCAATATGCTTCACACCAGCCGCCATAACTTTGGCATTATCTTTTTGCACCAGCGCCCGGTGATGCGGAATGCTGTCTTTCTCATATTTGATGGCCGCCGCTTCGAGGGCATCGCGCTGTTTCTTGGGCAGCTTTTTATAGGCGTCCAGATTGACCACGATGGTCGATGACGTACGCCACCAGCCGGGTCCAATGCGATATTTGATGAATTTGGCCCAGCCATAACGCGCGACGCCACCCTCCGGCCATGCCAGCCCCTGCACGACACCGCGCTCCAGCGAGGTATAGACATCACCGGGAGAGATATTGACCGGCCGCGCGCCCATCGCTTTCATCAAGGGGTGATAACCAGCGGTTGACCGCATGGTCATGCCCTTGAGATCGAGCCCTGTCTTCTCGCTCTTTTTGAAGTCCCCGGCGAGATAGTGATGGAACTCGGTCGCGCCTTCCATGCCATGCGCCAGCAAATGACCATTCAGCCCCTTGGCCCAGCAATCCTGCAGAACTTTCCAGCCACCATTCTTACGGAGATTTGCCTGTCCAACATTGGATAACGGAACCACCCGGGCGCAGGGTACCAGACCGGCATAGTAAACACTCGGGCCAAACATAATGTCGATAACGCCACGCTTGAGAGCAGCTCCCTGTTTGCGGTTCGGTATCACTTCCGGGCCACCCTTATATTTAATAGTGATCCCGTTATCGGCCTTGGTGACCGGGTTCATAAATGTATCAAAATAGGTAACGGACTGATCATGCGTCTTGATCAGACTGGTCGTGGAGGTCATCTCCACGGCCTTTAGCGGCGCGCCTGCGAGAATTACCGCGACGGCAACACCTGAAATCATCAACGGCTTCATATGTGAACTCCCTGGTTAATTGGATCGTGTTTGTATTTTCGACCGCTCTTCAGGCGGCGCTTCTAATAACCATATTTACGGTAGGTTTTTCAGAGCTGGAGAGTCAAGACAGATCTCACCATCGTGACCCGCGAACTAACCGGTGATATAGTGTTGGCCTACTTCCTCGGAACCTCTAACTGACACAGCCTGTTTACCATGGCCATTGACCTCTCAAAGCCGATGAGCCTGCATCAGCAGGGCCGTTTTGCCGAGGCCGTTTCCCTGTACGACGCCGCGCTCAAGCAGGAGCCGAACAATCCCGATGCTTTATATCTCACCGGCCTTTGCCGACTGCAGATGGGTGATATGGAACGCGGTGCCCGGCATATGCGGACCCTCGTCAAGCAGCAGCCACAACATGCCGCGGCCCAACATGCCCTTGGGAAAGCGCTTCTGGAATTGGGGAAGACCAGCGTCGGCAAACGACATCTGGAACAGGCGCTGGCGATCAACCCCACGTCGCAGGACAGTCGCATCGAACTGGCAGAACTGGCGCTCGCCGCCGGTGATGCACAACAAGCCGAGAGTTTGTACCGCGACGGTCTCAATCTCGACCCGTCGCAAGCGGCCCTGTGGAATAATCTTGGAACCACATGCCGGATGTTGGGGAAGCTGGAGGAGGCCGAACAGGCCTGGGTCAAAACCATCTCGCTGGCCCCCAATATCGTCGAAGCCTATTGCAACATCGCCATGCTAAAAGTTCGGGTTGGCCGTTTCTCGGAGGGCATCACCTATTTGCAAACCGGCCTCGACAGGATGCCGGATGACCCCGATCTAAATTTCTATCATGGCGAGCTTTTGTTCTTTGCCGGAAAGTTTGAGGACTCCGCCACGGCCCTGAAGAAAGCGACCGCGCTCAGAGAAAACTTTCGCAGCGCGGAAATACGGCTGGCCCAGGCATCTCAATATCTCTGTGATTGGGACAGGCTCGACACGCTCATGCCCGCAATCCGTGAAGAAATCGATAGCGCAATTGCCGGAAAACCCTGTCTGGTATCTCCGTTCTTCGCCTTGACCCTCGATACAACAGAAACCGAACGCACCGCCGTCGCGGCTGCCGAGGCCGGCAAGCGTGAAGCCCAGCTTGCGGCAGCCCTGACCACAACTCAATTCACCTATGCAAGATCTCGTAAAGACCGAATACATGTTGGTTATCTGTCCGGCGACTGGCGCGACCATGCTGCCTCTCACCTGGCTTGCGGTCTGTTCCAACATCACGATCGTGAAAAATTTGAAATATCTGTCCTCTCATACGGCTCAGACGATGGCAGCGATTATCGCCGCCGAATTAAGGAAGGCGCAGAACACTTCATCGAGCTGCAGGACTTAAATGACATTGAGGCCGCCCGCGCTATTCACGAGCGCGACGTTGACATCCTGATTGATGTTCAGGGCTTTATGGGAAATGCCCGACCGGAAATATGGATGCTGAAACCCGCGCCAATACAGGTTTCTTACCTTACCCATCTGGGTTCAATGGGAGCGGATAAACTTGAGTATGTCATCGCCGATAAGACCATAATTTCGCCTGACAACCGCGACGGGTTTACCGAAGCCGTGATAACGCTTCCCAATTGCTACCAAGTGAATGATGACGAAGCCCGCATCGGCGCCCGACCAACACGCGCTGACGAAGGACTACCGGATGAGGTGACAGTGTTTTGCGCGATGCATGGCGGACACAAGATCACCCGTGATATTTTTAAACTCTGGATGCGTATCCTGACAGCGGTCCCTGACAGCGTTCTCTGGCTCGCCGCGTCAGGCGCTCTTCGGTTGAACCTCTGCACCGCGGCGCAGGCAATGGGCATAGATCCGTCCAACCGGCTAGTCTTTGCACAAAGACATGAGGATAAGGCCGATCATATGGCGCGGCTTACCCTTGCTGACCTGTATTTGGATACGCCGATATATGGTGCCCATTCATCGGCTGTCGACTGTCTGTGGGCGGGAACACCTGTCCTATCCTCACCAGGGCTGGTGTTTTCCTCACGAGGGGTGGCAACTCTCTTAAATACGATGGGGATTTCAGAGCTGATCACCCGCGACTTCAACGATTATGAAAAGAAGGCCATTGCCCTTGGGCACGATCCGGCATCTCTTAAGGAAATAGTCGATAAGGTCTCAGCAGCACGCAGCCTTCTCTTCAACACATCCGGCTGGGTCCGTGATGTGGAACGTGCCTACGCTAAAATTTGGGCACATTACTGCGACGGAAAATCTCCCGAAGACTTTGGCCCGAGCCAACTCTCAGCCGAGTAAGTAAGTCCTTCTATTCAATGGGCAAGGCCCGATCCAGGCCATCCGATATGTCGCTGCACGACTATTTGCGTGAATGTTTCCGAAACGGAAAATATTATAAAGCGCAACTTTACTCGTAAATGGAGCAGAAAATCACTACAGCCGATCAGGACAACGCGACGCAGACCGCTTCTCAAAACGGTGCGACAGAAGCCCCCAAAACCGAAAATATCAGCTCGGAAGAGGTAACAAAATGCTCATGATAGGCACTACCATGCTGCTGCAGCAATGGTTGCAAGCCTCTTTAAATGTTGCAAAGTCGCTGAGTAACGGCCAGCCTATTTCACTAGGCGGGTTTGAGGACCTGCGGCGGATGCGCGAGCATTTTGAAGAGCTGGAACGCGCCAACAATGCCATCACCCGGATCGCGCAAGCGCAAAAGCAGGCCCAGGAAGACGCCAACAAAGACAAATCCGTTTCATAAAGTCATATGGCTAGGTAGGCCGCGCCGGCGTAAAGGCCGACCGACCTAAAGAACTTTCTTTTCGTTCGCCGTTTCCTGGGTTGGCCAGGTTTCCACCGCCTGCCGACCCAGCGGCCGACGGACCGATGCTGGGGAAATTCCTGCCCGCAATGCGCTGAGAATACCGGCCGCTTCCCAGTAATTTTCGGCCCTGTAAAATTGGTGATCTGCCCACGGCAAGGCCTCCAATTCCTGGGCTATAAGGCCACTTCCCTCGCGAACTGCGATCACCGTGATTCCCTGTTCCAGCGCGGCGAGAATGGGCAATCCAATACAGCCTTCAGGAATCACCAGACAGGATATGTCACGCGCCGTTAGAACGCCGCTGGTCGTCATCTTGTTTGAATCGCTCACAATCCGCGGCGATCGCTTGAGCCCTTTTAATACACATTGCAAAAAGGAAGAGGATATTGCTTCAGCTGCCATCCGCGGATCGACCCGGCCAGGGTCTTCATTCAAAATTTCGCGTGATTCCATCATCGGCGCATGTGCCGACGGGATATTGAAACAGTGCGAGACCGCGTGGGTGAGCATCGCTTCAATCCCGCCCCAGGGATTGATCATGGTGCCCTCACTGCGGAAATACTGATCGTGAAGTCCCGTTGGCACGCCGATCAGCGAAGAAATCGCCACCGCATCAAACTCATCGGCTTTTTCAACAAGCAGCGCAAAGAGCGATTCAAGCTGGCGGCCTTCACCAATCGCCCGGCCAGACTTCGACGTTTTTGCGGTTAATTCCAGCGACGGATCGAGGCGGTATAACCCTGTGCATTCGAGGCCATAGGTCGTACGCGCCGACTCCACGGTATTGAGAACCAGATTCTCGATCATGGCATCTGACTGAGCGTCAAAAACAACGGCGAGACGATTTGCCCTGACAGGCGACAGCCCGACGGTCCCCATCAGAAATCTGCAAAGCACACTGCCCTCGACATAGTGGGCGTTGGCCGGAATTTCATTGACGTCGCTGGCATTCACGACATTGGGATGAGTGATCAGCTGGTTACAACAAGAGGCCAACAGCTGCGCCGCCGGTGTCGCATCGCCGGCGTGGCCGCCAACTTCTGCGCCAACGCCGGTGGGGACAATAAATACCGTATTAAAATTCTCACCTGCAGAGCGTGGATGCCGCGCAAAGGAAAAGATGGACGGCGCTTTTGGAAGATCGGCATCAACGAGACAGCCTACCTCGCAAAGATACTTGCCATCATCAATCCCGGCGATCACCAGCCGGATCGGGATTTCATTTTCCTTCAGCTGAAAGGACAGCGCCTTTTCCAGATGCTCAATTAGCCCCTGATTACCGGGAACCAGCGGAACCGAAAACTGTTTCTCAAGCAGGTGCAATATCAGGACTCCCAACCTTGCCGGCATTCCGGGCAAATTCATTAAAATCATCCGCCCAGATTTTCTCCAGGCTGCCCGTCTCATCTCGGGTATAGATTGTTGGCAAGGCCACACCATTGAACCGATGCGCTTTTGACGCAGAGTAAGCACCCATATTCATAAAGGTAACCTGAGATCCAATGGTCAGTGGCGCATCAAAGGCATATTGCCCAAAACTATCGCCGGCGAGACAGGTGCAACCCGCTAGACTGTATGTGTGAACACCGTCATCAACATGACCAAGCACGTCAGGCTCAAACTGAAATTCCAGAACCTCGGGCATGTGATTGACGGAGGTATCAAGGACAGCGATCTGACAGTCTTCCCCCGGAAAAATATCGCGAACAGTCGCCACGACAGTGCCGCTGCGCCGGACTGCCGCCGCACCGGGCTCGATATAAACCTGCAGGTCAAATCCATCCCGAAACAAGGCGACGGTGTCAAAAAATGCCGCGCTTTGTTCAACGGACTGGAAGAGATAGCCGCCGCCAAGATTGATCCATGAAATCTCTTCCAGGGCCTCCGGAATAACGTCCTGGATGTGGCGGGCGGTCGCCAGCAGGCTCGCAAAATCGGTACTCTCGCAGTTACTGTGAAAATGAAGCCCGTCGATTCCTCGCAGTAACCCGCGATCCGCTGCGATCATTTCAGCTAACCGGCTGACCGGCACGCCGAGTTTGGAATTTGACCGGCACGGGTCATATCGGGGATCGTGAACAAATGACAGTTCGGGATTAAGGCGCAGGCCAGCGCTCGTGGAGGCTGACACATGCGGGCGCAAATCTTGCCATTGCGACAGTGAATTAAACGTCACGCTATTCAGCCGGTCACCAAACTCATCAAGGGCGGCATCATCAATCAAAGGTGACACAAGATGAAGCGAGCCATGGACGGAGCAAAGTTTATCGACCAACCGCAATTCAAACAGAGAGCTACAGGCAAACCCATCAACATGCTCTGCAACACGCGTCAATACTGGCGCGAGGGATGACGCTTTAGGTGAATACAGCAACCTGCAGCCAGCCTGATCCGCAATCTGTCGCAGCAGACACATATCTGCGGCCAGGATCTTTTCATTGATCACATAGGCCGGGGTATCGAGCTTTTCCACCGAAACGTTCCTCTCCTTAATCCAGAATCACAGTACTCCGCTACAGTAGCTCTCCGGTACACGGTGTCAAAGATGTAGATTGTGAAGTTACGAACTGTTCCCCCCACCCGTCCTATTCGCTAACATCACCGGCAGAACTTAGCAGCGAAAGATGCCATGGCTGACACGAGCATAAACCCGACACGCGAACCCTGTGTCCGGGGGCAAAAAGTCATCGACCCTGCCGAATGGACCGGGGCAGAGCTGAAACAGTCCAGCGACTGGATTCACCAGCTAACCGAGGCCGAGATTACCGATATCGATGAGGCCATTAAGGGCATCGCGGCGGCGGGTCTGGATATCATGGAGATATCCCGGGAAAATTTCCCGCTGCCAGTGTTTGGGTCGGCGCTTGGTCGTATTCGCAACCAGCTGCTCAACGGACTCGGTCTCATATTAATCCGGGGCTTTCCGATAGAACGTTACAACCGCGCCCAATGCGCCATCGCTTATTTCGGAATCGGGTCCTATCTCGGACGGGCCGTCTCGCAGAATGCCAAGGGCCATGTCCTGGGCCATGTGAAATCTCTTACCGATGCTGACTATAACGACCCGGCAAATGCCGGAGTCCGCGGCTATCAGACCAATGTGAACCAGCGCTTCCACGCCGATTCCTGTGATGTGGTGGGGCTCATGTGTCTGCAGACGCCCCAATCCGGTGGTCTCAGCAGCGTCGTCAGCACGGTGGCCGTTCATAACAAGATGCTCGCACGACGCCCGGATCTGGCCGAGGTGCTGGCGGGTCCGATCTACTGGGATCGACGCGGCGAGGTGCCCGAGGGCAAGGACCCGTGGTATGTCCTGCCGGTATTCAATTACAAAGACGGATATTTCAGCTGCCGCTACGGCCGGCAATATATCGAGTCCACGCAGCGCTTCGAACAGGTGCCGCGGACAATCCCGGCCCAAACAGAAGCGCTGGACATGATGGACTCACTGCTCGCCGAGCTAAAGCTGGACATGCAGTTCCAGATCGGTGACATCCAGTTCCTTTTTAATCACGTCGTGTTGCATTCCCGCACCGCCTTCAAAGATTGGCCGGAGCCCGAGCGCAAACGGCATCTGTTGCGTCTTTGGCTTTCCATAGACGGTAAGCGGCCGATCCCCGACATACTGGCCGAACGCACCCAGGGCGGCATCGTCACCAAGCACACAAAACTGCATGCCCCGCTGGAGGCGGAATAGAAAGCATCGAGACGGTGAGTGGGCCAGCTCTACGGGATAGGTAATAGCGCCCTAGCTCAATGAAACATTCTGCTAATCTTCTCAGGTATCTACGGCAATCGCGCGCTTATGGCGAAAAACATCGGCAACCATGCCATTCTGAACCCCCCAGATCGCCGCCTGTGTCCGATTGTTCACGCGGATTTTTTTGAGAATCCCCTTTAAATGGACTTTCACGGTTCCTTCAGTAATGTCCCGCTGGATAGCAATTTCTTTGTTAGACAAGCCATTCACAAGGCAAGATAGAATTTCCGTCTCTCGTGGCGATAGCCCGCCATGACCGCTTGTTGCGCTGCCATTGGATGACGCCACAAATCTGTTATTCACCAGAAGAGAAGCAAGAACTGACGGAAATACCGTTTCACCCATCATAACCAGTCTGAGCGATTGTTTAAGCGAGTCGGTCGACATATTTTTCAGCAGATAGCCGTGGATGCCTGCATACAACGCACTGGCAAGGCGAGTAAGGGCGACCTTATCTGTCAGGATAACGATGCGTGATCCCGGCGATGTTTCGCGAATACGCGACGTCAACTCCGCAAGGGCGTCCTCGCTGTAACCATTCGGATCGAAAATGACCAAGTCGGGTTTTAATTCTGGAAGATGATTGAGCGCTTCTTCGAACGATGGGACATCCTCCACCACGACTAAACTAGAGTCACAAAATATCCGGCTTAGCCCCTCCCGAAACAACTCATTTGGATCTATATGGAGCACTGAATACGACTCTTTTATTTTTGTCATTCTTAAATCTTTCTCAAGCGCAGAAACATGTTTTTTTTATTAGTTCTTATGAAAAA
>Ga0055584_100003419_pt1 | contig 15678 bp, 15 predicted proteins | sample OSDHelmetaG_FD_58716 | JGI IMG/M metagenome (GOLD analysis project Ga0055584, IMG submission 58716) | Pelagic marine sediment microbial communities from the LTER site Helgoland, North Sea, for post-phytoplankton bloom and carbon turnover... | ecosystem: Environmental > Aquatic > Marine >... | reverse complement strand
CCTGTAATGCTATCCCTTGTTTGGTTTGCTAACCGTACTCGTCATTGGTTTGTGTGAGCAGATATCCGCCCCCAGAGTTAAATCCCGTACCTGAGGGGCGGATGAAGTTTTAAATAGAGCGGGCAACCTTTTCCATTTGCTGCCCTGCATCTGCCACCGATGCACTCTGCTGTGTAATTTCAGAAGTTTCATTTTGCAATACGGCAACTGCCTCGGCCAGATGCCTAATATTATTATTCACCTCTTCCATAGTTGTCTGCTGTTCTACTGTTGTGCTGGCTATTTGCAGATTCATCTGCTCCAACTGTGCTACAGCCTGCTGAATATCCGTCAAAGCCCGCTCTGCCTCTTTTGAGTATTCCACGGTTTCTGTTGCTTGCTTGGCACCAGCATCCATAGTGGTAATGGCTTGTACTATCAGGCCACGCAGATTCTGAATAACATCCTGAGTCCGTTCAGTTGACAGGCGTGTTTGTTCGGCCAGGGTACGCACTTCATCAGCCACAACAGCAAAACCTCGTCCATGTTCGCCCGCCCGAGCAGCTTCTATCGCTGCGTTAAGTGCCAACAAATTGGTTTGTTCTGCAATATTGGTAATACTATCAAGCACTTCACCTATCTGTTCACTAGAATGGTGCAGCTCTTGCAGCTCTTTAGCCGCATCACTTATACGCTCAGAAAGGGCGCTGATTTGTTTTTGGTTATGAACCAAAGCCTCATGACCTCGGTTAGCCTGCTCTTTAACCCGGATACTTTCGTCAGAAGCCAACTGAGCATGTTGAGCCACCTCTTCAAAGGTATGGGTTAGTTCACCGGCAGCAGAAACAACCTGATCCATTTCCTGCGATTGTTTATTCACTTGCTGACTAAGTGTTGAGCCGGTATTTTCCAGCGTTTTTGAAGCCTGGGTTAATCCTTCAGCAACATGAATAATGCTGTTGACTGATTGCCCTAATTTTTCCATAAAAAAGTTAAAGTTGTTGGTCACTGCACGAATTTCTCTTGGCCCTGAGGCAGCAAGACGAGCATTAATACCGCTGTCGTGATTCGCCAGATTTTGCATTGCTTCAGCCAGCTTAGCAATAGGCTTGGCCTGGGACAGGCTGGCAAGAACAACTAGAACAATAATAAGCACCAGACCAAATAACATAACGACAACTAAAGTAACTGACAAGCGGTTAGCACTGGCATAAAGTTCAGCTGTAGGAACAGAAACACCAAAAGTCCAGCCAGGTGTATTGGCAATTTGTGAAAAGATCATTGTAACAGGTTCGCCCTGAATATTAAGAATATCTCCTGTACCGCTTTCACCTGCAACCATTCGCTTGCCATGATAATCCAAACCACTGAAACCATTTTTATCAGCATCGGTAACATTGATTGTCATGCGGGCTTTTTCTGAAGGGTGGGCAATTAATAAACCTGTACCATCAGCTATCCAAGCATAGCTGCGCTCAGTCAGTTTTGTTTTATCGGTAATCTCGCTTAATACTTCTAAGGTAACTGTAATAGCTAAGGCACCTACAATATTGCCCTGTTTATCTTTCACCACTTTAGCGATTACTGAAATAGGCCGTTTTGTTGCTGTAGAAATAACCGGATTAGTTAATACTTCTGATATGCGGCCTGTCAGAAGATCTTTAACATATTGACGCTTACTCAGGTCTGCCTCACCCATCTTGCCATCTCTGGTTATATAGGTGGCTTTGTAGTTGGTATCAACAAAAAAAAGCATCTCCGCTAACTTCAGCTCAGCAATATTGCCTCTGAACCATTCCGGCATATCTCTTTCCCTGTTTGCTGTAGCAAGCAGAGGTGTGGTCGCCAAAGCAGCTACTTCTTCCTTTAAACCATTAAGTATGGCTGACACTTCTGAAGAATGCCCCTGAACGACCTGTTCACCCGACTGCAACATAATCTCTGATGTTTCAGACTTAATTTCATAATAAATCCAAAAGGTAAGTGCACTCATTAAAACAACAATAGGCAACATAACTGTCAGAAGCATTTGGGTTAAAAGGGGAGTACCCGATGAGGAAGGTGCAGCAGCGCTTTTGGTTGACATTTCAAACCATCTCCTTGTTTACAAGCTTTAAATTGTTCTTGTTTTAAAGTCCAGCCAGCCGGCCAGCTTATTTAATAAATATGCAATCTATAAAAATTGCTTAGTTAATTAAGTTGTTACATTTTATGGAAAGATTTTACACGAATAGAACCTGATACGACAAAAAAAAGCAAAATTAACAAAAAAGGCCAGACTTTTTAAAGCCTGGCCTTTTAACAAGGAGATAAAATTTATTTAGTTAGATCAACTAACTTTTTCACCACCTGCCTGTTTATCAGCATGATAGGAAGAACGAACTAACGGGCCTGAAGCTACATGTTTAAAACCCATTTTATAAGCCTCTTCACCTAACCATTCAAAATCTTCCGGAGTTACCCATCGGTCTATAGCCAGATGGTTTTTAGAAGGTTGCATATACTGTCCTAAGGTCAGCATATCTACATCATGAACACGCAGGTCACGCATAACCTCTAAAATTTCTTCATTAGTTTCACCTAAACCCAACATCAGGCCTGATTTGGTTCTTACCTGCGGACAACGCTCTTTATAGCGTTTTAGCAGTGTTAATGACCACTGATAATCTGCACCGGGACGAGCTTTGCGGTAAAGGCCGGGAACTGTCTCAAGATTGTGGTTAAACACATCCGGAGGTGTAGCTTCTAAAATATCCAGAGCAACATCCATACGGCCACGGAAATCCGGTACCAGTACTTCTATTTCAAGTTCAGGTAAACGCTGGCGCAGCTCACTAATACACTGGGCAAAGTGGCCTGCTCCACCATCACGTAAATCATCACGATCAACTGAAGTGATAACCACGTATTTTAAATTCATTTCTGCAATGGCTTCGGCCATTTCTCTTGGTTCGTCAGGGTTAAGTGGATTAGGACGACCTGTAGCAACATCACAGAAGGGACAGCGGCGGGTACAGATATCTCCCATAATCATAAAAGTTGCTGTTCCACCGTGAAAACATTCACCCAAATTAGGGCAGGAGGCCTCTTCACAAACGGTATTAAGCTTATGCTTACGCAGTGTTTCTTTAATGCGGTTCACTTCCGGTGAAATATGCATTCTTACCCTGAGCCAATCAGGTTTTTTAGGCAGGGTTTCAGTTGGAATAACTTTCACCGGTATACGATCAGTTTTATCAGCTCCCCGTAGTTTTTCACCCTGGACAACTTTCTTTTTCTGAGTGTTCGCGGTCATACCTGCTCCTGCCCATTTAAATAAATAATTTGTGTGTGGCCTAAACGGCGGATAAGAATTGCTAAAAGAGCATCCTGCGCCTGTTGAAAAGTAATACTGGGGAGCAAGTCAGCTAAACGCGTCACGGGCATTCCTGCATAACCACAAGGGTTAATCCGCTGAAAAGCACTTAAATCACAATTTATATTGAAGCTTAATCCATGAAAACTACAACCACGACGTATCTTCAGTCCTAAGGCTGCAATTTTTGCTCCAGCCAGTACGCCCTCTTTAATATAAACACCTGGGGCATCTGGCCTGGCCTCAGCCGAAATACCTAAGCTGGTCAGGTATTCAATCAGGCTTTCTTCAATAAGATTAACCAGATGGCGTACACCATAGTTTATCCGGCGCACATCAAGCAGCAGATAGATAACCAGTTGACCAGGGCCATGCCAGGTTACTTGTCCGCCTCTATCAACTTTTACAACCGGAATATCGCCCGGATTCAGTAGATGCTCTTCCTTACCTGCCTGACCTTGGGTAAATACCGAATCATGCTGAACAACCCAAAGCTCATCAGCTGTTTTTTCATCACGTGCATCAGTAAATGCCTTCATTGACTGCCAGACTGGCAGGTAAGGTTGCTGACCCAGTAATCTGATTTTTAATGGCATTAAAGAACCATCTGTACTCGACCAGTGTTTTTCAGGCATTGGTGCAAAGAAGATAAGTGTTCAGCACTTTCTGCCTGTATGGTAACGCGTACAGACTGAAAACGACCATTACGGCTAGCTACAACGCTAATGGTTTCATGCATAAACCTAGTTTCTGATTCAACCAGCACATCTATAATACAGGCTTTAAAATCAGGAGCCGCCGGCCCCATTACTTTAATAGGGTATTCACAAGGAAACTCAATTTTTGGAGGGTTCTCTAAGGGACAAACATTTGGGCTTTGCATGGCATCACCATAATTCTGACTAATTTGATCAAGTATAACGCTTCCGAAGCTTTTAGTGCAGTAGCAGAAGCTTATAAATTAACTAAAAAGGCTGATAAAAAACATAACCAGACTATGCCAAAGGCTTTTGAAGAAACCTGCTTTATCTATATTTTCTAGGGCAACCAGTGGCTTTTGACTAATAATATCATCACCTAGGCGTATCACGAGTGTACCTAGTTGTGTACCGGCGCGTATGGGTGCCTGAATATTAGGGTTAATCTGCATATCCGCGCTAAGCCTATCAACATGTCCGCGAGGCAAGGTTGCATAGAGATCTTCTGTTACACCCAACTGCAAGGTATCTTTTACGCCCTTCCAAAGTTTTACTTCGTGCAAAACCTGGTATTGTTCATATAAGCGTGTAGTCTCAAAGTATCTAAAGCCATAGGTTAAAAGTTTCTGACTTTCCTGTGCCCTGCCTTCTTCACTGCGTGCTCCCATAACAACAGAAATAAGGCGCATACCGTCACGTATAGCAGAAGCTGCCAGACAATAACCTGCTTCATCCGTATGTCCTGTTTTCAGCCCATCAACCGAGTTATCACGCCATAGCAGGCGATTACGGTTGGATTGAGTAATATTGTTATAGGTGAATTCTCTTTCTGAGTAAATTTCGTAATGATCTGGGTAATCTCTTATTTTAACTTGAGATAAAAGTGCCAAATCTCTTGCCGTTGAATAATGGCCTTCTTCAGGTAATCCTGTTGCATTTTTAAACTGGGTGTTTTTCATACCTAGCACGTGGGCATGCTGATTCATTATATCGGCAAAGCTTTCTTCACTACCTGCAAGATGTTCTGCAACAGCAACAGAGGCATCATTACCTGACTGAACAATAACGCCTCTTAGCAGATCACTGATAGAAACATAGGTTCCTTCCCGGATAAACATACGCGAACCAGGCATACGCCAGGCTTTTACACTGACACGTACCATATCATCCAGATTCACATTCCCTTGCTTCAGTTCATATTCAAGCAGGTAGCTGGTCATCATTTTGGTCAGGCTGGCAGGAGGAATACGTTTATCGGCATTATGTTCGGCTATTACTTTACCGCTATTAGCATCCATTAAAATCCAGGCGGTAGCAGCCAGTTGTGGTGCTGCAGGAATCATAACCTGTGCCTGTGCAGGCTGAGTCATAAGAAGTGCAACACTTAAAGTTAGCGCACTAAAGAGAGAAACAAATAATCTTTTAAAACTTAGGACAAACATTTGGTAATCAAACCTCTTTTTAAAAGCCTGCCTTACAAACCTTTAATTTAACGATAAATCTAGTGACGCACCATTAGTGGGCGGCCTAAATCAGTTGCTTCAAGTTTCTGTATTGCGGTTTCAACAGAGCTTCCTTGCAAAGGCCCTACCTGAACACGATAGAGAGGAGACTCCCCCTGTTCAGACAAAACTCTTACAGGAGCCTGGGTAAGCTGGCGAACTCTGTGACGTAATCGTTCCGCGGCCTGGGCATTACCTAAGGCCGCAACTTGCAGAAAAACACTGTTTGGTGAAGCAGCAGAGGCAACAGTCCGATTTTTTTTTGCATTCTGTGCTTGCCATTGTATAGGATCGATAGCTTCTATCCTGACACGGGCAGTACCCGTTTTAATCATATCCAGACGGTAGGCTGCTGCATAAGAAAGATCAATAATACGGTTACCTACAAAAGGGCCGCGGTCATTCACTCTTACTATCACCTGGCGATTATTATCTAGGTTGGTCACTTTTACATAGGTCGGTAATGGCAGACGTGTATGAGCAGCACTCATAGAATACATATCATAAACTTCGCCATTAGAAGTTAAATGACCATGAAACTTTTTACCATACCAAGATGCCGTACCTGTCTGGGTAAAACCTCGACTGGAATTTAATACTTGGTAAGACTGACCAAAAACCACATAGCTGGAAGCATTCCCTCCCTTGCTTTTTGGCTCTGGCCTTGGAACAGCATCCGGAACACGGGAAACATCCGGAGGATTAGCCGGTAAGCTATCCGTACGATGACTATACCGGCCTTTACCAGAGCTGGTTATTCTATCCTGAAGGGTATAACCGCCCCGCTCTTTGTTGTAGGCACCATAAACACCGCCACCCTTTCCTACCGAACAGCCCGCCAGAAAGAAAGAAGTAAGCAGTAAAAAAAACAAATATAAGTTAACACGTAACGCTTGCATGGGTTAGTTTCGTAAAGCCTCAGCTAATTCATGAACAGCCAGTGCGTACATCCGGCTGTGATTGTAGCGCGTTATCACATAAAAGTTTTGCATACCTAAGAGGTAAAGCTCCTTATCTTCCAGTGCAAAAGCCATAGGGAGAACTTCCAGATCATCTGCAAGTTTCTGGTTAACAGGAAGAATTCCCGCAGCTTTAGCTTCAGCCAAGGTCAGGCGGTTAAAGCGGTTCAGCCTTAACTCAGGTAACGCCTTATCATTTTTTAATATTTTAACTTTTTCTACCACCGGCTGATCTTTTTGCCAGCCATGAGCAACAAAATAATTTGCTACAGAACCTATGGCATCAATGGGGTTAGTCCAAATATCGGCAAAGTCATCGCCATCGTAATCAACTGCAAAATCGCGATAGCTGGTAGGAATAAACTGAGGATACCCCATTGCACCAGCATAAGACCCCATAGGCAGAAGAGGGTTCAAACCTTCTTTAGTAGTCAGGTTTAAAAACTCAACAAGCTGTCCGCGAAAAAATTTTGCTCTGGGAGGGTAATCGAAAGACAGGGTTGCTAGGGCATCTATCACTCTGTGACGACCTTTGTTACCACCATAAAAGGTTTCTATGCCTATAATGGAAGTAATAATTTCTGCTGGAACACCATATTCCTCTTCGGCGCGCTTAAGAGAAGGAGCGTATTGAGCCATGAATTTTTTACCTCCATCTATGCGCTTCGGAGTAACAAATATTTTTTTATATTCATGCCAAACCAGTACGCGCTCTGCCGGGCGGGCAATTAAATCCAGAATATCCTGGCGCTTATTCACTGCTTTAAATAATGCTTCTAAATGGGTGCGATCCATTTCCTGATCACTTACCATTTCATCGATAAACTCAGATACATCCTGACGTTGTGCAGGATCATAATTACCGGCTAACAGACTTAACGGCAGCAAGCTTAACAGCACAAGACTTAAAAGACGCAACAACATTTTATGACCTCTGAAACTCACTAACCTACTTAACAACCATACTTTTATGAGTATGAATTGACATTAAAACCCCAAAACCAGCCATTAAGGTAATACTGGAGGTTCCTCCAAAGCTGACCAGAGGTAGCGGAACACCAACAACGGGCAGCAAACCGCTAACCATGCCTATATTAACAAAAACATACACAAAGAAGGTTAAAATTACAGCAGATGCCATAAGTCGGCTGAAAGTATCGGTCACTGACAGGGCAATCAACATTCCACGCCAGATAATCAGCATATAAAGTGTGAGTAGCAGAGTAACACCAATTAATCCTGTTTCTTCTGCCAATACAGCAATAATAAAGTCCGTATGCCTTTCAGGCAGAAACTCTAACCGGGATTGTGTTCCTTCCAGCCAGCCTTTACCGTATAAGCCACCCGATCCAATGGCTGTTTTGGACTGAATAATATTCCACCCTGTTCCTAACGGGTCACTTTCAGGATTTAAAAAAGTTTTTACCCGGTTTTTTTGGTAGTCATGCATTACCATCCACAGTGCCGGCAAAGCAGCTAAAGCTAAAGCAAAAAAAGAAGCGATTAAGCGCCAGCTTAAACCAGCTAAAAAAAGTACAATCAAGCCAGCACCAGCTACCAGAATTGATGTTCCCAAATCTGGCTGAACAGCAATTAAGCCAACAGGAACAACCATTAAAGCAAGAGCAATAAACAGGTTTCTCCAACTGGGTGGCAAATGACATCTGGATAAGTAAGCTGCCAGCATTAAAGGCAGGGCCAGCTTCATTAATTCAGAGGGCTGTACTCTGAAAGCCCCTAGAGATATCCAGCGCTGCGCTCCTTTTGCATCAATCCCTAAAAGCAGAACAGCAAGCAACATAAACAAAGCAATACCATAGATTACTGGTGCCCAGCGTTGCATATAGCGAGGAGGAATTTGTGCAATAATAACCATACCAAGTAAAGCCAGACCAAAGCGGGAAGCCTGCCCTAAGGTTGCATTAAGACTGCCACCGGATGCACTGTATAAAATAAACAGGCCACTACCCATAAGAATAAGTAGACCTAGCAGTAACCAGCCATCAAGGTGCACCCGAGTCAGCAAACTTTCTTTGCGGCGCAAATCATGATGCCCATCAGGTAAACTCCATAAAAAATCACGGGGCACGATTCTTCTCCTTCACTGCAAGCCGCTCTGGGGTGAGGTAAAAATCTAAAATCTGACGTGCTAAAGGGGCTGCAACCTTACTGCCACCTCCTGCATGCTCAACCACTACAGCCAGTGCTATTTGTGGGTTTTCTACGGGTGCAAAACCAATAAATACAGCATGATCCCTTAGATGCTCAGGTAATTTTGTACTGCTTTCATCTTTTTCCTGACTTAGGGTATAAACCTGAGAGGTACCTGTTTTTCCGGCTATTCGATACTGGGCACCCTGTCCTGAAAAACGTGCTGTTCCTTCATAGCCGTGCATTACATTAGCCATAGCATCAAAAATATAATCCCAGTTTTCAGGGTCTTTAAGCTGAATATCTTCTTTAGTTGTTTTTTTTGGCAGCACTTCTGTTTCTGATCCTGTACTGGCCAAAAACCTAGGCTGTACCCATTTACCACGGTTGGCGAGTACAGCCGTGGCAGTAGCCAACTGCAAAGGGGTGGTTAACCAATAACCCTGCCCTATACCCGTGCTCAGTGTTTCACCTGGGAACCAGGGTTGTTTGTGAGTTATTTTTTTCCATTCTCTGCTAGGCATTAACCCTTCACGGGCTCCATTTACATCTAAGGCAGTGCTTTCACCAAAACCAAAACGATGCATAAAAGAAGATATTTCATCTATACCCAGGTTATATGCCAGGTTATAGAAAAAGGTATTATTAGATACCGCTATAGCGCGTGCCAGGTTAACTACACCGTGACCTGAGCGCTTCCAATTACGGTACAGGCGATCATCATTAGGCAGCTGAAAATAGCCACGGTCTACCAGATCGTAATCACGTGTAATAATATCTTTATCAAGTGCAGCAATACCTAACATGGGTTTAATAGTTGAACCCGGCGAATACTGACCTCGGCTTGCTCTGTCAAACAAAGGGAGCTTAGGATCTCTACGTAGTCGGTTGAACTCTGTTGAATCCAGCATACCAATAAAAACGTTAGGGTCATAACCTGGCGAACTCACCAGAGCCAGTATTCCACCTGTCTGAGGTTCGATCGCAACAACGGCAGCTCGGCGCTTATCAAGTAACTCATAGATTTTCTGCTGTAGTTCAGCATCCAGATAAAGCACCAGGTCTTCACCAGGAACAGGCTGCTCTGACTCTACAACTTTAATCACCCGGCCACGCGCATTGGTTTCAACTTTTCGATAGCCAACCTGACCATGAAGCTGGTCTTCATAAAAACGCTCCACACCTGTTTTTCCTAAATAGTGAGTTCCGCTGTATGCACGCCTATCCAATGTTTGCATATCTTCTTCACTGATACGCCCGACATAACCAAGTGCATGTGAGAGGGCTTCACCACCCGGATAGTTTCTTAACAGCTGTGCCGAAATATCCACACCTGGCAAAAGGTGCCGGTTAACTGCAATACGGGCAATCTGTTCTTCTGTCAACTGATCAACAAGCAGGGCTGGTTCAAAGGGACGACGACGTTGAAAGCTGCGTTCTGTTAAGGTTTCCTGACAGGCTTCGTCCAGTTCAAGCAGCATGCAGATACGCGCAACAACCAGTTTTACATCATCGGTTAATTCACGGGTAAGCGTTAAACTGTGGCTGGGCAGGTTATCTGCCAGCAGCCTGCCCTGCCGGTCATAGATTAAACCTCGTGTTGGAGGAATAGCTTCTACACTGGTTCGGTTGCGCTCTGAACGAAGGGTGTAGATGTCGTACTGAAATACCTGTAAGTAGGCCATTCGCCCTAGCAGTACAAACATTAACAGCACAACTAAAAAAAGCAGCAGGCGTCCGCGAAAAAGAAATATACGACTTTCTTTTTCAGGATCTTTAATCTGGCGTCTAAATTCAGTCATAGTTGCTCAACGATGATAAGGATGACCCGAAAGTAGTGTCCAGGCACGGTACAGCTGCTCGGCTAACAGTACTCTTACTAATGGATGAGGCAGGGTCAGTGCAGAAAGTGACCAGCGTTGTTCAGCCAACTGCAAACACTCCTTGGAAAGACCATCAGGGCCACCAATCAATAAGGCAATATCCCGTCCTTCCATGCGCCAGTCTGCTGCTGCTTTGGCTAACTGCTCACTGCTCCATGATTTGCCTAGCACATCTAAAGCAATCACTTTTTCTTTACTGTTTTTTAATCGTGATAAAATGGCAGCAGACTCTTGCTGCATAGCTTTTTTTAAATCACTGCCAGATCGCCTTACGCCCAAGGGTATTTCCTCAAACTCCACTTTAAAGTCATGGGGTAAGCGCTTGGTATATTCAGCTACACCTTGCTCTACCCAGGCAGGCATTTTTTGCCCGACTGCAAGAATTCGTATCTTCAAAACTTATGCCTAAGAATTAACTGGGCCGGCAAATTCACCCCAGAGTTTTTCTAAATCATAAAACTCCCGGATCTGTGGCTGCATAACGTGAACAAGAATATCGCCTAAATCAATAAGCACCCATTCACCGGCATCCAGTCCTTCTGTGCCCAGCAACTCTACATTCAGTTCTTTTGCTGCATTTTGTACATTACGTGCTAAGGCCATGACCTGACGTGATGAGGTACCACTGGCTATAATCATGTAGTCCGTTACGCTGGTTGCTGCTTTAACATCTAAAATAGTCAGATTCTGCGCTTTTAAATCTTCTAAGGCGGCAACTATTTTTTGTTTCAGTTGTTCTATGTGCATCTCTGCTCCAAAGAGAAAACAGCAGGTTAGTGCTTAGGTTGGTAAAGCTTCTGCTGATAAATAAAATCTAACACCTTATCTGGCAACAAATAGCGCACTGACAGGTTGTTAGCTAAAAGTCTGCGAATATGCGTTGCTGAAACCTCAAATGCACTGGGTAAACTTAAACGCAATATACGCCCGGCCGAACTGGCATTCAGATTCTCACCTGCCTGTAACTCATGCCTTTCCAAAAGCTGTAAAATTTCTTTTGCCGGTTTATGCATTTGTCCTGGACGTGCCAGTACAATCAAATGTGCTAACTCAAGCAACCGTTCACTTCGTGACCAGTCAGGCAAACCAAGAAAAGCATCCCAACCCAGTACCAAAGCAAGTGGCTGTTCCACGCCATACTCCTGACGCAAACTTTCCAGGGTATCAACTGACCAGGAAGGCCCTGCTCTTTGCAGTTCCCGGTTATCGCCGTACAACAAGGGCTCATCTGCGGTTGCTAGCTTTAACATAGCTAAGCGCTGATCTGCTGTTGCAGAAGGCTGTCCTCGGTGTGCCGGTAGCTGGCAAGGTACCAGATGTATTTTTTTAACTGGCAGCACCTGGGTCAGTTCTAATGCACTACGCAAATGCCCATGATGAACAGGATCAAAAGTACCACCAAACATTAACACTAAAGGAAGCATTTTGGCATCTTTAGCCACGTATTTGCCCATCCCCTAGCACTATATACTTTTGTGAAGTCAGGCCATTAAGTCCTACAGGGCCACGGGCATGTATTTTATCTGTTGAAATACCTACCTCAGCACCTAAACCATATTCAAAACCATCTGCAAAACGGGTAGATGCATTAACCATAACAGAGCTTGAATCCACCACAGCCATAAAGCGCCTGGCTCGGGTATAGTTTTCTGTAATAATTGCATCGGTGTGATGTGAACCATAAGTATTAATATGATTCATAGCTTCATCTAAAGAGTCAACCAGCTTAATTGACAGGATAGGAGCTAAATATTCGGTAGTCCAATCAGAATCTATCGCCGCCAGCATACTAGGTACAACTACCCGACTACGGGCACAACCGCGCAGCTCAACGCCCTTGGATTCATAGGCTTCGGCCAAAGCAGGCAGTAAACTCGCCGCCTGAGATTCGTGAACCAGAAGTGTTTCCATAGTATTACAGGTACCATAACGATGTGTTTTAGCATTAATTGCTATAGCTATCGCTTTTTCTCTGTCGGCATAACGGTCGATATAAACATGGCAAATACCGTCCAGATGCTTAATAACTGGAATTTTTGCATCCGCTGTTATTCTTTCGATCAGTCCTTTACCGCCACGTGGCACCAGCACATCTATGTATTCGCTCAAACCAATCATCTGTGCAACGGCTTCACGGTCGATAGTATCAACAACCTGTACCGAAGCTTCCGGCAAACCGGCTGTTTTTAAACCCTGCATTAAACATTTTGCTATAGCCTGATTCGAGCAGATTGCTTCAGAACCACCGCGCAAAACTGCTGCATTACCTGCTTTCAGACACAAGCTGGCTGCTTCTACCGTTACATTAGGGCGTGATTCATAAATAATACCCACAACGCCTAAAGGAACACGCATTTTACCAACCTGAATACCGCTGGGGCGGTAGCTCATATCGGTTACTTCACCAACAGGATCCGGTAGGCTGGCTACTTGGCGCAAGCCCTCAATCATTGCATCAATACGTTCATGATTAAGTTCCAAACGATCAAGTAAAGCTGCATTCAACTGACGGGTGGCACCAGCTTTCATGTCTTCATTATTGGCAGCAAGCAGCTCATCTCGCTGCTTATCTAAAGCTTCGGCAGTTGCCATTAAAGCTGCATTTTTAACTTCTGTCGCTGCCTGAGCCAGATGGCGTGAAGCCTCTCTGGCCTGCTTGCCTAAAGACTGCATATATTCAGCAATATTCATTTTTATGCTCTTTTCAAAATACTAAATTGTTAACTTTCTCACATTATACGCAAGGCTGAGACGTTACCCTAGCCTTAGTCGTAATTCATCTATAATCTGGTTTCCTAATAAGGTAACATTGAGTTACAATAGTTCTGCCAGGGGATGGTTAGGTCAGCCGGAGAGGCATTACTGCAAGCGGAAAAGTAAGACCGGGTACGCCGCATCTCGGCGAAAAATATTAACTTAAGGTTTTACCAAGTTATGGGGCTACTCGAGTCCACACGTTTATTTATCTGGTGCCAAATTTTGGCCTGCAGTTTTTTTATACTACTGTTTGGCTGGCATATACATCAAGGCGATCATCTAACAGCCTTGGTGTATTTTGGTGGATCCGTGGTTATAACACTGTCTTTTTTTATTACCCACAAACCAGTAAAAAATAGGCTGCAATTTTTAAGTCATTTTGTATTTGCTGGTTACACTCTTGTTTCATTGCTTTTGCTGCTGGTATTTCCACAAAAAAACAGCTACCTGCATTTAAGTTTGTATTTGGCCTATCCTTTATTAGCTTTTTATCTGCTCCCCTTTAAAGTTGCACTGCTTTTTGTGATGGGCTTTTCTTTATCTGCCAACCTCTTACTTATGCTACAACTCGAAGGTACACTCAGGGCGGTTTATGCTCTTACCTTCTGGCTGGTTATACTGCTGACCAGTTTAAATCGGTTTGCTTATTTTACACGGCAGGAACTATTAAAAAAACAACTTAACCGTGATCCTAAAACTCAGCTTATGAATCAGCAACAGTTTTTAATTGACCTGAAAAAAGAACAGGAAAGAGCTCAGCGTGAAGCAACTTTTCTGGGTGTTATCAGCCTTATCAGCAAAGATAGCTTTAACCTTAACAGTGTTAAAGCGCTGACCAGCCATTTTGCTCCCTATGAAAGCATGTATTCAGTTGCAGCCAATAAACTGGTGGTTCTAGTTCCCCTAGCTAACCCTAAAGACCTTCAGGCCCGTCAAAAAAAGCTTGCCCACCACTTGCCTCATTTAACACTAAATTCCCAACTGGCCGGTGTAGAAAAACATCCGGTTAACTATTTAAAAGCTACCCCAGATAAGTTCAGGCCGGCTACATGAATAGTGAAATAGACGATAAGCTTCATAAAACTACGGCCAGCTTATACCTTGCTTTGGGTTTAGGTTTAGGTGTTTTTTCTTTACAGGTTTACTTGTCGGGCTATTATGAAGCTATTCTTTTACCTACACTACTAACACCTATCTTCTGTGCCCTGGGTATCTGGCGCTGGCAAACCCCCAATCAGTTTAAACATGATCCGGCTGCCATAACGGCACTTTTAGCGCTGGGTGTTTTTTTATTATTACAGCCAGAAACCTCAACCAATATCGCGCAGTGGCACTGGATCGCTTTTTGTTATCCGTTACTGGCTTTTTATTTGCTGCCCACTATTTTTTCTTTGGTTTTCAGCCTGGCGTTGTTAGCTGGTTTGCTTTATTTAAGGCTGTATAACCATTCTTTCGAGCAGCTACTCGTTTTTTCCAGCCAGTTCTTACTACTGATGCTTATTGCCTGCCTTTATACAATTTATAACCAACTGAAAATCAAGCAACTGGAGCAACTGGTTGGTATAGATAAGGTGACTCATTTTTTTAATGGGCGTCATTTGAAAATAAGACTCAATGCAGAAGTAAACCGTGCCAGAGCTACAAAAAAACCTTTAGCCCTGCTTTTGGTTGAACTTCACCAGTATCCAGAAATACAAAAAGAGTTAGGCCAGTTAATTGCGGATAAATTTATTCGTGAAGCGAGTAAAATATGCAAGTTTAACTGCCGTACCGGCGATGAAACCTACCGCTATGATGAACAAACCTTACTACTGCTACTGCCCAATACCACTATTAATGGTGCGCTGGTACTAAGATCCAGGCTTTACCAGCACCTGTTACATGAGCTTACCAGTGATACAGGCCCACTCGATGTCAGTATTACTCCTATGGAACTACAAGCCGGTGAGAAAGTTACAGATTTAGAACTGCGTATCGCCAATAGCTGCTACCACTCATTAAGTGATCGTGTTGAAGATAATTTAGACCACTGAAGTTCAAGTGTTACCCCACTTAGCAACCAGCTGCTGATCTAAACCTAAATGATCCATAACCCTGGCAACTACAAAATCAATTAAGTCTTCTACGCTTTTAGGCTGGTGATAAAACCCAGGACTTGCCGGCATAATTACTGCTCCCATTTGAGTCAACTTCAGCATGTGTTCCAGGTGAACCTGATGCAGGGGCATTTCACGGGTAACCAGTATCAGTTGTCGACGTTCTTTTAATGCAACATCACCAGCCCGCTCAATTAAGTTATTACTGGCGCCTGTTGCCAAGGCGGAAAGTGTGCCACCAGAACAAGGACAAACAACCATGCTGGAAGCCGCGCCTGAACCGGAAGCCACCGGAGCA
>Ga0055584_100003418_pt1 | contig 15678 bp, 16 predicted proteins | sample OSDHelmetaG_FD_58716 | JGI IMG/M metagenome (GOLD analysis project Ga0055584, IMG submission 58716) | Pelagic marine sediment microbial communities from the LTER site Helgoland, North Sea, for post-phytoplankton bloom and carbon turnover... | ecosystem: Environmental > Aquatic > Marine >... | reverse complement strand
CGAGCCTGTACATACATGGAAAAATTTGGATCAAAACGAAAGAAAAGTGCAGAAAGAATTCAAGCGGGTAAACGAAATCATGGAAACGGATTTATTTACGGTGAGTGAAGACGACGCCATTGATTTGGTGGTGAACGTAATGAACTGGCAAAATATCAGACACGTTCCAGTTGAAAACGACCAGCATGAGCTGGTTGGCATGATTAACGCGCATAGCATTATTCATTATCTAGCAACAAAAAAGGAGTCGTCGGCCCACGCAGCTAAAGATATTATGTTAACTAAATTCCCAACTATATCAGCTACTTCAAGTGCCAAACAAGCCGTAACTTTGATGGCTGATAACCGTGTAGATGCACTTCCCGTCGTGGATGATGCCAATCGGTTGTTAGGCATTGTCACAGAAAGTGACATCATTCAAGTGTTAAACATGACAAATAAGATAAGCGAGTAGGGTAGTATGCGGGAGTCACGATTTTCGATACCAGTGTTTGATGAAACATTAGAGGTATCTCGGTTTGTAGGTGATGTAGGAAATTCTGAAGGCAATACGGTTTTGTTTTTAGGTGGTGTTCATGGCAATGAAACGGCTGGAGTAGGTGCACTTAATTCGGTGTTTAAACAACTTGAATTGACGAACCCAACTTACAAAGGTCGAGCCATTGGGTTAATCGGAAACTTAGAAGCCACGCGACTAAACCAACGATATATCTACAAGGATATGAACCGTATATGGAATCGCGAAACACTCGACGATTTACATTATGGACGTTTGGATACTCGACATACTGAATATGCCGAACTAGCAGAAGTTTACCGCGAAGTAAAAACCATTATTGAGGAGGCGAAAGGACAGGTATTTGTCATTGACTTACACACAACATCGAGTCCAACGATACCTTTTATAGTCACCAACAAAAGCGATGCTGGATTACAGTTCACAGACGCGTTTCCAATGCCCGTGATTAGTGGTTTGACAGGTTTTCTTGATGGCACCTTGTTGTCGTATATAAATGATTTGGGCCATGTTGGCTTGGCCTATGAAGCTGGACAACACAAAAGCACACAGTCGCTCATGAAACACGAAAGTTTCATTTGGCTATGTCTTCACCAAACGGGAGTTTGTCCTGACCTAGATCCTGACTTTATCCAAAAACACATTGATATTTTGGAAGAAGAATTGGTGACCAGAAACAACCATTTTAGAATAATTAGTCGGTATAAAATCAAGCCTGACGAAACGTTTAAAATGAACCAAGGCTATACCAATTTTCAAAAGATTTATGCTGGCGAAGAATTGGCTCAGAATGAGGATGGACCTATTTGTTCTCCTTATGACGGCTACATTTTTATGCCGTTGTATCAACCACAAGGTGAGGATGGTTTTTTTATTATTAAACCTGAAATAGAGTAAGTTATGCCCATCACTTTCATGTTTCTTGTCATCTTGGTGTTACTCATATTTTTTGCCTCGAAAAGGGTAGCGGAGAAGGGGATCCAACACCTTGACCAGGCACAGAAAGCGGGTTTAATTGATTTGTTTACACCTCTACGGACAAAATATCCAGCCTTCATCATTACGCTTTTGGTTGCCTTTTTTGCCAACCTCTATTTTAATTTGATTCCAGACGGTGTAGCACTATCCATCTACTTTTTTATCCTCATGTTTTTCATGTTGTATTTGGCCTATTTGTCGTACAAAATTTTAATCGACAATGAATATCCAAAGGAATATGTCAAAAGCTTTATACAATCTACAGTTTTGCGAATTACAGCGCTGGTGCTACTCATCGTTGCACTGACTTCGTTTTAAGTCTTATCTGCCAAATTGTTCGTCGACTTCAACGGCGTTAAACAAATACATTTTTAATAAGTCAACGTCAACTTCTGAAGGATTCTTAAAATCTCGATAAATCACAAACTTGCGTTTTCCTTGATCGAAATATGTTGATTCGTTATTGAGTAAGTGTCCTTTAGTAAATCCAAATCGGACGCCGTCATACATTCTTTTTTTATCCCATAAAACGGCTCCAGGCCAAATAAAACAAATGGGTTTATGTACTGAAAAGTAGGGGACGTTATAGGATAATTTCTCGTTACAATGTGGAATGCAGTCGTAAACAATATTCCTAAGGTGCTGGGTTACGTGCCTTTCTTCCGTAGGTAAGGACTGTAAAAAATCTTCAATGGATTTAGGCCTTGGACTGCTCATAAGCGTCGATCAAAGAAAGCATTTCCTTGGCTTGTTGCAAATGCCTGCGCTCGTGTGTAACTATGATGTCTAGCGCTTTTGCAGCTGTATAGGCTATGTTGGCATTGGCCGGACTCGCAATGGCTACACCATTTTCAATGTGCACCTTGTTTCTGTCAATAACTGCGCACAAGCCTTGGTGATGCGCATCAAATTCATCTAAAATGTTTTCCGACGAATCACTCATGGCTGGTTGCCAAATTGGAAACGTCCCAATCTTTTTCTCACGAGTCGGTTCAACAGATTTTAATATCATGTTGCCGCACATCTTTTGCCACCATTTGAATTTACCAAAAAACGTAAGCTTGTTTGTGCCTGCTTCAATGGCATCAAAGGTGGGGAGATAAGAGTCATTCACTTTAATCAAATGCTCTATGTTTTGCGCCACACTCCAAACTGAGGAATTTGGTTTGTAATTCATTTGTGCCGGTGTCAAATGACCAAACGTGTCTTTGAATTCGGCCGTAACAGAATGAATATCAGATATAAAATCTTGAACTAACATTGCGACTTTGAAATTGACTTGCCACGGCAAGCCTAACAAAGATAATGCAATTCAAAGAATTAATTAGTTGAGCCGATTGGCTTAATACGCGTAATAAGATAGGTATTGCTTTCCACCTTGAGGTGAAACACCCTCAATTCTCACCTGCCCTTTCATGTTTTCTAGTTTGCCCACAAACGTCTTTAAATCTGTGACAGGCGAATTGTTAAACGCAGTGAAAATAAATCCCTCGGGAATGTTCATTTTCATCAATCGCCCATTACCCACTGACGTAACACGCACGCCAGACTTGAGGCCAAAATGATCGAGTTCATACTTGCTTACGATTTCAAATTCGGCATTAAGATTGTCAGAATACAGAAATTCTCGTCTCTTCAAATCAAAAGTGCCATCCATGTTAACCAAGGAAACATCAGCTTCTTGCGTTTTACCATTTCTGATATACGTGTACTTAAGTTTATCTCCAGGCCGGTAATACGACAACACTTCGTTGTACATGGCTTTTTGGCTCACGTCTTTACCATCAATCTTGGTAATGACATCACCGGGTTCAAATATTTTGCTTGTATACTTGTTTGTTTCGCTCACTCTTCCAACAAACACGCCATCTTGGATACCGTCCACTTTGTCTAGAATTTCGTCATTGATATCAACTACTTCCAAACCATCAAAGCCTCGCTGTATTTGTCCATACTCTTTTAAGTCATTGATGATTTTAACTACGATGTTACTCGGGATGGCAAAGCCATAGCCCACATACGAACCCGTTTTGCTCGCAATGGCTGTATTGATTCCCACCAATTTACCATCTAAACCAACAAGAGCACCGCCACTATTACCAGGGTTAATAGCAGCATCTGTTTGAATGAAGCTCTCTATGGGAAACTGATTTTGAACAATGTTGATGTTACGCCCTTTGGCACTTACAATTCCTGCTGTGACGGTACTGGTTAGGTTAAACGGATTCCCTACAGCCAACACCCATTCCCCAATTTGTAGTTCGTCGCTATTGGCTATTTCTACAGGAATTAAATCGCTGGCTTCGATTTTTAATAAGGCCAAATCTGTTGAAGGAGCTGTTCCGACAACCGTTGCCTTATAGTTCTTTTTGCCGTTGTTTAAAACCACTTCAATGCTTTGGGCACCTTTGATAACGTGGTTGTTGGTTACAATATATCCGTCTTTTGAAATGATAACGCCTGAACCTGTACTCGATACTTTACCTATGCTTCCAAAGGGATCCATATCGAAAAACCAGAAGGAATTTCTTCGAACGGCTTCAGATTCAGTTTTGATAAAAACTACTGATGGAGTCGTTTTTTTAGACGCGGCAACAAAGCTGACACCGTCACCCGTTTGGTTGTGATACTTGATAGGAAGAGCGTCATTAGACGACTGTTTAATCTCAATAACCTGTGAATTAGAATGGTTTTTTGAAAATAAATAAGCTGCAAACAATGAAGTTAAGGCGCTTACCAAAACCGTTAGGAATAAAACTTTCTTGTTCATAATGATGGATATTGTAACTAACTCAGAAAGTCAAAAACGATACCAAACTATTGAATGTTCAGCACGTTTGCTTTAACATACAATTTAACAATGTGTTTGTTTGGGTCGTTGGTATAAAGCGTTACCTCTTTTTGAGCCATACCAGAAACAAAAATAGAGTCAAATGTCAACTGAACTGTTTTTGTTTCTCCAGCAGCTATTTCAGATTCTTCTAAATCAACGCTAGTGCAGCCACAGTGCGTTTCGACTTTATAAATCTTTAAAGGTGTTTTACCCGTGTTGGTTAAGGTAAGTGATTGAGAAGACTTGGCGCCTTCCCGCATGTCTCCGAATTCAAATTCAGTTTGGGAAACAACCAACTTGGGTGCTTTCTTTAACGATTTTTTTGAGAGTTGTGAAAAATCTTCTGTGATAAAAAACGCCATCTTGACAGCCTTTAACGGAAATGATTTGTCATTGGTTTTAAAGACAATGTCGGAGTTTATCAATCCATAATCCTTCACCCTATCTGCGTGAACGGTGATGGAAATAGATGCCGTATCACCGGGTTCAATAACGGTTTTAGACATTGTATACGTTACGTATTCAGGACTCCGTAATAGACCTGTAAATTTTAAAGGTAGGTTGTAATCGTTGATGAAGACGACTTTATCGGTATAACTACCTGTGTTGGTGATGTTACCAAAGGCAATGGTATTTTTAGATTGTCTCAGATACCCAAATTGTCCAGGATAGATCTTACTCATGTCTTGTTGGACTGGCTCCAAAATGGTACCACTAATTGTCAATATCTTAGACATGATGACGTTGTAGTTGGCAAAAATCTCAATGGTTTTGTCTACTTCACCGGCCAAGTTCTTTGGGTCGAACGTGGCAGAGATAATGCCTTTTTTCCCAGGTTTGATAGGATGTTCCGGCCATGAAGGAACTGTACAGCCGCAACTGGCTTTTATATCTCTAATTTCAAAATCAATCGGACTGTTATTGGTAAAGATGAACGTCGCATTGATTTTTTGATCACCGAATTTCACCGTTCCAAAATCATACACCTCCGAGTCAAACACAATTTCTTTGTCATTGATTTGCGCAAAGGCAGCAACTGCCCAAAAGGAAATTAAGAGTGCAACAACTTTTCTCATATGTCTATAAACGTGATGTAAATGCTTTTGGTGTTATACTTTAGACAAAGGTATTAGTAAATTGGTTGTATGCGTGTTGGATTAAGATGGATGATGCTGAACTCGAACCTAATTTCACCTATATGCCTTTTAGAACTGAAGATATTGGGTTATAACTAACTTTCAAATCTATAGTCGCTCCCCTTTTTGGCACCAAAATTCAATTTATTTATTGCCCCAGATTTTCAGTGTTCAAAAACGGACATCTAGGCAATTTTGGTGCTTATTTAAGTCTTTTCAATTGTTCGGATAAGTTTTTAACACCATCAATCATTATCTCATCGGTCACCTTGGTGTAGTAATCAGTTGTTACCCGAATTGAAGAGTGACCAAGTAAAGCACTAAGTAATTCAATACTTACAGAAGACCTAAGTGCCAATCCAATTGAGAATGTTTTTCTCCCCACATGACTTGTTAACTTTTTAGGAATACCGCAGATTTCCGCTATTTCCTTTAGGTAAGCATTGTACTTCTGATTTGAAATAATCGGTATCAATTTACCTTTTGGTATTGCTGATTGGTACTCTTGGAGTTCTTGGATCAGTTGATGAGCCTGTGGCAGTAATACACATTTATACTCACGCTTTGTTTTTTGTCGAACCATCTTAATCCAATATGTTTCTCCATCTGAAGTAATAATGTTGGAAGGTTTTAGGTTTTCCATTTCTTTGAAGCTCAAACCGCTGTAACAACTGAAAAGGAATATCTTCTTCACAATTTCAAGTCGGTCAATGTGAAATATTTTTGCTTCTATTTTATTGACCTCTTCGAATGTGAGGTAAACGATATTTACCTTATCGAGTTTGGGTTTATACTCTCCGAACGGATATCTATTAATGTAACCACGATTTAGGGCAATTCTCACAACTCTTGAGATTCGTTGAAAGTGTTTGGCACAGGTTGTATTACTATTATTAAACTCCGTTTTTAGAAAGCCCTCAAATCCATCAATGAAGTCAAAATTTAACTCGTATAGGTAGATGTCGTTTCGCTTATATCTTTTCTTAATATATTGCGAAATCCTTAATTGGCTATTTCTGTATTTTACTATAGTTGGTTGCGAATATGATTTACCTAATAGAATAATCATTTTTTGAATATGCTCTTCCATCAGTTCATTGAAGGTCATGGCTTTTGTGGTACCATTGATCAATTTATCTTTTATGGTAAAAGAATTAAATGGTTCCCCGCTAATTAGCATTTCATTGTAAATCTTTAATGCTCGAGCTTTTAGCGTTCCCAAGGTTCCATTAATTGATTCAGCTTCTTCAGTTAATCCTTTTACCTTTTGTGCTTTAGAATCCCAGTGAGAAACTAGTACATACTGACCGATTGAATATTCGGTTCTCACTCCATCGAGTTGAAGGCGTAAATAGATAGGTGTTTTACGGTCTTGATTTTTTTGGCTAGGTCTTACCCAGAATGACATTTTGAGGCTCATATTATTTGTTTTTAAGTTTACATAAAATCAATGAGCGCAATGAATTACAAAGATCAGGTGCCAAAAAGGGGAGTAATTGCAATCTGTTTTAGAAAACACTCCCTTTTTAAGCACCAAAATTGACTAGATGTCCGTTTTTGAACACTGAAAATCTGGGGCAATAAATAAATTGAATTTTGAAACAAGGGGCTTCGCACGAAACGGTGATTCCCTTTATTTAAAAGGTTTGAAGGTGATTTGAGATTTACAACCTAGTTCAAACAACAGGATTTTTTTGTCCTGTTGTTTGTCTAGACTGTTGTCAAAAGTGGAGTCTATGTGGAACCCCACCTATGGAGTCTCAACGCCCACCAATGCTCAATTCTTATCTTAACCACCAATCATGTGCTCCCTTATTTGGCACCAGAATGGGTTTTCACTATTTGAACCCCCAATTTGTTTTTGACCATTAGTTCGACCTTCATTTTGTTTGCTGTCTCCCACCCAAATTCTTGGGTTATGGATGATGGTTGATTCGGGGTTCAGGACTCAGGACTCGGGACTCGGAAGAAGAGAAAATAGAACAGAGAAAATAGAGAAAATGTATATCCCTAAATAGCGTTGACCACTTTTTACATTCCCTCTTGTAGCAATCATTTCTCCTTCGGTAAAAACTAATACCTCATCCGGGAAAACCAAAAAATTGAAGTTTTACAATTAAAGGTTTAAACTAAATCAAAATAACATTGATTATTTTTGGTATTAAATAAACCAAAGGGTACTGCGAAATTATATATGACAGTACATGTATTTGCAATAAGCGCAGCATAAAAAAGCCAATATCATGAAAATGAAGATACAAGTATTAATTGTTTTGTGTTTGTTTCGAATGTCTGTATTCGGACAAGATCGAGACATAACCATAAAATATCAGATAATAACCCCATCGACTGGTTCAGCTTACCAGAGTCCAGGCTATATTCCAGTCACCTTCAACATGGTCAACTTAGGTCCTGATACACTTTTTTCGAATGACACATTTGTCTACTACATAACGCACAGTTTAGATAATAATCAACAACAAGTCCGAAAAAGAATTGCGATTGGCAAGACCGTGGCACCTGGAGATTCAACGGAAATATATTCTGATACCATTGACATAGATTGGCCTAATTGGAAACCACAAGAGTTCATACTGTCGATACTGTGTGATTATTTTACCGCAGGTGTTGGCAGTGGGCATACGCCTTTTGATGTGGATTTTGTTAGTAATCAAGATTCCTTGCGCAGTGTTTTATTGTTACATCTAGGTAATTTGTCCGTAGATAAAGTAACAACTATTGGGGCTCCCAAACTATACCCCAATCCATCCTCCTCAGGAAAGTTTAATTTGACTTTTAATAATCTTGATTTGAAATCGGAAGGTCCTATTGTAACCGTGTATGACTTATTGGGGAAAGAGGTTGACTTTGATTATGAAAATAACGTCCTGTCTATTAATGGTTTAAAAGGAACATACATTGCTGTGTTTAATTATGCCGGTACATCGTTCTATAGGAAGCTCATCATAAATTAGTCTACCCTATGAAAATTAAATATTTAATAATTCTTTTACTGATGATAAGCAGTAAAAGCTTGCAGGCTCAAAGCTTTCGCTATACAGATTTAAACATCAGTATAGCATCACCGTCTAATGGTTTTACTGTTACAAGCCCTGGAGTTGATTCTTGTTTAGTTAGGATAATCAACAATGGTCCAGACGAGCTTTTAAAGGGTGATGAAGTCATTATCACAATAAACTTTGGTGGGTTACGCTTTGTAGCCAGATCTTATCCAATTCTCAAACCGTGTTCCAAAGGTGATAGCATCTTTTATAAATGTTTTTTTCCCGCAAAAGGCGCGAATGACGCTGACAGTGTAGAGTTGTGTGTCCAGGAAGCCTATGCCTATACACCAGCAACAAGCTCACTTGATACGGTTCTGTTTAAGGAGAAAGACTCCAGTAGGTTGTTTAAAGACAATTCATATTGCGTTGTCGGATTTCATAGAATGGCTCGAAATTCAATCGTCGATGACCTTGAAAGCGATGACGAATCCATGCTTGTTTATCCGAATCCAGTACATGACGTATTGACGATCCAGACTTTACACGAACTGGTTGACATCTCACATGTTGAGATAAGCCTAGCCAATGGCGCTGTTGTATATAGTTCGAGTAACACTGTAGGCAGTTCGTCAGTACAAGTGGATGTCACAGACTTTGCGCCAAGTTTGTACCTTGTCAAAGTTTACACTGTTAAGGGTTTCTTCGTAAAGAAGATCATAAAATCAGACGGTTAATCGTTTCTTTGGACTTTTTTAAGACAATTTGTTTTACTTCCTACCTCATGAGTCCTGTGTCATGAATCACCCTTTAGCGTTTTATCCATGAATCTTCTGCCGTGAATAACTTTTGATGGAAACAAATCGTTTCAATCCTGCTATTGCTATTTTTGAAAAGTGCAAAACGAAAACCTAGATCCCAACTTTGAAAACCTGTCAAATGCCGATAGGGACATCGAAAAGGTATTGAGACCTGAGAGTTTCAGCGATTTTAGGGGACAAGATAAAATCCTTACCAACTTGAAAATATTCGTGCAAGCCGCTGTACAAAGAGGTGAGGCGTTAGACCATGTTTTGTTACACGGACCTCCAGGTTTGGGGAAAACCACGCTGAGCAACATCATTGCCAACGAAATGCAAAGTGCCATTAAGGTCACTAGCGGACCCGTTCTAGAAAAACCCGGAGATTTGGCTGGCTTGCTTACCAATTTGGAAGAAGGAGATGTGTTGTTTATTGATGAAATTCATCGACTAAGTCCTGTCATTGAAGAATACCTGTATTCAGCCATGGAGGATTATCGTATTGACATCATGCTCGATACAGGTCCAAATGCCAGAAGTGTTCAAATTACCATTAACCCTTTCACGCTGGTTGGTGCCACCACTAGGTCTGGTCTTTTAACAGCGCCTTTACGTGCTCGGTTTGGCATTACCTGCCGACTTGAATATTATGATTCTGATTTATTGGCGAGCATCTTAAAACGATCGGCAACTATATTACACACCCAAATAGATGATCAAGCGGCAAGCGAAATAGCGAGACGAAGCAGGGGAACACCAAGAATTGCCAATGCTTTGTTACGCCGAACCAGAGACTTTGCGCAAATCAAAGGCAACGGTCAGGTGGATATAGAAATTGCGAAATATGCCTTGGAAGCGTTGAATGTGGATGCGACCGGCTTGGATGAAATGGACAATCGAATCCTGAGCACGATTATAGAGAAATTTAAAGGCGGACCTGTGGGCATCAGTACCATTGCAACGGCAGTAGGAGAGGAAGCGGGTACGATAGAAGAAGTGTACGAGCCGTTTTTAATCAAAGAAGGATATATCCAAAGGACAGCAAGAGGTAGAGAAGCTACCCACCTTGCCTATGAACACCTCGGTAAAATTCCACCTCAAAAAATAAACAGTTTGTTTTGAGTTCGCTCAATGTGTCACAACGCACTAACCTTGTAAAGGAAGTTGTTTTGAATCATGGTTTCCTCAACTGTGGTATTAGTCAAAGTGGTTTTTTAGAAACAGAAGCACCAAGACTTGACTCCTGGTTGCAGAATGGTTACCACGGATCCATGCAATGGATGGAGAATCACTACGATAAGCGTTTAGATACACGTAAGTTGGTTGAAGGGTCCAAGTCGGTGATTACCATGACCTACAATTACTTCCCCGCTGAAACAAAACCTGAAGGCAAACCAAAGATTGCCAAATACGCCTATGGTGAAGACTATCACTTTGTGTTAAAAGACAAAATGAGGTCGGTGATTGAAACATTGCAACAACAGATTGGCACTTTCGAAGCACGGGTCTTTGTCGATAGTGCACCCGTTTTAGAGCGGGCATGGGCTGCAAAATCTGGATTAGGTTGGATTGGTAAACATTCGTTATTGCTCAGCAAAAAGCAGGGCTCATTCTTCTTCATTGCACAAATCATTTGTGACTTAGAATTACTCGACGACGCACCCGTCACCGACCACTGTGGCAGTTGTACGGCCTGTATTGATGCTTGTCCGACAGATGCCATCGTAGCTAATCAAGTAGTTGATTCAAACAAATGCATTTCGTATTTGACCATTGAATTAAGAGATCAAATTCCTGTCGGGTTTAAGGACCAAATGGAGGACTGGGTATTCGGCTGTGATATTTGTCAAGATGTCTGTCCATGGAATCGGTTTTCGAAACCAAACACCGAAGAAAGGTTTACTCCAAAGCAGGAAATCCTACACAACAATTGGGAGGATTGGGAAGAAATTACGGAAGACGTGTTTAAAAATGTTTTTAAAAAGTCAGCCATAAAAAGGACAAAGTTTTCAGGATTTTTAAGGAATTTGCACTTCGCAAAGCGATAAGAAATGACAGAGGGTACAGAAAATCCTAAAGATGAAATAAAATCAAGTGCAACGGGACTGTTCCATGCCTTTAAAAATTTAGTCAAGGAAATATTCAACGTCCATGACGAGGTAGACAAGGTAGGTGCGGCAGAGACGATTCGAAAGGATATCGTTTTCAGAGGCTTTAATATCTGGATCTTAATTCTCTCCATTTTAATCTGTAGCATTGGATTAAACCTAAATTCAACAGCCGTCATTATTGGTGCTATGTTAATTAGTCCGTTAATGGGACCAATCACAGGCATTGGTTTTGCCGTGGGTACGTTCGATCGTGATTTGTTGTTTCTGGCGTTGAAAAACTTCTCCATCGCTGTGGTCATAAGCGTATTGGCGTCTTTTGTCTTTTTTTATTTTGCCCCAATTGGTTTTGATCATTCAGAATTAGATAGTCGGATTTCTCCAGGAGTTTTAGACTTGTTTGTGGCCATATTTGGTGGTTTTGCCGGTATCTTGGCTGGGACACGAGGAAGCAAAACAAACGTGATTCCAGGGGTTGCCATTGCAACAGCATTGATGCCTCCTTTGTGTACCGCTGGTTATGGACTAGCCAACGGCGACATGACGTACTTTTTAGGAGCGGCCTATTTGTTCTTTATTAACTCGGTGTTTATTAGTTTGTCGGCACTATTAGTGGTACGCTATTTACGCTTTCCCATTGCTAGTTATATCAACCCTAAGGTAAAACGCAGGACCAAAACTTTGATTGTTGTTTTTGTGATTATCGTCGCCATTCCAAGTGTCATCATCTATAGCAAAGCACTAAGAGAATCGATATTTCATACAGAGGCTCGAAACTTCATCAACAACCACATTAATGACGATACCCATAGCGCTATCAACCCACAACTCAGTTATAATGATAGCATAAGTGAAATAAAACTGTATGTCTACGGTGCTGAGTATACACAACGTGAGAAGGATTCGTTAACGTTATTAATGGCCAACTATCGACTTCACAACGCTGTGCTTGATATTCACAACATGGGCACATTCGATGCGTATAAAAGTTTAACAGAACAAAAGGATGCCATCATTGGAGAAACGAGGTCGCTGAGTAATCAATTAAGTGTTGAACTGTTTTCAAAAAACAATGAAAACCTTTACCCGAATAACCGCATTAAGCAAGTGAATCAATCTTGCGCTGCGCTTGACCAACTAACCAAAGAAGCCAAATTGGTTTTTGAAGGCATTGAATCATTGGATTACGCAATAAAACCGCTGGACGACAGTTTACAGCATATGTCACTTGTTGTATTGGTTGATTGGAACGCTCGATTGCGCAACGAAGCAAAAACGAAAGACAAGGAGCGCTTGGAACAATGGATAAACCTAAAATTCCCTCCAGGTGATTCAATTAGGATAGTAGACGTACAGTAGTTCATGAGCAAAAAAGGTCTCTTGGTTTTGTTGGTAGTTAGTCTTGGATTTACATCCGAACAGAAACCGTTTAGTCTACAACAAGTAGATACCAGCACACTCGAAAGCCTCATAACCAAAGAATTAAACAAAGTACGCATTGAGGCCAAGTTGATACCACTCAAGGAAAATCAAGCGTTGAAAAAAGCAGCTGAGGACCAAGCTAAATATATTTCGTCTATCGGAAAACTGTCGCACCGACAGCCAAACAAACAAAAGGAGAAGGCGAGAAACAGGGTGGTGTTTTACGGTGGAAAGATGCAGGGTATTGGTGAGAACACGGCTAATATAAAAGTGTTTGAAACAGCTTTGTATAAAGGTAAAAACGGACAAATTGATACGGTGAATATATCGTCAATGGACCAGGCAGTGGATTATATCGTATATGCCTGGATGAATTCTGAACACCACAAGACAAACATCTTGTACGAAAAATTTCGTGAGACCGGCTTGAAAGTCGTGTACAACAAACAGCTTAAAACTTTATACGCGGTTCAAGTTTTTGGATATCCTTACGAATGAAGATTTTTCTGCGAATTGTTTGGTTTGTTATGCTCACTGTCGTTACACAAGTCGGCGGACTCGTGTATGTAATTCATTTAGTGCTGTACCACAAAGTTTGGAAACCTAAAAAATGGAAGTGGTTAAAGCGACAAGCGTCGTTCGTTTTGCTATATGCATTTGTTTGGTTAATTGTTATTCCTCCGTTGGCGAAACTCAATAACAGAAGGCCGTTACCCTATATAAATATAACAACCTTACAACCGCAAAATTGGTTTACAGTATTCTGTAACCGGCATTATGTGCATGAGGATTTGTACTATACTATGGAGGCAGTTTCTGAAGATTTTAGCAATCAATCAGCGGATAGAATGGGTGGATTAACATTAAATTACTTAGATGCGAATTTTCCGTTTATGGACGGCTTCCCTTTGATTCCACACTTGAGTCATAACGATGGTAAAAAGCTTGATTTGGCTTTCCGTTACAATTCAAATGATGAGTCGTCTTCTAAGAATCAAACGAGATCATTACTCGGCTATGGCGTGTATGAAGAACCTCAAGAAGGAGAGATTGACCAAACCGCCATTTGTAAGCGAACGCGGTGGCAATATGATATTACTAAGTATATCGGCATTCCTATTCACAGCACCCTGAGGTACGATGGTGCTGAAACGGAGCGATTAATGTCGTTGTTGATAGACTCAGACATTGAAAAAATCTTTATTGAACCGCATTTAAAACAACGAATGGGTCTTTTTTCAGATAAAATTAGATTTCACGGCTGTCATGCCGTTCGTCATGATGATCATATTCATGTGCAAATCCCCTAAAAGATTATTGCATTATATAGTAACTTCGAAATAATGAAAACGCTTACCATCGTCCGACACGCTAAGTCGGATTGGACTCACTACTTACCTGACCACGACAGACCACTTAACAAAAGAGGGAAATCAGATTTACCCATGGTTGCTGATAGACTGAATCAGTTGGGTTGCAAACCTCAAGTCTGTTATTACAGCACCGCATGAAGAGCTACCGATACGGCCAATGGATTGTTAGATTACATGAACATCGACGTAAAACGAGAAGAAACGGATTTGCTTTATACGTTTGACGCTTTTGACGTCATTAATTTCCTCAAAACCATGGACAAGCACGTTAAACACGTCATGATTGTTGGTCACAACCCAGGGTTAACCGAAGTCATTAATCGTTTGAGTCACGTAAACCTCGACAACCTGCCTACTTGCGGTTTCGCACAATTCACTTTCGACATTAGTTTTTGGTCCGACCTTGAAACAGTAGAAGGAGAGCTGGACTTTTTGGAATACCCTAAGATGATTGGATAGAGTACTGATTTTAGATTTCAGAATAACGATTTGCCCTATATGTCATTCAGAACAACGACGTAAGGAGGAAGTGAAGAATCCCATTGAAACGAATTTAAAATTACTTGACCTTAAATATCGTCTTCTTACCATTCAAGTTTGCTTCAGCGTAATGATCACACGCCTGGTTATCGAACGGATCGTAATTGATAGATACTACTTGTGATCCTTCGGTTGCTGAGACAGTTACGATGCCAGAGATAAAGGTGTTGGCACAACCTGTTTCCATTCGCTTAATCAAAGGCTCATCGATTTTAACCGTAAACGCATCACCTTCTCGGTTGATACCAGACGATTTGCCAGTCACGATATACTCATCACCCCAAATGCCGTCACCGTTGTCTTTAGTTTGGACAATAGTTCTGTCGCTTTCCCACGAATATTCTTTGTCGCCGTCAATAACCAAAGCATCAGTCACACGAACACGAATGCCAGCGATGCCCGTTAAGGTAATCGTAGTTTTACCAATTAACTGTACCATATCGGTGCCATTACCAGAATAGAATGAATCTTCTGCGGTTATGGTCACCACAGCTCTAAACTCAGCTGATTGTATAGATTGATTTACGTGAATACGCATTTTGCCGGCACGGTATCGACCGTCTTGACACAAGGTACCTTTTGGTTCTTCGCTCCCTAATCCACCAAAGTCAACAACCACGCTTACACCGTTGCCATCAGCAAACGAACTATCTAAGAATTTAATAGCGGTGTTACTCGGAATGATGGTCGTTTCGAGTTTCCGAAATTTCTTATCGGTGGCGATGACGTCGTATGCCGCATCAAATGTCGCGAAGAAATGTGTTTCTGCCTGACTGTTGTCTTGTGCTGAAAAGATGTTCTCTTTCACCTCGGGTAATTGCTCTGTACAATTTGAAAGAGTGAGTAGCAGTCCAGAAATAAAAACTATAAGTCGTTTTTTCATTGTTTGAATAACGATTCGTAATCGTATGCAAATATAACGTGCGGTTTTGTTCTAAATTTTCACAGATTTGTAAATTGCTGATCACT
>Ga0055584_100003417_pt1 | contig 15679 bp, 13 predicted proteins | sample OSDHelmetaG_FD_58716 | JGI IMG/M metagenome (GOLD analysis project Ga0055584, IMG submission 58716) | Pelagic marine sediment microbial communities from the LTER site Helgoland, North Sea, for post-phytoplankton bloom and carbon turnover... | ecosystem: Environmental > Aquatic > Marine >... | reverse complement strand
AGTACCGGAGCTAACACCTTGGTGATAGTTGCCTGAAGGTGTAATACCTCCATGGGTTCCACCAGTATTAGTCCAAGTCCCACCACCACCTGGCGGCCCCGCGAGTAAAGAGGTAGACAGAAAGAGCAGTGCAAATAACCTATTAGTAACTTTATTAGTTTTCATAAAAAGTTTTCTCCATATTTCTAAGTGATAGTAGAATCTATTGTAACAGCCTTTCGGGATGCGTCACAATAATTTTAAGGAAAAAAAATATAGATAAAGTTAGTTTAGATTTTTAAGAAGTTAAAAAATTTATAAATTAAGAATTTTTATTTGGGTATTTGGTGGGCGATGACGGGATCGAACCGCCGACATCTACCTTGTAAGGGTAGCGCTCTCCCAGCTGAGCTAATCGCCCCAAAACGTTGAAGCAATAAACTAAAAAAGTTTATCAATAAAGTCAATCGTAACTTCTAAATAATTAAACACTATTAATACTTTTAATTGAAAACCCGATATGTGCTACAATAATGCGAGGCAAAAACATGAAAACACTTATAGTAATAACAATTATTCTTTCCGCTTTTAATGTATACGCAAACCCACAAAAAGAATCACGATGGAGAGCAACGCAAGCAAAAGTACTCAACCCCATGGAAACTATTTGCAGTGCTGATTTATACAAAATTCCAAAAGGAAAGACTTCCCCTATTTTCGAATTAGTAAAACGTGCCACAAATAAGAGCTATGTATACCCTGGTGGTCAAAAGACAAGCACACTAAATAATCCTCATTTAAATTGGAAAAACAGTAGTGTTCAAGCAGATGTCTTTAGAGGTGGAAAGGAAATCTTTAAAGCAATGGCCGACCTTATAAGGTCTGCTGAAAAAGAAGTTCTTATTCAAACTTTTATATTTGACTTTGCCTCAACCCTTGCACAGGACTACATATTTAAGGCCATCATTGACCTTTATAATTCACATAAAGTAAAAATGGATAAAGGTCTCGCAAAAGACCCTGTCGTTGTAAGATTAATCTTCGATATTATAGGTGGGATGAAAGGCTTAAATATAAATGAGCTCTTTATAAATACAAGGTTTGCCGGAGGCGCTTTTCAACGCTGGACTAAAATAAGAGAATCAGATGCAAGTTTTGGTGGTGATCCAGATTATGAAATTCAATTTCCTATTAACCCCGTATTAGACCCTAAGTATATGCGCTTTGAACTTAAGGGACATCGACATGATGTATTTCCTACCATAGTAACTGTTAGTCATAGTAAAACTGCCATCGTTGACCGGAGAAGGGCCCTTGTAACCGGTGCCAACGTTATTGATTACCACCTTACAAACGAATATAAAACTCCTAAGGGTCAAGAACTTATGGTAGACCATGGATTTTTTGTTTTTGATCAAGGTGCCCTTATGGCAACGGACGACTTTTATAATTTATGGTACAAAAAAGAAAAAACAAATAGGAAATGGTCTGGCTTTAGTACACAATATAACGGAAACGTTAAGGCCGACGAGCTCTTTAATTACGATGGACAAGCATTTACAAGTAAAAAAGTTAAACGGAAAAATGCCACGTTTAAAAATCTTTTAAAAGTAAAAGGTAAGCAAATATTCTATAATATCCCAACGGGAGTTGTCGGTAGAGAGTCCGCAGTAGGAAATGGCTTTCCAGATAGCCCTCAAAATGATGCCTTCATCACAATTCTTAGAAATGCTAAAAGTCATATTAACGTGGCTTCCCCGTCTCTAAACTCAATGAATTTAATGCAAGAAATTGTTAATGCCATCAAAAGAGATGTTGATGTAAATTTCCTACTTTCAGAGCACTATCAAGATTACAATTTTCATTTACAAGAAGGTGGCTCAAATCAAATGGCCGTTGAGTGGATAAAAGAAGAAATTAATAAATTTAAAAAGGCCAATCCAAATAAAGAGGTCGGAGATTTTAACTTGCGATGGTTTGTAACTAGAAGTGGGAACATCTCGGGAAAAATCGAAAAGGAGCCATTCAAATTTAAAACTCGTATTAATGAAAAATTTTGGAACCATAACCACACAAAATTTTTATCCGCAGACAATCAAATCGCTATGGTTGGCTCTGCTAACTTTGATCAACAAAGCTGGTACAACTCTAGAGAATTTAATATGATATTTGATAGTAATGAATTAAGTTCATATTGGTGTCGAAAAGTATTCGCTATAGATTTTATGAGAGCTAAAAGATACGGTGAAAAACTTTCAAGTGGTGAAAGATGTACGGTAAATTCTGATTGTAATCAAGCGTTTAATCTTTTTTGTAATAATAACGTTTTTCAAAACCCTTGGTTTAAAAACTGGAGATGTGTTCCTCGTAACGGAACAGGTTTAAGCGGTTCTTATTGTGAAGAAAATGCCCAATGCAGATCTAGAAATTGTAAGGCCAAGAAGTGTGTACAATAAGTTTTAATTGGCAACTTCTATTGAGTCATCAGTACCGTCAATGACTTTAAGACCAACATGACCCATAAACTTCTCGGGGTTCTCTAATAATAGGGCCCCTTTAAGTACATCTTCTACAAATTCAACGGGAATGACCTCAAGCCCACTTAGAATCTCACTTCCAATCTCATCAAGATCCTTTTTATTTTTAAATGGTATAAAAATAGTATTTATTCCCGATAATTTTGCTGCCAGAAGCTTTTCTTTGAGTCCACCTATTGGTAAAACTCTCCCTCTTATCGTAACTTCACCGGTCATGGCCACATCTTGTCTGACCTTAATTCCTGTAACTGCAGAAGTTAGAGCAGTCACCATTGTTATACCTGCACTTGGTCCGTCCTTAGGAGTTGCCCCTTCAGGTACATGGATATGAATATCATTTTTTTCATACCACTCGGAACTGATCCCAAGACGATCACTAATACTCCTGACAAAACTAAGAGCAGCTTTGGCCGATTCCTGCATAACCTCACCAAGCTTACCGGTTATATGTATTTTCCCACTACCAGTGTGAGAAACAACTTCTATATGCAATAGTTCCCCTCCGACTGGAGTCCAGGCCAAACCATTAACAAGACCAACCGTTGGCTCTTTTTCAATAGCACTTCTTTCATATTTTATAGGCCCTAAAAACTTTTTAAGTTGGGTCTTCGTTACATTAAAGCTTTTACCTTCTTCAATACTATCCTCAACGACTTTTGTAGCAGTCTTTCTAGCTACTGTATGAAGAAGTCTTTCAAGCTCTCTAACACCTGCTTCTTTTGTATACTTTCTTATAATCTCACTCATCACATTGTCTTTAATAGTAAGATCATATTTTTTAAGACCATTATTTTTAACAGCTTTTTTCAGTAAATACCTTTTACCAATCTGAAGCTTCTCATTTGGAGTGTAGCCAGGAATATGAATTATTTCCATTCTATCCCTCAAAGGGCCAGGAACTCGACCTAAATCATTGGCCGTCATAATAAACATTACCTTTGATAGATCATATTCTACTTCAATATAGTGATCTCCAAAGTTCTTATTTTGTTCTGGATCAAGTACTTCAAGCATAGCGGAAGCTGGATCACCTCTTTGATCACTGGACATTTTATCTATTTCATCTAATAAAACAACGGGATTGGAGGTCCCCGTCTTTTTTAGAGCAGATATAATTTTCCCTGGCATCGCTCCAACATATGTTCTTCTATGTCCTCTAATCTCACTCTCATCTCTTAATCCTCCAAGAGATATTCTAACAAACTCTCTTCCCATTGAGTTTGCTAAACTTTTAGCAATAGAAGTTTTCCCTACACCTGGAGGACCGGCCAAGCAAAGAATTGTTCCCTTCCCTTCTCCTTCTTTAATTAAAGAACGAACGGCGAGAAACTCAATTATTCTATCTTTTACATCTTTTAGACCATAGTGCTCTTCCTCAAGAATATCCCTACATCTCTTAATGGAATTATCATCTACAGAATACTCTTCCCATGGCAAGGCCAACATCCAATCAATATAGTTTCTAACAACGGCCGCCTCGGCAGACATTGGAGACATGGACTTTAATTTTTTAATCTCTTTTTCAACTTTTTCAACTGCTTCTTTAGGCATTTTTTTAGCACGAAGCTTTTCTTCCATTTCATTTAAGTCTGACTTAGCATCATCTTTTTGTCCCAACTCTCTTTGAATAGCGTTCATTTGCTCATTAAGGTAATATTCTTTTTGGGACTTCTCCATTTGATTTTTAACACGAGAGCGTATTTTTTTCTCTACGTTAATTATCTCAATTTCTCCCTGCATTTTTTCAAGAAGAAGGTTTAATCTTTTTTCAACATTAATGGCCTCTAGAATTTCCTGCTTTTCATCAATTTTCATTCCCAGATGGGCCACTATAATATCTGCTAAACGAGAAGGGTCTGTTATTGAAGATATAGACATTAATAGTTCAGGAGGAATTCTTTTATTTAACTTTACATAATTTTCGAAAGTCGTTTTTAGAGTCCTCATAACGGCCTCTAAGTTTACCTGATTATCAATAATATTTTCACAAGGGCTAACTTTAGCGTAATATCCGTTTTTAGCAGCATCAAATTCATCAATTTTCGCTCGCTGCTTACCCTCTATTAAAACCTTAACTGTATTATCCGGTAGCCTAAGCATTTGAATAATATTTACTATAGTACCGATATTATAAATATCTTCCCTATCTGGATTTAGAATACTGGCATCTTTTTGAGTAACAAGAAATAACTCATTATTTTCTTTAGATGCCGCTTCAAGAGCAGCTATAGATTTTTCTCTTCCAACAAAAAGAGGAACAACCATATGTGGAAAGATAATTACATCTCTTAAAGGTAATAAGGGGTATTTTTTTGAATTGCTTTGGCCTGATGAAGCCATAGTACCTCCTGCACTATTTCCGTAATCATTATCCCTTCTAATTAAATAAAGGGTTATTTATAATTGTCCCTCAATATGAAATTTAGGTCAAAACATAGATAAGGTGGAAAATTTCGTCACTTACACTAATAAAACAATTAGTTGGAGCTAGAAAGCTATCTAAATAACTGATTTTATATTAAATAAGCTCAGTGTTTAACTAACTAAAATGAGTCAGTTTTATAATTGTAAGTTTTTCTTAGAATTGTAATGTGCCAATTAAATAGGCCCCATATTTCTAAGCGGAGTGGATAGTCTTTTCCTCTTTACTCTCATCGCTTTCCGCTGTTTTTCTTGGGCCTTCGACAAGCTCAGGTAATCCATTTCCAAGGATAGAATCTTTTGTAATTATGATCTTATTAACTTTTGGACTTGAAGGTACTTCATACATTACATCCAGCATAGTTTGCTCTAGGATGGCCCTTAATCCCCTAGCACCTGTTTTTCTAATCAAGGCTATATTGGCCACTTCTTTAAGAGCATCCTCTCTGAATTCAATCTCTATACCATCATATTCAAATAGCTTTTGGTACTGCTTTGTAATTGCATTTCTAGGCTCAGTTAATATTTGAATAAGTGCATCTTCATCCAACTCTTCAAGCATCGCATTTACTGGCAACCTACCAATAAATTCTGGTATAAGCCCAAACTTTGTTAGATCTTCAACTTCAATACCACCTAACTTTTCAACAATAGATTTCTCAGAAGTATTTTCTTTAGAAACTAGGCCCATTGGTCTTTTAGTCAGCCTTTTTTCAATAATTTTATCCAGTCCTACAAAAGCTCCTCCTACAATGAAAAGAATATCTTTTGTATTAACCTGAAGGAATTCTTGTTGAGGATGTTTTCTTCCTCCCTTTGGAGGAACTGATGCAATTGTACCTTCAATAATTTTAAGTAAGGCCTGCTGTACACCTTCACCAGAAACATCTCTCGTTATAGAAGGATTTTCTGACTTTCGTGCAATCTTATCTATTTCGTCTATATAGATAATTCCTTTTTCAGCTTTTTCAATGTCATAATCACAGTTTTGTAAAAGCGCCAAGATAATGTTTTCTACATCTTCTCCAACATACCCAGCTTCAGTCAGTGAAGTAGCATCAGCAATGGCAAAAGGAACATTAAGATATTGTGCTAATGACTGGGCCATAAGAGTTTTACCACTACCAGTTGGTCCCGCTAAAAGTATATTAGACTTTTGAAGCTCAACTTCATGTCCCTTTTTGGATGTAGCCTTGGCATGAGCGATTCTTTTGTAATGGTTATGTACCGCTACTGAAATCACTTTTTTGGCCCTGCTTTGTCCAATAATGTATTCATCGAGATGGTCTTTTATTTCGTGTGGCTTAGGAACTCTATCAAGAACTTGCTTTCCAGATGTTTTAACAGAGTCTTCGTAGATAATATCATTACATAGATCAATACATTCATCACAAATATAGCAGCCTGGGCCAGCGATAAGCTTTTTAACTTCTTTTTGTGACTTTCCACAAAAGTTACAATGCAGTGATCCAGTATTAAATTTCTCTTTTGACATTTTAACTCCAAAATAAGGTGCTAAGGTCCGTCACAAGACTAACCTAAAAGGACCTCTGTTTCCATCTAAAAGAAGTAAAGTAATATTATTTTATTACTCTAACTCTTCTTACCTTTCGGCTCGATGAAGGAATCAATTAAGCCCATTTCCACAGCTTTTTGAGGAGAAAGATAGTTATCTCGGTCTGTTTCTTTTTCGATGCGCTCCAAAGTCATTCCAGTGGAGCTATGCTTCACATAAATATTATTTAGTTGATTTTTAAGATCTTGAATCTCACCAGCTTGAATTTGGATATCAGAGCACTGCCCCTGGGCCCCTCCTAGAGGTTGGTGAATCATAATTCTAGAGTGTGGCAGACTATGTCTATGACCTGCATCTCCAGCAGTTAATAAAAGAGAACCCATAGATGCTGCAAGCCCTACACAGTAAGTATATACAGGGCAGGTTATATGCTGCATGATATCGTATATACCTAGACCAGCATAAACTGAGCCTCCTGGACTATTTATATAAAAGTGAATCGGTGCTTCAGGATCACTTTGCTCTAAAAAAAGCATCTGAGCAATAAGTAAGTTAGCAACCGTGTCATTTACTTGCGTCCCTAAGAAGATAATTCGGTCCAATAAAAGACGGGAATATATATCATATTGCCGCTCCCCTCTTGCAGTTTGCTCTATGACGATAGGATTGGGAATATAGTTTTGAACATCCATTTTATTGGCCTCCAGCTCTTAAAAGTTCGTTATTAGATAAGGTTATGCTTCTTGAAATTAAAACTCAAGAATATTTAGAAGATCAGCCTTGCCATGTTGGTGTAAATTATCTTAGATAACTTCAGATGACTATTATCAACTTTTTTAAAAGGAAATAACGATGACACAAGAAACAAAAAATGCTTTTCAAATCGTAGGACATCAAGCTCCTGATTTTACTGCTGACGCAGTTATGGGTGGAGAATTCACTCAAGTTAAGCTTTCAGATATCAAAGGCTGGAAGGTTCTATTTTTCTATCCGCTAGATTTTACTTTCGTATGCCCGACAGAAATCACCGGTTACTCTGATGCTATGGAAAAATTTAACGAAGCTAACTGCTCAGTACTTGCTTGCTCAGTAGACTCAAAATTTTCACACCTTGCATGGACTAAACAATCTAGAGCAGAAGGTGGATTAGGAGATATCAAATATCCACTTATCGCTGATATGACAAAATCTATTGCTAGAGATTACGGTGTTCTTATGAACGATGCAGTTGCTCTTAGAGGCCTATTTATTATTGATGATAATAACATCGTTCAACATGCTACGATTAACAACCTTTCTGTAGGTAGAAATGTTGAAGAAACTTTAAGACTCGTTAAAGCTTTCCAATACACAGCGGCCAACGGTGAAGTTTGTCCAATGGGTTGGAATGAGAGCAGCGACTCAATGAAGCCAGATCCAGAAGGATCAAAAGAGTGGTTTAAAAAGCATAATTAATCTATAATGGCCTCCTAACAGGAGGCCTTTTTAATTATGGAAGAAATTTATAATCTCATTCAAAGTAACGTCCACATGGCACCATTTATCATTTTTGGTATGTTGCTTTTGGCCGGCTTTAATATCCCTGTATCTGAAGATGGAATGCTTTTCATCTCTGCATTGTTAGCAAGTAAAAACCCAGACCAACTCGTCCCATTGTTTGTTGGAGTATACTTGGGTGCCTATTTTTCTGATATCATTTGCTATAGCTTAGGAAGGTTTCTCGGCCCTAAACTTTTTGAAATAAAAATGTTCAAAAATATGGTGCCACAAGAACGTATCGACCGCATACATTCCTTTTATGAAAAATATGGAATTGTCACACTCATCTTTGGCCGTTTTATTCCTTTCGGTGTGAGAAATGGACTTTTCTTGACTGCTGGTCTTGGAAAAATGGACTTTCTTAAATTTGCTTTATCTGATCTTTTGGCCGCGACGATTAGCTGTAGTATTTACTTCACTCTATATTATAAATATGGATCAACGGTTGTTGAATTTATTAAAGATGCAAACATCATAATTTTTGGTGTCGCCATAGCAGTTGTTTTAATCTTGTGGCTTAGAAAGAAAAAACTAAATGGGGTCAGAAGCTGAAGGAGGTGGCGTCCCCACTGGACTGGAAGAGCTTGGTGGAGGAGCACCAAACGGAGAAGAAGAACCTTCGGCAGGAGCAGCGTTATTTGGAACTGCATTTTGATTGGTAGGAATATCAACTCCTCTTCCCTCGGTCGTGTTTATTACTTGTTGTATGAGTTCAGGATCCACATCTAGTCCATCTAAAATTGAGGAAGGGTTTTTAAGAATTTCTGGGTCTATAGAATCCCCAATAACGCCTCCACATTCGGCCATACACTTATTATTTTCATCAGCACATTTATCTCTTTTTGGGCCATCAGCATCCTTGTAGCAATCTAATTGTTTTGCCTGGCATTCAGCAGGACACTTCCCTTCATCACCAAGTTGCGGGTTATTAAGAACTTCTTTGATCTGAGGGTATTTATCCCCGCCTGCCTCATCTTGAGCAGTAACAGAAAAGATAATTATAAAATAAAAAAATAATACTCTCATACCTAACCTACCGCTCCATTTTAACATAATAAAGGGCCCTTTAATTTTAAGTACTTAGAGCTCCACCGCCCAACAGCTTATCGGAACCGTGAAGTTTTTATTTACGCATAGTATTTATAATAAGTTCATTAACTCTTAATTTCTTGAGAATCAGTGATCGATATCAGATAAAGGCGATCCGGAAAAAATATGGAAAAAAACATTTTAAAACTGAAAAACTATAAAGATCAGATCGAGAAGAAAGACTATTATAAGGTCCTCTCTTTTAATCAACTCATAAATGAGGCCCATCAAGCGCTTAATAAAATGGGTGAAAATGAAACCGATAGTCAGCTATTTTCAGATACCCGTCTACTTTTGTTGGAGTTTATATCCAGGCTTGATAAAATCTCTGATAGTTATTCTAAATCCATCTACTCGTTAAAAGGTAAAATAGAGCACCTTCTAAGATAACGGTTTTCTTTTCCATCCATGCTTCTAACAATTGCTTTTGTTATAATAAAAATATGAAAGCTATCCTAATTTTTTTGTTTTTAAATTCATTGGCCTTGGCCAACGAATGGGATTTAGAGTCTTCTGGAATTTATGAAATAAAAAGACCTACTACATTAGATGAAATCCTTATAGAAAAATTTAAGTTACCACCCGAATTTTTAGTTATAGAGATTGATGGAGAAAACCTTCTTGATAAAATAAAAAAAATGAATAGTCACATCAAAGAATGGAACCCTATTTCCTCTGGTTCACACCTTTATCTAGAGTTACCCCAAAAGGCCTCTTTTCAAAAAAAGGAAATAAAAAAATATAACAAAGCAAGAAACGCAAGCCATGCTTCTTCCGATTACTTAAAACAAGTCTTAAGACAAAGAAGAGCTCTAGCACTTAAACACAAGAGAAGGCCTAAGAAAAAAGAAACTATTTATCTTAAAATAGATGAACAAGAACTGCTAAGGGAAGAAGATATTAATCAATATATCTCGGAGAGAAAAGCACTGAGACAAAAGGCCGAAGATTCTTTTCCTAAGTCACCAAAGAAAAAGTTTGGTCTATTTGGGTTTTATGCTGTCTCCCAAGGTTCTTTTAATGAAGAAGTTCCTTCTCAAGGAGTCAGGGCGGAAAATGATCAAAACTCACCCTTTACACTCGGCGCAGGTTTTCATTTTAAGCTCTCAAATGAAACCTGGTTATCTGGTAGCTACTATTCTAGTCACCTCACAGGTACTACTGAAAATGAACTAGGCGAATCTGTTAAAATACCTACCGAAACGGGAATGAACTTTTATTACAATAAGGCCAGCAACTCTCCTGGTCTAAGTTTTTATGGAGGAGTAGATAAAGAAACTTTTTCTACTTTTAACATTGATGAGCTACAAAGCGGTGAAGAGCTTGCAGTCAGAAATCACGATATAACTTATATCACTGCTGGACTTTCTCATTTTTTCTTTCTTTTTAACAAAACATTTCTTTTTAAAGGAAGTATTTCAAGAAGCATATTTTCTAGTATGTCACCTGAAAGCTCTTTATCAGATAAAAGTTATAGTGGTATCAAGTTTATAACTTATCTTAATTATATTTATTCTGATCAATACGCATTCTTTGCTTTTTGGAAAAATCATAATCTTTCTGGGGCCACTGATGTCTCTATTAATCGGTTGGGACTAGGTCTATCAATAACCTTTTATTGAAGGCCTCGATAATGATGGGTTACTCTTTGTCTCAGAATTGAAATTTTATGAACTTCACCATAACCTAAGAGATTAGAAACTTTTTTAAGACGCTTACTATGTTGGTTTGTTTTACCAAGTTCTTCAATATCATGAAGTAATAACTCAAGGTTTTTCTTAAAGCGTATAACATACTTAGAAATATGCTCTTTAAGCTCTTGAGCTATATCAGTAAACTCTACCGCAGTCTGCTTAACCTCACCCTCACCTAGTGGGTTTTTTCCTTCAAATTGTCTTATAACCCGCCCTTTTAAACGAATCACTGAGCGCTGAAAGTCTTCTTTTTCTAAACTAAATAATTTTTCTGGTTTAAGTAAAGAGAAGTCTTTTATCACAGGTAAATCAAACATTAAAAACACTTCGCTATCAACTTCTAAGTCCTCAACACCTTCAAATAAAATTCCTGATTCACTAATATTTAGCGTATGAGATTTAAAGATCTTTGGACCAACCCCAAGAACAATGAAGCCATTAATTGGTGCTCTTGGTTCATCCCTTTTATTATCTTGCATACTCATTAACCTCTATAATAGCTTGGAAGCAATCTCAGAAAGAGGTGACCTCTCACCCACAAGTAAAGAAGCATGCCCAACAATAGGCTCTCCTTTCAAACGTTCTACACTATAGGCTAAACCATTGTTTACAGAATCAAGATACGGACTATCAATTTGCTCACAATCACCGGTTAGAATAATTTTTGTTCCTTCACCAGCACGAGTAATAATTGTTTTTACTTCATGTGGTGATAAGTTTTGTGCCTCATCAACTATTAAATACTGATTAGGAATAGAACGTCCTCTAATATAAGTTAAAGGCTCAACATGCAAAAGCCCCTCATTGATAAGATCGTCATACCCTGTTGTATGTCCACTTCGCTTTCTTCCAAACAGAAAATCCATATTATCAAATATAGGCTGCATCCAAGGGGCCAATTTTTCTTCAATATCCCCTGGAAGATAACCAACATCATTACCCATTGGCTGAATTGGCCTTGAAACCAAAAGACGAGAATACTTTTCTTTTGAAATCGTCATCTCAAGACCTGCAGCAAGGGCCAAAATCGTTTTTCCCGTTCCTGCTTTACCCACAAGTGAAACAAGTTTTATTTCATCATTTAATAAAGCATCAAGAGCAAAACGTTGTTCAGTGTTTTTAGGATAAATTCCCCAAACACCTTCTCTATGGTGAATAAGAGGAACTATTCCTCCTTTTTCTTTATCAAAACGTCCATAGGCCCTTCTACGATCATTTCCTTTTTCCTGAATTAATAGATACTCATTTGGTTGAATCCCAAGAACTTGCACATCAGGAACTTGTAAAAACCTTTCTTGTTCAAATGAACGTAATTCTTCAGCAGTTATTTCTAGTATTGAATTACCTGTATAAAGCTCATCAAGCGTAGCATCTTTTTTACCATAGTCTTCAGAGTTTAATCCTAAAACATCCGCCTTTAGTCTAAGGTTAATATCTTTAGTAACCAAAGTTACTTTCTTGCCCTTATTTTGAAGAGTATAGGCGCTATTTAAAATAAGATTATCTTTTATAGAAAGATCAATATAATCTTGGACCGTACTATCTGGTTCTATATCAAGAGTTATGATTAATTTACCACCATTATCAAGTTCTACACCCTCAGATAGAGTACCTTTTTTTCTTAAATCATCTACAATTCGACTAAACTGTCTTGCATTTCGACCATTTTCATTAGGATCTCTTTTAAACCGGTCAAGCTCCTCAATAACAACAAAGGGTATATAAACTTCATTTTTAGAAAAACGAAAAATAGACTGAGCGTCATAAAGCAGTACGTTTGTATCCAAAACAAATGTCTTATTCAAAAGGCCTCCTAGGCTTTAAAAAATTAGATGGGCTATAAAAAGCTAATGACTTTTTAATTGGAAATTCCTTTTAACCAATTATAAAAGTCGGCAAAAGATACCGACTCTGATGTCATTATAGCGAACTTTTCTTAAGAAGCAATTAGCCCGACGAGTTAAAACATGAAGTCTAGAAGCTCCATCGATAAAATGAACCTCTTGCCTGGGTCTTCCTTATATTTAGATCCAAGCTCTACTTGAAAAAAACCAAGGGTAAGCTCAAGGATAAAAAGATCTGCACTAATACCATAACTTTTATATCCTTGATTATATCCTCCAAATATACGGAAAAAAGGAAGTCCTAAGTCAATTCCAATATGAGTCATACTACCAAAGTCCATGGGCTCATTAATTGGATGCAAGTCATAAGCAAAACGGTAATCAATAATTCCAAAATCTTGAGAAAAAGCAAATCCCAAATTAACATACATATCTTGGATCGGGACAGGGCCAGGACCTTGAGTTAATTTAAAGCGCATATCACCAATATCAAGAATTGAGGCCCCGAAGGCCATTTCATAAAAGCGGCTTTTGTGTGTTAATAATATTCCAGCATCAAACCCAATCGCCTCACCTTTTGAAAAACCTAAACTATTGAGAATATCAGAGGCCTCTGAATCAGACTCATTTATAAGAGTTAGAAGTTTCGTTCCAAAAAGATCAAAACTATTTTTAATCCCTTCTCTTTTGATTGCTTTAAAACTTAGACCAACAGATAACGATGTCATTTTATTAAGGTTGAATTCATGTGCATAGCCCATGACCACTCCTTTATCGTATCTATAATCAACATTAAGAATGGGATGAACAGCATTTCTTAAGATCAAACTCCAGTCATAATTATAAACACCACTTAAACCAAAGCCATTCATTTTTAAGCTAGGAGCATAACCAAGGTGTATCCAAATAGGAAAACCTGTAAACCTGGATGCCAAGGCCCCCGTATCATTAGATGGTATGTCTTTAAATCTATCCTGGTCCTCTTGATCTAAGGCATTTGTAAAACCAAAGTTAGGATTTAGAGGTGTTAAATTAAAGTCTTTATTTCTCGCTAGAGCGGCAGGGTTATAAAAAAGAGTATATTCATCATCTGCTAATGCTGTAAAAGCATCACCCATGAGAAGGGCCTTAGGGCTTCTGGCCAAATAACGAACTTCTCTAGCAACAACTGAGTTACAACTTAAGAAAAATAAAAGTAAAAATAATTTTTTATAATTCATCTTATTCAAAAAGTGGTTCAAATACAAAGACAAAGAACCACTCTAAAAACTCCGTCTGCCCATAGGCTTCATTATCGGTCACACATTTTGTTTGACTAAGTACTCTTGAAGAATAAGCTGTTGAAAGAGGAATTGCCTCTTCTAGGTAACCAACTTGTGTATCAAGAAGAGCAGATAAACCATCTAGTGAATCAAAGTCATCTCCCGCTACATTGGAGAGAACTTCTGGTAAAAGGGCCCTAAAATTATTCCAAAGAACAACGCCTTGACACAATCTCTGATAATTCAATCCATTTAAAATTCCAAAATCAGGGTGCCCTTCATCTTCAAGACTATCACCATCATTATCAGTTTTATCCCCACACTCACCTGAAACAGTTAATGGGTTACTTCCAAAATATTCTAAAACTTTTGATAAAGGAGTATTGGCCATAATTCCTAGATCAACGATTGGACTGGAGGTTCTGTAGGTCATTCTATAATTGGCCAAACATTCATTCCCACCACTATCTCTGCCCCCCTTAACACCGTTGGAGTCTGCATCACCATAGTGATAAAAGTAACGTCCCATTTGATCCAAGATGAGAAACAGAAGATATGCGTTTACTTCCTCTGCTTCATCAGCTTTCATAGCTATAGCTCTTCGTTGTATTGTAGGGTCTTTCGCTGAATCTAGCCCACCGGCATAAAGAAGTAGATCAATAGCTGTTTGTAAGTCATCAAAAGAGTCATTATCAGGAGCATTATTAGAAGATGCATTAGTGAGCGTTGTCAGTGAGCCTATAACGCTGCCAGAGTTAGAGATATTTGGTAAATCATCCGTAAAAAAACTTGGAGTATTATAGCCAGCTCTACAAGCATAAGCAGAGGCCAATGTTTTCATGTAAACTACATTCAGGGAGTCTCGTCCTGCCTCTTCCAAAACTTCAATGGCCTGTTGACACTGGAGTTTATCGAGAAAGATTTGACCACTAAGAATAGCGTCTTCTCTTTTTCTTTCAGCATCTGCACCACACCCAACAAAAAATAGTGCTAACCACACTATTAGGACGTATTTCATTAAATGCCCTCCTAGGCATAATTACCCAACTATAATTATGGGCCAAAGAGGGAAAAAGTGTTAGAGAGTAAGATTTGTTAGGGCAAAAATTACCTAGCCAGCGATATACTTTAAAAGAAGAGTAATTGCTTCTTTAAAAGGTCCTGGTTCGTTAACAAGGCTGATTCTGGCCGCATTTTTTACGCCAAAATCACTACTTGGTACAATCGCTACACCCAATTCATTAAGAATTTCTTCACATATTGGGGCCGCATAATCTTCATTATCTTCGGGCCCTTTTCTGTACTTATTCATAATGGGACATTGATCAAAATCTAAAAGAAAGTAAAAGGCCGAAGCTGTTTGATACCAAACATTAGACATATTGGCCTCTCTAAAGGCATCTCTAAGAATGGTAGCGTTTGCTCTGAGGTGTTCTTTAATAGGCTTGAGATATTCATCGACATGATTAAAGTCAAAGTTATCAAGTGCTCTTTGCACCAAGCTATTAGCGCCACTTGAAGTTTGTCCTTGTAATCGCCCCATTGCCTTAATAACTTTTGAAGGACCTATCGTAAAACCTATTCTTAGCCCAGTACAAGCGAAGCTTTTAGAAATTCCGTCAAAAATAAGTGTTTGTTTAAGAAGCTCAGGTTTAAATTGATAAAAGTAAGTTGGTTTAGGGTCATAATAACAAAGAGTATAATAAATTTCGTCTGTCAGAATGGTTAAGTCTGGGTATTTAGTCATCATCTCCGCAAACTTTTCCATCCATTCCGGCCTATAATGTGTTCCTGATGG
>Ga0055584_100003416_pt1 | contig 15680 bp, 18 predicted proteins | sample OSDHelmetaG_FD_58716 | JGI IMG/M metagenome (GOLD analysis project Ga0055584, IMG submission 58716) | Pelagic marine sediment microbial communities from the LTER site Helgoland, North Sea, for post-phytoplankton bloom and carbon turnover... | ecosystem: Environmental > Aquatic > Marine >... | reverse complement strand
AACCGCCGACCTAGTGATTAACAGTCACCCGCTCTACCAACTGAGCTACCGAGGAATTGTGAGCCGCGCATACTAAGCGTGAGCTGCCTGCGGGTCAAGAGGTGAAGCCGAAAAAGTCAGTTTTTGGTCCAACACCTGCGCAAGCCTTTGGCTGATTAATGCGCTCGGGCTAGCGGCGCCGATCGCATCAAGCCGCTGAGGCAGCATCTACGCCCAACAGATGATCTCGGGTGTATGCTGCGAACGCAGGCGCGGTAAATTCAAGTGGCACCATACCATCTTCAATGGTCACCATCTGCGCATCGGCAAGTGCGCTCGCCAAGCGTGGAGCTTCTGGCGCAGCATAGGGGTCTTGAGCATGCGCAATGACCAGGGTCGGCGCGCGTAATTGCCCAATGTCATCCTCCATCCGGTAAGCCGCCACTGCCCGATGGCCCTGCTCGGGGTCTGTGGCGCGCAGCGCGTCGATTAAGTAGCGCCGTTGTAAGTCGGGACGCCCAGGCGGATAGAAGGCCGCACGCTGGTTCCAGAGCCCCTGTAGGTGCGATCCATCGGCAACTTCCTCGTAGTGATCGACCGCCTTACGATTTGCCCGCGCCTGACGCGCCTCGGCATCCACATACGGCGTGCTCGATAACACTGCTGCCGTCACCCGCGAACCGAGTAGCGCAGCGGCGCGTACTGCAATGACTCCGCCGGTATGATGGCCAACAAGCGCCGTGCTCGAAACATCCAGCGCGTCCAGCAAGCCCACGGCTGCGTGAGCGTAAGCGTCAATGCTCGCGCCCAGCGTGGAGCACGCAGACCCGCCCATGCCGGGCGTATCCATTGCTAGCACCAAGAAATGCTCAGCCAGCAGCGGCATGACCTCGCGAAACTCATCCCAGGAACGCGGCGTTTGGTGTAAACACAACACGCACGGCCCCTGCCCTGCCGATACGTAATGAACCTGACCATGCGGCGTTGATGCATAGCCATATTGCAAAGACCTAATTCCCATCAATGTTCTCCGAACTGCAACCTTGAGCGCCCTGACTCACGATACAAGCATTCGATAATTCGGGCAGCGCGGCACTCTGGACCGGCCCCCCCAACATGGCTGCAGCGAAAAGGCGCCTGGATGCTTGTGGTAGCGCGGCAACAAAAATTGCGCGTCAAAGCCTCGCCGCTGACATGGCGCACGCCCAGTTCGCCCAGCGCGCCGCCAAAGGCGCACTTTTTAGCCCCGGTAGGTGATAATGCAGCTTCGAGTACACTCTCCATCCAGCCCACATTACATGATTAGACGCCGCGTGCTGGTGCACTCGATTTCTAAGCACGGCGATGACCAACGACAAGCTGTCATGACGCAGTGATATACATGCGCGCATTGCGCACAACTGCGGCACTGCTGCCGCATTCCCAGAAGACGATCCATGCCGAATTCAAGCCAGCCCATACGCATTCAACCCACGTCGAGTTTCCGCGATTTATCGCATCGCGAAGTGCATCGGTTCTTGGATGCGAGCACACCTGAGCTTAAACATCTATTTAGGAATTGTGCACTTGCGGTGATGAATGGAGGTGCCTACACCGACGATGCTACCGAGGTGTTCCATGCGTTTCGCGACTTCCGCATTGAGGTTGTTGCGGAACATCGCGGGGTCGAGCTTGAAGTTCACAATGCGCCCGCCAGTGCGTTCGTAGATGGCGTCATGGTGCGCGGTATACGCGATCTGTTGTACGCGGTATTGCGCGACATCATCCACATCAATGACGACTGGGAGCGCGCGCTGCCAAGCGCTGATGAAGACCCAGAACTCGCTGGCGCGGCCACTACGGACGCTGTCTTTAATGTGTTGCGCAATGCTGACGTTCTATACCCATACGTGCGCCCGAACTTAGTCGTTTGCTGGGGCGGTCATTCAATTTCACGACACGAGTATGACTACACCAAGGAGGTGGGTTATGCGCTTGGCTTGCGCGGGCTTGATATTTGCACAGGCTGCGGACCCGGCGCGATGAAAGGCCCAATGAAGGGGGCACATATTGGTCATGCCAAACAGCGCACCAGCGGTCATCGTTATTTGGGCATCACTGAACCAGGCATCATTGCGGCCGAATCACCTAACCCTATCGTCAACGAACTGGTGATCATGCCCGACATTGAGAAGCGGCTAGAGGCGTTCGTACGCGCGGGCCATGCGATCATCGTGTTCCCAGGTGGCGTCGGCACAGCCGAGGAGATTTTGTATTTGCTTGGTGTGTTGATGGATGAGCGCAATCGAGACTTGCCGTTTCCCGTGGTATTTACTGGGCCACGTAGCGCGGCCGCGTACTTCGAAGAAATTGATGCCTTCATTGGCGCCACCCTTGGTGAGGCTTCGCGCGCGCGCTATAAGATCATCACTGACGACCCTGCTGCGGTTGCTCGCGAGATCAAACAAGGCATCAGTGCAGTAGAGGCGTATCGGACCGAACACCGCGATGCATGGCACTTCAATTGGTCACTCAAAATACCGCGCTCATTCCAGCTGCCATTCAACCCAACGCATAGCAACATGGCCGCACTCAGCTTGGATCCACAGCGCGCATCCTCTGAACTCGCCACTGATCTGCGCCGGGCCTTCTCGGGTATTGTCGCAGGCAATGTCAAACCAGACGGCGTCGCCGCGGTGCGCGAACACGGCCCGTTTGAGCTGCACGGCGCGCCACATTTGATGCGGGCCTTGGATCAACTACTGCAAGGATTTTGCGACCAAGGACGCATGAAGATCGGCGACGATGGCTATGAGCCTTGCTACCGAATGTCCTAAAAGGGCAAGCCCTGCAACGCCGCCGCTGCTAATATTCACCGCACCAGTCAGTGCGTTGCACTCAACAACACTTATGGCCATTTGCAGCGGGCGTCGATCCGCGCGCCCTGCTCCGTTTAAAATCACGAGGAACAAACTATGCGCGAAGCCGTCATTGTCGCCACTGCCAGAACACCGATAGGCAAAGCCTACAGAGGTGCTTTCAACGACACGCAGGGCCCCACACTCGCCGCTCATGCAATTAGCCACGCGGTACAGCGCGCCGGGGTTGATCCAGGCGAAATCGAAGACGTCATACTGGGCTGCGCGATGCCGCAAGGCACCACTGGCTATAACGTCGGGCGTATGGCGGCGCTGGCAGCTGGCCTACCCGTGAGCGTCGCAGGCATGACCATGGACCGGCAATGCGCGTCCGGCATGATGGCAATCGCCACGGCCGCCAAACAAGTTGTACATGACGGCATGGATGTAGTCGTCGGTGGTGGCTTGGAGTCGATAAGCTTGGTGCAAAACGAGCACGCCAATAGCTATCGCGGTCAAGACGCAAGCGTTATCAGTCATGCGGAACATGCGTACATGAGCATGATCGAAACCGCTGAAACTGTTGCCAAGCGTTACAACATTTCCCGCGAAGAAATGGACCGCTATGGCGTGCAGAGCCAAGCACGCACCGCAGCCGCACAAGCAGCCAACCTGTTTGCTGACGAAATCGTACCGATGACAACGACCAAACTGTTGGTCAACAAGGAAACGGGCGAAACCACCAGCGAAGAAGTAACGCTTAGCAAAGACGAAGGCAATCGCCCGGGCACCAGTTACGAGGATTTGGAGCGGCTGCGCACCGTATTTGAAGGCGGTTCTATCGCTGCAGGTAACGCCAGTCAACTGTCAGATGGCGCATCCGTCAGTGTCCTGATGAGCGCTGAACTGGCGCAAAAGCGCGGGCTGTCACCATTGGGTGCGTATCGCGGCGTAGCTGTCGCTGGTTGCGAACCGGATGAAATGGGCATTGGTCCGATCTATGCGGTGCCGAAACTGCTAAAAGCGAACGGGCTAAGCATCGATGACATCGGATTGTGGGAGCTAAACGAAGCCTTTGCAGTACAAGTGATGTACTGCCGCGACAAGCTTGGCATCTCCGACGACCGACTCAACGTCAATGGCGGCGCCATCTCAATCGGCCATCCCTATGGCATGAGCGGTGCGCGCTTGGTCGGCCATGCGCTACTAGAAGGCAAACGCCGCGGTGTTAAGTACGTTGTGTGCACCATGTGCGTCGGCGGCGGTCAGGGCGCGGCAGGCTTGTTTGAAGTTTACTAGTCCAATCGAGACTGGCCTGGTGCGCTGTGCGCCAGGCCAGTCGACTCAAGGATTGCAGCTATCTAGAACACCCGCACAGCAAACACGCGCGCCTAAAAGCTACGCGGCAGTTCCAAAATTTTCTCGCCGATAAAATTCAGAATCATTTCCCGACTAACCGGTGCAATGCGTGCGATCAGCGATTCGCGCATATAGCGCTCAACATGAAATTCTTTTGCATAACCCATGCCGCCGTGCGTCATCACTGCAGTCTCGCAAGCATGGAAACATGCCTCTGCCGCAAGGTACTTAGCCGCATTCGCTTCGCCACCGCAGGCTTCACCTGCGTCATATAAAGCAGCCGCATGGAAGGCCATCAGGTTTGCGGCTTCAAGCTCGGCCCAGCACTTTGCCAGCGGATGCTGGATACCTTGATTCGCACCAATGGGTCGGCCAAACACAACGCGCTCTTTTGCATAGTTAACCGCGCGACGCAGCGCTGCTCGGCCAAGACCAACCGCTTCAGCCGCGATCATGATTCGCTCCGGGTTCAAGCCGTGCAAAATGTAACTAAAGCCTTTGCCTTCATCGCCAATACGATCCTCTTGCGGGATGCGCAAACCGTCAATGAAGACCGCGTTTGAGTCGACCGCTTTTCGGCCCATCTTCTCGATCTCTCGGGCTTCAATGTGCTCGCGGTCAAAGTCTGTATAAAACAACGAGATGCCGTCGGTTTTCTTAGGACTGGCATCCTTCGCGGCAGTGCGCGCTAACAGCAAAATCTTGTCCGCCGATTGCGCACATGAGGTCCACATTTTGCGGCCGTTGACCACGTAGCTATCGCCGTCGCGCACCGCCATAGTTTGCAAGCTGGTCGTGTCCAGCCCCGCATTTGGCTCGGTAACACCGAAGCAGGCGCGCTCGTCGCCACGAATTAACGGTGGCAGCATGCGCGCTTGCTGCGCCTCGGAACCAAATACAACCACTGGATTCAGACCAAAGATGTTGAGATGAATCGCCGACGCGCCGCTAAATCCAGCACCTGACTCAGTCACTGTTTGCAGCATCACACAGGCTTCAGTGATGCCTAAGCCCGCGCCGCCGAACTTTTCTGGCATGGAAATACCCAGCCAACCATCACGCGCGATAGCGTTGACGAAGTCATTGGGGAATTCGCCACTTTGGTCCAGCTTCAGCCAATAATCATCACCGAACTGGTCACAGAGCTTTTGTATGGCATCACGAATGGCGCTCTGCTCGTCAGTGAAACGAAAGGTGCTCAAGGGCGGTCTCCTAAGTTAACCAGCATAGATGAGTTCGCTGTGCCCGCTAGGACACGCGTGTTTAAGTGGAAGTTAAGGCGCGTGCGCAATGTCTATTCACGCTTGCGAGCAACACAAACAGGCCACAACAATACACTACAGCGGGGCTGAAATTCACCGGCATCTCACTGGTATTGGCCCGCCCGCAAGCGCTGCAAGCCAACACTCGAACAAGCCAAGTAGCAGGCCTACGCGAGTGGCTATCCGGTCAATTGCGCTGCACGGCCCAAGCCTCCCAAGCGGCTGTATCGTCGCCGTCGATAGGCTCGAATCGGATCCCCACAGCGTGTATGCCGTCATCGAATGAAGACCACCGGACCCGACCGCAAAGTGCAAATTGATGCGTGTTTGCGCGTAAGCGCAAGTCCAGCTGGGCATTGACCGGAAACGGCACACTGGAACTCAGGCACAAGCCCGTGGCGGACAAGTCGGAGGTCGCACACGTATAAATGCGCCCACCGATAGCGCGATCTGTATTGTCCGCACCCATCACCTTGATCAGAACATCGTGCTGCTCTGCAAGCCGCGGTGCATCGCGACGCCCATCATGTTTCATTTGTGTCACTCGCATCAGTTGTGAACATGTCGTTGGCTGTTAAACGCTCCAACCACACTTCAACCGCCAGCTCTTCTTTGCTGCGTTCCACTAGTACGTCACTGCACACACCGGACAGCTTGAAGGTACGATCTTCTTCAGCATCATGACAAAAAGCGACAATGCTGCGCTCACCCATCGCACTCAATTGAACCGTGTGTACATTAACTTTGCGCCGCTCAGGCTCTTGCAAATAGGCCGAATAATCAAACACGACCGTGACTGGACGACCTTGCCAGGTCACCGCCTGGTCCTTCTGCCATCGGCCAAAGGATGAGTCTTCTTTAAGCGGGGCACGTCTGCGACGCCATAGAATGAACAGGAGTCCGAGCAACAAGGTCGCCGCCACCAGCCAAAGTAGATTGCTCATCGGGCCGTCTCTCGCAGGTTCACGTGGCGTGGTGTTGCCAACCGTCGCCAACGGGCGACAGAAATTGAACGTTCGGCCGACACAGTGACTGCAAACCCGCAATTTGTGTCAACTGCATCACGGTTTTGGTCCAATCGTGGAACTGGCACGAATTTCGCCTGTCTCTTATGTGCATGACCTAACGGTCGTTGGTATTAACTGGAGGATCCACCTATGTATATGAATCCACAATGGTCCGAGCGCTCCCTAACGGATGAAATATCGGATCTGATGCAGCGTATCAAGCAACTTGGGCAACCATCTGATCGCCAGGGTAAACACACCGTTTCTTATTTGAAACAGATGGTTAAATCAAAACGCGACAAGCTAGCCATACTGCGAAATAGCAACGCTAACTAAACACAAGCTTCGCCAAAGCAGATTTTGCATTTGCGTAGAACCTGTTTTTATTTGCGTAGATTCTGAGACACTCGGTGCGAGCGCCACCGAGTGTTTCGCGTTTCTTCATTGCCATATACCGCACCACATGGCCATCAACGAATCCGCCGGGCTAACGCCCGCGGGGCTTAAAATTCCGCGCACCTTGCTCGGCGCGAGCAACTGCGTCGACGGCCAATGTCGCCTTAAGCTCGTCGGCTAGGGCCACAGAATTGGCGACACCTTGCTCTGCTGCCAGCAATGCCCACTTCAACGCTTCTTCGCGGTCAACCTCGACGCCTCTACCTGCGACCAGGCGTCGTGCCAGGTGGCGCTGCCCCTTGGCATAACCAGCTTCTGCAGCAACCCTAAACCAGCGTACAGACGCTGCATCGTCGATCGCGACACCGTGACCATCGCGATACGACTTTCCGAGGCTATACGCTGCCTTAACAAATCCTTGCTTTGCCGCAAGCTCAAAATAGCGTGCGCTCTGGGTAAAATCTTTGCCAACACCTAAGCCGTAGTGGTACATCTTGCCCAAGGTATATTGCGAATTGGCAAAACCACGCTCCGACGCTTGCTGCAGGTATCCCAAAGCTGCGGTGTAATCCTGCGGGCCGCGAACGCCACCGATGTAGCCCAGCGCCAAATTGTGCAAGGCCCGAACATGTCCTTGTTTGCCAGCTTTCGTCCACCAGGCAAACGCCTTTGCTGAGCTCTCGCTGGTCCCGCGACCCTCGGCATACATCACGCCAACATTGTATTGCGCGCGTGCGTCACCGGCCTCCGCAAGCGGCTCCCATAAGGTCAGCGCTTGTTGGAATAGGCCAGCCTGAAAAGCCTCGGAACCGCGTTCAAAGTCGGCCTTGAGCGCATGACCTGCATGCGATGACAATGACATCGCCAGCAGTACAAATAGCTGAAAAATTCGGAGCAACTTCATCTGCGCAATCCCTCGTATGGAATAACCCATTCTCATGCTCGCGGCTCCACTGATAGTGTTTCGGTGCGCGCGCGCAACATTTCGATTAATCCTGACACTCCGTCCCTACTGACTACAGACGCAAACTCACTGCGTTGGTTCAGCGTCATACTGATCCCTTCAACAATTATGTCAACAATGCGTGGCTCGCCATTGACCAGTCGTAAGCGCCAGCCAGCTCTAATTGCACCACCACCGCCGGCTTGGTCGATGCGCGTGTTAACAAGTGTGTCGACACGACCCTTGTCCTCGGCACTTTCAACATGGAACAGTTTGGGGTCGAAGCTACCAAGGCGCGGTGCATAGGTTTTCAGAACAAATTCGCCGAATAGTTCGATGAATATCTTTTGGTCTGCAGCATCAATGGCCTTCCAATTTCTACCCAAAGATACACGCGCAATAAACGGCATATCAAAGCCTCTACGCAGCAACTCCCGGAACGCTTCCTCGCGTTGTTTCAGTGTTTGGCCTGGTGCAGTCAAAGCTGCCGAAGCGCTGCCGACAAGCTCCGTCATAAATGCTTGCGCGCGCTCCGCAGTGGGGCGCTCTGCGCCGTGTGAGCCCGGCGTAAGGACCAGCAGGCTAGCCGCCATGACACAGACACTGAAAAAGCGGCGCCGTAGCGCGCCCGGATGCTTAAGCATAAACTCGGATCTTATTGGTGAAATTATTTTTTGTAGCGAACAGCGTAAGCAATACGCGCGACCGCCACAAGACGCGTATTCCCCGAGTGCAGCGCTAATAGGCGACGTGGTTCGCAAGTTTAGACAAGCGCTGGGCCTTAATGCGCAAACGCGGCGAAAATTGCATCGCAGACAAACAGCAAGGACGCATTCGTATGACGCGCACGCGCGCGGACGATCTATACTGTCCGCCTACTGGGTTCAACCTTACTGTAATCGTCTAAACTTCTATGACACCGAGACTAGCCGTTGTCATTGCATTGGCCGCATTTGCATCAGCATCAATGCAAGTTCGCGCGGACTTCGAAGCTGGATTGAGCGCGTTTCAGGCAGAACAATACGAGATCGCCTTCTTTGAGTTCAGCGCCAGCGCAGCCGCTGGTGACACCGCCAGCCAGTACTACCTAGCGGGCCTCTATGCGGACGGTCTCGGCGTTGAACGTAACGATGCTCACGCCGCTGTTTGGCTTTACCGCGCAGCACGTGCTGGCGATCCGTCAGCGCAATACCGGCTCGGCAACTTCTACCTAAATGGCCGCGGCCTCGAGCGTGACCTCGCAGAGGCGCGCCATTGGCTCAAACGCGCGGCACGACAACAAGACACTGGGGCCCAATTCACGCTCGGCTATATGGATGCGCATGGCCTAGGCGGCCCGCGCGATCTAGACAAAGCGCGCCAGTGGTATCAGCGCGCCGCAGACGCGGGGCACACCGGCGCGCTGCACAATCTTGGTCTAGCCTTCTACCGCGGTAGCGGAACCGAGCGCGACATCGCCGCCGCGGTCAGGCTTTTCAAGCGAGCGGCTAGCGCCGGTAACGCTGACGCGCAATTTAGTCTCGGCATGCTCCATCGCAGTGGTGAGGGCGTCGAACAAGATATCGCACGCGCCGCACAATTATTGGAGCTGGCCGCGCGCCAAGGACAAGTGAGCGCGCAGTACAACCTTGGTCAAATGGCTCGCAATGGCGAGGGCACCAAGCCGGATCTGCTTAAAGCCATACGCTTGCTGCGGGCTGCGGCAGACCAAGGCCACCGCAAAGCGCAATTCAACTTAGCATTCTTGCTTGAGCACGCTCCCGCCCCACTCGCAAGCCCAAGCACTGCGCTGCGCTATTACCAATTGGCCGCGGCGCAGGGCTACCATCGTGCGCTGGTCAATCTCGGCACCATGTACGGCAATGGCATGGGCGTGAGCGCGGATCCGATACGGGCTTTTGCTTGGTGGAGCCTTGCCACTGATGCGGGCGAGGCACGTGCGCAAGCAAATTTGACCCGCTTGCGAGAAGGCATGACACCGCAACAAATAGCAGCGGGCGTGCAACTACAAGGCGAACTGCGCAAACAATTGCGCAAGCAATGACGGCACTACAGCCCCGGACATCAAGGAGTAAATATCAGGCCGCTGCGCCATCCCCATCCAGCGGGCGCTACCGGGTTCGGGACTTCAGTTCAGTGCGTGGATCTAGTGCGAGTTAAATTTCGAATTCAACCACAACACGCGGCGTCATAGCATAGCTTTGACAGCACAGAATGTAGCCGCGGGCAACTTCATAGTCTTCCAGCGCAAAGTTGGCGTCCATGTCCACTTCGCCTTCGAGCAGCCGTGCGACACAGGTTGCGCACACACCAGCTTTGCATGAATACGGCAGTTCCAAGCCGGCCCTTAGACCTGCCGCTAAGATGGTTTCTGCGCGGGGTATTACTTCAATGCCATAAGAACGGCCGTCGATTCGAATCTCAGCGTTGATGGGTGTTTGTTCTGCCGGGGCGCTCGCTACCCGCGCTCGAGCAGCGTCGGCATCAGCGGCGAACAGTTCAACTCGTATCCGCTCAGCCGCCAAGCCAGCCTCAAGCAATGCGTTGCGGGCGCCTTCCATCATCGACAATGGACCGCAAATGAACGCGCCGGTGAACGTGCTGGCGTCCAGCCAGTGTTGCAACAACTGCTGGCACTTGAGCGGCTCCAGGCGCCCGTTGAACAGGTCAATTTCCTGTTGCTCCCGAGACAGCACATGCACAATGTTGAGGCGTTGCAGATAAGTGTTTTTTAGATCCTCAAGTTCCTCGCGAAACATGATCGACGCGGATGAGCGATTACCGAACACCAGCGTGACCCGAGCGCTGGGCTCCTCGGCCATGCGCGTCTTGATGATGCTCAAAATCGGCGTGATACCGCTCCCAGCCGCAATCGCCAAATAGTGCGCGGCGCCGTCAGCGTCAGGCGCCAATTCACCAAAACGACCGAGTGGAGCCAAGGCTTCAAGCGTGTCACCCACTCGCAGCGTTGCGTGCGCCCAGCTCGAAAAAGCGCCATCGGGCACTTTTTTGATTGCCACGCGCAGCGGCTCAACGCCATAGCGCGAACAAATTGAGTAGCAGCGGCGCACCTCTGCACCATCGATCTGGGTGCGCAGGGTCAGGTATTGCCCGGCCGTAAAAGCAACAGCCGCGCTCGCCGTAGCGGGCTCTAAGGTCACTACCAATGCATCGCGCGTGGTGTGGCTAATAGCCCTCACCCTTAGAGGCATAAAGTCACTCATGGCGATGGCGCTCACGGCGGTGGAACTCATGATGAGGGCAATCGCTGAGGTCGAGCAGCGCTACCAACTAAGCCGCCTGCGACGACCCGCCCTGCCCTGTTCGTCCACGGCGAAATTACTAGATACATTTGAAATACTCGAATGGTTCCTTGCAAGCTCGGCAGCGGTACTGGGCTTTACACGCTGTGGAGCCAAATTCACTGACCAATTCAGGCGACGGCGCAGCGCACTGCGGGCACCCGATCGCAGGCTTTGCACGCGACCAAGGAAACCGCCCCGGGCCCGCATGCACGGGTGGCACGATGCCGTATTCAAGCAATCGTTCTCGTCCGCGCGCAGTGATCCAGTCGCTACTCCACGCCGGCGCCAGCACTCGTTCGATGCAAACATCGACTACGCCTTTCGTCTGCAAGTGCGCGACTAGCGCTTGTTCTATGGCGCGTGTGGCCGGGCAGCCACTGTACGTAGGCGTTACCTGGACCAACAAGCGCCCGCAACGCCACTCAACTTGCCGAATAACCCCGAGATCAACCACGCTAAGGGCCGGCACTTCCGGATCTAATACCTGGTCAAGCCAAGCCCAAATCTGGCTCAGCTCGAAACCACCCGCTGGACTCACGGTGAGCCCGTCAATATGCTCGCAAGTCTCGCCCGCCATCACCAAGATGCACCTGGATATGCGCGTTGCAAGGACTGCATTTCCGCCAACAACTTGCCCAAGTGCTCGGTATGTCGCCCATCGATGCCGCCGCTTTGCGCCCACTCATCATTCGGCATATCCAGAGTCGCGCGCTGCAACACCATGTCCACGAGCTCGCGCCAGCGCGCATCAATAACGATCGTCGCCGCGGGGCATGATGCGCTTAAGACAAACAGCTCGCCGGTATAGGGCCAGAGAATTTCCAACGCTGCACCAACGCGCCGGTGACTCTCATCTGTACCGTCACCTAAGCGCACAACCCAATCACTACTGCGTTCCAAGTGATAGCGCACTTCTTTACTGGCTTTCTCAGCAATTTCGGCAACCCGCGCGTGTGGGTGCGCGCACAGTGCATCGAGCAACAAATGGTTCCATGCATCAAACAAGAACTGGCGCACTAGCGTGTGGCCAAAATCACCGTTCAATTGCTCCGCCAACAACAAGTTGCGATACGCACTCGGCTCGCGCAAATATGCCAAGTCATCAGCACTACGCCCGCGCCCTTCCAACTCGCCTGCAAGTGACAACCACAACTGCGCCTGCCCCAATAAATCGAGTGCGACGTTAGCACTCGCCAACTCCTCTTCGAGCACAGGTGCGTGACCGGTCCATTCGGACAAGCGGTGCCCAAGGATCAAGGCCGAATCGCCCATGCGCAACGCAAACTCAGCGAGGGCCGCCGACTCACTCATAAGCCGCTTGCCTCCTCAGGCATCTCATAGAAGCTGGGATGGCGATAGACCTTGGTGTTCGCAGGATCAAACATCGGCCCTTTGTCAGCTGGAGCGCTCGCAACAATATCTGCCGCCCGCACCACCCAGATACTCAAGCCCTCGTTGCGGCGCGTGTAGACGTCGCGTGCATTGAGCATTGCGAGTTGCGCGTCTGGAGCATGCAAGCTACCGACATGACGATGCGACAAGCCGTGCTGTGATCGAATGAACACTTCCCACAATGGCCATTGCGACCGCGCATCGGCATCAGCGTTGGTGCCTGGCTCTGGCGACTTATTCGTAGTCATGCGCTTGCCTGCACGCCAGCTGCTGGTTCGCGGGCTGCCGCTTTGGCCGCGTGGGCAAGCGCAGCTTCACGAACCCAGGCGCCTTGCGTATGCGCATCAAAGCGCGCGCTCAAACGCTCGCGATTGCACGGACCATGTCCGCGCAGTACCGCATAAAACTCATCCCAATCGATCGCGCCGTAGTCGTAATGGCCGCGTTCAGCATTCCATGCCAGATCTGGGTCGGGCAACTGTATGCCGAGATATTCTGCCTGCGGAACCGTTTGATCGATAAAGCGCTGGCGCCCTTCATCGTTGGTCATTTGCTTGATATTCCAGCGCATTGATTGCTCGCTGTGCACCGAGTCCGCGTCTGGCGGGCCAAACATCATCAATGCTGGCCACCACCACCGATTAACTGCTTCTTGCAGCATCTCACGTTGTGCGTCGGTGCCTTTAGATAAGGCGATCAACAAATCATAGCCTTGGCGCTGATGAAAGCTCTCTTCCTTACAAATACGCACCATTGCGCGCGCATAAGGGCCATAGGAGCAACGCTGCAATGGCACTTGATTCATGATGGCAGCACCGTCAACCAACCAGCCGACCATACCGATGTCTGCCCACGACAATGTCGGGTAATTGAAAATGCTGGAGTACTTAGCGCGGCCGCTGTGCAACTGGTCAATCATCTCGTCGCGCCCGATGCCGAGCGTTTCTGCGGCACTGTACAAGTACAAACCGTGACCGCCCTCATCTTGGACCTTGGCGAGCAAGATCATCTTGCGCTCTAGCGTTGGCGCACGCGTGATCCAATTGCCCTCAGGCAGCATGCCGACAATTTCGGAGTGCGCGTGCTGCGAGATCTGCCTGATCAGGGTTTTTCGATAGGCGTCAGGCATCCAGTCGCGCGGTTCTATGCGCACATCTGCATCAATGCGCGCCTGAAACTCCTGCTCTTGTGGCGACAGCTGCTCGCGTTCAGCAACACGATCGACCCCAGTCTTCACCATCTGCGCATACATTCGCACGCTCCTTAAGAAATGAGTTGCTGCGGAAAGCCAAACACCTGCTTCAAACCTTGCCTGTGCGCATCGGAGCGTGCAACACCACACGAAAACGCGCGCGCCGTGCACGCGCAATCTCGCCGGTGAGTTGCAACTGTGGGAAACGCACCAGCAATGCACGCAGTGCAATTTCGCCTTCAAGCCGCGCCACATGCAGCCCGGCGCATGTATGAATACCGGAGCCGAAGCACAAGTGCGGGTTTGGCGCTCGGCTCAGATTCAAACCATTGGGCTTATCAAAAACTGCAGGATCTCGGTTTGCCGCAGCAATATTGAGTGTGATGTTGGTTCCAGCAGGAATCCTGGTGCCGGCAATTTGGGTGTCGCACACGCTGCGCCGATTGTTAAGTTGAATCGGCGCCTCGTAACGTAACAGCTCTTCAATTGCGCTGCCGATGAGCGTGTCCGGATTTTCGCGTAAATCGCTTAGCGCATCGCGATTTTGCAGTAACGCCAGCACGCCATTAGTAATCAAATTGGTGGTGGTTTCGTGCCCGGCGTTTAGCAAGAACACTATTTGATGATAAAGCGCCGCGCCGCGTAAGCGCTGGCCGTTCGCTTCGAAACGCAGTAAGCGCGCCAGCAGATCGTCTTCATCATGGCTCAAGGAATCGCGCCGTCGGGCGACCAAATCGTCAAGAAAGTCGAGGAACTCGAGCACCGCGCTATTGCCTGCAGCGAGTCGCTCAGGCGTCAACTCAAACTCCAGCGCGCCCAATATCGCTAGCGACCACGCGCGCAGCGGCCCGCGTTCCGCAATCGGGATCCGTAATAGCGTACCAATAACCTCGATCGGAATAGCGGCGGCGAAGTCTTCGACCAGATCGAAGTCACCCATGTCTTGCGCCCGGTCTAATAAGTCCTGAATCAGCATCTCAACCCAAGGCCGCATCGCCGCAACCGCACGTGGCGCTAGCGCATTACCAAATGCACGACGCACCAAGGTGTGCACGGGGGGATCGTTAAACACCAAGCTGGTGGTGTGATGCTGATACAGCGGGCTGTCGCCAAGCAGCGGTTTAAACGCCACCTTTTTGTCAGAGCTGAAGGTCTTTGGATCTCGATACACCGCGAACAAATCCGCATGGCGAGTCAAATATACGCTGCCATCAGGACACCAGTGCACCGGCTCGGACTCGCGCAAGGCCGCCAAATAGGGATAGGGGTTGTCAAAATAATCATCTGGCAAGCGCGCAGGATCAAAGCCCGCCAGCCAGCGCGTGCGCTCACTGGGATCGGTAAGATTTTTGGTCAGATCCACTCGTGATACACTTTTAGCACTATAGATAACCAAACCGTATCAATAAACTTGATCTCTGTAAACACATCCACACGGCCCTTACGCGCTGCCGTGCTAACCTGTGGCGCCCTTGACGCCCGCGCGCAGCAAACGTATGCGTCGCAACAACAGCTCGAACAGCACTCATGAAACCCGCTAATCCTTCCGACACCGATAATCAGACATTGTCTGCATTGGAACTTGCGCAGCGTGCGTCTGCGACGATGCACGCAAGTGACCGCGCAGCGCATCACAATGGCATTGAGATATTGGAAGTGAGTCCTGGGCAGGCGTGCCTGCAGATGCGCATACAGGACTACATGGTCAACGGCTTGGATGTGTGCCATGGCGGCTACATTTTCTTGCTCGGAGACACCGCCATGGCGCACGCATCTAACAGCCATAACCAAGTTGCTCTAGCCGCCAGTGCGGCGATCGATTGGCTACAGCCTGGACAACTGGGGGACTACCTGACAGCGACAGCGAGCCAGCAAACCCTCAGCGGGCGCACCGGTATCTACTATGTAGAGATCCGCAATCAAGCAGACCAGCTGATTGCCTTGTTTCGGGGCAAGACCCAACAGATCCGCCAGCAGGTTGTTGTAGACGCGAGGCACCAGCCTTAAA
>Ga0055584_100003415_pt1 | contig 15682 bp, 11 predicted proteins | sample OSDHelmetaG_FD_58716 | JGI IMG/M metagenome (GOLD analysis project Ga0055584, IMG submission 58716) | Pelagic marine sediment microbial communities from the LTER site Helgoland, North Sea, for post-phytoplankton bloom and carbon turnover... | ecosystem: Environmental > Aquatic > Marine >... | reverse complement strand
GCGGAGAGGGTGGGATTTGAACCCACGGACCACTCGCGTGGTCAACGCCTTAGCAGGGCGCCCCATTCGGCCGCTCTGGCACCTCTCCGAACACTGCGAAGTCTACAGATCAACAGTCGTAGGGCTACCGGTGACCCGATAGGTTGTTAGACGGAACGGTGGCAGAGCGGCCTAATGCACTTGTCTTGAAAACAAGAGACCTTACGGGGTCCGGGGGTTCAAATCCCTCCCGTTCCGCTCTTCAAGCTCAGCGATTGCTGTGCCAAACAAGCGCTCGATCAGCAGCGTTTGCTCCGCACATTCCATGCGCCCCAGCCCCAGGCGGCGTTGACGAAGAACACAAATACACGCCTGGGATTCCTGTCGCATATGGGTTGGCGCTCACCCTCGGGCGAAAAACCGTCTGGAGCGGTGAACCCGCTCCACCAATGATGTCGCCACCAACAAAATTCTCGTTGTACTGCGACATCTCTGTGGTTGAACGCACCGCCATACCCACAACTCGATCACGGAACCCAGGTGCAAACCGTTCGATCTGACTCATGATCGACTCTGTTGCATCTCCGGAATAGCCGTGAGGCACATGCGCATACGCCCAAATCGGATGCACATTCCCAGATGAACGACTCGGATCGGCCAAATATTGCTGCCCAACGAGGACAAACGGCGCATCGGGCATCTTGCCGTCGACGACAGCACGTTCACTTGCCACTACCTCTTCAAACGTTCCTCCAACATGCACCGTGCCCGCGCGTCGAGGGGCCTCAGCCGACCATGGGATTCCTCCCTCGACCGCAAGGTCAACTTTGAACGCACCTGGTCCGTGAGAGAACTTCCGATACGCCTTCGCCACCCTCACCGGAAGTCGATCTCCAAGAATGTTCAACGCTGTTGTCGGCACCACATCAAGCAACAACATGTCGTGCTCCGGAAGATCCTCAACCGAAGTCACGCGAACGCCGGTTTCGATCTTGCCGCCGTGAGCAATGATGTCGGTGACGAGCGCATCGACGATCGTCTGCGTGCCACCCTTGGCAACAACCCATCCATGAGCATGCGCCGCCGCCGTCAGCGTCACGCCGACCGCACTCGTCAACGGACGATCAAGGCGCCAAAACGCATGCGCAGCAACACCCGCCCACAGCGCACGTGCTTGAGAAGACTTCCATACCCTGGCGAGTGTCGTTGCCGGAGGGAGCACCCGAACGCCAAAGTTCGAGAGTGTGAGAGGGTGCCGTGGAACCCGAAGAACGGGTTGCGATATATCGGAGAACAACTCGTCAAAGCGAGCTGCTGTCGAACCAAACATTCGCCGCCACCTACGACCGTCACCACCAAGCAACTCATCAGTGACATCAAATGACCGAGCGAACGCTCCTGCCGAACCGTCGTCAAGGGGATGCGCGCAGTCAATCTCAGGGGAACACCACTCAATCCCTGGAAGATTGGCCTCTTGAAAGAACGGTGATGCCAGCGCCATTGGGTGGGCCGCTGAACAATGGTCATGTAGCAACCCGGGCACTAAGTACTCAGAGCTTCGAGCGCCACCCCCAACAGTTGGGGCGGCCTCGAGTACCGTTACCGATACCCCGGCACGGGCAAGTCGCGCCGCAGCAGCAAGCCCATTTGGGCCACCGCCTACGACAATCGCCGTCGACATCTCGTCAGGCGTTTGCGAGCGAGATTCCCTCACCCTTTGTGTCGCGTCCACCATCACCAGGGTAGGCCTCGCCAACGGGTGTGTATCCCTCACGCTGCCAAGTAATCACGTGGGGAACAAGGCCATCAGGCAAGAACGGTTGAGTGTGATAGGCATCGTCATTGTGATACCAACCTTTCTCAACCACTCCCAGAGCAGCATCGATCACCCGATACTGCACCTTCTTTGAGAACATCGGCTGTGATTCGGTGAACACCACTCGGAGGTCACCGGGCTCGTAGTTGCAGCGCTCTTGGACTGCTTCGATGAGGCGCTCGTCGTTGCAGTGGGCGTCACCAAAGTTCCATCCCAACAACACGTTTCCGAGGAACTCGCCTTCACGAAGTACCCGGGTATCCATGTCGTCGTTGTGCCGCAGGTGCAACGAGATGTGCATTCGGCCCATCGGGTGCATCATCCTGAACGCAATTGCTTTCTGAATAAAGACCTCAGAAATTTCCTTACCGAAAATCGGAATGATCTGATCGATTTGATTATCTGCAGCCTTCACGATTCGCTCGTTGATGCGGTCTTCCTTTTCTTTGTCAACAAATGCCCAAGTGGTTGAAGCCCAGTTACCCGCGTACTGCTTCATTCCAATGAGGAATGACACATACTGAGGCCAGAACGCCCCCAACACGATGCCGAACAATCCGACGACCAGCACCGGAATCAATAGCAATGGTTCAATGTCTCCGACGCCCCAACCGTCACCGGCAGGGAAATTCGCGAACAGGAATCCCGTACAGAAAATGAAGAACACGTTCCACTCGAGAGGAACTGCCAAGGGGATCGTCGAAATGATGAACGTGTGAAGTGCCCAGATTGCGAGAATGGCAATCCATGTCATCCACGGCCAAGGCGAGAACAGCAACACCATTGGCATCACAAGCTCGCATGTCGTACCGCCGATATGAGCAATGAGGTGTGTTGCTTTTGATGGCCGAAGGTCGTTCGGATAATCCTTCACGGTCGCCATACGAAGTTTGCGCGAGCCATTCCAAGGCGTGTTGTTGATCATTACCGAAACCGTTGATGAGAAGCCGTGATTGAACTTTGAAATACCAGCACCCATCCAAATGATGACGATGAAAATCTTCGCGGCCACCACCATGTCGACCCATGATGGGAAGAACGCAAAGGCCAACATGGTCGGCACGTACTGCTCAGCACGGGAGGCCAGGAATACAGGCTTATCGCGCAGCCCCATCAGACAGATGAGCACGGCATAGACCACAAACGGCCACCGCGGCATCACGCCAGCTGTGCCTTCCGGCAAACCCGGAATTTGCTCACCTGAGAGGAAGAGCATCATGACAAGCCAGAAGACGATGAGTTTGTAGAGGCCGGTATCCCAAGGGGTACGACGGTTACCTTTCGTAAACGGCACATGATTTGGGTATGGAGGCACCCTCAACGTGTCGTTCTGCCACCAGTACAAGCTTTGACCGATCGGTGGATCGAAATGGAACGCCATAGGGCCACATGTTGCGGCGAACCCAAGGATCTCCATCAAGACCGTCCAGACCATCAACTTCTGGTACAAGATCGGCTCATCCCACCAACCACCGATGTCATTGAACTCAAGACCCGCGGTGAATGAGGCAGCAACGATCAACCCAAACAACGCATAGAAGAAAATCTTCCACACGTAAAACATTGCCGTTTGCTTCGGGGTGCCAAACCCTGCCTCAACCCAATGAAGTTGGAGGAGCTTCATTCTCGGCAAGAACGGAATCTTTGGAAATTCGTCGAGATCGACTGGCGGTAAATCTGCGGTGCGGTAACCCATGTCGTTTCCTTCTGTGTCCTGTTATTAGTCAGTTAGTACTTACGTCCACGACGGATACGCATCTGCGAATCGCGTCGATGTTGCTCGCTATCAAGAATCTCATCGTCCTCGCCTGTGCGACGCCGTGACACCTGTGTTCCACTAATGCGACGAAGCTCGCGGTCTTTGACCCGAATTCGACCCCATGCCTGTCTGACGTCTTTTCGCCGCCGGCGCTCGATGTGGTCTTCTTCTGACTCAGACGTACCAGCGAGATACGCCTCTTCAATTTCATCAAGTCGAGTGAGAGCCTCGGCTGACGACATCTCCATCTGAATGCGCCCACGAGACATGAGGTACATCCGGTCACTGTATTTCAGTGCCTTTCGCGCATGTTGCTCAACGATTAATGCGCCAATGCCATGCTCTTTCGCCGCAGTTTGCACGGCGCTCAACAAACGGTCAACAATCATCGGAGCAAGACCGAGAGACAACTCATCTGCGAGCAGCAGTTCTGGATCACGACTCAATGCTCTGCCGAGCGCAATCATCTGCTGCTCGCCACCCGACAGCATTCCTCCGCGAATGTCGAGACGCGGCTCAAGAGCCGGGAACAGTTCGAGCACTCGCTCGACACTGCCGCCACCAATCTTGATGTTGTCTCGTGCTGACATCTTGGTGAAGATGAGTCGATCCTCTGTCACGAGGCCAATACCGTTTCGAACCCGTTGATACATCGGTGTAAACGTTGGAACATTCGACAGCATCACGATGCCATCGACCGGTGGTAACTGGCCCGCAACGGTCAGCAAAGTGGTCGACTTTCCGGCGCCATTGGGCCCCAGCAATGCAACGACCTCTCCACGTTTCACCGTGATGTTTGCGCCGGTGACAACTTCTCGACCGAGATAACCAGCCTTCAAATTTCGCGTCTCAAGCAGATTTGGAGTTTTCGCCTGAACGAATTCACCGAGTTCGTCGACACCGGCCATCATCTCTGAGAAGGACAACATTTCGCTCATGATCAGCTCCCGCCCCCTACTGGTTGCCGCTCAATCCCAAGGTCATCATCAGACTGCTGGCCAAGATATGCCGCGATTACGGCAGGGTCATTCCGAATTTCTTCAGGTGTTCCATCGGCGATCTTGTTACCAAAGTCGATAACCACAACCCTGTCACAGACACCCATCACGAAGTTCATGTCGTGCTCAACAAGCAGAATGGCCATTCCCCAATCATCGGCAAGTCGGCGGACAACTCGGGCGAGTTCAGCACTTTCAACTGAACTCAAACCGGCAGCTGGCTCATCAAGGAGGAGCACGCTCGGATGCATCGCAACAGATCGAGCAATGGCGAGCAGTCGCCGCTTGCCGTATGAGAGATCGCTCACTTCACGGTGAAGATCCTCGTCAAGCTTGAATTCTTGAATTGCTCGAACTACTTCTGGTCCAAATTTTGGTATCACCGGCCAGACCAAGTCACGAACGTAGGCCGACAGGTTCTGAGGGTCAGCCGCGACACTCAAGTTTTCAAACACGGTGGTGTCCTCAAACAACTCCAACGACTGGAAGGACCGCGCCATTCCTGCCTGAACACGAGTGTTCGCGTTTCCTTTTGTGATGTCGGCATCACCCACCCTCACGGTTCCAGCGGCAGTGCTAGTGAACCCTGTGAGAGCATCGATCAATGACGTCTTGCCTGCACCGTTCGGCCCAATTAACCCAACGACTTGACCCGGTTCGATTGAAAAACCAACTTGGTTCACCGCCGTCACCGTTCCGTACTGAACCGTAAGGCCATCTACCTCAAGTCGCTTTGGAGGAACCTTCTCGTCATTACTTCCGTCGACAGTTTCCGAGACCTCAGCCAACTTGATGAAGTATGACTCACCAAACTTTTTCGTTCGTTTGAATACACGGTGTGCTCGAGCCCATTCAGCAGCAACACCGTCGGGGTTATAGAGGACCACCAGCAAGATAGAAATTCCGCTAATCAGTTGGACGTATTCGCCAACTCCACTCCACGTTGATTCCATTACCTCTTGGTTGAAACCAGCAGTCGCCATCATTGCGCCAACGAAGGCCCCGAGTATGTGGCCAACTCCACCCACCAGCGAAAGGCCGGCATAGGTGATTGATGTGAAGTTCGTGAACGACTGATAACTCACCGAGGTCAATCGGAATGCGAGAAGAATTCCTCCGAGGGCCGCCAACGCAGATGCGAATGCAAATGCGAACAACTTGGCTGCCGTGATGTTGATCCCGAGTGACGCTGCCGCTCGTTCGTTCGTACGCACGGCAATCAATCGCCGACCACTTCGGCCACGTCGGACGTTCGCAACAAGCACTACCGCGAGCAACGCCATCGCTAACACGAAGATGCCGTACCGAGCGGGATAACGAATCGAGCTGATTTCGAAACCGAATAAGCTCGGATCTCCAACTGGGGTCCCAAAGATACCGCCGGTGAAATTGCCGTTGTTGAACAGCATCAACTCGATTGTCGTACCGAGTCCGAGCGTCACAATCGCCAGGTTGATACCTCGAGTACGAACGGCCGGCAATGCAAAAATCATTCCGAGTGGAACCGCCGCCGCCACCCCAGCCGCGAGCCCAAGAAGGAACGGGATTTGATACACGGCAACCAAGCGCCCTGCGACCCAGGCGCCAAAGCCAGCCATGGCGTACTGCGCAAGGGACAACTGACCTGCGTAGCCAGTCACCACCACAATTGATAACAACACGATCGCAGCACACAAACTGACCGTCAGGGCATCAACCCACTTCGTGCTCTTCGTCAGCATGAGAAACACAATCATCCCCGCAAGGAAGATGGTCCAGTCCCACGACATGCGGCCATTACCAATCGCAGGCAATCGTCGCAAGTAGTGGTCGCGACTCGGAATTGAACGACCGCGGAAGACCAACATGATGATGATGACCACGAAAGGAAGCGACTGCCCGGCACCTTGCTGATCCCAGAATCGTCCAATCAAGGTTTGGCCCATTCCGAGGACATATCCCGCAGCCGTCGCAATCGGGAATGACTTGAAGTCAGCCACCAGCGCCGCAGCCAATGCCGCAAGCACCAGCGAGGTCATCGCAGTGACCTGCAACGTCATCACCGGCACCACGAGAATTCCACCAATACATGCCGCTGCGGAGCCAAGCCCCCAGTTCATCACCGCAATCTTGTTTGGCGAAACACCGACCGCTGCCGCAGATCGTTCATTCTCCGAGACTGCCTCAGTTTCAATACCGAAATTAGAACTTCTGTAGAGAAGCCAGAACAACAACGCTGACAGGCTCCCAATTGCCAGCAAAATCAGACGATCAACCGTGATACTGACATCGCCGTACAGGGTGACGCGATCTACCGGAAGTTGACTCGGTACTTGACGTGGCTTCGACCCGTACCGAATGACAACGCCCGCCTGCACGGTGACGAGGACCCCAAGGGTGGCAAGCAACTGAATAAGGTTGCTCGCTCGTTTTCGTTGCAGTGGCCGCAACACAACCCAGTGGGTAAGCACTCCTAGTGTGATCGACAGCAACACTCCAAAGAACGACGCCACCCAAAAGTTGTGTCCGTGCTCGTACTGCAATTCATATTGGAGGAAAACTCCAGCGATTCCGGTTGCGCCAAGGGAGAAGTTGAGCACACCAGTTCCCCGGAAGATCACAATCAGTCCCTGGGAGGCGAATGCGTACAGGGCCCCAACACCTAAACCAAGTAGCGCAAACCGAACGATTTCGTTCACGATGCTCCCTTCACGACGAAATTCCCCCAACCTCAAGTTTTGCGGTATGCAACGAATCTTGAGGAACCGTTAGTGAGAGTACTGAGGGTACGGCCTCCGACACGAGGCGGAACGTCACCGATGCGTAGTGTGAACGGCGTCGACCACTTTCGTGGCCGCAATCTCTACAAACATTTATAAGGGGGAAATAAATGAATTCCTTAACGAAGAAGTCCGGATGGCTTCGTCGTGTCACCGCAGTTGCAATTCTTGGAATTGGGTTTACTGCCTGCGGTGGAAGCGACGACGCTAGTGACTCTGCAGAGGAGACGGCCAACGAAGAAGCAGCTGCTCCAGCCGAAGAAGAAGCTGCTCCTACCGGTGATCCAATCAAGGTAATGACCGTCACTACCTTGAACGCAAACGGTCCTACCTACGAAAACATCAAGATTGCTGCTGAGATTGCAGCAGACCACATCAACTCAAACGGCGGTATCAACGGACGACCACTTGAGGTCATCGTCTGTGACGAACAGTTTGACCCAGCCATCGCGTCGACCTGCGCACGCGACGCAGTCGAAGAAGGCGTCGTCTCCGTTGTCGGATCGTTCACCTACTTTGCCGAAGCGATCGTTCCAGTGATCGCTGAATCAGATATCACCTGGTTCGGAGCATGTTGCCCGATCTCGCCATCTGAGTTGACGTCTCCATACTCGTTCAACATTGGTAACCAGCCGATGTATGCAGTTGGTATGGTCCGCAAGGCTGTTGAAGATGGTTGTGAATCAATCAATGCGGTCATCGTTGAAGGTGCCGATGCCATCTTCCAGCCACCGATGGAAAATGCGATTGAGGCATACGGACGAGAGTTCAACGACGTGATGATCATTCCAAATGCCGCACCTGATTACTCGGCCGAGGTAGCACAAGCGACTACTGGGGTTGACTGCATGGTCATCGTGCTTTCAGAGGGACCATTCCTCACCTGGAACACCGCTATGCAGCAGTCAGGTACTGATGTTCAGCAATACGGTCCGCAGGGCAACCTGAACAACATCTCCGCAGTTGGTGCCGAGGAAATTACTGACGGCAACATCATTTCAGGTATGTACCCGGACATTTCGACAGCGCCGTGGGATGACTATCGCGCAGCTCTCGAGAAGAACAACATCGACCAAGAGGCGAATGACTTCAACAGCCTCGGAGGTCTTGGAACCTGGGCTGCCTACATTGGTTTTGCGCAGATTGCTTCGACCATCGAGGGAGAAGTGACCGCAGCATCGTTCTTCGAGGCAGCAAGCAATACCACCAACCTTGATCTTGGCGGCATGGTGCCAAACATTGACTTCACTCAAGAGTGGACCGACGGCCTTCCTGGCTACTCGCGTCTGTTCAACCGAAACGTTGTGTATAGCCAACTCTCAAATGGAGAGGTTGTACCTATCGACAACGAATTCTTCGATGTGGGTGATCTTGCAATGGGTATCGCCCCAGAGTGACCTGAACTCAACGAGCCCGGCTCGGCGCCCTTTACGGGTGTCGGGTCGGGCTTGTTTCGCGTCTGGGCTCACCGAGTCGATAGCAAGAATGAACCTGGTTGGGTGGTTGACCGCCTCAGAGAATCTGGAAGACGATGATCGATGCGATCAACACGATGGTGAGCACAGCGATGCCAAGGGCTCCGGCAGCATCTCTTCGAGACGACCGCTCATCAGAAGTCGCTGGAACTGGTGGGGTGACGTCTTGATCTTTAATTTCGTACACCATGTGAGTTCTCCAAAAATGTCCCGCCAACGCGAGTTGGCGATGCTGTTGTTCATCTCGGAGCGTATGTCGAATATTCATTTTGTGACGAGACGGACTTTTCTCACCGCCTCCTCCTTCGGCTCGCCGCACGTGACCACTATGAGAATACGGTCGTGAGCGCATGTGGATCGCAGTCACCTTTCTTGCGACGATCTTTCAGACGTTACGGACCGCCGCTCAAGCACGACTCCGGCCTGACCTCTCGGTGAATGCGGCGAGTTATGTGCGATACATCCTTGGGGCGCCAATCTCCATTACTGCATGCGCGGTTGTCATCTGGTGGTCAGCCGACGGCATGCCGACAATCCCGACGCGATTCTGGTTCATCGTCATCGGTGCAGGTGTCGCCCAGATCATTGCAACGATCGCTCTTCTCACCTCTTTTGATCGACGCGACTACGCAATCGGAACCGTGTATGCAAAAACTGAGGTCATACAGGTGGCCGTCTTTTCTGCAGTCATTGTTGGTGAACCACTTCGGCTCTGGGGCTGGATCTCGGTCGTTGCCGTTCTTATCGGCGTCGTCAAACTTGCGAGCCCGCCCGGAACACCCCTTCGTCAGATCGTCCATCAGCGTGATCGCGCCGCTCAAGCAGGTGTACTAGCAGGCGCCGGCTTCGCTCTTGCCTCGGTCGGTATTCGCTGGGCGTCAACATCACTCGGCGATCATCCGGCGCTCGTTCGGGGGCTCGTCACGCTCGCCGCAATGAACACCATTCAAACCATCGTGAACGGAATCTGGATACGAATTCGCGAACCTGAATCCATTGGCATCATCTTTCGACATTGGAAGCGCACGCTGCCGGTCGGAGCAATGTCAGTTGGTGGTTCAGCGTCGTGGGCTATCGCAATGAGTATGGAAACCGCGGCGAAAGTTCGATCGCTCGGCCAACTCGAACTGTTGCTGACATTTCTCGTCTCACGTGCCTGGCTCCACCAGCGACATCAACGAAGTGAGTTCGTTGCCAGCGGAATCGTGCTGATCGGCATTCTCGGCGTCACCTTGTTCGGGTGACGCAGTTTGGGTGACATGACGGCATTATTCGGCAGCAGAAATATCGACCCCGAATAGTTCGCCAAAACGTGTCGCATATCCGGCATCGTCAGCGATAGCACCGAGTTCGGCCCAGTCGTTTGGCCCCATATTGGCTTTGCCGGTGATGATGCCTTCTGCTGCCCAGCTCACCGCATACCGCAACTGCGGTGAGTCGGTGTGAATTGCGTGGTGAATGATCTCAGCGACTTCTTCAGCCGGTGTTGCCTGCCGAATTCCGGCAGCGTAAAAGCCGAACATTCGGCCATATTGCTGGTCATAGGCGCCCGACGCGTTGGGGGCCTCGGTGTTCTTCGAAAAAATGGCTGACTTGGTGACGCCCGGCTCGACGATGGCGACGCGAATTCCAAAAGGAGCAACCTCAAGGGCGAGTTCTTCGCTCACCCCTTCGAGCGCCCACTTTGAAGCAACGTATGGGGCCTGTGCAATCGCACCAAAACAGCCTGCCACCGATGTGATGTTGATGATCGCACCCGAACCACGTTCACGCATCTGTGGAAGCACCGCCTGAGAGCAGCGAACCGCTCCACACAAGTCGACATTCATGACGTCAAGAAACTCTTTTGGCGACGTCTCTTCGACAACACCGTTGCCGCCAACACCAGCGTTGTTGACGAGATTGTCGACTCGACCGGCGCGCTTCATGATGTCATCGAACCCGTCTCGGACTGAGTCGCCGTCGGCGACATCAAGTTCAGCGAGTTCGATTGAAACACCGGCCTCATCGGCCATTGCCTGAAGCTTCTCAGCCTTAGAAATTGAACGCACCGTTCCGTAAACGGTATGACCCTTCGCAGCGAGATGAATCGCTGTTGCGCGCCCGATTCCTGAATTGGCTCCGGTCACAACAGTTATTGGTGAAGACATGCCCATACCTTAGGAGACCACATCGGCAAAGTTCACTGCCAACGCCGCGGCATCGAGGTGAAAGACTGGCGAATGAAAACTCAGTGGAGGATGAATGTCTAACAACTTGATTGCTTGCACCCACACGGGAAGCCTTCCGCGACCTGATGACCTCATTCAACTGATGTGGGCTGTCGGTGACGGAATACCAGTTGACGAAGATGCACTGGAAGAACGAATCGCAGCAGCGATCGACGCAATCGTTGGACGCCAACTCGACTCTGGTGTCACCGTGGTCAACGACGGTGAAATGTCGAAGCCGTCATATGCGACGTACGTCAAAGACCGACTCAGCGGATTTGGTGGTGAATCGGTTCAGGATTACCACTTCCAAGATCTCGTCGACTTCCCGCGGTCAGCTGAGGAGGTGCTGAATAATCCTGGGCGACGCAAACGCTCTGCCCCGGCATGCACCGGACCAATCGAGATGATCGATCCGGAGGCTGCACGACGCGACATGGTCGAACTGGTCAAAGCAGCCAGCGCCCGAGGTCATGACAACATATTCTCGAGCGCAGCATCGCCCGGCGTGGTTTCTATTTTCTTCAACAACAACTTCTACGACACCCGAGAGGAATATGTCTTCGCAATCGCCGAAGCGATGCGCCATGAATATGAGGCAATTGCCGAGGCCGGCGCGGTTGTTCAACTCGACTGCCCTGACCTTGCAATGGGCCGCCACTCGTCGTATGCGAATCTCACAACCGAAGAATTTCGTTCGACCATCGCCGTCAATATTGAAGCGTTAAACCACGCCGTTCGGAACATCCCGGCCGAGCAACTGCGAATGCATCTCTGCTGGGGTAACTACCCGGGCCCGCACAATCACGATGTTCCGATTGCCGACATCATCGACATTGTCTGGTCAGCAAAGCCGAAGACAGTGCTCTTTGAAGGCGCAAACCCTCGCCATGCTCACGAATGGGCAGTGCTCCACGAACTCGGAGTACCCAACGACAAGGTCATCTGCCCGGGTGTGATCGAGCCGCAGTCGAACTACATCGAGCATCCTGAACTCGTCGCGCAACGCATCCAGAAGTGGGCAGAAGTCACCGACCCAGAACGTCTCATGGCCGGCGTCGACTGCGGATTCTCCGTGCACGTCGGCATCAAGAACATCGACCCCGATGTTGCATTCGCAAAACTCGCTGCGCTATCTCAGGGCTGTGAGATTGCTTCAAAGCGGCTGTTTGGCTAAATGATGAACGCATTTGATTCAATTGCTCAGGCCGTCGCCGACAACGGGTGCACCCGAGTGTTTGGGGTGCCGGGAGGTGGACCAAACCTTGACCTCATCGGAGCGTTCAATCGACGTGGTATCGAGTTTGTCCTTGCTCACACCGAAACCGGCGCGGCGATCATGGCTGCAACATTCAGTGTGGTCACGAACACCGTTTCCGCTGTGATTGTGACTCGAGGTCCAGGTGCCGCAGCCGTCGTCAACGGTGCGGCCAGCGCAACGCTCGACCGAGCACCGCTGCTTGTCATTACCGACTGTGTGCCCGAGGCGAATCGAGCAACAACTGGCCATCAGCGATTTGACCAACGCGCAATGATGCGGTCTGTCACCCTTAGAACGGCTCGTATCGGAAATGACGTCACTCAAGAACAAATCGCTGACCTGATTGCGACTGCAACTGGCCCATTGGCCGGGGCGGTACACATTGATCTTGACGCACAATCATCAACCGATATCGATGAGGCAAGTCATCACCCATCGAACTCACACCTTGTGAGCGCGACCGAGATGCGAGAACGTCTCACATCGTGCACTTCCCCGGTGGTGATCTGCGGTTCCCAGGCACCATCAGACTGTCGAGATGCTCTCGAACGGTTTGGCGCGCCAACGCTCACGACATACCAAGGAGCTGGACTCCTTCCCGAAGGGCACCCCTTGCTCGCGGGTATGTTCACAAACGCCACCCCGGAGCGAGAGCTCCTCAGTGATGCAGATCTTGTCATCCTCATCGGATTTGACGATGTCGAACCACTTCCTGGTGCCTGGCCGATGACTGGTGATGTCATCTCAATCGACACATTTCCAATTTCGCACACGTTCGCTCCGGTCACGATGACATTCATCGGACATGCCAGCGATGTCCTGCCAGAGCGACTGAACGATCCTCGTGATCCCACCCAGCATGTTGCCGGAGTACGTTCGCGTCTTGCAGATGCATCACGCCCGCTTGGACCAATTGAGCTCGTGCGATCTGCCGCCGAGGTGATGCCCGACGAGGCTGTGGTTACCGTCGACGCTGGCGCACATTTCCTTGCCGTCATGCCCTTTTGGCCAATTACTCGGCGGAAGCAGATCTTTATCTCAAACGGCCTCGCAACAATGGGGTATGCCTTACCTGCGGCCATCGGAGCTGCATGCGGAGATCCGACGCGACCGGTCATCGCCTTCACCGGCGACGGCGGCATTCATATGGCACTCTCCGAACTTGAAACACTGCAGCGCTTTCAACTACCCGTCTGCGTCGCCGTCTTCAATGACTCTGAGCTCACCCTCATCAGATTGAAACAACGCGAAGAACAAGGTGGTGAGCAGGCCGTTGCCTACGGCCCCACCGATTTTGCCGCAATTGCTATGTCCGTCGGCATGACCTCATCTGTCGTTACCGAGCCAGAGCAACTATTTCCTGCGTTTCAACATGCGCTTCAGTCTGGGAGGCCACATCTCGTGGACGTCAGACTTGATGCAACCGAATACGACCACATCTTGCGAGTTAGCCGCGGATAGTAGGCGGGCTCGGATGGTTATCCCCGGCGCCGTTCGCTCTCACTACAAACCAAGGCTTTCCCTTCGGTCTAATGTAGGGAGTAACAACTCGTGAACGGGGGTACACCGTGGTCAAAGTCAACAAATTCATCGATGTTTCAGAAGGACTCAAAGCCGGACAGTTCGGAGTGGGTGATCGTGACAACATCACGTCGATCAGCGATCTCGACCCCACCTACAAACAACTGATCGACAAGCCATACGCATGTGTCATGGCGGTAATGGGGCCTTCAGGACGTCCAAACCTTACGCCAATGTGGTTCGACTATGAGGGCGACAAAGTACTTGTCAACGTCGCCTCTCACCGCAAGAAGACGCAATGGATCCGAGACACCCCTGAGATTTCGATCATCATCGTCAATCCCGAAAATATGTACCACTGGCTCTCAATGAAGGTAACTGTTGAGCGCGAGATCAGTGAAGACGATGCAAATGAGGGCGAGCGCGTCACAGCACAACTCAATCGCATTTGGCAGAAGTACGTTGGTGAGGGAGACGAATACGGTCTGCGCGATCCATCGATTGATGAACGGCGCGTGCTCTTCGAATGCCGGGTTGACACCATTGCAACCTTCGGCGTTCCTGGCTGAGTTTCTCAATCTTGGAGCCGCTGCGCGTTGCCGTCATCGGAGGGTCGCTCGGTGGCCTCACCGCCGCCTGCTTACTACGTGATGCGGGGCATCAGGTCAACGTCTACGAACGTTCACCAATTGAATTAGAACAACGTGGAGCCGGAATCGGATTTCTGAAAGCCTCCTACCGGTATCTCGTTGAACGAGCCGGAATCCATCTTGATGACATCTCAATTGCGACCGATCACATCTTGTATCTCTCTCGAAACGACAAGATCGTCCACAACACTCATCACCCATATCGATTTAGTTCATGGAATACGGTCTACGAACATCTCATCGATTCGTTTGGCCGTGACCGATACCACCTCGACCGTTCTGTCACCAGCGTCACCAACGAACAAGATTCGATCTCAATCGACTTCGAGGGTGGATCCCGAGAGGCTGCAGACCTCGTTGTCGCTGCCGACGGCATTCGATCAACAGTTCGCTCCCAATTTTACCCAGACATTTCTTCGGAGTATTCAGGCTATGTCGCGTGGCGTGGCACGGTACCGGAGCGCGAACTTCCACCCGAGGTCATTGAACGCCTAGGAAACGCGATCACCTATCACGTGTTTGCCAACAGTCACATTCTTATGTATCCAATTCCTGCGCTTGACGGATCTGTGACCACCGGAGAACGACTCTTCAACTTCGTCTGGTATCGCAACTATCTTGAATCAGGCGATCTCGATGACCTGATGACCGATGCAACGGGAGAGTTTCGATCGATTTCTGTTCCACCAGGCCTTGTCGCTCGACACCATGTTGAAGAGATGCGAGCGACTGCGAGGGCACGGCTCCCAGAAAGTCTCTCGTCAATAGTGATGGCGGTCGCCGAACCATTCCTTCAAGTTGTGTATGACATTGCAGTTCCTCGAATGCGCCACGGAAGGGTCTGCCTCATCGGCGATGCTGCATTTGCTGTTCGTCCACATGCCGCCGCCGGAACTGCAAAAGCGGCAGAGGACGCATGGGCACTCGATCGATGCCTCAATTCCTCGACGTCGCTTGACGACGCCCTTGCAGCCTGGGAGCATCAGCAACTCGCACTCGGGAATTCACTTTTAGAGCGCACAAGGTCAATCGGCGCACGTTCACAATTCGACAACAGTTGGGAGCCGGGAGATGCTGATCTCATCTTCGGACTGCACGGCCCTGGAGATCCAGAACCATGAGTCACGTCTCAGCACACGATCTCGCTTCGCAGATGAGCGCGATCGTCACCGATTTATTCTCTACCGCTAGCGCATCGCAATTGAGCGCTCTCACCAGTTTTGGTGACGATAACGAGCGACTTCGTTGGTTCTA
>Ga0055584_100003413_pt1 | contig 15682 bp, 17 predicted proteins | sample OSDHelmetaG_FD_58716 | JGI IMG/M metagenome (GOLD analysis project Ga0055584, IMG submission 58716) | Pelagic marine sediment microbial communities from the LTER site Helgoland, North Sea, for post-phytoplankton bloom and carbon turnover... | ecosystem: Environmental > Aquatic > Marine >... | reverse complement strand
TCAATCACCATACACTCTCGGACTTCCGCGTCGATAATGTCGAGTTTCTCGATCAGTTGCCTGGATTGATTCTCTCGTAAAACTCTCAACAATTCTTCCAATCAAAGAACCCTTATCATGTATAACATGTTCCATAAAATTTCGCTTGCAGGAATTCTTATGCTCTGCTTTTTCATGATCGCAGAAGCGACCGATGTCGGCTCAGGAAGCCCGTGCAATTTGGTTGTGTCGGACAAAGCCGACAGACTGTCCATTTTCAGGAGCTGGATACGACCTCCCCTGGTCGTCGTGGCTCTCAGTTCCGTAGTCGGGATTTGGGTATTTTCGAGAATGCGGAAGCAGTCGAAAAAATCGTCGCGAACGAGATTGGGAATTGTTCTCGGTATGTCATTGGCGATGACTGTGATTGCAATCTTGGTAACGGTAATTATCTATTTGGTTGAAGCGGTAAATCCCGAATGGATCTATTGAGCAAATTCCAGCATTGGTAACTGACAGAACGTTTCGAGCCTCCAAACCGAAAACGCCGAACAAATCGGTACTACACACTGTGGGACGTCAGCAGTAGCTATTCAAACAAGAGATTGAAGGCAAGAGAGTTACGCTGACACTCCGATCTCCAGAGATCGCTGAATCGTCTCAAATTAGAGCGATCGACCAGATTTTTGAAGTCCACCGTCAAAAAGGCGTCTTGCGCGCGTCGGTGTGTTTCACCTCAGCCGGTAACGGCAATATCTAAAAAAAAGCCCCCCTGATACCCTGGCCGTAGCCGGGGCTCGCAGGGGGGCCATCGTGTGTCAGCCCGTCCATTTTCGACACGGCTCCTGGAAGGGACAGCCGGAACAGTTCATGGGGGACGGCGAAGGGTAAAATAACCCGGATTCCATTCCCGACCAGACCTGCTTCACCATTGCCCGTGTGTGGGCGATGCGTGTCGCATCACGACTCACTGAATACCGCTCGATCGTCGGCTGTTTCGTCTTGGTCACCACCGCGAACTCCAGCTGTAACGGTTTGCCGGGAATCAGGTCTTTGACCAGTTCGCCGTACAGTAACAACTGCTCGCCTGATTGCTCCGCCTGCATCTGGCTCCATTTTGAACGGGATGTCTTGAAGTCGGTCACCACAACGGCGTCGTCCGTCTCCACGATCAGGTCGAGACGCGCCAATAGATCGGGGCAGCCGTCAATGACATTCTCGCGCAGTTCTTCTTCCACTCCCAACACGGATCCCTCCGGTCGGGCGAGATCGCTCTCTCGGAACGTCTGTAACACCCGCTCGGCCAACTGGCCCAGTGAGTTCAGGTCTTCCTTCTTCCCGAATAGGACGGTGTCCAGGTTTCGCTGTTGCCATTCCTCTTGGTAAGCGGCCAGCAACAGATCGAGATCAGGTTCGGGATGCCCCATCAGGCGTTCCCGAAACCAGAACTCCAGTGCGGCATGAATGGCCGAGCCGAACACCAGTGCCGACGAGACCGTCTTTTCCGGGAGTTGTTCGATGTACCGAAAGTAATACCGCAACGGACAACTGCGATATGTGTTCAAGGCCGAATAGGAGAGATAGTCTCTCACCACGGGGGGAGACCGCTCTCCTGTCTGAGATGAGGTTGTGATCATCGGGCCCCTCCCGTCTCAACGGCTTTCAATTCATCGATCAGTCGACTGGCATCCGACAGACTTAAATCTTCTGGTCGGTCGACGTGATACTGTTGGACCAACATGTCGGACAGGTTGAGTCGTTGCTGATTGGCGATGGCGTAAATAGCTTTCGCCTGACTTTGTGTGGCGGGACGGCCGTTGGATCGTCGGTGATGACCATTGCCTTGTGAGGGGGTTCCACTCTGACCGTTTCGAGAGACTCCGTTCGCACGACCGTTCCGACCGAACAGTTCCTGTTCCACGGCGTCTCGGGCCTGACGGAACAACTCCTGAATCTGCGATTGCAGCTGTTGGGGTTGATTCACGAGCGACGTATCGAGCTCCTGTTGGAGGCTGACGGACGCTCCACGCGAACCGTAATCAGGTTCTCCCACCTTTTTGCAAATATTGACGTTCAATGTGAGTGGCATAGATGAGTTCCTTGTGTTGAAGATGTTGTGGGAAACGGTTCAGTTTTCAGCGGTGACGGCGAGCGTGCACAGGTCGGTGGTGAGTGCGAACCGGTTGAGGGCGAGTGATCTGCTGCAAGCGGATATCGCCGCCGTGGACCATCAGTGCCAGGAAGGCCATCAGCACACCCAGAAACACGAGCCAGGATTCGGCCAGCAGACCGAACAGACTGGCGAACAGTGCGGAACCGACGAAATACAGTTGATTGAGTTTATGACGAGCTCCCATCGGAGCCTCCTTTCATGATTGAGTGGTAATAAATTACGGAATCCATCACGCTTGCAGCGTATTCAGTCTCTGCAGCGAGTCGATCGTATTACGAACGATCTTCGCCTGTTTCTTCTGTCCGCGCAGGGCGGTTATCAAGTCCTGGACTTCGGACTGCAAGTCCTTCAGCTTGGTTTTCACCATGGTGGCCCGCTCGATCACTTGCTCGACGGTGTCGATCTCTGCAGCGGGTTCGGAGGACGAGGATGGAGTGGTTTTGGGTTTGGTCATGACATTTCTCTTTCGTGGAGAGGGTTGTGAGAGAGAGCCGGCTCCCCGCATTCGCGGTGAGGCGACTCGTGTGATGTTCTCCGGACGGGGCGACGGTTCCCCCGACAGCCCCATCCAGAGATAGGTCTGCTGGGAATCTCGCGCCACAAACGGAGAATTCCCTGTCGGGATTTCAACGCGGGACAGTCCCAAATCGTGCAGTCGTGAGAGATAGCAGACATCTGACTCAAAAGTAGTCTCGGCTCCTTCGCGACGGGATTGACTGAGAATCCATTCCTGGTCCGGTGACTGATCCTGCTCCGCACAACGCACGGCGACCGCTCCGTTCAGCTCGATGGTGGCGATCTGCTTACTGTTTCGAGAGGTGCGGGGAATTTTTTCCGCCAGCCAGTTGTGATCCGCCTCATCCAGCACGAGTGTCGCCAGTGTGACGGACGAATCTGGAATGATTGAATCCACGGACGGAAAGCGAGTCTTGGTGTCGATGGGAAAACCCAGAGTCCAGGGGCCGAGACGGAATACGACATGTTTCTCAGAGCGTCCCACCTCCACCGGTCCCATTTCGGCAGCCCGTCGCAGGGGAGCCGAACGGAAACAGCGGGAGGCAGGTATCATCCGATCGTCCGACCAAGGCCATTCCCACCCTTTTTGGATCAGTAACTGTCGACTGTCGGTCGCCACCATGTCTCGCGTCTTCCCCCGCAGTAACAGACAATTCAAAGCATATCGGGTGGATTCCTTGGCCGTGGTCTGGCTCGCTTCGTTTAAGGCCGTCAGCAGTCGGGCACTTTGAGGTGTCCAACCTTCCACAGCCGGGAAAAAAGCTGGAGTCTCATCCGAGGGACCGTCGGGGTAACACCGTTCGACGGGTGTTCCGTTCTCGGTCCAGGTGACGCAATTCTGCTCTCGTTCCATTGTGAGCGTCAGATCATCAGCGCCGACTTTGGCGACCTCCTGTAGCCCACTCCACGGCAGGGAGCAAAGCGTGAAATCGAATTCACCGATCTCCCGATACTGGAGCCAGCAATTCTCATGCTGGGCCGTGATCAGAAACGAATCACCCAGTTCCGAGAACACCACCACGGGACCGGAATCTCCGGGGCCGGAGTCCCGTGGTTTGAGGTTGAGTACAGACTTCGCCAGTGTGACGAAGGTTTTGAGTGTGCGTCGATTCAGTAACATATTACAGGCTCACTTTCCGGTTGAGCGACGAGGGAGACATTGCGTTCCAGCTCGAACGCATCCCAGTCGAGAATGAGGTCTTCAGGTTCCCGTTCGACGGGGATCGACGAGAGAGGAATGAAACCGCGACGAGCGATTTCACGGACAGATTCACCAGTGGCTGCCGCCACGTTTCGGTTCAGTTCACGTTGAGTCATGACGGGATTCCTTTGCTGGAACAGCGCATAAAAAAAGCCCCGTACGCCGACACAGAGACGCCATGCGAGGCTGTAAAAATCAATCAATTGAAACAAACATTGTTGTCAGGCCGTTAAGTGGCAGACACGATCGAGCAGACCGTGCAAGCGTTGGGACCGTTTTGGGAGTGACGTCAGGCTGCGACCTTTGAGTCCTTCCGTGAACGCATTGAACAGTCGCCAAGCGGTCTTGCCGTCGAGCCGAAACTCGTCGTGTTGCGGTTCCTGCCATTCCTGAATCACTGTTGGCAGTGCGGTCACCGGCAACGCTCGGGATTCGACCGCTCGGATCATCACATCGTGGGCGGTCTTGTCGCGGATGCGCTGAGCTTTGTACGCCTCCACTCGGTGATCCTGCTCAACACGCAGATCGTTCAGTCGCCCGACCGCTTCATTCACGATGCCGGGCAAATCCCGTTCGATGTAGGTTGTGTGTCGTCGAGACAGCACGACATCCCCAAAGAAGCTGAGGTTGTCACAACAGAAAACCTGGTTGCCGATGGCAATCCCGGCGGGAAACGACTTGTCGTGAGAGTTGCGCAGACCGATCACCAGTCCGTAATCGTCGGCATTGTGACAATTGGTCAGTTCCATCAAGCCGAAGTAGCGTTGGCCGTGTCCCCACAGTGCGTGTGCTTGCTGTTGAACCTGAAAGCCGTAACCGTCGATGGTCCGTTCGACGAGATTGAGCATCCGGGCATGCGGGATGGGAACCCAGGTTTGGGTCCGATCGGGCGTCGGACAGCATTCGACCGCTTCGCGGGAGACCGCTTTGGCTCCGCAGTGTAAAAGTAAGTTGAGCATGAGAATTTCCTTTGTGATAGGTGAGTGAATCAGGAGAGGACTCAACATGAGCCCTCGGAAGACGACGTGTCGTCGGACGGTGCAGCAAGTCGGGCGGTGGACGGCCCCAGTAACCGGGGATGCTCGGCGGTGAGTTCTTCGATCAGGATTTCGTTGACGAATCCCGTCTCGTCCGTGGAATGTTGACGCAGTACCAGTAAGGCGATCGCTGCGAGAATCAGACACAGCACCAACGTCCCCAGATGCCAGAGGAGCGGGGCGAGAGGCGATGTCGCGACGTTCGTGTTCGAGGGCATCGCGCTGCTGGACGAGCGATCGATGGGCGGACAGGATCTCCTGACGGGCTTCCGGATTTGTCAGATTATGGACAGACAGAGTTCTTAATCAGTGGGATATCGACAACTCGTGGGGGCCGTTCCGGGCAGGATCACTATTCGTCTTCAAATACCACCCGTCAATTTGGATAAGCAGTCACCAATCGCGGAGCAGTCTTTCCGGCGTCGACAATCCAAATGGGTCGAATGCATGGATTGCGTTCGTCTGGCGTATCTATGCTAAATTCCAACACATACTTCACGCCATGCTTGGATTCTATCTCCTGAACGACAGTGGATCGTGTTCTCTTCTTTCAGGAACTAGACATACTTGGCGAGTTCCCGATCAGTGGCGGAAGCGATCAACGCCAGCAGTGGGTGGGAAATCTTGGTCATGTCGGTACATTGCTATTCTGTAATATGGATTCCCGGAACACATTTGTTGTACCGGGCTGAGTCCCTGTTGAGAGCCAAAACAGCTTTCCAAAATCTGCGACTTTGGAAAGCCGTTTTCGAGGGACGAAAGAATCGTTTCAGTGTGCCCAGATTCATCATCTGACAACCGCATTGTCACGCTCAACTCTCATCATCGGTGGCCGAATCCAACAATGCCATCACCGCTTTCTTGATGAATTGGGGGAGCGTATTCCAGGCTGAGACGAGGCGTCTTAATTGCGGATCCTGGAGGTTCGATGCGAAGTGATGCGGATCGTCGGGCACCATAGTGAGCACCCCGGAGTTTTGCGAATTCTCTAAGTTGTTGTTGTTGGGACAACAGCTTACGGAATCGGAGCCACTGTCTACGGAACCGAAGGGGTACGCAGATCATCCTGACTGTTGTTTAGCTGGGAAATGGTCGCAGGCCGAGAAGCATCTCTGCTCTTTCGGTGAGTGGTTTGGCAGCGATCTCCCTGTCGGTGTATTCAGCGAGACTGCTTTGGACGAGGGCGTAGACGGATTGCCTGTCTTGACTGGTCTCGATTTCTACGCACTTATCGAGACTTTTGAAATGCTCAATTGTCGGCGTCGTTTCCGCCTTGAACGTCTCGAACCTCAGTTTCAGGCTCTCAGTATTGTCGTCGCTTCTTCCTGTGAATTTCGCTCGGCCAAGAATACGCTTTTCGAGAACATCAAAAGGACATTCAAAGTACACCATCCTAGGCAGCTCAACTTCTCGACCGAACACCTCATACCAACCTTCCAAGTTATCCAGGGAACGTGGAAATCCATCGAGCAAGAAATTGTTCTTGCCCGTCGTTCTGGTGATGTTCTCCATCGCGTTCTTGAGCAAAGTCACCGTAATTTCATTGGGGACCAACTTTCCCTCAGCAAGATTCTCTTCGATGGTTGCGGCGGTTGGGCCTCCACTCTCACGCTCTGCTCGAAGTAAATCTCCAATTGAAAGGTGCGTCCAACCAAGTTGAGACTCGGCAAGTTCACACATCGTTCCTTTTCCGGCACCGGGGCCTCCCAGCACAAAGACCACGTTCGGTTCGGGGCAAGGCGCTCGTGGGTCGTAATGATGGACGACGACTTTGGGAGCAGGTGCGACTCCCTTTTTGTAAACGTGCCATTCTCTGTCGGTCGGTGGCAGTTCATCATTGCAGGTCATGTCGTAGGCGAGATGGCCATCCAGACGACAGATTCTCCATGACTGGTAGCTGTTGGAATAGGAGAGAGCAGGATTTCTCGCGCTTTTACCGTCGGCTCGATCCCACGCCATTTTGCCATTCCAATAACCGAGACTTGAGACCGTACCCGACTCGGATTTGGTTGGAGGAGCCGTTGAGGGAACAAACAGACCATCCACTTCGGGAAGTCCTGATCCAGACAGTTCAATGAATAACGTGTTCGGTTTAAGTTGGTTTTGTTCCACCATGATGACTTTCTATTATGTTCACACTCACACCCAGTTGTCGTACTCATTGAACCGGTCGAGAAAAAGTCTACCAAGCCGCGCAAGGCCTTACGAGAGTTGGTTATAAGGATCGTACCGGAAAAGCAAACATCTCCTCAGCGGAGATCATTGAAATTCAATGAAACGATGCTCTGCCATAAAAAGCAATTTTGAAAAGGACTTGTGGTCTGCTAGAATAGTTGTCCCTCGTGCAAGCAGTGTCCTGTAAGGCGACCGGGGTCTCAAGTGCCAATTTTGATCAGTGAATCGCATGAGCCATACATTCAATCGACGTCGTTTTCTTCTTCAATCAGTGGCGGGTTCTCTCGCATTGCCAGGGCTACCGTCATTGATGGCAGACTCGCTCAATAGCACCTCGCCTATCGTCGAGTCTTTCGGCGCGGGAGTGGGCGCTCGTCGATTCGTGGCAATCGGGAACTTGCTCGGTTTTCAACTGAAGCATTTTTTCCCGGAGACGACCGGCAAAGAGTTTGAGGAAACGGAACTGCTCAAGCCTCTCGCCGCGAATCGAGATCAACTCACCATATACAAGGGGTTGGATCACGGACTTCGTGGAGGTCACTTTGCCGTTCATACGTTTCTGTCGGGTTTGTTGCATCATGAGTCCAAGAACCGTACGGATGGGAATGTCACCATCGACCAGTTCATTGCAGATGAAGTGGGAAACCAGACACGTTTCCCCTCACTGACTGTCGGCTCGGAAGGGGGGATCCACGGGGGTTGTCAGTTGTCATGGACAAAATCGGGAGTTCGCGTTCCACCGATCACCGGACCCTCGGAACTGTTTGACAGACTCTTCCTGGCTGATTCCCAGCAACGCCAAGCTGAGAAGGTCAAAGAGAATTCGCTGCAAGCCTCGATTCTTGATTCGGTCCACGAGGAGGCGCGTTCGCTCTCCAAACGAGTGAACAAGGAGGACAAAGCCAAACTCGATGAGTACTTCAGTTCGATCCGCGACGTTGAAAAACGTTTAGAGCTTCGGCAGCGTTGGTCACATCAACCGAAACCGGAAGCTCCCTTCGAGAAGCCAGCGGATAAAAACACGGTTGAGGATCTGCCGATGCTGTATGAGTTAATTGCTTTGGCATTGCAGACCGACTCCACGCGAATTGCCACCCTCGAAATCGGTGGTAGTTTCTTGCCACAACACTTGGGAATTGATAAGTCCTATCACGGGCTGTCCCATCACGGGAACGATGAAGAGTCGATTTCCCATCTGGTGACTCTTGAGAAGTACCAGATTGAACAGTTTGGAAAATTCCTGACACGTTTGGCCGGTATTCAAGACGGTGAACAATCGCTGCTCGACTCGACTGCTGTCTTGTTTGGGAGCGGCATGGGTAATGCCAACTCACACACGAACTCAGATCTGCCGATTATTCTCGCCGGCGGTGGTTACGCGACTGGTCAATTCAAAAAAGCACCCGCCAACAATTTTGGTAAAGTTCCATTATGCAATCTCTTTCTGGACATCGCTCAACGTATGGGAGTGGAGAAAGATTCCTTTGGGACAAGCACTGGAACATACTCTTAGTCATGATTACACCGTTCCGGGAAGCTGTTTTTGGAAGCGATTTTCGCAGTTTTCGCAGTGTTTGTGGAGTGATGATTCTTCTCACCGCGCTGACACCTGCGTTTGCTGACGAGCCTGTAAAACAGGGCCAGTCTGTTGCCAAGCTGCTTGGTAAGTATTGTCTGCAATGTCATGACATCGACACAGCCGACGGCGAACGGGAGTTTGAATCATTCTCTCTCCCCATCAGAAATGAACAGCAACTAATCACCGCTGATGAAATTATTGATCAGGTGACTCTTCGGAAAATGCCCCCCGAAGAAGCGGCTCAACCGACTGACGAAGAACGTCTCGCATTGGTGGGAGCATTGCGAGACAGCATTCAGGCAGCACGCAGCGAGTTTGAAGATTCACGAAGTCGCACAGTGATGCGCAGGCTGTCGAATCGGGAGTATGAAAACACGCTGAAGGTGCTGTTCAGCCGACGGGTTGACACTCTGGGCCTCACAGCAGATTTTCCCAAAGAAGAGACTAGTCACCACCTGGACAACATTGGTGAGTCGTTGGTGACGTCGGGTTTTCTAGTCGATCAGTATTTTCAGGCGGCATCGCGACTGGTTGAACTTCGACTCGGCAAGCCCGAGATGGAGGCCAAGTCGTGGCACTTCACCGACAATTTCAAGCAGTATGAAGAACTCTCAAATTCGCATCGTAGTGTCTTCAATTACGAATTTTTATGCCTGTACGAACAACCCAATACCGACACTCGTCAGGGTGGCTACGGGCATATCGAAGATTTTCTCGAAGGTGTGCCGGTCTCAGGTCTGTACGACATTCAGGTACACGTTCAGGCAATGCACCGCGACACTCATTACGATCCTAAGATCTTCCGCGTCGATTTTTCTGAGCCGTTTCAATTGGCGGTCGTTCCCGGTGATGTGACAAAGGGACACATTCATTACCCGCAAGCGATCGAGCCGATCTTGGGGACTGCGATCGTGCCTGACGAAAAACCGGAGTGGTTGAGTTTTCGAGTCTGGCTTGAGAAGGGGCAGACACCGCGATTCATTTTTCCCAATGGCCCGTATGAGTCGCGGGCTTCGGTGATAGCCACCAATAAGCGTTACAAAGACGAGTTCAAGAATCCCAAGCAAGGAGTCAGCCGGACGACTCTCCTTCGGGAAGGAAAGTTACCGCATATTAAAATTGGAGAAATTAAAATTGATGGTCCGATTGCTGAACCGGGTGGCAGCAAGGAAGAAATTGCCATCTTCGGGAGCGAGGGGTTTCAGCCAGAACGTGCCCTTGAGCAACTATTCAGCTTCGCCAGGAAAGCGTTTCGACGTCCCTTAACTGAAGCGGATCAACAACGAATATCGAATCTCTATCACAAGCGACTGGCTGAAAAAGCCACGCCGCGTCAATCGGCTCTCGACACCTTGAAGATGATTCTCTGTTCTCCATCATTTATTTATCTCAGTGAAATCACTTCTGGTGATCAAATTGAACTTGCTCCATATGATTTGGCGTCTCGTCTTTCCTATGCTCTTTGGTCAGCGCCGCCAGATGACGAACTGTTTGCTGCTGCCGATTCCGGTCAGTTAACTGAGGCTGCGGAATTGAAAAAGCAGATCCATCGCCTGCTCCACGATCCACGTTCCGGACAATTCGTGAACGGTTTTCTTGATAGCTGGCTCAACCTGCGGTCGATTGGTGATTTGCCTCCCCCCCGAAAAACTGCCTGGGAGTATTATGCGAAGAATTTGCCGGTGTCGATGAAGCAAGAAACGCGGCTGTTTTTCCATCATCTCCTTCATGAAAATGGATCGGTGGCAGACTTCATCGAGGCGGACTACACGTTCGTTGATAAAAACCTTGCAGAGCTTTACCAATTGCCGGAAAAAGAAACGCTTCGACTTGCAGATGGTTTTCGAAGAGTCAGTCTTGCCAACAATGCACAACGTGGTGGATTGTTGGGAATGGCGGGCGTCTTGACTGTGAGTGCGAATGGGGTCGATACCTCACCCGTCACACGTGGCGTTTGGGTTTTAGAGAATCTGCTGGGAACATCGCCACCTCCACCGCCAGATGAAGTGCCAGCCATCGAATCTGATGTCAGCGGGGCAACAACAATTCGTGAACGATTGAAAAATCATAGCTCGGACCAGACCTGTTACGTGTGCCATCGCAACATCGACCCGCACGGTTATGCGCTTGAAAGATTCGATCCCATTGGTCGGTGGCGTGACAAGTATCCTGCCACGAAAGGAAAAGGCTCCGCCCCCAAAGTTGATCCGACCGGCAAGTTCCCTTCAGGGGAAACCTACAAAGACTTCGACAGTTTCAAAGAGGTTCTGGTCGAGAAACGTCTCGATCTTTTCACACGTAGCCTGATCGAAAAGCTGCTCGCTTACTCGACCGGACGCCACATGACACGATCGGATCGCTTCGAGATCGAAGATATCCTGGCTCGCGTCAAAGACGACAACTACGGATTGCAAACAATCGTAGTCGAAGTGCTGATGTCCGACATTTTCCGGTCGCGGTGAATCCTTCAATTCTGTAGTTGTACAATTCGTTCGCCGAAACCGGACACTTGGATCATCTGCGGAGTGCTTGAGTCATCAGATTTCTCTATAAAGTCCTGATTTAGAGTATGGTCGGCTCCAAGTAACAGCCTTGCAAGCAATTTGTATGAGATGGGTCATCGCGAACGCTGACATTGATGTTGTCTACATCCGTTGAACTGGAGGACCATCGTTTCATTTAAAAAATCGTCTGTATAATTTATGGACCGTCCTCGAATTGCCCAACGGTTGGGATTGGTGGATCATTGCCGGCATAATGCACAGAAAACACTTGCGAGCCATTCGATGAAAATTGTCCTGATACTGCTACTGCTCTTGCTTGCACCTCGCATTGCAATGGCGGAAGAGATCATACGAATCTGGCTCACCCACAAGGCCAATGACCCAAGCAAGATCGTGGTCAACTGGATGGCCAAAGAGTCGGGGAATTCGGTCGTTCAATTCGGTCTGACTGCGGAGTTCAGCGATACTGTGAGGATCCACGAAAAGACAACGCTTCATCACGTCGAGATTCCCTTAAAGCACCAAGACACGACTTATCACTATTTGGTCAGTACCGAGGATCACCATTCTGCGATCGCCCCTCCTGTTCAACAGATAATTTCGCTGTTAAAACAATAAGCCACAATGCGTTACCTCAACGAAACCTGTCATAAAACTGAGCTAAATATGCGGGAGTTGAAGCCCCAAAGTGCTTTGCGAGACAGTCCAGCCGTACTTTCTCCGCTGATTCCCGATTCCAAACAAGTCCATCACAATCCATTCCATCGGCCTACGCCGCTCTCCGCTCGAACGCTGTCACCAGCCCGCCGACGTACGACTTCACCTCCACCCGTTCGATGCTCAGCTTTTCCACCCATCTGGCTCTTCGCGAACCGGTGGCAAATGATCGAGGTGCTTCCTCCCGAACACGATGAACTTGAGCAAGCATTCCAGCTTGATCGTTTCGATGAATCGCTCACAGCGTCCATTCAGGTTGGGACTCGCTTTCGGTAACGGGTTGGTTCGCACGCCGGCATTGGCCAGTGTCTGCTTAAACTCTTTCGTGAACTTCGTATCCCGGTCGTGCATCACGATGCCCGGCTTTTCTTCTCTGCCCGCCGTTTCATCGAGGAACCGTTTCGTCTGTTCGACCACCCACGCTGAGTTGGGATGTTGGGTCGACTTAGAGACGATGACTTCCCGGGACGACATGCAGAGCCAGACCAGGACGAGTGCTGCCAGAAAACCGAGAAATTTTGCTATGTTTCGCTCTGGAATGTGAGGATTATCAATAGCTTGCCTCTTTTCGTAATCCGTATGATATCAACAGCATAAGGCCGTTTTCGTCGAATAAGCTTGTCCGTCTGTGGAACCGAAAGTGCGAAGATTATCGCTCTTCGGTATTGTGCACGAAAGTTTTTCTAAGATTTCGTGTCCGATCCGACAACAGGATTCCGTCTTGACCTGTAGCAAAGCGAGTGAAATGGAGAAGCCAACAGATGTTGAAGAATTATTTGAAGAAGCTCGCCAGGGCAATTCGGAAGCATTAGGACATCTTCTCGAGCATTTTCGGGCACAACTGCGGGAGAGTCTTTACCATGACTTACAAAGTCCACTACAGCGGCGCGTGGATGAATCAGACATTATTCAGCAGGCCTGTCTGCAGGCAACGCAGCAATTCTTCACTCAATTTCGAGGAACAACTCTTGCTGAATTCTGGGTATGGTTACAACAAATTCAGCGAAACTCTTTGGTCGATCAAGTTCGCAATCATTATGCTCAAAAAAGAGATGCACGCAAAGAGCAGAACGATGAAAACCTCAATCAGGCTATGGGCAAAATTACTTCTCCAAGCCAAAAAGCAGTGCGAGCTGAAAGTCGTCTCCAATTGGAACAAGCAATTGAGCTTCTTCCGCAGGATCAATCGAGGGCGGTACGTCTGCGGCATCTCGACGGTCTCAAGATTGGCGACATTGCCATTGCACTGGAGAAATCAGAGAGCGCGACTGCCAAGCTCATTTCGCGTGGGATGTCTGCCTTAAAGAAATTTCTCAATGAGTGACCTCAGTGAGAGCGCCCTAACTGATCGCGGGACCAACAGTGATGAATGACGACCAATCAGGAAATGTGTTAGCAGATTATATGCGTCGGATTGACAATGGAGAAATTGTTGATGCAGATGCCATCTGTGAGGCACACCCGGAGATTGCAGCCGAACTGCGTTCTTACATTGAGAATGAAGCGATGCTGGCTGATATCATTACAAAGAAAGAGACATCACAATTCTCTGCTTATCAGGAAACCGTTCGGCCCGGTCAAGCGAAAGCGACCGACAAACAACTCGTTGTCAAAATGTTCGGTCGGTACAAGTTGATACGCCCGTTAGGTCAAGGGGCGATGGGCGCGGTCTATCTTGCCAGGGATACAAATCTCGAACGAGATGTCGCACTCAAAATACCGACGATCGCAATCACTGATCGTCAGGAATTTCTTGAACGATTCAAACGAGAAGCCCAGTCAGCAGCCCATCTCAAGCATCACAATATCTGCCCCGTTCACGATTTTGGTGAAGTTGATAGCGTCCCCTATATCACCATGGGATTGATCGACGGACATCCGCTATCACGATTTGTCATCAAAGAGAATAAAGATCATCCTTGGATTACCACAATTGTGCGAACGATTGCCGATGCGTTAAAGCATGCACACAAGCAGGGTGTCATCCATCGCGATCTCAAACCGGGCAACATTCTGGTCGAAGAAGACGGAACTCCACACATCACCGATTTTGGACTCGCATGTCGAGTCGATCAGGAAGATCAATCGAGACTAACGCAAGAGGGAGCCATCCTCGGAACTCCGTCGTACATGGCTCCCGAACAAGCAGACGGACGCACACAGGATATTGGCGCTCACACCGACGTGTACGCATTGGGTGTCATTCTCTATGAATTGCTGTGTGGAGAAACTCCATTTCGCGGGGCACTCGGTTCGATACTCGCTCAGATTACACGAGACGATCCCAAACCACCCACAGAAATCAATCCGTATTGTCATCATGATCTGTCACGTTTAGCTCTCAAATTGATGGCGAAACAGCCGGGTGATCGACCCGCTTCCATGGAAGTCGTCATCAATGAGCTGGATGACATACTCGCGTCACAGAAAAGCAAAACCGTCGTCCCCGATGCAAAATAACAACGGAATCTTGATCAGCTCGAAGCGACAAAGCAAAAAATTGAAGCACTCATGCAGCGAGGACAATATGCCCAGGCAGTTCGATTGCTGGAGAAGATGGCCGCGTTGACCGCTTCAGAAGCTGTCGGGTTTGCAAATTGGGCCCGTGCTGAAATTCCGCGAGTCAAAGCGATTCCGAAGAAGATGCGGGATGGCGTACCGACCATCATTGAGACGGCAAAGAGCCTCATCAAAAAGCATGACTATGGGCAAGCTGCCGAATTGTTACAGCAAATCCCCAGTCACATGCAGACTGCTCAAAGTCAGAAGCTCCTCGACAAATCGGTTGAGTTGCAAGACGAGGCCGACCTGCTCTCAACGTCACTGCGAGATTGTGTACGCCGAAGACAGTTCAACGGCATCGAAGACAATCTCAAACGCTTACTGCAAATCAAACCCGGCAATCGATTTGCCAGGGACCTCTGGGAGTCGCTCCAAACTTACAGCAAAGTCTCCTACAAAGAGCGCGACTACAAACTCGACAACAAAGGCCAACTGTTGCCCCATGATGAGGGGATTGGCAACGCTGTGATGGTTGCCATCGCCTCCGGGGTGTTTATCTTCGGACTCATGCTCTGGGGAGCCACGATCTATTTGAAAAGTGGCAACGAAACGCTGGCTGTCAGCATCGATGAAGAACTGCTCAAAAATGGCGAGATTACTCTCACATTCGACGGGAAAGAGTACGTCATAGATGGTCCAGAATTCAAACTCATAGTCGTGGCGGGCGAATACGGCTACGAAATTCGACAGGGTAATACAGTGATCGTGAACGCCGAAAATTTCACAGTGGTGAAAGGGGGGCGGAATGTCTTGGAGATCGAACGAAGCTCTTCCCTGCCTCCATCGCGGTCCTCAGCTGTGACAACAAAAAACGTGATATCGGTAAAATCCGTTCATCATCTGGCAATTTCCGCAGATCAAGTTCAGGACGGTCTCGCATTTGGGCCGAGCGGAACAGACCTGTTCGTAGACTTTCGTCGCACTAATCCCAATGAAAAACACAGTGTAAGACGGATATCATTACTTGGAAATCAGAATTCTCAGTCCTACGGTGTCACTTCGGCAGACTTAGATATCAATTCTGACAAGACTCTGATTGCAATTGCCCGTCACGCAGGACAAATTGAACTGCGAGACACTTCCACGATGAGTCCCTTTAAGAATTTACAATGTTTCGACAAATCGGGGCAATTTATAGCGGTATGTTTTTCACCCAACGGGGCGTATGTCGCCGGTGTTACATATGCAAATCTAGTTGCCGTCTGGGCAGGGCAATCGCATGAGTTGAGGCTTATTTTC
>Ga0055584_100003412_pt1 | contig 15683 bp, 14 predicted proteins | sample OSDHelmetaG_FD_58716 | JGI IMG/M metagenome (GOLD analysis project Ga0055584, IMG submission 58716) | Pelagic marine sediment microbial communities from the LTER site Helgoland, North Sea, for post-phytoplankton bloom and carbon turnover... | ecosystem: Environmental > Aquatic > Marine >... | reverse complement strand
CTGTTTACCGCCCCAACCGCATTCCGGGCAATCAAGCGGGAAGATCCCGATGGAAAGTTGGTCGCCAACTATGATCTTACCCATTTCAAGGCTTTGTTTCTGGCTGGAGAACGCTCCGATCCGGACACGTTAAGTTGGGCAGAGAACCATCTCGGCGTGCCAGTTATTGATCACTGGTGGCAGACCGAAACGGGTTGGTCGATTTGCGCCAATTGTCTCGGGATAGAGCAATTGCCGGTCAAGCACGGTTCGCCGACCAAACCTGTTCCTGGGTGGGATCTTAGCGCCCTCGATGAAGGCGGTAACAAGGTCGCTGCTGGTGAAATCGGCGCGCTGGTTGCAAAATTGCCATTGCCGCCGGGAACCTTGCAGACCTTGTGGAATGCGGATGACAGATACAAAGCCGCCTATCTAAAGGAATACCCGGGATACTACCAGACGGCAGACGCCGGTTATATTGATGAGGACGGCTATGTCTTTGTGATGGCGAGGACGGACGACATTATCAACACGGCCGGACATCGTTTATCGACCGGCGCTATGGAGGAAGTGCTGGCGGCCCATTCCGACGTAGCCGAGTGCGCCGTCATTGGGGTCGCCGATGAGCTCAAGGGGCAGGTGCCGATCGGCTTCCTGGTTCTAAATGCCGGGGTAAACCGTCCAAGTGATGAGATTGCTGGAGAAGTCGTGGGTATGGTCCGGGAGAATATCGGGCCAGTCGCTTCCTTCAAGACAGCGACTGTGGTCCAACGTCTTCCTAAAACCCGTTCTGGCAAGGTGCTGCGCGGTACCATGCAGAAAATCGCTGATGGTAAGGCTTATAATATGCCAGCGACGATAGATGACCCAATCATTCTGGATGAAATAACGGAGGCGCTAAAGTCGATTGGTTATGCCGGTGGCAACGCCTAGAGAATGATCGATCGTGTCTCGATATACTGCAGGCTGAGCAAATCTGCCTGCCGATAGGCCTTTGTAGCCGACAATGAGTTCGCGGCCGTGTTGCCGTCTGACGAGGTTCGCGAAACTTGATGCGTAATCAAAGAAGTACTTTTAAGGTTGTTCTCGCGTATGACGTCGTCGGGCCCAAAGAATCTCGCATCGCGTTCGGCTGCTATGGCACCAATTACCGGCTTTACAGAACGCACGGTCGTATCATTCCCTGTCGATAATGATAGCGCTGAGCTATTCGACCTGGTCGCTTGAATTGTGTATGGCGCGGAGATTATTTTCACTGAAACCCTCAATAACGAAGATTTATATATTGCCCGGGGCATATAATTTAAAAAATATTTAATAATTATTGATGTATGTTAAACTTAATTAATATTAACCATAATTATTCATATAAAAATATTTTTATTTTAATAAATTTTATTAAGTTTTTAGCTAATTATGTTTATTCTGGTTAATGAATATTAATAATGCTTTTTAATGTATTTGAAATATATCATCGGTTATTTTATCGCTGAAGGTCATCAATGGATGACAGGTAGGAGCGGATTTCCAAGTAGGAGATCAATCAATGCAGGAAGCATGACATGAGTGACGCATCTACAGAATTGGAACGTTTGCAGGCGGCAATTACAGCAGCCGGCGATGTCGTTTATGACTGGGATTTGCCTTCGGATGAGTTTTCATGGCTTGGCCAAGCCACTGAGGCGTTTCGTATCTCCGGTCTCCATCAGATTTCATCAGGTGAGCTCTTTCATCAGTGACTGCACCCTAAGGACCTAACCAATCGCCTTGATCAGATTTCCCTGCTCTATCAGGGAGAAACTGAATTTGAATGTGAATTCCGTGTCCGTGATGCCAATTGGGATCAAAGATGGTTTCATGACCGGGGCGTTGCCGAAATGGGGCCTGGCGGAAAACCGGTTCGTCTGCGCGGCACGATGCGGGCCATTAATCAACGCAAGGATGAGCATGAAAGAACGCAGTACCTCGCAAATTATGATGAGCTAACGGGACATTTTAATAAAACCCGCCTTCGCGAAGCGCTTGATCAGGCACTCTATTATGGCTCGCGTTACAAAGTCGTTGGCGCCTATCTGGTTATCGGGATAGATAATATCAATATGGTCAATCAGGCGTTTGGCTATGAGGTTGCTGATGCCGTGATCGTCGCGCTGGGGCATAGGCTTGATCGTTATTTGAGATCTCGTGATGTCATTGGCCGATTGGGCGGAGATCGCTTTGGCGTCGTTCTGAGCAATTGTCCGGCTTCAGAATTGCCGGTCGCGGCTGAGAAAATTCTTGAGGTTGCTCGAAACACAGAGGTCGATACGCCTGCGGGCCCAATTCATGTTACTGTCTCTATTGGCGCGGCTGGGTTCCCCGATGCGGCGATGACTGCGAGCGACGCGATGACCAAGGCAGATATCGCCCTGCAGAATGCCAAGCGTGCCGGTCGCAATACGTGGTCGGTTTATGCATATTCCGAAGCGCAGCGCTAGGGCCATCGCAAAAATATTGTTATTGCGTAACAGGTTAAAAAGGCTTTGCAAGATAATCGTTTGGTTCTCGCCTTTCAACCTATCGTCTCCAGCGATACGCATGAAACGGTCGTTCACGAATGTCTTTTACGTATGATCCAGCCAGATGGTGAGGTTGTTGCCGCTGGCATGTTTATGGAGGTCGTTGAGGAGTTAGGTCTTATCGGTCTGATTGATCGTCGGGTTTTGGATCTCGCCATCAAGGTGATGGCTGAGAACCCGACTGCCCGGCTGGCGATCAACGTTTCCGGTTTAACGACAAGCGACAAGACATGGCTGCGCCATATTGTCGGATTGTTACGCAATGAACGTGGCATTGCTGAACGATTGATTGTCGAGATTACGGAAACGGCCGGCCTCGAGGATGTGGAAGAATGTGCACGGTTTGTGGCGACTTTGCGCAAACTTGGCTGCAAGGTAGCGCTGGATGATTTTGGTGCCGGTTATACGTCTTTCCGTCACTTGAAGATTCTGTCGGTTGATATGGTCAAGATTGACGGCGCCTTTGTCCGGGACCTGGTTCAGAATCCCGCCAATATGATTTTTATCCGATCGCTATTGGATCTCGCGCGAAACTTTAACCTTGAGACTGTGGCAGAATGCGTTGAAACGATGGAACAGGCCCAGATGCTCGAGGCGGAGGGGGTCAAACTCCTTCAGGGTTGGGCCTTTGGCAAGCCAGAACTCGAATTGCCGTGGAGCGGCGACGGGGAACAGGAAAAGTTGCCTGAGCCAGAACCATTGGCCATTGAACATCAGCCAGTGCGCCTGATTGCCGGAAGGGTATCGCTTCAACAAGTACACAAGCCATAGCCTGATGAGCTTGCCTTCGCTATAAGGTGTCTCATATTTTGGAGATACCGAAACAGGCGGAAACCATGAATGATATTGTCATTGCGAGCGCGGCACGCACACCGGTTGGAACTTTCAACGGGGCGTTTGCTGATTTGTCAGCGTCTGCGCTTGGCACCGTTGCTATTAAGGCCGCCCTTGAACGGGCGAGGGTTGCTCCGGAAGACGTATCAGAAGTTATCATGGGACAAATCCTTACCGCTGGGGCAGGACAAAATCCGGCACGTCAGGCGGCAATGGCGGCGGGGCTGCCGGTCGAAGTGCCGGCCTATGGCGTCAATCAGCTATGTGGGTCGGGCCTAAAAACAGTCGCGCTCGGGTTTCAGGCAATCACCAGTGGAGATGCCACTATCGTGGTTGCTGGTGGGCAGGAGAGCATGACTCAGGCACCGCATTGTATGTATTTGCGCGGCGGTAAAAAGATGGGTGATGCAGAAATGGTCGATACCATGATCCGTGACGGATTATGGGATGCCTTTAACGGCTATCACATGGGCTGCACCGCGGAGAATATCGCCAATCAATGGCAGATCAGCCGCGAACAACAGGATGCATTTGCCGCCCGGTCACAACAACGGGCGGAAGCCGCCCAAGCCTCAGGACGGTTTGCTGACGAAATTTCACCGGTGACGATCAAAACCCGCAAGGGCGATATCACCGTTGATCTGGATGAATATCCGCGCGTTGGGGTGACGGCGGAGTCTCTGGCTGGATTACGCCCTGCTTTTGCCAAGGATGGCACGGTGACTGCTGGCAATGCATCAGGTATCAATGACGGGGCGGCAGCGCTCGTGCTGATGACTGCCGATGAAGCTACTGATCGAGGCATTTCACCACGTGCCAGAATTGTGTCCTGGGCGCAGGCGGGTGTTGATCCGTCAATCATGGGCACCGGGCCGATTCCGGCGAGCCGTGCAGCGTTGGATAAGGCAGGCTGGACTGTGGATGATCTCGATCTGATCGAAGCCAACGAGGCGTTTGCCGCACAGGCATTGGCCGTCGGTATGGATCTTGGCTGGGATGACGAGAAACTCAATGTGAATGGTGGCGCAATTGCCATTGGTCACCCGGTTGGGGCGTCTGGCGCTCGGGTCCTCACAACGTTGCTCTATGAGATGGAAAAGCGTGATGCCGGTAAAGGCCTCGCGACGTTGTGCATCGGCGGCGGGATGGGTATTGCCATGTGCGTCGCACGCGATTGACTCTGATTATTTGGGGACGGTCGCCTGAAAAGACGGGCGTTCGCTGACCTGATCATACCATGCGCCGAGCATCCCCCAGCGCGACTTCCAGTCACCAAGAGTATCGCCCATACGGAATTCGACCCAGCCGACCCCTGTCGCAACAGCGATATGCCCAATATTGAGTGTGCCTTCGAGGACACTGGGAGTGGCATTGATCCAGTCCATGGCGCGTTCAAACTTGCCCCATTGCTTGTCGCGAACAACATCTGACTGACTTTCCGCCGGGCGGCTGTTCTCGCGTTGAACGTTGATCGCGGATTCGGTCATGCAATCGGCCAGAGCCTCAAGCGATAATACCTTATAGCGGTACCTGGGGTCATTTGGGATCAACTTATTGCCATCATGCAGACTATCGAGATAGGCGCATATCACCGAAGAATCGACCAGAATATCACCGTCATCAAGGATCATCGCCGGTACCTTGCCCAGCGGATTATGGTCGATGATATCGCTATCAGGCTTGTGATAATCCGTCATCATTCGCTCAATGCGGTTGTCCAGACCGACCTCAATGGCCGTAACAGTCACCTTGCGAACGAATGGAGAGCCGGGAGCCCAGCGCAGCTTCATCTCGTTACTCCTGATCAAAAATTATCTTTTCGGGTCCGCACTTCGCTAAACACGTCGACGGGACTGCCATTGGGAAGCCCGACGGCTTCTGCGACCGATGCGACGTCAGCCCGCAGGAACGGGTTGGTTTCTTTCTCCAACCCAAGCAGAGACGGCACAGTGCGTTTGTTCTCGGCCCGCAGCGCATCAATCTCGGCGGCTCGGTCGATCAGCGCCTGATTGCTGGTTTCAATCGTCACCGCAAACTTGGCATTCGCCTGAGTATATTCGTGGGCGCAGTAAACCATCGTGTCATCGGGCAGCGCGCGCAGCTTGCCGAGCGAATTCCACATTTGCTCGAACGTGCCTTCGAACACCCGACCGCAACCAAGCGCGAACAGCGTGTCACCGCAGAACAGGGCTTTGCTCTCTTCAAACCAGAAACCGATATGGCCACGGGTATGGCCAGGTGTGTCAAAAACCTTGGCCACCGCGTCACCAAATGTGTAGGTGTCACCATCGGCGACGTCGATATCGATGCCGGCAATTCGGTCATGATCGGCGAGCGGCCCAACGACCTCACAGCCATATTTTTCCTTCAGTTCGAGATTGCCACCGGTATGGTCATTATGGTGATGCGTGTTGAGAATATGGGTGAGTGTCCAGCCCCGCCGGTCGAGCGCCTCGATCACCGGTTCAGCATCAGAGGGGTCAACCACCCCGACCTTGCCCTGGCCGGATTCCCTGATCAGGTAAACATAGTTATCGGAACGGGTTGGAATTTGTTCGATTTCAAGCGTCGACATGGCATATTTCCTTATGTGGCAAATTCACATTTGATCATGCAACCTAGCAAAGCCGTTCACTTGAGCCAACTGCGTGGTTGACCCAATTTCCCAATTGCTATGTTAAACTGGATTTATGTGGAATGACGCTGTCGATCTTCGCGATTTTTACCGGACCAGCCTCGGGGGATTAACCCGTCGGGTGATCCGCCAGCGCGTCCGCGATATCTGGGACAATACATCCGGCCAGCGCATTCTCGGGCTCGGCTATGCAACGCCCTATCTATTGCCCTTCCAGGATGAAGCAGAGAGGGTTCTGGCGGCCATGCCGGCCCGGCAGGGCGTGCTGCATTGGCCAAGTGATGGCGCTGGCAAAGTCACACTGTGTGACGAGGCGGAAATACCTTTGCCCGATGTCTCGATGGATCGCGTGCTGCTGGTTCATGCGCTGGAATGCAGTGAGCAGCTGCGCCCGATGCTGCGCGAAGTATGGCGGGTGCTGGCGGATGGCGGGCGGTTGATGGTGGTGGTGCCGAACCGACGCGGCATCTGGGCGCGCATGGACCGGACGCCATTCGGTCATGGTTATCCCTATAGCCCGGCGCAGCTCAACCGGTTGCTGCGCGATACGTTATTTACGCCGATTAGAACCGAACGGGCCTTGTTCGCGCCGCCGAGCCGCTCGCGCATGGTGATCGCATCGGCCCCCGCCTGGGAGAAAGTCGGCCAACGCCTGTTTCCGACATTCTCTGGTGTGCTGATTTCTGAGGCCGGCAAGCAGATCTATGCGGCGACGTCAGACGGCAAAAGAACCCGCCAACGCCGCCGGCGCTATCCGGCGACAGTCCCGGGGGCCAATCGGGTTAGGGAATGAATGTAACTTCTTCCTAACTCGGAATAAAAACCCCCTTGCCGGTCTTCTGCTGATCGAGAAGTTGATAGGCCTCTTCCGCCTGCTCCAGCTGGAACTGATGGGTAAACACGCTGTCGACGTCGATCTTCCGGTCCGAGACAAACCGCGCGCAGTCAGCCTGACCGTTCTTTGAAAATGTCCAGTGGCCTAACACCGTTACCTGACGAAAGGTCAGGTCAGGCCCGACATCGAGTGTCACCTCACCATTGGTGGCAACGAAACAGGCGGTTCCCCATTTGCGGGTGCCTTTGACGGCGGCGCTTCGTGCCTGGGGGACGCCCGCAGTTTCAATCACCTTGTGTGCCCCTTCCCCGTGGGTCAGATCCTGAATTGCGGTGACGGGGTCAACATCCGCCGGGTCGATGACTGCATGCGCGCCTTTTTCGAGAGCCAGCGCCCTTCGTTCGGCTGAGGTTTCTACCGCAATGACATGGGCGCCCATTGCAACACCAAACTGGGTGGTTGAAAGCCCAACGGGCCCCTGGCCAAAGACGACCAGCGTTTCGTCGCCTTCCAGCCCTATTCTCTTGAGGGCGCCGTATGCCGTCCCTGTCCCACAGGAAATGGCGGCCCCCGTTGTAAAGCTCAGGTCGTCGGGTAAGGGCACCAGCGTATGGGAGGCTACGCACATATAGCGCGCGTGCGCACCATGGCCCTGTCCTGATCCATAGGTTGTCCGTCCTCCATCACAGAGCTGGGTCCAGCCGGATTTGCAATGGCGGCAATTCCCGCAGCCATCGTAATGATGAACCATCACCCGGTCGCCGATTTTGGCTTCTTTTGCCGCAACATGTTTGCCATGTTCGACAACGACCCCGCAGGGTTCGTGACCAGCAATGAAATGTTCGGTACCACTGAATTCGCGCCGATAGGCGTGCAAATCTGTGCCACACATGCCGGAGGCTTTGATTTCCAATATGACGTCATGTGGTCCCGGCGTAGGATCAGCAAACTCCATTAGATCCACTTGCCGGTTTCCCAGGAATGTGATGCCCTTCATTGTTCAGTGCTCCCTGTCTTTTGTTAGGAGACAAAGTCTATGGGGCAGTGGTAGAGGAGTCTATCCAGAGCGAACATTTGATCAGCGAACATTCAGAACGGACGTATTGGCGGCGCCCATTACTTTGAACGCCGTGCCCCCAACATATAACCGCCGGAAAAGTTTTTTGCCGGAACAGGCGACGGCAATAACGGCGTAGTTATCGCCAACCCTCACGATCTCCTCTGCTGGATTTCCCACTCTGACAAGGACGTCCTCGACTTCGATTTCGATCTTCGCCAGCATTTCAGAGGCTTTTTCCAGGACCCGTCCAGCGGTTGCAATGTCGGATTGTTGCTGGGCAACACAGAGTAACGTCACAGGTCTCCTGCTATGTTTGGCGAGAACGGCATCGCGGCGCATGGCCTCAAGGGAATGTTTTGTACCGTCAATGCAGATCAGGTGTCCGGTACCACGGCCTTCCTGATGGGGGCGAGCGACCATGACAGAGCAGGGTGCAAGCATGGCGACCTTTTGCGTGGCACTGGCGCTAAAGAAGGCCCGCAATTCGCTGTGCCAGTGGCTGGGAGCCCCCATGATGATGAGGTTATAGGGACCAAGCTCGTACTGATCCAGAATGCCACTGGCCGGATCAGGTGCGGTCTTTAATTTTAAAACGATGCTTCGACCATTTTCATGGCGATACTCGACTTTGTTATCGCCAAGCGGGTCGCCCCAGCTTTCTGAATGACTTATCGAGGCCGTCCAGTGCGCCGAGATTTCATCCTCGCCCGTTAACATGTCGAGGCCGCGTTTAAGGTGACGGATGCCGGGAAGCTCCAGACCCCAATCCAGCATATTCTCGCGCGCGACACGGACCTGTAGTCCGCCGGACCGCAACCCCTGATCAATGGGGCGGATATAAAGCAGAATGATATCGCATTCTCTGGAATGGCCGATCCGGGACGCGAAACGCAGCCCTGCATAAGACGCATCTGAGCCGTCGATGCAAACCAGAATACGGAACCGGTTACGTCGTTCCTGACGGGTCTGCTCCATCTCCTGCTGGATGGTGTTTTCTTTTCTGGGTCTGGAAAATTTAAAAGCCATCGGTCGCTCTTAACTACCAAGCAGAGGCCAGTAGAAGGTGGCGGCCAGCATCATCAGGATGGTCGACATGACAACCATACGCCAGCCAACCGCCAGGAAGTCGGTAGTCTTTAGGTAGCCCGAGGCATAGACGATGGTGCAGGCAGGTGTGCCGACCACGGTTAAATAGGCAAAGGCCGAGGATATCGCTGTGATGAAGCCGAGGATGATCGGGCTTTCACCGGCAACCGTTGCCATTTTCAGAATAATGGGGCCGAGGACGGCGACGGCGGCCCCATTGGACATGGTGTTGGTGACCATTGTCGTTAGTGCTGAGACCGCTGCCCATAGCCCTATGCCCTGATCAGCGCCGAGCGGGGTTAGGAGATTGAGAAAGCTTTCGGCGATCCATTGCGCGGCACCAGTGTCTTTCATCTGAACGCCGAGCGAGATGGCGGCGGCATAGAGCAGTATGACGCCCCAATTGACGCCGGAATTGATGTCCTCCCATTGTACCAGCCCGGCGATCAGGAACAGGGCTGCCCCTAGGACGGCGATCGTGCCGAGACCTGTTTCACCAGACAGGAAAATCCATCCCAGAAGAATGAGGCCAAATATAAATATCGCCAGCCAGTCGGCTGGTTTCATTGAGCCCTGGATAACGATTTGCTGGCGCAGCTTGGCCACCGGGCGCGCCAACGTCTTGTATTCAGGTTTGAAAGTCCAGCACAGGATCAGCGTGACAAAGGGGAGCTGGATCAAAAATATTGGGTAGGCGTAGACAATCCAGGTGACATAGTCGATTAGGAATTTACGGGTTTCCGGGTTGGTTGGATCGTAAAAGAACTCTTTCCAGTAGCCGATCATAATGGCGTTGCGCGCGCCTCCTGACGGTGTGCCAATACCGGCTACTGAACAACCGTAAGAAATCGAGAACAGCAACACTGCCGCCAGACGCCGCACCTGTTTTGGGTCATCCGATGTCAGGGTAATCAATGTGATGCCGACGGGCAGCATCATCGCTGCGACAGTGTGCTCGCCGACAAAGGACGCCAGAACACCGGATACCAGCGAAATGCCGAAACAGACCCTTGTCGTTTTGGTGCCGGTCATGCGAACGATCAGCCAGGCGATCCGGATATCGAGTTTCTGTTTAACAACGGCCACGGCCAGCATAAGCGATCCCATGATGAACAGAACGGAATCCGTCATCAGGGTTTTGGCAACGGTCGTAGATTCCAGACCGAGCAGTAGCACCTGCCCGACAATAATCAGCAGGGCGACTGTCGGTAACGGTACCGGTTCGGTAACAAAGAGGATGACGGCGACCACCGACATGGTGAGAACAATCTGACCCTCACGGGTGAGACCATCGGGTTGTGGCATCGCGATCATGGCGAAGCCAATGAGCATGGCGACAAAGAACCAGCGCTTCTCCCAGAAATAATAGAGGTCAATTTGCGACCGCAGGTACCGCCAGCGCTGATAGCCCCGGCGTCTGACCTTGGTCGACCATAGGTCTTGCGGTTCGTAAGACCGTAAACTATCGGAAACCAGACTTACTTCGGCCACAGCTAAATCCGCAGAGGTCCCATCTGAACAAGTTTAATCATGAGAATACGACCCTTCCTCGCCACAGTTTAGCCGCCGGTACTAATTGACGGGTTTTAAAGCGACCATACTAAAATTATGGCGGTGCGACAAATTTTGAGGCAAATGAGATAGAAGGGCTGGCTCTGCCCATCCGCAATCACGGTGACGGTACCCGAAATCAATCGCCAGTGTCGCGGGTACTAAACATGATGGTTTGTAAACCTTGGACTACCCGATTTGCTTTAGACATAAAAAATTCGACGGCTTCCGGGGTTGGCACCGTGTCCTTGAGTGTCGCATGGAACAACTCCGGCCAGATCACAAAATGCTCGGGACGTACATCAGTCAGATTTTTATGGATGGCACCCGTATCCCTGTTATAGCCGCCATTTCCAAAGATAAATGAGATCCAGAATGATCTTATTGTTTTCAGGTGTGCACTCCAGGTGTCGCCAATCGCTTTCCTGAAGATCGGGGCCAGGACCTCATGGGTTTGAACTCTGGCATAGAACGTTGCCAATAGCAGGTCGATGTAATCTTCATCGACGCCGACAGCCTCGGCCCGGGTCCGCAATTCTTTATAATGTTTTTCCCGGCTATCCATTTTTATTTTGTACTATGGGATACTTTATTCCCGATGGAGCAGGAATATCGCCTGTTCGCCGCGTAGGTTGGCCACATGGCTGCCGGTTTTGATCGGACGCACCCGGTTGTGGCGGTCGAGGGAGAGGCCCTTATCGATTTTGAGGCCCAGCTCTTCGCACAAATCGACAAAATCCAATACCGTACAGAGATGAATGTCAGGGCTGTTATGCCAGCCATGTTGATTGCCGGCAGGAACAGGGATGCGGCCATTTAGCATGAGGGAAAGTCGTGTCCGCCAGTGACCAAAATTGACGAACGAGACAACGGCGTGGCGGCCGATCCGAACCAGCGTTTCCAACACGTCTTTGGGACTGCGCGTCGCCTGTAGGGTCTGGCCGAGGACGACATAGTCAAAAGCATCTGATGGGTAATCGGCGAGGTCTGTGTCGGCGTCGCCCTGTATAACGGAGAGCCCAAGCGCGACGCAGGCTTTCACCCCTTCGTGGCTTAACTCGATGCCGCGAGCATCAACGCTTTTCTCCTGTGCCAGATAGGCTAGCAGGGCACCGTCACCACAACCGACATCAAGGACCCGACTGTCGGGCTCGATCATATCACCAATGAGCTGCAGATCGGGGCGCAGCGGGCCGCTCGTCGGTATGGCGTTCATAGTGCGAGCCCGCTATGGCGAACAGTGCCGTCGATAAATCCGGACAGGGTTTCATGTAGAACCGGTTCGTCCAGCAGGAAAGCGTCATGGCCCTTATCGGTTTGCACCTCAAGGAAACTGACATTTGCCGCGACCGCGTTGAGGGCATGGACGACGGTCCGGCTTTCTACGGTCGGGTAGAGCCAGTCGCTGGAAAAGGAGACGACGCAGAATCGAACTTTGGTATCGCGAAAGGCATCGGCCAGGACACCATCATGCTCTGCCGCCATATCGAAATAGTCCATCGCGCGGGTGATGTAGAGGTAGGAGTTTGCGTCAAAGCGTTCCACAAATGTACTGCCTTGATGGCGCAGATAGGATTCAACCTCAAAATCGGCGTCAAAGCCGTAGGTTACTTGTTCCCGACCCTGAAGACGGCGGCCAAATTTGCGATGCAACGCCGGCTCCGACAAATAGGTGATATGCGCTTCCATCCGGGCGACAGCGAGACCGCGCCGGGGGCGTTTGCGTTCGGGGATGTAATTGCCCTGGCACCAGTCAGGGTCAGCCATGATTGCCTGGCGACCAACCTCATGAAAAGCGATATTCTGTGCGGAATGACGGGGTGCTCCCGCAATTGGCACGGCGGCGTATAGACGATCACCATATTTCGATGCCCATTCAAGCACTTGCATCGCCCCCATCGAGCCTCCGATAACGCAGAACAGCTTTTCAATGCCGAGATGGTCGATCAGCATGGCTTGCGCGCGGACCATGTCGCCAATGGTTATGACGGGAAAGTCGAGGCCGTATGGTTTGCCGGTTTTAGGATCGATGGAACTCGGCCCGGTTGTTCCCATGCAACCGCCAAGGACATTGGTACAAATTACAAAAAACCGGTCGGTATCAATGACCTTGCCGGGGCCAATCATCAGATCCCACCAGCCTCCCTTGCCCGTAACGGGGTGTTGCTCGGCGGGATATTGATCGCCGGTCAGGGCATGGCATATGAGAATGACGTTTGATTTGTCTGCATTCAGCGTGCCGTAGGTTTGATAGGCAATGGTGTATGGCCCAAGAATCGCCCCGGAATCCAGGCGCAACGGTGCATCAGCGCCCAGCTCCGTCTGGTGGCCGGGTAGTTCCCCATTGGCGAGTGGGTTAAGCTTTGCTGTCGAGTCGGTCATTCTAACGATATTTCAGCGGTAATTCCTGATGACAAATGTCTGAATTTCCATGATAGCTATGTCGAAGTTGGAAATTTATCAATGTTTTCTTTACTTTTGGTTGACGGCGTTGCGCGCTATAAACGCGCGGCCCAACCGGGGCGATAGTGATATTTTGGCTGCCAGAGGCTTTTATGAGTACGAATAGCAATAATCTGGATGATCTCAGAGCCGAGATCGACACCATTGATGACTCGTTGCATGACCTGATTATGCGGCGGACGGAAGTCGTTGCGCGGGTCAAAGATGCCAAACAGGATTCTGGCGGCGGTGTATTCCGTCCTGGCCGCGAAGCAGCGGTTCTGCGGCGGCTGGTGGCGCGTCATAAAGGGGACCTGCCTTCAGCGGTTATTGTGCGTATCTGGCGTGAACTGATTTCTGCTTTCGTTTCAATGCAGGGTGAATTCAAGATAGCTGTCTGGGATGCAGAAGATCCAGCTTACTGGGACATTGCGCGGGATCACTTTGGGTCGCAGACACCGTTAAGCCGTCATGCGACAACTCGTGGAGTCTTGCAGGCGGTGGCTGATGGCAGCGTGACCGCTGGTGTCCTCCCCCTGCCGCAAATTGACGAAGCCGATCCCTGGTGGCCATTGCTCGGAAATGAAAGCAATGGACGGCAGGTTCGTGTTTGTGCGCGCCTGCCGTTTGCGTCTGGGGGGAATGGACGCGGTGGACAGTCGGAAGCATTGCTGGTCGCCGATATTTCTCCCGTTGAAACTGGTGAAGACCGCAGTTATCTGATTATTGAATGTGCTGAGCCGGTCAGCCGGTCTCGCTTGAAAGCGTCACTCACTGCAGTCGGTTTAACGCCAACAGCATTGGTCACCTTGCCAAAATCTGCAGCCGCCCACGGTCGTGAATTATTCCTGTTTGAGATCGAAGGATTTATCACTACAGATGACGGTCGGGTTGCGAAATTCCTTGAAGATAATGCCGAGTTTTCAATGGCGCGTGTGGTCGGTGGATACGCTGTACCCCTGACGAGTGGAGCATAGGATGCTGACGCCGCGTCCTGGCATCATGGAGCTCGCGCCCTACGTTCCGGGCAAGTCTTCGGTGAATGGCCAAAAGGCAGCGATGAAGCTCTCAGCCAATGAAAGCGCGCTGGGTCCAAGCCCAAAGGCCGTCGCGGCGTTTCGTGAGGCTGGCGAGTCCCTGCATGAATATCCTGACGGCACGTCTATCGCGCTTCGGGAAGCGCTTGGACTGGCAAATGGATTGAGCGCTGATCGGATTGTCTGCGGGGCAGGCTCTGATGAGCTGCTCTATAATCTGGCGCGTGGCTATGCTGGCCCGGGGGATGAAATCCTGCTCGGCGAGCACGGTTTCAATGTCTATCCGATTGTCGCCCATTGCGTCGGCGCGACCCCCGTCAAAGTCCCTGAAAAGAATTTGACCTTTGATGTCGATGCGGTCTTGGCACGGGTGACCGACAAAACGCGGATTGTCTTTATCGCAAATCCAAACAACCCTACAGGGTCCTATATTCCAGCTGATGAAATGGCACGTCTGCGCGCCGGCTTGCGGGACGATGTCCTGTTGGTAATTGATTGCGCTTATGCAGAGTTTGTCACCCGCAATGATTACGATATGGGATTCAATTTGGTCGATGCGGCGGAAAATACGGTCGTGACTCGGACGTTTTCCAAGATTTACGCACTGGCGGCATTGCGCATAGGCTGGGCTTATTGTCCGGTATCGGTGGCTGATGTTCTTAACCGGTTACGCGGGCCTTTTAACCTGTCGACTGCAGCGCAGGCGGCGGGTAAGGCGGCGGTGGAAGATGCCGCTCATGTCGCGGCCGCCCGAGACCATAATTCAGTCTGGTTGCCGTGGCTCAGTGATCGGCTCAGCGAATGTGGTCTGACGGTCTACCCAAGTGCGGCCAACTTCGTATTGGTGCGGTTTCCCGGGGACGACGCCCATAATTCGTCGGCGGCAATGACCTACTTTGGATCCAAAGGAATAATTCTACGCGAAACCGGTGGCTATGGTCTGCCGGATTGTTTGCGGGTCACGATTGGTCGTGAAGACGAGATGCGGGCATTCGCCGACGCGGCCAAAGAGTTTATGGCGGAGTAGTTCGGTATGGCTGGCGATATTTTATTCAACAAGATTGCCTTTATCGGTATTGGGCTTATCGGTTCGTCACTGGCGCGGGTCATTCGTCGCGATGGGCTTGCACGCTCTATTGTTGCCTGTGCGCGCACTGAACTTACCCGACAGGCAGCTTTGGATCTTGGCCTTGCCGATAGCGCGACCGAGAATGTCGCCGACGCTGTCCGTGATGCAGATCTAATCGTCCTGTGCACACCGATTGGCGCTTATGGCGCAATAGCTGAACAAATGTCGGCGTCATTGAAGCCTGGCGCAATCGTGACAGATGTTGGTTCTGTAAAACGGTCGGTCATAGATGCGGTTGCAGCTCATTTGCCAGATGGCGTTCACTTCGTCCCCAGCCATCCCATTGCCGGGACGGAAAACTCGGGCCCCGAAGCGGGTTTCGACACCCTGTTTGAAGATCGCTGGCTGGTTCTCACCCCCGAAGCAGGGACCGATGAGGCAGCGGTTGAGCAGGTTGCCGAGTTGTGGCGGCGCACTGGCAGCAAAATTCAGCATATGGACCCCGACCATCATGATCAGGTGTTGGCGATTACCTCGCATGTTCCACATCTAATTGCCTATACCATTGTCGGCACTGCGACTGATCTAGAAGACAGA
>Ga0055584_100003411_pt1 | contig 15684 bp, 11 predicted proteins | sample OSDHelmetaG_FD_58716 | JGI IMG/M metagenome (GOLD analysis project Ga0055584, IMG submission 58716) | Pelagic marine sediment microbial communities from the LTER site Helgoland, North Sea, for post-phytoplankton bloom and carbon turnover... | ecosystem: Environmental > Aquatic > Marine >... | reverse complement strand
CAGAGCGGCGGTCTCCAAAACCGCAGGTTGGGGGTTCGATTCCCTCCTGGCCTGCCATATACAAGATGGCGGGTGGCACTTCGGTGCTAGTTCCGCCTGAATTTGTCCGGGAGCCTAGGGCGGTCGGACAGTGAGGTCTCTCAGGACACCATGGGCACGAAAGCAGAAGTCGTGGGCGGAATGCCTGATGCCGTGAAATGGGCTCTGAGTCTTGTCGTATTAGTGACAGGGCTCGGCGCATTTTACTATTTTGGCGAAGAGTCTCTGCTATTCAGAGTTATTGGCGTAATTGCCGCTGTGGTCGGTGCTATCGCCATCGGCTCACAAACCGAGAAAGGGCGTGAAGTCTGGGTTTTCATTCGAGAAGCCAGAATGGAAGTCCGTAAAGTCGTTTGGCCAACGCGTAAAGAAACGACACAGACAACCGGTATTGTCATCGTTATGGTGTTTCTGGTCGCCGTGTTGATGTGGGTGCTGGATACGCTTCTCGGATGGATGATCAGCCAGCTACTCGGATGGGGAGTCTGACCGGATGTCGAAACGCTGGTATGTAGTGCACGCTTACTCTGGATTCGAAAATCAGGTTATGCGTATGCTCAAAGATCGCATTAGCCGTGAAGCTCTAGATGAGTTCTTCGGAGACGTACTTGTACCGACCGAAGAGGTTGTAGAAATGCGCGGCGGGCAAAAGCGCAAGAGCGACCGGAAGTTCTTCCCGGGCTATGTGCTCGTCAATATGGAAATGAATGACGATACGTGGCACCTGGTGAAAAATGTCCCCAAAGTCATGGGTTTCATCGGTGGTAACCCGGACAAGCCGGCGCCAATTTCAGACGCTGAGGCGGATGTTATTTTGCAGCGCGTGCAAGAGGGAACAGAGAAGCCGCGGCCAAAGATTCTGTTCGAGCCGGGCGAGGTTGTACGCGTAACCGATGGCCCGTTCAACGACTTCAACGGAGTCGTTGAAGAAGTGAATTACGAAAAAAGTCGCTTGCGTGTGGCGGTGCTCATCTTCGGGCGCTCGACGCCTGTTGAACTTGAGTTCGGTCAAGTCGAGAAAGACTAGATTTAGGTGGTGTCGTTGATTCGTTGCGGCGAAACAACGCGATGCCAATTTACAAGCTTGGTTTCAGTTCACTGAAACTCAACGGGGAGCTCGAACAGCACTCATTGCTGAATCAGGGCGTTTGTACCCAAGGAGACATCCACAATGGCGAAGAAGATAACAGCTTATATCAAGCTGCAAGTTCCAGCTGGTAAAGCTAATCCAAGTCCACCAGTTGGCCCAGCTTTGGGGCAACACGGTGTTAACATCATGGAGTTCTGTAAGGCATTTAATGCGCAGACGCAGGAAATTGAGCAAGGCCTGCCTATCCCAGTTGTTATTACCGTTTACGCCGACCGCAGCTTCAGCTTCATTACTAAGACGCCGCCAGCATCAGTGTTGCTGCGCAAGGCGCTTGGACTTGAAAAAGGTAGCCCGGTTCCAAACACGCAGAAAATCGGTACCGTTTCGCGTGAGAAGCTCGAAGAAATCGCCAAAGTAAAGTTGCCAGATCTGAATACCGATGATTTGGATGCTGCTGTGCGCATTGTTGCAGGTACTGCCCGAAGCATGGGGCTTGAGACGGAAGGAGTAGTCTGATGGCAAAGCTCGGCAAACGACTCAAAGCTATTCGTGAGAAAATCAACAGCGAACAGCAATACGCAGTTGCTGAAGCCTTTGGGCTATTGAAAGAATGTGCCTCCGCCAAATTCACCGAAACTGTTGAAGTGTGTGTCAATCTCGGGGTTGACCCGCGTAAATCGGATCAAGTAGTTCGTGGCGCAACAGTGCTTCCGAACGGCACCGGCAAGGTGGTACGCGTTGCTGTGTTCGCACAAGGTGCCGCAGCTGATGCGGCCCGAGAGGCTGGCGCAGACATCGTCGGAATGGAAGATCTGGCGGAAGAGGTTAAGGCCGGCAACATGAACTTTGATGTTGTTGTAGCTGCGCCAGACGCAATGCGCGTAGTTGGCCAGCTTGGTCGAGTACTCGGTCCGCGTGGACTGATGCCTAACCCGAAGGTTGGTACGGTTACTCCTGACGTTGCCGGAGCAGTCATAAATGCCAAAGGCGGTCAGGTTCGGTACCGAACCGACAAAGCCGGCATCATTCATTGCGCTATCGGTGCGGCCAACTTTGAAGCGGCAGCGCTTGAGCAAAACCTGCTGGCACTGCTGACTGACTTAAGTAAGGCAAAGCCGAGCACTGCGAAAGGTATCTACATTCGCAAAGTCTCGATTTCGACCACCATGGGGCCCGGCCTCACGGTAGACAAAGCGAGCTTGGCGCTCTAACGCTGGCGCGCTTGGAGTGGAGTACCGCCGTCCGATCTGAACGGGCGGCAAAGATTCTATGGGGCGCTTAGATAGAATTCAAACTATCTAAGTTGTCATAGACCGCAGGCGCAGTACCTCATTGGGTACTGCTTAATTTCGAAGTATAACTTCGATGCCCGCGCAGACGGCTAGCCCAGCGGAAGGATAATCGTTGCTTCGGTTTCGATTTCTGCCACTGGACGCCGTTCGTCATAAGCCAGTTTATTGGCTTGTGATACTGGAGGATGCCAACCAACTTGGGATGGCATCCATGGCCCGCGACTGTAAGGGACATCAAAAGCTTATGGCCATTTCCCTGGCAGACAAGAAAGCAATCGTAGCGGATGTCGCTGAGGTAGCGTCCTCGGCGTTTTCGGCGGTGGCTGCAGAGTATCGTGGGTTGACCGTGGCAGAAATGACTGACCTGCGTGTTCAAGCCCGTGACGCTGGCGTTTACCTGCGTGTTGTTCGCAACACCTTGGCGAAACGTGCAGTTGAAGGTACGGACTTTGAATGCATGCAGGAAAGTCTCACCGGACCATTGGTACTAGCCTTCGCACAGAGCGAACCTAGTGCCTCGGCCCGCGTCATCGCAGATTTCGCCAAGACACACGATAAGTTGCAAGTACGCATTATCGCGTTTGGTGGAAAGCTGCTCGATCCATCTGAGATCGGGGTTCTAGCGAAAATGCCTACCCGTAAGGAGGCGTTGAGTATGTTGGTGGGTGTGATGCAAGCACCAGTCAGCAAATTCGTCAGAACGATGGCCGAGCCGCCGGCGAAATTTGTGCGAACGGTCGCCGCACTTCGCGATCAGAAGCAGGCAGCGTAAGCGATTCGCTCCCTTATCCGTTTTAATTTTGTTTGGAGCTAGAACGTGGCAATTGCAAATAAAGAGGAATTCCTCGAGTACGTTTCCGGCTTGACGGTGATTGACCTAGTTGATCACATCGAGGCAATGGAAGAAAAGTTCGGTGTATCTGCGGCGGCGGTTGCTGTTGCGGCTGCCCCGGGTGCTGGTGGTGATGCACCGGCGGCAGAAGAGCAAACCGAGTTTGATGTTGTAATGACAAGCTTCGGTGCTAACAAAGTCCCCGTCATTAAAGTTGTTCGCGCAATCACCGGCCTAGGCTTAAAAGAAGCTAAAGATTTGGTCGAGAGCGCACCAGCCCCTGTGAAAGAAGGCGCTGGCAAGGACGAAGCCGAGGACATCAAGAAGCAGCTCGAAGAAGCTGGCGCAGCTGTCGAGATCAAGTAAGGCATTCTTGGTCGACATTGTGTACAAAACGATTACCGACAAGTTGTCGGTAATCGCCTTAGAAGCGCACCGTGGTTGCGATATCGCAACAGTACACGGGGCGCTGTCGCCCGTTGTACAGATTTTGTCTGTCGCAGTGGGGCATTCGCTGGCAAGTGTGTGGACGTGCGCGCCATCCACTTTTTTTGCCTCTCGCGCACCCGTTGAGTCGAGGACGTAGCATGGGATACTCGTTCACCGAGAAGAAGCGGATTCGGAAGGATTTCAGTAAGCAACCTAGCATTCTGGAAGCCCCGTATCTGCTTGCCATCCAACTGAGCTCTTACCGTTCCTTTCTGCAATCTGACATTGCGCCTAAAGACCGCGCAGCGCGAGGTTTGCATGCTGCGTTTCACTCGGTTTTTCCGATCGTGAGCTATTCAGGCGACGCTAAACTTGCCTATGGCGGTTATCGCCTGGGGCGGCCAGTATTTGATGTAAAAGAATGTCAGCTGCGTGGTTTGACCTACGCAGCATCTTTGCGCGTGACTTTGCGCTTGGAGCTTTATGACAAAGAGACCAAGAGCGACACGCCCAAGGAAGTAAAAGAGCAAGAAGTCTATATGGGCGAAATCCCGTTGATGACGGACAACGGTACGTTCGTTATTAATGGAACCGAGCGCGTAATTGTGTCGCAGCTACATCGCTCGCCTGGTGTGTTCTTTGAACACGACAAAGGCAAGACGCATTCGTCTGGAAAGCTGCTCTTTTCCGCACGTGTCATTCCGTATCGTGGTTCGTGGCTAGACTTTGAGTTCGACCCGAAAGAGCTCGTGTTTGTGCGTATCGATCGGCGGCGAAAGTTGCCAGCGACGGTGCTGTTACGCGCGCTCGGAATGGACGTTGACGAAATTCTAGGAGTGTTCTTCGAGACTTCTACGTTCACTATCAATCAAAAGGGCTTGCGCCTGAAGATGGTGGCAGAACGGATGCGCGGAGATACCGCCCCGTTCGACATCAAAGGCAAAGACAACGTTGTCATTGTCGAGGAAGGCCGCCGGATTACGGCACGCCATGTCGCGATGATTAATCGTGCTGGCTTGAAGACCCTTGCAGTAGAAGATGATTACGCCGTCGGCCGAGTGCTTGCTGGCACCGTCGCTGATACCGAAAGCGGTGAGATTGTTGCTAACGCCAACGACGAAATTACTGCGGAGTTAATTGAGACGCTGCGTACAGCAGGCATCAAGTCCTTCAATGTCATTTACACAAATGACGTGGACCGTGGTGCTTTCATCTCCGATACGCTGCGGGTCGATGCAACTCGCACGCAGCTTGAAGCACAAGTTGAAATTTATCGGATGATGCGCCCAGGCGAACCGCCGACTAAAGATGCAGCGCAAACGTTGTTCCACAATTTGTTCTTTAGTGCTGAACGTTACGACCTGTCCGCGGTAGGACGCATGAAGTTCAACCGTCGCGTTGGGCGCGATGAAATAACCGGCGAAGGTGTGCTTTCCAAAGGCGACATCGTTGATGTGCTTGGCGTCCTTATCGATATTAAGAACGGCAATGGTAGCGTTGATGACATCGATCACCTTGGCAACCGACGTATTCGTAGTGTCGGTGAAATGGCCGAGAACCAGTTCCGCATTGGTCTGGTGCGCGTCGAAAGAGCCGTGAAGGAACGCTTGAGCCTCGCGGAAACTGAAGGTTTGATGCCGCAAGAGCTGATCAATGCCAAGCCGGTTTCGGCAGTTGTTAAAGAGTTCTTCGGCTCCAGCCAACTATCGCAGTTCATGGATCAAAATAATCCACTGTCGGAAGTGACTCACAAACGCCGTATTTCGGCGCTGGGTCCGGGTGGTTTGACCCGTGAGCGAGCTGGCTTTGAGGTACGCGATGTACACCCGACGCATTACGGTCGTGTGTGCCCAATCGAAACCCCTGAAGGGCCGAATATTGGACTGATCAACTCTCTCGCAGTCTATGCGCGCACCAACGAATACGGTTTTCTTGAGACACCGTATCGTAAGGTCGTAGATTCCAAGGTTACTGACGAAATTGAGTATTTGTCGGCAATTGAGGAAGGCCAATACGTTATCGCACAAGCGAATGCGACATTGGACAAAGACGGCATCTTAAGCGAAGAGTTCGTCACCTCGAGGCACCAAAATGAGTTCACGCTGTCGTTGCCATCCACGGTCAACTACATGGACGTGTCGCCGAAACAGATCGTGTCAGTTGCAGCGGCACTGATTCCGTTCCTTGAGCACGATGATGCTAACCGAGCTCTGATGGGCTCGAACATGCAACGTCAAGCAGTGCCGACCTTGCGAGCTGAGAAGCCGCTGGTCGGAACCGGCATTGAACGTACTGTTGCGATCGACTCGGGTGTGACCGTAGTTGCCCGACGCGGCGGTCTTGTTGATTCGGTTGATGCGGCGCGAATCGTTGTTCGCGTAAACGATAATGAGACTGAAGCTGGCGAAGCCGGTGTAGATATCTACACCTTGACCAAATACACGCGTTCTAATCAGAACACTTGTATTAATCAACGCCCTCTAGCTAAACCAGGTGACCTTATTGCGCGTGGTGATGTGCTGGCTGACGGTCCTTCAACGGACTTGGGTGAGCTGGCGCTTGGTCAAAACATGCTGGTCGCGTTCATGCCGTGGAACGGTTACAACTTCGAGGACTCCATTCTCATCTCCGAGCGTGTGGTTCAAGAAGATCGTTACACCACAATTCATATTGAAGAGTTGGTGTGCGTAGCTCGAGATACCAAGCTTGGGCCGGAAGAGGTAACAGCAGATATTCCGAATGTCAGCGAGAGTGCGCTGTCGAAGCTGGATGAATCTGGCATTGTCTATGTCGGCGCCGAAGTCAAACCAGGTGACATTCTGGTTGGCAAGGTCACCCCGAAAGGTGAATCGCAGCTGACACCGGAAGAGAAACTGCTACGTGCGATTTTCGGTGAGAAAGCGTCAGATGTTAAAGACACCTCACTGCGCGTCTCATCGGGCGTCAATGGCACTGTCATTGATGTGCAGGTCTTTACTCGGGATGGCGTTGAGAAAGATCAACGTGCTCGACAGATTGAGGAAATGGAGCTTGCGAAGGTCAAAAAGGACCTGCAAGACCAGTTCCGCATCGTCCAACACGATACCTTTGAACGTCTAGAGCGCTTGCTCGTTGGTAAGACTGCTGAAGGCGGCCCGGATGGTCTCAAAGCGGGTGGTCGTGTTTCCGATGCCTATCTGGCAGGGCTAGACCGCGAACAATGGTTCGAGATCCGTCTGCGCAATGAAGCCGCAAACAGCCAGTTGGAAGCTGCTGCCGAACAACTCAAGCAGTTGCGCGCAACCCTGGATGAGCTGTACGACGAGAAGCGTGTCAAATTGACCTCGGGTGATGATCTAGCACCTGGCGTTCTGAAGATGGTGAAGGTGTATCTGGCGGTTAAACGGCGTATGCAGCCGGGCGACAAGATGGCTGGGCGTCATGGCAACAAGGGTGTTGTGTCAATGATTGTTCCGGTTGAAGACATGCCGTTCATGGATGATGGCACGCCAATTGATATCGTACTGAACCCGCTCGGTGTACCGTCACGAATGAACGTGGGTCAAGTGCTTGAGACGCACTTGGGCTGGGCTGCCAAGGGACTTGGGCGCAAGATTGGCAAGATGCTTAATGACCATGCTTCAGCGGAGCAACTGCGTAAGAATCTAGAAGAGATTTACGCGGTTGGTGGCAAGTCTGAAGACTTGACCGAATTTACTGATGATCAGGTTTTCGAGTTGGCCGAAAATCTGCGCGGTGGCGTGCCAATGGCAACGCCAGTGTTCGATGGTGCGCAGGAATCGGAAATCACGCAGATGCTCGAACTGGCAGGTTTGCCAGGCAGCGGCCAGACCACGCTGTATGACGGGCGTACGGGTGTGAAGTTCGAACGTCCGATTACAGTTGGCTACATGTATATGTTGAAGCTGAACCATTTGGTCGACGATAAGATGCACGCTCGTTCAACTGGACCATACAGTCTCGTGACCCAGCAGCCACTCGGCGGTAAAGCGCAGTTTGGCGGTCAGCGCTTTGGGGAGATGGAAGTTTGGGCGCTCGAAGCGTACGGAGCGGCCTACACCTTGCAGGAAATGCTGACGGTGAAGTCGGACGATGTGGCAGGGCGTACGACGATGTATAAAAACATTGTTGATGGTGACCATCGCATCGAGGCAGGCATGCCCGAGTCCTTCAATGTATTGATGAAAGAGATTCGTTCTCTGGGCATCGATATTGAGCTCGAGTACGACTGAGTCGTTGGCGGCTCAGTCTTATGGGAATCGGGTTTTGGTGCGTGCGGCAACCTACACCGCCGCATCACACAGCAGGAGTTAGGCCGTGAAAGATCTACTAAATCTGTTGAAGCAGCAGGGGCAGCTTGATGGTTTCGATGCGATCCGAATTGGACTCGCATCGCCAGACAAGATTCGCTCTTGGTCCTATGGTGAGGTTAAGAAGCCTGAAACCATTAACTATCGTACGTTCAAGCCAGAACGTGACGGGTTGTTTTGCGCGAAGATATTTGGCCCAGTTAAGGACTACGAATGTCTTTGCGGGAAATACAAACGCCTGAAGCATCGCGGTGTTGTCTGTGAGAAATGTGGCGTTGAAGTCACATTAGCCAAAGTGCGCCGCGAGCGCATGGGACATATCGAACTGGCTAGTCCAGTTGCGCACATCTGGTTCTTGAAATCCTTGCCTTCGCGCATGGGTTTGTTACTGGATATGACGCTGCGCGACATCGAACGCGTTCTTTATTTTGAAGCGTTTGTTGTGATTGACCCGGGCATGACGGACCTGGAACGTGGCAGCTTAATGTCCGATGAGATGTACCTCGACGGCATCGAGAAATACGGTGATGAGTTCGATGCCCGCATGGGTGCAGAGGCCATATTTGAACTATTGCGCACGCTCGAGCTAGATAAGGAAATCGAGAATGTCCGTGAGGAACTGCCGCTCACAGGCTCGGAAGCCAAAATTAAGAAGCTGTCCAAGCGTCTGAAGTTGATGGAAGCGTTCGTTGATTCTGGAAACCATCCGGAATGGATGGTGCTCAACGTATTGCCAGTGTTGCCGCCTGAGTTGCGTCCTTTGGTACCGTTGGACGGTGGCCGCTTTGCGACTTCCGACCTGAACGATTTGTATCGCCGGGTTATTAACCGCAACAATCGCTTGAAGCGTCTGTTAGATCTCAATGCGCCCGACATTATCGTGCGCAACGAAAAGCGCATGTTGCAAGAGGCTGTGGATGCGCTGCTAGACAACGGACGCCGTGGTCGGGCCATTACCGGCACGAACAAACGCCCACTGAAGTCGCTTGCCGATATGATCAAAGGCAAGCAAGGGCGGTTTCGGCAAAACTTGTTGGGTAAACGCGTCGACTATTCCGGGCGGTCCGTAATCGTCGTTGGGCCGACGCTTAAACTGCACCAATGTGGTCTGCCGAAGAAGATGGCGCTTGAACTGTTCAAGCCCTTCGTGTTCGGTAAGCTTGAGTTGCGTGGTTTAGCAACCACTATTAAAGCAGCCAAGAAACTGGTCGAACGTGAGGGCCCGGAAGTTTGGGATATCCTCGAAGACGTTATCCGTGAACATCCAGTGATGCTGAATCGCGCGCCGACCCTGCATCGCCTCGGTATCCAGGCATTTGAGCCTGTGCTTATCGAGGGTAAAGCGATCCAAATGCACCCATTGGTGTGCACCGCTTTTAACGCGGACTTTGACGGCGATCAGATGGCAGTACACGTGCCGTTGTCGTTAGAGGCACAGCTCGAAGCACGTACCTTGATGATGTCAACCAACAACGTGCTATCTCCTGCGCACGGTGAGCCGATTATTGTTCCGACGCAAGACGTAGTCTTGGGTTTGTACTATATGACGCGTGTGCGCATTGAATCCAAAGGCTCGGGCATGATGTTCGCTGATGTCACGGAAGTGCATCGTGCTTACGAGACTTCTGCGGTTGAACTGCATGCGCGTGTAAAAGTACGCATTAAGGAACGAGTCTGCGACGAGTCTGGTGAGCTAGTTGACCGGCACTATATTGCTGATACCACCGCTGGTCGAGCTTTGTTATCTGAACTCGTGCCACCGGGCTTGCCCTACGAGAGTGTCAACCAAGTTCTGACGAAGAAGTCGATTTCTAATCTTATCAATCAGTGCTATCGCGCGGTTGGGTTGAAAGAGACCGTCGTGTTTGCTGACCGCTTGATGTACACCGGTTTTCACTATGCCACCAGAGCCGGTGTCTCGATCGGCGTGGAAGACATGGTTGTGCCGGCTGAGAAGGTAGTGATTTTGGAGCGGGCCGAAGATTCTGTTCGGGAGATTGAACGCCAGTACGCTCAAGGCCTAGTCACTAACGGTGAACGCTACAACAAAGTCGTCGATATTTGGTCGCATACAAACGAGCACGTAGCGCGGGCGATGATGGACAAGCTCGGTACGGACTCGGTTAAGGATGCAAGTGGAAAGGAGGTAGCGCAGCAGTCCTTTAACTCCATTTATATGATGGCTGATTCCGGTGCTCGTGGCTCCGCCGCACAGATTCGGCAATTAGCTGGTATGCGTGGTTTGATGGCCAAACCTGACGGTTCGATTATCGAAACACCGATTAAAGCTAACTTCCGCGAAGGCCTGGACGTACTTCAGTACTTCATTTCGACACACGGTGCTCGTAAGGGCCTCGCGGATACGGCGCTGAAGACGGCTAACTCTGGCTATCTGACGCGACGCTTGGTCGACGTTGCACAAGATCTGGTTGTCACTGAGGTCGATTGCGGAACCGCGCATGGCTTGTTGATGACTCCGCTCATCGAAGGCGGCGACGTAGTTGAACCGTTGAGCGAGCGCGTGCTCGGTCGGACCATGGCAGTTGACGCCTGTATGCCAGGTACCGACGAGGTCGCAGTACCTGCTGGAACATTGCTTGATGAGTTCGAGGTTGCCCGACTCGAAACAATCGGCATTGATGAAGTTATCGTACGTTCACCAATTAGCTGTGAAACGCGCTTTGGCATCTGCGCCAGTTGTTACGGGCGAGACCTCGGGCGAGGCCATGTAGTGAACATTGGCGAGGCCGTTGGTGTCGTTGCTGCTCAGTCGATCGGCGAGCCTGGTACACAGTTGACCATGCGTACGTTCCACATTGGTGGTGCTGCATCTAGGGCGGCTGCGGTTGACAATATTCAGGTCAAGAACAAAGGCCGGGTTCGTTTGACGAACGCCCGTATTGTGCAGCACGAACAGGGTCATTTCGTTGCCGTATCTCGTTCCGGTGAGATTGCGGTGCAAGATGAGGCTGGGCGGGAGCGGGAACGTTACAAGCTGCCGTACGGTGCGAGTATCTTGGTCGAGACTGAAACTTCGGTTGAGGCTGGCCAAATTGTAGCTAACTGGGACCCACACACCCATCCGATCGTTACGGAGGTAGCCGGTCAGGTTATCTTCCGTGACGTCGTTGACGGTGTCACAGTGCAGCAGCAGCTGGATGAGATCACCGGTCTGACCAGTATCGAGGTCATGGACATCAAGCTACGTGGCTCTGCGTCGAAAGACTTGCGCCCAATGGTTGTGTTGCTCGATGACGATGGTGAAGAGCTGCTCATTCCTGGGACGGAATTACCTGCCCATTATGTGTTGCCACCGGGCTCGATTCTGAACATCGCGGACGGTAGCCGAGTTGGTGTGGGCGACGTCATTGCACGTATCCCGCAGGAGTCCTCAAAAACTCGTGATATTACGGGTGGTTTGCCACGTGTAGCCGACCTGTTCGAAGCACGTAAACCGAAGGAACCAGCAGTGCTGGCGGAAACCTCGGGCGTTGTCAGTTTTGGTAAAGAAACCAAAGGCAAGCAACGTCTGGTTGTTACCGACTCCGAAGGTGTTGATCACGAGGTGTTAGTGCCGAAATGGCGCCATGTCATCGTGTTCGAAGGCGAGCAAGTACAAAAGGGTGAGACGGTCGTGGATGGGGCACCAAGCCCACACGATATCTTGCGCTTGCTTGGCGTGAGCGCATTGGCAAACTACATCGTCAACGAAGTTCAAGAGGTCTACCGTCTACAAGGCGTCAAGATCAACGATAAGCACATTGAGGTTATCGTACGTCAGATGCTGCGTAAGGCCGAAGTGGTCAACCCTGGTGATACGCGTTTGCTCAAGGGCGAGCAACTCGACCGAACCCGAGTCTTGGAGGCCAATGAGGCTGTCGAAGATGGTGGACTCAAAGCGCTGTGGAACCCGGTCTTGCTGGGTATTACCAAAGCATCGCTCGCAACTGAGTCATTTATCTCTGCAGCATCCTTTCAAGAGACGACGCGCGTACTGACCGAAGCGTCTGTAAACGGCAAGATCGATGAGCTACGCGGTCTGAAGGAGAATGTGATTGTCGGTCGATTGATTCCGGCAGGGACAGGCTTTGCGTATCACGTTAGTCGCAGAGCGCAACAGGCGGAGCCTGCAGCAGATCATCGGTCGGCTGCGATGGAAGCGGATCAGATCCTTGGAATCGAGCCAAGTGTGGCCGAACCCGCGGCCGAATAAACACGCAGTTTGCATGTGATGTGTCGATAAACCCGCTATTCAATTCGCCTTGGATTGAATAGCGGGCTAATATTTAGACCGAGCGCGAAGATAGTTCAACTTAAAGCGCTGTTCGGATTGACAGGCGCCGTCGCTCGCCATACAATTCCGCTCCTTCGTACGCCGTGTAGCGGTTTACGTTCGCTTCAATTCGAAGCGTAATCGCCTGCCGTATCAGCTTTCTGATGGTTCGAGCACCCTAGTCCTACACAGCACCGGCAAAGCTTGTCAGTGTTAGGGCTTTGTTGGCTTTTGGCTTGCGATAACACCGCATTCGTCTTCGTGTCGAATGCGCCGATTTGTTACTGCCCGGCACACTTGGTGTGGCGGGCTTGTGAGTATCCGGCTTTTTCGGAGCAGCTTAATGGCTACGATTAATCAGCTTGTGCGTAAGCCGCGCAAGCGACAAATAAAGAAGAGTAACGTACCGGCATTGCAGAGTTGCCCGCAAAAGCGTGGCGTCTGCACTCGCGTCTATACGACGACGCCAAAGAAACCGAACTCCGCACTACGAAAGGTCGCGCGCGTTCGGTTAACTAACGGACAAGAGGTAACCACCTACATCGGTGGTGAAGGTCACAACCTCCAAGAGCACTCCGTGATTCTGATTCGCGGTGGTCGTGTAAAGGATCTTCCGGGTGTGCGCTATCACACCGTTCGCGGCACATTGGATACCAGTGGCGTAAGTGACCGTCGCCAAGGCCGTTCGAAGTATGGCGCCAAGCGCCCGAAAGGTTAAGGGAAGTAAACGATGTCCAGAAGAAGAGTTATTCCAAAGCGCCTTATCCTGCCGGATCCCAAGTATTCGGATGAGACGATTGCCAAGTTCATCAACATGGTAATGATGGACGGCAAGAAATCAGTTGCCGAGCAGATCGTTTACGGCGCGTTAGAGCACGTTATTTCAAAGAGCGGTGAAGCGCCTTTGGAAGTGTTTAACCGCGCGTTGGATAACGTTCGCCCGCTGGTAGAAGTGAAATCGCGCCGAGTCGGTGGTGCAACTTACCAAGTGCCTGTAGAAGTGCGTCCAACACGACGCAACGCCTTAGCCATGCGCTGGTTGGTTGATGCAGCACGTAAGCGCGGTGAAAAATCTATGCACCTGCGCCTAGGAAATGAATTCTTAGATGCGGCAGAAAGTCGCGGTACCGCGGTGAAGAAGCGTGAAGATACGCATCGTATGGCGGAAGCCAACAAAGCGTTCTCGCACTACCGTTGGTAACTGGCGGATATCGGATATAAACACGTGTCGCGCAAGACCCCACTCGAGCGTTATCGCAATATTGGCATCATGGCGCACATTGATGCCGGTAAAACTACAACGACAGAGCGGATTCTTTACTACACCGGCATCTCGCACAAAATTGGCGAAGTGCACGATGGCACGGCAACCATGGATTGGATGGTTCAGGAACAAGAGCGCGGAATTACCATTACATCCGCTGCTACTACGTGTTTCTGGAGTGGCATGGGTAAGCAGTTTGACGAGCACCGTATCAACATTATTGATACACCAGGGCACGTCGATTTTACCATCGAGGTAGAGCGTTCGCTGCGCGTACTTGATGGCGCTTGTGCAGTGTTCTGCGCAGTGGGTGGGGTTGAGCCACAGTCTGAAACGGTATGGCGGCAAGCGAATAAATATGGTGTGCCGCGCGTCGCTTTCATTAACAAGATGGATCGCCAAGGCGCAGATTTTCTGCGCGTCGTCGAACAGATTGAAAAGCGTTTAAGCGCTAAGCCCATCGCGCTGCAATTGCCGATAGGCGCGGAAGACACGTTTGTTGGTGTGGTAGATCTCATCAAGATGAAAGCCATCTACTGGTATGAGGACAACATGGGCGTTGAGTATCAGGAGAAAGAGGTCCCTGACTCAATGCTCGCCGAGGCGACCGAATGGAGAGAACATTTGGTTGAGGCTGCTGCGGAAGCAGATGAAATGCTGATGGAGCGCTACCTTGAAGACGGCGAGCTCAGCGAAGCAGAAATACGCCACGGCCTGCGTCTGCGCACGCTGGCAAGTGAAATTGTTCCGACCTTATGTGGGTCAGCGTTTAAGAATAAAGGCGTGCAAGCGCTGCTTGATGGAGTTGTCGAGTACTTGCCGTCACCATCAGAAGTCGCCAACGTTCGTGGCGTGTTGGATGACGTGAATGCTACGGAGTCGGAACGGCCGTCAACAGATGAGGCGCCGTTCGCAGCCCTGGCGTTTAAAATTGCGACCGATCCGTTTGTAGGTAGCTTGACGTTTTTCAGAGTGTATTCGGGCGTGTTGCGAGCAGGCGACACAATCTATAACCCGATCAAGGGACGCAAAGAACGAATCGGGCGGATTTTACAGATGCATGCAAATGCTCGTGAAGAACTCCAAGAGGTACGCGCGGGTGACATCGCTGCGGCGGTGGGGCTTAAGTTTGTTACCACGGGCGAAACGCTGTGCGATATCAAGCAACCTATTACGCTTGAGCGCATGGACTTCCCCGATCCTGTGATAGCTGTTGCGATTGAGCCGAAGACTTTAATTGACCAGGAAAAGATGGGCGTCGCGCTGAGTAAACTTGCGCAAGAAGACCCTTCTTTTCGTGTTTCAACTGACGCGGAATCCGGTCAAACGATCATCGCGGGTATGGGTGAGCTGCACCTTGAGATCATTGTCGATCGTTTACAGCGCGAGTTTAAAGTCGCAGCTAACGTGGGTAAGCCGCAGGTCGCTTATCGTGAAACGATACGCAGGACGGTTGAGCACGAACACAAGTTTGTGCGGCAATCGGGTGGGCGCGGCCAATACGGCCATGTTTGGTTGCGCATTGAACCGCGTGAATCCGGTGCTGGCTTTGAATTTGTGGATGAGATTGTAGGCGGCGCCGTACCGCGAGAATACATCCCCTCGGTAGGTAAGGGTGTAGAAGAACAGTTAGCCAACGGCGTAGTAGCTGGTTATCCAGTGGTTGATGTACGGGTCACATTGTTTGATGGGTCGTTTCATGAAGTTGACTCGAATGAGATGGCGTTCAAAATTGCGGGCTCTATGTGTTTTAGGGAAGGTGCGCGAGAAGCAGGCGCGGTATTGCTTGAGCCGGTCATGAATGTCGAGGTGGTGACACCGGAAGACTACATGGGCGACGTGATGGGTGATATGAATCGTCGACGCGGCGTGGTTCAAGGGATGGAAGACGGACCTGGCGGCAAAGTCGTCAAGGCAGAAGTGCCATTAGGTGAAATGTTCGGTTATGCGACGGACTTACGTTCCGCAACGCAAGGGCGAGCTACATACACCATGGAATTTACTAGATATAACGAAGCGCCCGGCAGTATTGCTGAACGCATCATTCAAAAGAATCAGTAGGGTCTATCCCTGCAATACCCAACGAGGTTCTGACCGTGTCCAAGGAAAAATTTCAACGTACGAAGCCGCACGTAAACGTCGGCACCATTGGCCA
>Ga0055584_100003410_pt1 | contig 15684 bp, 12 predicted proteins | sample OSDHelmetaG_FD_58716 | JGI IMG/M metagenome (GOLD analysis project Ga0055584, IMG submission 58716) | Pelagic marine sediment microbial communities from the LTER site Helgoland, North Sea, for post-phytoplankton bloom and carbon turnover... | ecosystem: Environmental > Aquatic > Marine >... | reverse complement strand
TCCGGTCGGTTCTGCGTCGACTCCGCGTGTGGCAGGTCCTGGGTCGCGCATGGGGACGGCCCGCTCGTTCACGATCCCGAGCAAGGCCTTTAACTTCGCGCTCCATTTCACAACGGGGCCCTTTCCCGGATACCCCCTGCTCATTGCTGACGCCTACCGCTACAACAAGGCGGCAGGGCCGTTCTACGCCGGCGCGGAAATCCCCGGCGCAGCCGGTATCCGGACAGCCAGTGCGACTAACTCGCAGTATCCCTTCCGGACGCTCACGCCAGCAGTCGCGAAGGTTGTGGTGAAGCCCGGACCGAATGGCTTTGGTGGCCCGCTGCCGATCGTGCAGCTGAGCGACTACTACGGCACCAAATCTGGCGTTGGAGGCACAGGCTCCTCGGACTTCATCTTCAAGTTCGCTGGGCCGGGCGGAACTTGGGGTTCTCTGCCGACGCAGAACAAGAATGCAGGGTTCAGCTATGCAACGAATATTCAGACGCCGTCCGTGATGGCGGGCGCCGTCGCGAAGCATCATCCGGCGGTCTGGGCGATCACGGGAACGATCACCGCGTCTGAGCCCCTCGGCGGCTACGCCACGGTGAACATCAAGACGGGTATGGATTCGAGAAATGCAGCCGGCACGACAGGGCCGATCCAGCTGGTGTCCTCGCGTATCTTCTCGAGCTATGTGGTCACGCCGACCCCGCCGTCCCTCGATGGTTCAGGAACGGTAACGCTCTTCCGAGGCGGAACGGCGCGTGTCTACAAGACGGCACTCCAGATGGCCCCGGAACCCGGTTCGGCAGCGCTGATTGGCGTTGGAGCCATGGGACTATTTGGATTGGCTTTGCGGCGCCGATCGGGTGGCAGCGCTGACTGAGGAACATGGGAGCGGGTAATCGACGCTCGGAGCGTCGAGCGTCTTTCCCCACTTTCGACGCCTAGCAATGCATGCGCTAAGGCTTCGATTCCACAGGCCAGACCATACTGGGCGGACCAGAAAGAATTGTCCTACGGGCTTTCGTTCTGGACCGCCCTTTTTTTTGATCCAAGGCTCTTAAACCCCGGGCCTGTGATCCTTTTTTAAAACGAAGCATTCGCCCGCGATCAACACAGACGGTGAGGTGAAGGAAACAAGCCTGAACCGCCCGAGACCGGCGACAACCGAGGTTCGAGGCCTTGGGAATAAGGGCGTGGAGCGAGGCTAAGCTGAAGCACGGCTGGGTTGAGGCGCCCAACTGAGAAAGTCTGGCGCGTGGTGGATCGACGCCTAAGTGGAGGATTGGCGGAGGCCGGCGGGGAAACTGACTCTGTATCCACTCCACGCAACGAAGACTCCACGTTGCTCTCGATGAGACCTATGGGTGATATCCAAAGCAGACCCGGTGAGTTACCAGTCTAATTCTCTCACAAATAAACGCTTTTCTGACAGCGGTATCGCGGTCCCAAAAAACCTACGAGAGAATGAGAGAGGCCAGACCATGAAGATCGATCTAGAACAGGCAGACGCGCTTTTGACTACGACGCGAGCCGTACGCAAACGCCTGAACTACGAAAAGCCTGTACCAAGAGATGTCATCGAAGATTGTATCCGCGTCGCCCTACAAGCCCCCGTCGGGCATCGTACCTGGAAACAGCATTTCCTCGTAGTCCGGGACGACGCGCAAAAAATGAAAATCGCGGACGTCTACCGAAAGGGCTTTTACCCCTATGTCGCAGGCACGGAAGCGGAGGCCGACGAGGCAGAAGCAGCCGGCGACATGGAAAAAGCAAATCTGCTTCGCGGCAACTTGTCGCTCGCCAAGTATCAGGCAGACACGATGCACCAGGTGCCGTGCCTGATCATTGCGGCTAAGGACGGCCGCGTGGATGATGCGACGCCCTACGACCGTGCGGCCTTTTATGGCTCGATTTACCCGTCGACCTGGTCGCTTATGCTCGCTCTGCGAGCGCGAGGTCTGGGCGCGACTTTTACTACGCTGCACATCTTGAATGAGTCGGACGCCGCAGAGTCCCTCGGGATTCCATCCGATGTCACACAAGTCGCGATGCTCGCCGTCGGGTATTACACCGGGGAGACCTTCAAGCCTGGTCAGCGCCTACCGGCCGCTGACCAAATCCACTGGGACCAATGGGGCGCGCAGAGCTGAAGCCCCTAAATCCGGGATCTCACTTTAGAGTGCGACTCCATACTGGAATCCCGCATTCAACTAGCCCATACGAAAGATCCAGCAATGCGCGATGAAACCCTCCTGCCAGACTTCAAACGCACCTCTTACTGGTGGGATGAGTCTCCACCCGAGACGCCTAGCTGCGAGCCTCTGCCCGACCAGGTCGATATCGCCGTCGTCGGGGGTGGCCTCGCCGGCGTGTTCACCGCGCTGCACTTGGCGCGGGGTGGGCTCGACGTGGCCGTCCTCGAAGGCGGGCGACTCGGTGAGAACGCGAGCACGCGGAACATGGGGGCCGCGGGCCGAACTCTTCGACCCAAATTCGGCGAGCTCGAGTCCAAGTACGGACTCGAGACGGCCAAGCGTGTCTGCCAAGAAGCCAAAGCCTGGCTCGAGTGGACCGTCAACTTCATCGAGAAGGAGGAGATCGACTGCGGCTTCGTTCGAAACGGTCGCATCAACGGGGCTCATTCTCCCGCGGCCTATGCGAAACAAGCCAAGGATCTCGAACTTCAAAGCCGCCACATGGAGGTCGAGACCGAACTGATTTCGGCGGACGATCAGCGGCGGGAACTCGGGACCGATGTCTATCACGGTTGCACCGTGTATCACGACACCGGACAGCTTGATCCGGGAAAGTTCTTCAAGGGCGTATGCGAGCGTGCGCGCCGCTCCGGCGCCCGACTCTTCGGCGGCACCCGCGTCATGGACGTTGAACGAAACGCGGCCGGTTTTCAGATTTCGACCTCGCGAGGAATGCTCGCGGCGCGGGAAGTCGTGATGGCCACGAACGCGGAGACGGGAAATGAAAACAGTCTATTTCGTTACTTCCGCAAGCGAGTCATCCCCTTCAGCTTTTCCGGTTTGGTCACGGAGCCCCTCGACCCCGAGGTCCTGGACCGTATTTTTCCGACGGGTCGATTCGTGCTCGAAACGCGTCGTCTTCAAATGGGACTTCGTCGCTTCTCGGACAACACGCGAATTCACGTAGGGGGCCAGTATTTCGTCGATTTCAAAGACGAAGCCACCGCCGCAGTTGCCCTCATGCGTGACCTTGCGACTCGCTACCCTGAGCTCGCACGCACCCGGGTGAGCCACGCCTGGACGGGCCAACCTTGTTTCACTCGAACCGAGTTACCTCACGTCGGAACGCACGAAGGCATCCATTTTGTCCACGGCTTCAACGGGATCGGCGTACCCGTCACCGGATACCTAGGAAACAAAGTCGCTCAGCGGATTCTGGGTGGCCCGGATCGCGAGACGGTCTTCGCGGATTTTCCGTACCGCGCAGTGCCCGGCAATTGGTATCCCTTAAGCAGCCGGATCTTCAAATTTGGCGCCGGCCTCTACCGTGCACTAGACCGATGGGATTCGGGTCTTCCCCGCTAGGTTTGAGCACACGTAGTAATGCGTGTTATTTGGAGCTGGGATAGCTTTATGTCAATTCATTCTTTGGAGATAGAAAGTGCGGCCCCGACATATTCTCCCTTCCGTCATCGTTTTATTGATCTTTTCAGGTCTGGCTTCGGCCGCCGATGAGAACACCATAAGCCCCTCCCTCGCACCGACCGCGGTCCAAGGTGATGAACCTGCGACACCCGAAGAATACTGGAAGCAGACAAAGACCGACGTCTTCGAAGATATCGAGCTGACTCCTGCGCAAACATCGGCAATCGACCGCATGATTGCCGAAGCCGGCTCTGCGCGAGCTAACTACGCAGATACGGAGGCACGTCTCGACACCGCACGCAAAGAAGGGAACGCGAAGGTCGCCGGCGAGCTTTCAGAGCAACTAATCCAACTTCGCGACACGTTTCGCCCGACGGGTCGACTCCTAGAGATGCGCGAACTCTTGAGCGATGAACAGCGTGAAATCTTCAACCGCAACATGAGACTGCGCGACGACAGGAAGCTCGCGAAGCGATGGGCGAAGCGCCAAGCCGCAAAACAGAAGGTCGAAAACTCCCAAAAGCTCTCGACCGAGAGGCACCGCGAGTGACTACTAGGCGGATTCATAGGATAGCGAACGTCCCTGCACCGCTCAGGGCCCGACCCTTTTCGCTGGTGCACCTTTGAGTGGCGCACGGTTTTTAGCTGGCGCGTTTTTGGTGAGTGCACTTTTGGCCGGCGCGCTCTTGGGGTGCGCGCCGTCACGCGAAGATCGGCTTGGCGAAATAGAGAAGCTTCAGGCTGAGGGCCGATATCAAGAAACAGTCGATGCTGTCATGGAGATCTTCGAGGAGTCTCCGAATGATCCCGAGATGATGCGGTTGTACGGGACCACGATGCTCGCGGTGGACATTCCCGGCCTCGCAATCTGGCCGCTACGCGCATTGGCCGAAGATCCGGACGGGGGAGTCGAAGACCACATGCTCCTGGCTCGAGCCCTTCGAATGGGCGGCGCATCACGCGAAGCCTTCGCGACGATTAAGGAGGTGGTCGCAGCAGACCCCGACCTGATCGCAGCCCAGATCGTTCACGCTGGTCTCGCGATCGAACTCAAGGATCACGAGGCCACTCTTCTCAGTAGCGAGGCTGTACTCAGGAACGCGCCGATAAGAATGGCGATGGCTTATGCGTGGAAAGCCAAAGCGCTCGCCGGACTCAATCGTTTCGATGAAGCAGATCAAGTCCTGGAGGCTGCCCTCGGCACGATTGCAGACCGCCCCGACATCGCGAGTTGGCGGCTCACGTTTTGTCACACCCGGGTAGAAATCGCGGAGGCGAAGGAAGACACGTCGCAGGTCGAGGCGCGCTGGGAAGAGTGCCTCGAACAATCCGCAGTCGATCCGGACACGCTTAACAAATCGATTGAATTCTTCGATGCGCAAGGCAATCGGGACCGTCCGATCGAAGCCCTCGAACGCGCGATCGAATTTGCGCCAAATCAGATAGAGCTACGGTCGCGCCTAGCGAGTCGCCTCGCTGCCGAGGGCCGCCACGACGAAGCTGAAAACATCCTATTCGAACTCACACAAGCGACGAACAACCCTGCTATTGCGACCCGCGCTTGGCTCGCTCTCGGCAGCCATCACCGCAGTCTCGATCATTTCGAAAAAGCCACAGAAGCTACGGAGCAGGGGATTGCCGGCCTCAAGTCCACTCCAGTCCTACTCATCGCGAAGCTTGCCGACGACTGCATTCAGTCACAACGATTCGACCGAGCTGAAGAGCTAATCCTCCAGATCGATAGGCCCGAATACGTCTCTCTGCTTCGAGGTCGAATCGCACTCGCCCAAGGCAACCCCCAAAAAGCGCGCGAGCTGCTCCTCGAGGGGCTCAAGCTTTTCGCGGGAAACGCAACGGCCCGTTATCTAGCAGGCCAAGCAGCCGCACAGTTAGGCGATTTCGATCTTGCGATCGAAGACTACCGCGACGCACTTCGCTCTGGTCCTGGAGACTCGGACGCGCCCTTCGAACTCGCCCGCCTCCACGAGGCCCAAGGTAACATCTCGGGGGCCTATCACATGTTGGGGATACGACAGGTCAAAGTCCCGGACGGCGTTCGCGTCCACAAAGAAATCGCAGCGCTCGGAAGCAAATATCTAGAAAAAGAGGATGCACGGGCAGCGATCGATCGGCTGGATGCGCTCCCGGGGCAGCAAGCTGCCGCAGTAGTAGCCCTCGCGAGACTTGAAGTCCGTCACGCCGGAGCGGCAGAAGGCGCGGACATGATCGAAGAACAGGTGGCAAACCGTGAGATGGACCTCACCCGTCCGAACAATGTCGACGTCCTGCGTGATCTGATCCGGTACCTGGGTCAAATTGAAAGAAGCGACGAGGGTCTTGAAATCGCAGAGTCAGCTCAAAAAGCGCACCCCGACTTCGCTCCCTTTCACGAGATTCACGCCGAAGCATTAACTTGGGCGAATCGACCCACCGACGAAATCGAGAAGGCTTGGACACACGTGCTCGACTTCGATCCCAAGAGCGCCCTCGCGCTCGCCGGCCAGGCGAACCTCGCCTTTGCGTCGGACGATATCGATAAGGCTCTGATGCTCTTCGACGCTGCGGACGCGGCTGATCCGAAGGATATTTCGTCCGCCTGGCGCGCAATCGAAATTCTGGTCGCTGAAAACCGAGAGGACGACCTGAACGATCGACTCGAAAAGTTGCTCTTAAAGGACCCTATCTATGTTCCGGCCGTCAACTTACTCGCGCGCCGATTGATCGAAGACGGATCAAATCTAGACCGCGCGGAATCGCTCGCAAAGCGCGCTATTCGATTCGCCGGGAACGCAAAAGCGCTACAGACATTAGGTCTGGTGTCGTTGGAACGCGACGAGAACGCCCGAGCGCTCCGTTCATTCATCCTCGCAGTCCAGCGTCGGCCGGGATCTCCTACTCTTCGTTATCAGCTTGCCCGCGCGCTTACGGCTACAGGAAAACACGAAGAGGCAATTGAGGCACTACAGAAGGCCCTGGCAGTCGATGAATTTCCTGAGCATGAGAATGCGCAAAAGCTTCTTGCAAAACTGGTTTCGGAGCAAACGCATGAGTAGGTCCAGGATTCATTTGAATCGTATCGTGTCTAGAATTTTCCCAGCCATTTCGCTCTCGATCCTGGTGCTTGGAGTCAGCCTCGCCTGCACACAACAAGCCACGACAAACACAGACTCACGTCCCCTCGGCACGATCGAAGACATATTGTCGCTCCAGGAGCGCGACGACCTTAACGTGGTTTTTATCTTGATTGACACGCTGCGTGCGGACCGACTCAGCAGCTACGGCTACGCCCGCGAGACTAGCCCACGCCTCGACGCGCTCGCCGAGTCGGGAGTGCGCTTCAATCAACATCTCTCGCAGTCGTCGTGGACGAAGTGTTCGATGGCATCCATGTGGACGGGGCTCTACCCGAACCGATCAGGGGTGCTGCGTTCTCGACATGCGCTTCCTGAGACCGCATTTATGCCCGCAGAGATTTTTGAAGAAGCGGGCTACCGGACGACCGGAATCTACCGCAATGGTTGGGTGGCCCCCAACTTCGGTTTTGCTCAGGGCTTCGAGATCTACATGACACCGACTCCGCCCAAAGCGTTAGTCACGCAACTCGCAGAGGATCCCGCCGCGATTCCCCAGTCGGACGGAGATGCGATTCGAGCCGCTACGGGATTTTTGCGGAGCCATTCGAAAGATCCCTTCTTCTTGTATCTCCATCTTCTCGACGTCCATCAGTACGGTTCCGACGACGATTCCGCAGTTTTCGGGACTACGTATTCGGATATCTACGACAATGCAATCCTTTGGACCGACACACTGATCGGCCATCTGATCGACGAACTCGAAGCGCGCGGTATTCGCGATCGCACCTTGATCGTTGTGGGCTCCGATCACGGCGAGGCGTTCGGGGAGCATGGCAAGGACGGCCACGCCTACGACGTCTACGGAGAAGTGACCGAAGTCCCCTTCATCCTCTCATTGCCGTTTCGCTTGAAGCAGGGAATCGTCGTCGACAGCCCGTCGGAGAACGTCGATGTCTGGCCGACCGTTCTCGACCTTGTCGGGTTGTCGCCGCTTGAAGATCCCGATGGAGAATCACTCTTGCCTGCCGTCGAAGCTGCCGCCAATGGCGCCCCTTCCCCCAATGACGGAACGCTCAGATTCGCGCAACTGGACCATACGTGGGCAGCCCTCGAAGGAGAGCCTGATCCGATCGTTTCGGTGACCGAGGAACGCTGGCGCATGATTTACCAGGGGGACGAGAACCCGCTCGAACTCTTCGACAAAGAAGCAGACCCCGCGGAAGCGACGAACGTCGCGGAGGTCCATCCCGAAGTCGCATCCGCGTTGCATGAAAAAGTGAAGGCCTATCTCGGACGAGACAGTGCACCATGGCCTGAAGAGGCCGTCTCGATCGATATGGATGACATGGACCTAAACCAACTTCGCGCGCTTGGTTATGGCGTGCAGTAGGCCGCGCAGCGGGGCGGGGCGGGGGCTAGCGAACGAAGCAGCCTGAACGATTACGACCGTCGCCTAACGGCACCGCTTAAGTAGTGGCATCGTGCGTCGCCTCGTTTCATCCGTGACTTCGACTTCGCACCGTGACCCATCCTTCAAACTGTACCGAATACGGTAGCGACTTTCAGTTCCGACGTCTCTGAGGTCTAGCCACCCACTCTTATCACAGTGGCGACGTACACCGCCTTCCCTCTCCGACTGAAGCCGAAAACTGAGATAGATACTGTGCCCTGCGGCGACTCGAATTTCTCGGGGTGTACTCCTGCGGCGGAGCGTGACTACACCCAGAGAGGAGTCCGCGCCGGGTACCTCGTCGGAGCAATCGCTCCCCGAATCGTAAACGTGGACCCGCACCGACGATTCGGCGGCCATCGGCAGCGCGGGCGCATCGGCTTCGAGCGAAATCGGAATAAGCACTGTGCCCTCTGCGTAGAGTGGCTCCGTATAGGGCTGAACGCAGGCGAGCGTCGCGGCGGAAAAGAGCACGACTAACAAGAGAGTGGGAGAGACCGTGAAAGAGAGGAGTCCGCCGCCGCCGCTCAGCCGGCTAATTCTTCGCAGGCGAGAACACATAGTAAACCTCGTTCGGGCCTTCCACGACCTTGTACCCATACGTCTCGCCCTTGGGAATGAAGATCGACTTTCCGGCACCAAGAGATTGCGTTGCGTCGTTTATCGTAAATTCAACAACACCACTCACTATGAAAATAATCTCGTCGTGATCCGGGTAGATCACGGCCGGATCGTGATGGCCTAAGGGCATGCTCGAGATCCCGAACGTCATATCCGGCGAGCCGTCCTTGGCTGTAACCAGTCTTTGCGTGACAGTGCCCTCCTCAGCGATTCGCTCAGCTTCGTTCTTATCGATGATCTTAATCTCTCGCATCGTGCTCCCCCTGTTCGATCAGGCCTATCACGCGCAGTGCGCTCATACGCCGCATTGTAATCAGTACGAAGCCTTAGGTGTAGCGCTTGAGCTCTGCCTCACCGAACTCGCTGCAAACGCACCCATCAAGCTTCGCCCCACGAACAACTCTCAACGCTCTGCCCTATGCTAGTCGCTATCATCACCTTCGCTCAGCGAGCTTACCGCAGGGCGGGAATAAGACGCGACAGAGATATCCCACAACTTCGAGTCGCTGGGATAAATTCAGAATCAAATAGGGCCGGCGTCACACGGGTTGCTTCGACAACTGAACGAGTGGCGTATCTCTCCTAAGATCTTCTGCTTGCTGAGCGTCACCCCAAAGGGTCACGCTCAGCCCTTTGGAATCCGCAAATCCTCTGGTCTTAGGCTTCAGAATCGGCGATCGTATCCTGGAGCTTTTTTTCAAGTGCCAGTCTCTTTAGGCGTCGGCGGCAAGTAGGTACGTCCGGGCGGACATCCTAGTTCAAGAAGTAAATTAACGGAGCACGATGAGAGCGAACACGGTAGAGCTACACGACACTCATGACTGTCACAGCGTGGTCGGGATGTTAGGGATACGGTCGACACGTCCTTTTTGGCGAAGGTTTCGAGTTGGGCGCTCCCGCCCCCTGGCCTTACTGACTGCGGCCGTCGGTGCTTTCTCTACCGCCGCGAGCTTCGCCCCACCTGCGTCCGCAGGAAGTGAGCCCAGCTGGATTCCTTATCTCGGCGCTCAGTTCGACTCAGGTGATGAAAATGCCGGCGCCAACATGGCGACAACCGTAGGAGCCGACGCAAGGGGCACGAACTCCTTCGATAATTCGCGCTTGCGATTCTCCGCCGGCCTCCTGACGCCGTCATTGTCCAAGACGCCCAGTAAGCCGCGATTCTTCCTAGAGGGTGGCGTCGACGTTCATACTTCGGGGTCGGAGCGAACGCTCGATGTCGGAGAGATCGGCGATCCGGAACGTGCCATTAGTCGGATTCCCCCCCCTCGTCCCCCGCGCCCAAGCCCCGATCGACAGCCTGAGGACGTCGATGGCCAAGGTCGGTTCATTCGTCAGGAATACATCGGCCCGGCGTGGGCCGCAGCGATTGGCGTCGCTTTTGAGCTGCCCGCGCCCTGGGACGATGGATCCGTCCGCCTGAAACCACTGGTTGCTTACGAAGGCACGCGAGTTCGGATAGAAGGCCGCCTAACCCACGTGTTGGAACCGACGCCGGAGGTCTTCACGGTCGTACGTGCCTATGGCCGCAAGAATCCGACCACCGATCATCGCGTCGGCATCGGAGGCGAGCTCGAGCTGGTTTTCTATCAGGGGAACACGCTTGAGATATCCGCTTTCGGGAACGTTCGTTACCTGTGGGTCGTCAGCGGAAGATCCACGCTCATTGCGGATCCGAGTGGCATTGCCTCGTTCAGTTGGCGTCAAGATGCCAACGTCCTTCGCGGTGGCTTGGGAGTACGCGTCGGCTGGACTGGACTGGGCCGCTAGTTCCAAGCCCCCCTTTCCCTGATTCGTCCTCAGAAGCCAGTCATGGAAACCCGAGAGGGCCGATCAAGTAGAACGCGTCGAAGGGGCCCTTATGGGTGACGGCCAGACTTCGGGTGGGGTGCTACGGACTATACGGATCGGATGCGCCCGCGTTGCGGTCCGAACCCGGAGGAATCCTCGTGTCCGACTCCATCCCTTTTGTTGACTATCTCGTAATCGGGGAAGATCCCCATCTCGTCGCTAACGAGTGCAGCGGCTGCGGAGCGCGTTTTTTTGATCGGCGCAATGCGTGTGCAGGATGCTCGGGGACTGCGTTCACGCGCGCCCGAGTCGCGACGCACGGCCAAGTACGCACCTTCTCGATTGTAGCCTTCGCGGCACCCGGGATCGAGGTTCCCTTTGTTTCGGCGATTGTGGACTGCGATGGGACGAGTGTTCGCACCAATATCGTGAACATCGAACCCGATCCCGATCACATCAAACTTGGCATGCCCGTGAAGCTCACGACCTTTGTCGTCGGAGAAGACGCTGGGGGCGTTCCAGCCGTGAATTTTGCTTTCGAACCGGCGGCCTAACGTCTCCGCGCAATCCGACCTTGAATCGACTCATATCAGGAGAACCCATGTCATCTGAAGATGTTTTTATTCTCGGAATCAATATGACGAAGTTCGGCAAACACGCCGACAAGGACATTCTCGATCTCGCGAGTGAAGCCACGCTCGCGGCTTTGAAAGACGGTGGCGTCACGATGTCCGATATGGACATCATCGCCGCTGGGAATCTTCTTGGCCCGTCCGGCGGGATCGCTCAGGAAATTCAGAAACAATGCGGTCAGACGGGGATTCCGGCCTACAACGTCGCCAACGCGTGTGCGACGGGGGCGACGGCGCTGCGCGTCGCTTGTATGTCGGTGAAGGCCGGCGAGTCGGATTTCGGCCTCGCGGTGGGCGTCGAGCAGCTCTCGGGTCACGGACTTCTGACAGGTGGATCTCGTAAACCCGACGGCGACTCATGGGAGAGGCAGGGGCGCCATGGTGCCGTCGGCCCGCTGGACGGCCGGATTGGGACCGACACGATGCCGGGTGTGTTCGCTCAGATCGGGATGGAATACGGCCACAAATATGGCGGCGCGAATTTCGAACTCTTCGCGCAAATTTCCGAGAAGAACCACGGCCACTCGACGCTGAATCCGCTCGCCGCCTACACGAAGGCGATGTCCCTCGAACAGATCATGGGCGACCTCATGATTGCGTACCCGAATACGCGTCCGATGTGCTCCGCCAACTGTGACGGTGCGGCAGCAGCGGTCGTCGTGAGTGGCTCCAAACTCAAGACACTCTCACAAGAGCAGCAACGTCGTGCTGTTCGCATTGCTGCGTCGGTGCTGACGAGCGATCCCTACGAAGAAGCCTGTCAGGTTCTCCCCAACGTGAATACGCTGACGCGAAACGCGGCCAAGATAGCCTATGAACAAGCGGGCGTCGGTCCGGATGATTTGGATCTGGTCGAGCTACACGATTGCTTCGCGACGGCTGAGCTCGTCCACTACGACAACTTGATGTTGTGCGAAGAGGGCGGCGCGGTGGATTTCTTCAAGTCGGGCGCACCGTTCCGAGATGGCCGTACGCCGGTCAATGTTTCAGGTGGGTTGCAGTCGAAGGGGCATCCCGTCTCTGCGACGGGCATCGCCAATATCTGGGAGGTTTGCCACCACTTGCGGGGTGAAGCAGGGCCTCGTCAAATCGAAGGCGCCAAGGTTGGTTTGGCGCATGTGATTGGACTCGGGTCGGCATGTGGAATCCACGTGCTCGAAAGCAACGCGGCGTAGCGCCTCGCGCAGCAGCCCCCGGCGTCTTCAGACTCGGGAAGCTGGCGAGCCGACAGCCAGAATCCCCAATTGGAGTGAGGTCTGCTCATGGCACAGGAAATCAAAAGATTTGGTCGAGACGACGATACGGCCGACATCGTCAAGGAAATCCGGCTAAATGGCGTGGCTATTATCGAGAATCAGTTTGAGCCCGAAGTCATGGACCTGCTCGGCGGGAAGCTGAAAGCGGAACTCGATGCAGAAACGCCGGGGGGCGGTGCGGGATTCGGCAATAAGAAGAGATCGGTAGGCGCTCTTTTTGCGCGCGGCCGGGAATTCAGTGAACACCTCCTTGAGTCTGAACGCGCGCTTCAAATTGCCGACGCGGTCCTACTGCCGACGGTTCCAATGGCGGCTGGGAGTGAGCGGATCCCCCTCGATTCGCTGTTTTCGGAAGATCCCGAAGGGCTCTATTTGCGCCCGGCCGATCCGCTCGTCGGTCCCAACTGTCACCACTACAGGATCAATGCCACTGTCGCGATGCAGGTGTGCCGAGGAGGGACGAATCAGCCACTCCACCGCGACGAGTATCGCTATCTGCCCTTTGTGCACCGTGACCCGGAAGGACCCGAGTTGACGGTGTCCAATATGGTCGCCGTAACGGATTTTACGAGCGAGAACGGCGCGACGCGATTCATCCCTGGCAGCAATCGTTGGCCGAAAGATCGCAAGCCGGAGGAACACGAGGTCGTTCAGGCGGTGATGCCGAAGGGCTCCGTGGCAGCCTTTCTGGGGAGCGTCTTTCACGGACTGGGAACCAGCCGCGTCGACGAGCCGCGCACGGGGTTCATCTATTCGTTCGGGCTCGATCACCTCGCACAGGAAGAAAATCAGTTTCTCTCAGTGCCGCCCGAGGTGGCGCGCGGCCTTTCTCTCCGAGCACGTCAGCTTCTTGGGTACCGCGCGAGCCCGTCGATCAACTGGGTCGTCGGCATGGATCAAGACGACGTGCTCACGCCCGGAAGAACGAGTCTTCTCGATCGCGCGGATACGAGTCAGCTCTAGCTTGTGGATTCAGTGGTTGGCCGGCTGCTTGGCATTGCTCTGCCTATCCGGTTCGCTCCGCCTGAACCACTGACTCAGGGGCTACCGGCCTGTAGCGGGCTCTCGCGAGGGCCGTGCTCGTGGCGAGTTCTGCAGGGGTTCCAAACACCGGTAGCGGAGCGAACCGGATAGGCAGAGAAATTCCTATTCTCCCGCTAGGCTAACGCCCGCACGTAGTTTGAAGCCCTGCGACCTGCTAAATCTCATCGATCTCGCGAAGGCGTGTTAATACAAGGAAAATGTGATGACCGAAAACTCCAGGCGGTACGACGCCATTATCATCGGTGCAGGCTTCGGCGGGCTCTATGCGCTGCATCACCTGCGCGACAGGATGGGGCTCTCTGTTCGTGCCTTCGATGGTGCGAGCGATGTTGGCGGTACCTGGTGGTACAACCGATATCCCGGAGCACGGGTGGATGCCCCGAGTAGCCCGTTCTATGCCTACTCCTTTTCACAGGAACTGGTGGATGAATGGGACTGGACGGAAACACAGACCGCCGGACCGGATGTTCTCGCCTATCTCGGGCACGTGGCAGACCGCTTCGATCTGCGTCGGGATATCCAGTTCGATACCTGGGTCGAGGATGCAAGCTATGACGAGGCTGCCCAGTGCTGGACGATTAAAACTCACACCGGTGAAACCGTCTCCGCACAATTTCTGATCTGCGCTACGGGCGTACTCTTCGTCACGCATATGCCGGACTATCCGGGGATCGATGATTTCGCGGGTGAGGTTTATCACACGGGCCGCTGGCCGCACGAGGAAGTTACTTTCAAGGGCAAGCGCGTGGGCGTCATTGGAACAGGCTCGTCGGGGATCCAGTCGATTCCCGAGATCGCGAGAGAAGCGGATCACGTGACGGTATTCCAGCGGACGCCCCAGTACACGATTCCTGTTCGCAACCGCCCGCTGAGCCCGGAGGAGGTCACGAAGTACCGTGAAGACTGGGGTAACCGTCGCGTGTTCATGCGCGAGCATGGCGGCTGGCCGTACGAGACCATTCGCAGGAGCGCCCGTGACTACACTTCAGAGGAACGCCATGCGGTCTATGAAGAGCTGTGGCAGGAAGGCGGGATGAGTCTTTCTGTCAACAACTTTAACAGTCTGATGGTGGACAAGAAAATCAACGAGGAAGTCTCCGAGTTTATTCGCGGCAAAATTCGCGAGATTGTAAAAGATCCCGAGACCGCGAATAAGCTGATGCCCGACTACTACTACGGCACCAAGCGAATCATTCTCGACATCGGCTACTTCGAAACCTACAACCGCGACAATGTTTCCCTCATCGACATCCGTGAAGATTCGATCCAGCGGTTCACGCCGTCGGGCGTGCAGACGAAACAGGGTGAGCATCCGATCGATATGCTGGTGCTCGCAACTGGCTTCGATGCGTTCAGTGGCTCCATGCTGAACCTCAATCCGAGGGGCCGTCGAGGGATCACCCTGAAGGAAAGGTGGGACAGCCGATTCAACAATTACCTCGGTACGACCATATCGGGTTTTCCAAACCTGTTCATGATCCATGGGCCTGGGGCCCCCGGCGTCTTGTTTCCGATGCCCCTTGGCGGCGAGCTGACGACGTCATGGATCGCCGACTGCATTCAGCATCTGCGCGAGAAGGGGCTCGGCGCGGTGGAGGCGACTGAGGACGCAGAAGCAGGCTGGGATCAGGAGGTCAACGCGATCGCGAGCAAGACGCTCTTTCCCTTGGTGGATTCCTGGTACATGGGCGCCAATATCCCGGGCAAACCGCGCCAGTTCCTGGGGCATCTGGGGGGCTCGAAGTATTTTGATCGCCTCGAAGAAGTTGCCGAGGCGGATTACCAGGGATTCGTATTCGAAGAATCTCACCAGTGATGCCCGGAGCGGGGCGAATATGCTACTTCCGAAGCGTAGTTGTCAGAACACTACTTACCGGTGGTGCAGAAAACGCAGCTTGAAATTCCTCTGCCTATCCGGTTCGCTCCGCTCGTGACCGTCGTAGTCACGGCCGTGCCTCACAATTATGGCTTCCTAGGAGGAAGTCAGAATGCAGTTTCCGCGCACGCTCGTCGAGTTTCAGGATCAGTTCCCGGATGAGGCCCATTGCTGGGCGTACTTGCGCCGCGCCCGTTGGCCACGTGGATTCGAGTGCCCGCGCTGCGGCGGTCGGGGGAGTCACTTCCTTGCTAGTCGCCGCCTCGACCAGTGCCGAACGTGCCGATATCAGGGCTCGGTGACTGCAGGGACCGTCTTTCATGGAACCCGTG
>Ga0055584_100003409_pt1 | contig 15685 bp, 10 predicted proteins | sample OSDHelmetaG_FD_58716 | JGI IMG/M metagenome (GOLD analysis project Ga0055584, IMG submission 58716) | Pelagic marine sediment microbial communities from the LTER site Helgoland, North Sea, for post-phytoplankton bloom and carbon turnover... | ecosystem: Environmental > Aquatic > Marine >... | reverse complement strand
TCCATGTCGGTGACGCCGCCGATAACGAACCACTCCTTCCCCAACATGCTGGCGGCTGCAATACCCAGCGTGGCATCGCCCGGTAATGCCGTTGTGGTGGTTCCGGTACTGAAGGCGAAATTCAGGAACCCCGACCAAGGGCTGGCTAACGCATACACGTCGAAGTAGTCGGTGGCATCCAGAAATCCCGCGACCACCGTTCCGCGACCATTGTTGATACGCTGCTTCCAGTAGAAATTGGTGAGACGGGCTCCTTGGTCGCTGAAAGGAGGCGTAACCAGGCCCAGGCCACCGGCACTGAATAGAAAATCCTTCACGGACGTGTCCGTGTAGGCATGGCGGTGTTCCACCTTCCAGATCAGACTACCCGCGTTGGCCTCGCCCCGGTTCACAGCGTCCCAGCTGCCGTAGAATCGCACCATTCCTCCCGAGGCGTTGTCGTCTGAACCCGGCAGAACATCGCTCGCGCTTAGTGCAACGGCGGAATAGTCTATTGCCAGGTTAACCCCTCTTTCTCCCAGCCGTTCTTTCAGGGGTCGTTCACGGTCTCTTCGATCTTTAGCGATTCGATTTTCTACCGCTTCGGGACCGCCAAAAGTGAATTCTCCACCGTCCTGTCCCGGAGCAGATGCGAATACCAGCAACCCGGCCAATGCCAGAATAATTTGGGAAATAAAAGATCGCCTATACATACCTAGGATTCAGTTCAGCAGGATTGTGTAGTGAGTATCTCAGGTAGGAGCGGGTAATCCATTGCCATTTTGCGCCAATATCGACATAGCAACATCACATTTTTCGCAAGTAATAGAGAGATTGGATAAAACAGGGAAAGAAATTCACCTGGACAGGGCAGCGTTCCACAGGCAGTTTGCCGTAACCATGAGGCCAATGGTTTCGACGCTGTGAAGTATTATAGAAGGGTCAATTGCCCACCAACAACCCCGATGACCCCGAAAGCCTGCTCCTGGAAAAACTATTCTGGCGACTGGTTAACCTGGCGGCAAGTATGAAAACATTGCCGATTTCGGTAGCCAGGTTGCGGTGAGGTATCCATGGCATCATGTGGAAACCCTAAGATCAATCGACACTGACCCCTTTGATCCCATCCCCTTTGATCCCCTTTGATCCCCTTTGATCCTAATGAGCTAATGATATGCTCTCCTCAGTTTATAGTTACTGCATACAAGTAGTTCTTATTTTGTCTATACTGCCCGAAAAGGGCGCCAAGGCGAACAAAGTAACAGACTAGATAACCGTTAACGAAATAAGGAGAACAACGTATGAATAACGACATTATTATTGAAGCCTGGAACACTGTTCTATTCGATAAATTTTCCAGATTCAAATACCTGCTCATAGACGGGCTTTCCTCCCACAGTGAAGAAGCACTAAAAAGACATAAGCATACCCCCGGACACAAGATTCTGGATATCGGCTGCGGGTTTGGAGACAGTACTATTAAAATAGCAAAATCTCTGGGCCCAGACGGTTTTGCTGTAGGCGTAGATTGTGCCTCCAACTTTATAAAGGAATGCGAACGGGAAGCCGCTGAGACCAATGCTGAGAATGCAAAATTTCTGGTGGCAGATGTTGAAGCCGATGATATGGGCGGTCCCTATGACGAAGCCTTTGCCCGCTTCGGAACTATGTTCTTCAACATGCCCGGCGCGGCGATGAGAAACATTCGTTTGTCGCTCAAGCCTGGTGGTAAATTCACACAGATTGTCTGGCGGAAACGAGAAGACAATCCCTGGCTTTACGAAGCAGAGGTGTGCGTAAAAGGTATTGTTCCGGTTATTTCCCACGAAGATACAAACGCAGTTCATTGCGGCCCCGGCCCATTTTCCATGGCTGGTCCTGACATGGTAAGCGAAATGCTTAAGGTAACCGGCTGGCATCGAATCTCTTTCGAAAGATTCGACAGTGATATTTGCATCGGCAGAAATCTGGATGAAGCCATTGAATTCGCAATGGCTCTTGGTCCCGCGGGTGAAGTTATTCGCCTGGCAGAAGAAGAAGGTGAGCGCCTGAAACCCGAAGTCGTAGTTGCACTTAAGGATGTATTTTTGGAATACCAGAGAGAAGATGGCGGTATCTGGGCGCCGTCTAGTACCTGGTTTATTACTGCATATAACCCCGGGTAGATATGCTGCTCTTAAGAGCGATAAGTGATCCACTATCCCCATAAGGGAAATTACGGGGTCGGGTGCTTACGCGCTCGCCAGGGTTTGGGTAATTAATCACAGAACTATTACTCCAACAGGCATAAGCTAACGTTAATGGAAGTCCGGATAACGCCAGCAAGGATGCTGGCAAGCACCACGGAGGATGCACTATGCCAAAGCGTGAATCGAAAAACCCTTACAAGGATCTCGACGATCAGTTCAAGTTGCTCGGTCGTAAGGTTGAAATACGAACCAAGGGAAAGCAGGTTGAGCTGGTGATCGATGACCAGGTCCATCAGATCGAATTTCTGAAAAACGGAAGGCCCCATACCGCCGCCTATGTCAATGTCATGGCGACCTCGGTGCGGGACTTTGCCGAACGATTCGTCAAATTCACCGATGCCCAGGAGAAACACTGGCGCAAGGTAGATGCCGAGCGTAAAAAACAGCAAGCCTGCAACTGAGTGCGCCGCTGAACAAACCGGCTGTTAGCCATGCCGTAAACCGTTTCACCCCTATTGACCCAAGGAGGGACCAATGCAAAAAATTGCCTGCCGAAAAAATCTTGTTGATCTTGACGACGCCCAGCGCGATGCCCTGGTTAACGCCTTTCTTTCACTCAAGAGTGATGGTAAGTACGACAAGTATGCCGATCAGCACAATGACTATTTTGATACTGCCCACGGCAACCCGTTCTTTTACCCGTGGCACCGCAAGTTTCTAAGCAACCTGGAAAAGGAGCTGCAGGATTACGACCCTGACATCGGCTTACCGTACTGGGATTCCACCCAGCAGCAATCCACCACAGGGTTGCCCTGGACATCCGGCTTTATGGGCGGCACAGGCAACCCGGTCAGTGGGCCTTTTGAACCCTGGGGCATTCGTCGTTCTCTTGGCGTCAGCGGTTCGTTGCCATCGTCGGATGACATTGATGACGATCGATTACTCACGCCCTATGCCAGCCATTGGAGTCCGGCCGAAGGTTCCCACGGCCCGCCGCATAACTGGGTAGGGGGTAATATGGCGTCGAGACGTTCGCCCGACGACCCGATCTTTTTTCTGCACCATTGCTTTGTCGACAAGTGGTGGTCCGACTGGCAGCTGGCCCATCCTGGAGAAGACAAATATCAGGGCGCAGGCAGCGAATCCCCCGGCTCTGCCATGGCGCCCTGGTCGACCACACCCAACGACATGCTCGACACGGTGGAGCTTGACTATATTTACGACACCGATCCGCCGCGGATCGAAAATCAAACCACCTCGCTGAGTTTTATTGATATCCCCGAGGGTGAAGAGACGGTACGTGGTGTGGTGTTTGATGTAATTACCTGTCACACCCTGAGTTTCAATATCACCAGCGGACCGGGTGCAGACTTCGCTACGCCCTTTGGTGTATCGGTATCGGTGGATCCGGGCAATGGCGCGGTGCGCGGTGAAGCCATCGTGTGGATTTCCTATCAGGGCACCAGTGACGGCGATTCCGCATCCGGTTCTGTGACCATCGAATGCCCCCAGACCGGAGACAGCTGGGTGGTGTCGATCAGCGCCAATACCGTCGCCCGCCCCACGGTGGGTGTAGCGCTGGTGCTGGACAAGTCCGGCAGTATGGAAGCCGACATCGGCGACGGCCGCAGTCGTAACCAGTTGCTGGTGGAAGCGGCGCAGATCTTTGCAAATGTGATCCAGGAAGATAACGGCATCGGCGTTGCCGCCTTTGATCACGATGCTGACAAGGTGATGGATATCGATGTGGCCGGCGCGCCCGGTTCGATCTTTGGCACCGGCCGCTCCGATGCCATCATGCATATCGCTAATCACGTACCCAATCCGGATGGTTATACATCCATTGGTGATGGCGTGGAAAAAGGCATCGAGTTGACTACAGCTGCCAGCGCTGACTACGATGAAACCGCGATGATCGTGTTTACCGACGGCAAGGAAAATCGTGATAAATATATTGCCGATGTTTCTGGTCTGATTAATGACAAGGTGTTTGCCATCGGTCTTGGCACGGCGTCAGATCTGAATGCGGCGGCGTTAAGCGAGCTCTGCAATGGTTCCGGTGGTGAGCTGCTGCTCACTGACACCATCGACCCCATGGATGACTTCTTCAAATTATCGAAGTATTACCTGCAGGTGCTTGCCGGCATCACCAATGTCGATATCGTTACCGATCCCGAAGACTGGATCCTGCCCGGTCAGCAGCACCGCATTCCGTTTGTACTTAATGAAACTGATATCAGCCACGATGTGGTACTGCTGTGCCCTGCGCCCGAGACGGTGCACATGGTGCTCGAAACCCCCGAGGGCAATATTATCGATCCGGCCTTTGCCGCTGCCAGTGTCGGCGTGACCTATGTGATGGGGCCGAACCTCAAATATTATCGGGTGACCCTGCCGGTGGTCGGCCCTGCTGGAACCGCGTCGAAGGAAGGCACCTGGGCAGCTCTTCTGCAGGTCGATGACAAACACTATAAAAAGTATCTTGGCTCCCTGGACAATGACCGCGAATTATTTGATCAGGTCGCCGTCCACGGCGTGCGCTACAACGCCAGCGTCTATTCGCTGTCCAACCTGCGGCTCAGCGGCACTCTGAGTCAGGACAGCTACGAACCAGGGGCTAAACTGCATCTGCGTTGTGTGCTGACAGAATACGGCTTGGCACTCGCCGGTCAGGCAACTATCCATGCCGAGGTAAAACATCCGGATGGCACATCGTCCACCGTCAGCCTGGGGAAGGTAGAGACCGGAGTATATGAAGCCAGCATTACGGCCAATCTGTCCGGTGTCTACACCGCCCATGCCCGGGCCCGGGGCAAAACTGCCAGGGGCAGGAACTTCACCCGCGAACATATTTTTACCGGCGCCGTATGGAAGGGTGGTAATGATCCGTTTCCGACCACCCCGGCTAGCCCCGACAAGTCTGCCGAGTGCCTGTGCAAACTGCTACGATGTCTACTGAGCGACAAGGTGTTGAGCGACGACTTGCGCAAGCGGCTCCATAAGCAAGGCATTCACCTGGATGCGATACGCAGCTGCGTCGAGAAATGGTGCCGCTGCCGTCTGCAAAGACCCGGTGAGAGCCCCCGGGGTAAAGACGACCTCACGGCGGCGATGAAGCAAGTGCTGGGCGCCGTGGCCGCACAGCCGGAAGGTGTGTCTTTGCTGCGCAGGTTGCTGGAGGATATGGATCATTGAGCGGTGAAGGGGAGCTCTGTCCCCTCTGCTGCTTTGCGCTGCTGACGGCTCTCCGTGAACCAGGTGCAATTATATTTCTTGTTGAGCACGGGTGCTGGGTAAATCTTTGCACAATTGAATACGGCGGTTTAAAACTCCTCAATTTCCTTCTGCTATACTGATCATTGGTCAAGGAAAAAAACACCAAGTTCAACATCAAAACAAGTGAGGAAAACATTATGATTTCATCTCGATTATGCTGTTCGCTAGTGATTCTGGGTGCCTGCTCAATCAATCCATCAGGGGTTTTTGCAGGACCGGCATCATGTGAAAGCAGAGTTAATAACACCACCAGCAAACTGCTGGAATGTGTAACCGTGGAAGGCGTTCGTGAACATCAGGCGGCATTTCAGTCCGCTGCCGATGCTAACGGCGGCATTCGAACATCCGGCACACCAGGTTACGACGCATCCGTTGATTATGTGGTTGAACGAATGGAAGACGCTGGCTATGACGTCACCGTGCAGCCTTTCCAGTTCAACGCTTTTATCAAGCTCGGGCCGTCAACGCTGGCGCAGACCGCACCGGGGGCAGAGACGTATGTCGAAGAGACAGATTACACGTTAATGAGTCAAACAGATCCCGGTGATGTGTCTGGTCCGGTACAAGCGGTGGATCTTGCTCTGGGAACTGCGGCCTGGCCAAATGACCCGTCAACCTCAACCAGTGGCTGTGACATTGCAGATTTCACAGGCTTTGCGGCTGGCAGTATCGCGTTGATGCAACGAGGGGCCTGCAGCTTTCAGTCAAAGGCCGAGAATGCGGCTGCTTCCGGTGCCGTGGGCGCCATCATTTTCAATCAGGGCAACTCGCCGGAGCGTGAAGGACTGATCAACGGTACCCTTGGTTCGGGCTATTCGGGCGGTATTCCGGTAGTGTTCGCGACCACGGCCCGTGGCAGCGAATGGGCGGACACAATTGGGCTGGAGATGCGTCTCGTGGTAGATGTATTCCGCGGTGAGGCGACTTCATTCAATGTCTTGGCCGAGACTACCGCTGGTAATGAAGATAATGTCATCATGGTGGGCGCTCACCTCGATTCAGTTAACGAAGGTCCCGGTATCCAGGACAATGGTTCGGGTAGCGCGGCGATCCTCGAAGTCGCTGAACAGATGGCCAAAGTCAAGCCACGCAACAAGGTTCGCTTCGCCTGGTGGGGCGCTGAAGAATCCGGACTGGTGGGATCAGACTTTTATGTTTTTGGTCTGCCTGAAGAAGAGCTTGAGCAAATTGCGCTGTATCTGAACTTCGACATGATCGGCTCGCCGAACTATGTTCGATTTATCTATGATGGTGACGGTTCTGCTTTTGGACTGGAGGGGCCGGAAGGGTCTGCCACTATTGAGAGCTTTTTTGAGCAGTTCTATGACGATAGAGGACTGGCGTTTGAGTCTACCGAAATCAGCTTCCGCTCTGATTATGCTGCATTCTTTGATTCAGGTATCCCGTTTGGTGGTTTGTTCACCGGCGCCGAAGGCATCAAAACAGCAGATCAGGCCGCTATTTATGGCGGGACCGAGGGGGACCAATATGATCCCTGCTATCACCTGGCTTGCGATACTTTCGATAACATCAGCCTTGAAGTGCTTGATTTAAATGCAGATGCCGTGGCCGCATCAACGCTGCAATATGCGATGAACACCGAGGCGGTGAATGGTGTGAAAGGCAAGGGCAACTTTAAGCCTAAGCATACGCCGAGCAATGCTTCTGCCAATGCTGAAAATCGCGGTTCATTGAAGATCAAGTAGTTCGCGATTGGTTGGAATGCAACAATCCCGGGCGGTTTAGCGACCGCCCGGGAATTTCATTAACAAAAGCCATTGGATTTACCTGTGCGCACAAGCAGAGTGGTGCTCATGCTGTTAGCAGCGCTGGCTGTATTCGGCACCACTGCATTCGCTGATTCGACCATGCCGCCAGCGGAAATCAAAATCGAGATCAACTCGGGTTTGTTATCTGTTGAGGCTCGCAAGGCCCCTTTGAGCGAAATTCTCGAACAGATTGGGCGATCGGCTGGTTTCAAAACCAACTGGATCGCCGATAAGGAAAAGTCGCCCAGGCTGGATGTCTCGTTTAAAGCAGTGTCGGTCAGTAAAGCGGTGGAGCGTCTGGTTGACGACACCAATCGACTGATTTTCTATCAAACCCGCGACGCAACTACCGGGCATAAAACCATTTCCCAGGTCTGGATACTTGGTTATTACGCAACTAGCAGCGACAGCGATCTCATTGAACTGGGAAACCGTGCCCAGGCTGATGACCTGCAACACCAGGAAAGCAAGACACGCAGCGAAGCCGCATTGGGTCTGGTGGTCGAGAGTTATTCAAAGGATGGTGAAAAGACGGATACCGAGCGAGTACGTCTTCGATTGATACAGTTGCTGCAGGAAGACAAAGACGCGCTGGTGCGTTCCAGAGCGGCCATTGCCCTTGGTGCGCTGAAAGATGAAGAGTCTATTGATGCGCTGGAAGCCGCCTTGTTGGATGACAGTGGATCTGTCCGGGCCCAGGTAATTAATGCACTTGGACAGATAGGCGGCGACCGTGCTGCTGATGCATTGGGCAGCATCCTGCTTTACAACGGCAATCACACCACAGATCGGGTAATGGCCGCCCAGGCTTTGTGGATGCACGGCACCGAGAGTGCCCGGGAATATTTAGATCTTGGTGCTGTCGATCAAAACAAACAGGTAAGAGTGGCCGCCAGCAAGCCACCGTTAAAGCCAAAAAAGGTGCGCAATACTGAGAAGCTTGGTTCGGAAGAAACACAGTAGGTTGGTTGATCGGAAGGAGGGGTGGCGTGAGTCGTACTGATTAAAACGGATACTTGTACCTGCTTCTACCTGTTAAATTATCACGTCTTTATTTATCTCAGCTGTATAGCAATGATTGCAAAAAAGCATCACACCACGATACACACCGTATTTCTGGCCAGAGAAAACTTATTATTTCTTAAGGAGTGGTTGTTTTATCATTTTAATCTCGGTATTGACCATATCTACCTGTATGAAAACACCGGATCAATGGGGCGGGAAGAAAGCACAGAACAGGTCAATAAATATGGCATTAACTTTTACGAACTGACTAAAAGTTTAACAGATGCCGATGTGATCAAGGTGCTGAATGAAATACTTACAGAGTTTGACGGTCGCTGCACATTGATTAAGTGGCAGCCGAGAGATTCTGACGGCAATATTGTTTACGGTTACGAAGACTCATTGCGTCATTGCGTCAAAACCTATGGAAGTGATATTGAATGGATATTCTCTATTGATATCGATGAATTTCTATTCAGTCCATCTGATCGTCCACTCAATTATTTTACCGATGAGTTGTCTCGCAATGGTCATGCCCGGGCCATTTATTTGCAGAAAAAATTCAAGGACAGATTTTTGTGCCTGGACAAACAGGTCATCGATATCGAGGAATGTATTGAGGGAATCGACACCAGGCTATGGGCTCCCAAAACCATGGTGCTGGCAGATGCCTTTGATCCCGCTGTTGAATTCAATATGCATTGTGTTCCGGTTACCCATGGCACGACACACCACTTCGATATCAGAGAGTTTCGATTTAATCACTACAATGTCAACGAAAAGTTACTCGGTTGGATGATGGCGTTCTACCAGACCAGTGAGCCTTTCAGTTTTAATGCTGAAGATAACTCAATGCAGCAATACCGCAATGTGGTGCACGAAGCCTGTAAAACTTATGGCAGTGTTCAATGGAGGGACAGTATTCTCAGAAGCTCGATGAATTAACCAGCTTATTAAGTTCACTACTGAAATTTATAACTCGAAGCAAAAGAAGGTTAATCAGCCAGGTCACGCAAAGGCTGGATTGCTGCCATCTGACTATTCGTTAATATCAGGACGTCTCGACCTGGCACTCGTCGTGTTACTGGGAAGTGGGCCAGCGTCAAAACCAGCAAGCAGCATTGATACTTGCCGGGTAGTCCTTGCACTGATCCCAAAGCTGCGGTTGTCATAGAGATAGCTTAAACTAACATGGCATCCCAGGAGCTATGAGCAATTTGCTTGACCAGCCGCAGTCGCTGGGGCAGTATTTCCCTCCAGTAAAAATCAAAGCACAAACAGCCTGCTACTGGCTCGGATTCAATCAACTCATAAAAAGAATACTGGATGAACCCTTTGGACTTTCTGTTTGACAAGACAGTAATTTTCTTTGTCGCCAACACCCTTTATGTCATTTCCTACATGCTCACCAGCATGATCTGGTTACGTTTACTTGCAGTCATTGCTGCAGCATGTACGTTTCCTTATTTCTTTTTTCAGGAACAACCGTTGTGGTCGGCGCTGTTCTGGCAATCCATGTTTCTCGGTGTTAATTTGATTAATCTGGTTGCGCTGCTGATTTCCATGCGGTCGGCAAAATTATCTGCCATGGAACAGGATTTGCATGAGAACTTATTCAAGGAATTAAAGCGTCAGGAAGTTGTGCCGATATTCCGCGCCGGAAAAACAATAAAAATCAGTAAAAACCAATCTCTGCTGCAGGATGGGCAGCCCAACAGTGATTTGTACTTGATCGTTGATGGCGGTTTTGATGTTTTAACCGGAGCGGGTAAAAAGATTGCTGAAATTGGAAGATACGAATTTGCTGGAGAGATGAGCTACATCAGTAAATCGGTAGCCTCGGCCAGTGTAGTCGCCAGAGAGCACAGTACAGTCATACGCTGGCGAAGTGCTGATCTGGAAGCTTTATTCAACAAAAGCAGTTTGTACAAGCCTTATTTATATCAACTGTGGAGCGTCCATCTGTCGAGCAAACTGAGAACTATGACCAGAGCAGCAGACCCAGCGTATAGCGTGCCAGGCGCTAACATTCCCGGGGGTTTAGTATCGTAATGGAACTGTTTAGCAAAAGGTTGATAACGGTTTAGGCTCAGAGGATTTGCAGTCGGAGTATAAACCCATAGGAAACACTTATACTTTTCGGGTCGTTCTGATGCTGAGCTCAAAACCGAAGTCAGCACGGTTCGTTCTGTCTGAAGTTGCAATTTTTAACGTGCTGTATGATATTTCACGCACTGCATGGTGATTATCTTTACAATGGCAAAACTAAGGAATCAGGCTTGTAGTTTGCCGACTAATAAAGAAACAGGAGATCAGAGTGTGAATAAATCTAATTGTCTACTTATCGCAGGGTTGCTGCTTGCAACCACTGTTAACGCTCAGCAGCCGGAGTATTCTCCGTATCTGCAGGACTACCCCAACCAGGTGTTTTTCGGTGATACGCATCTCCACACCAGCTACTCTGCAGACGCCGGTTTTGTCGGCACCACACTCGGTCCGGAAGACGCCTATCGGTTTGCCCTGGGCGAAGAAGTTACTTCAAGTACCGGTGTAAGGGCTAAACTGGAAGTCCCGCTTGATTTTCTGGTGGTTGCTGATCATGCTGAAAACATGGGACTGGCGCCGTTGGCGTTAGCAGGCGACCCTGCAGTGATTGCCACTGAGTTCGGAAAAAAGATACATGACCTGCTCAAGGCGCAAAAAGGCGCCGAAGCATTTGACCTGTGGCGCGCCGCAAGGGCCTCGGGCAAAGATCCCATGGCGGGTGAAAGTTCAGCAGCGCAGACGGTGTGGAATAATATTGTTGATGCCGCAGAGAAATTTAATAATCCTGGGCAATTTACTGCTTTTATAGGATACGAATGGACCTCCGTACCCGGTGGTAATAACTTGCATCGGAATATCGTATTCAGGGACGGTGGCGAAAAGGCCAGGCAGATATTACCGTACAGTAACTACGAGTCTGATGATGCTGAAGACCTGTGGGCCTGGATGGATTCCTATGAAAGTAACATCGGTGGAAAACTGTTGGCCATCCCCCATAACGGTAACCTTTCAAATGGCTTGATGTTCGATGATGTAACCTATACCGACCGAGCGCCACTCGATCAGGACTACGCTAAACGCCGGGCACGCTGGGAACCTCTTTACGAAGTCGCTCAGATGAAAGGAGATGGCGAAGCCCATCCGTTTCTTTCGCCAGACGATGAGTTTGCTGATTTTGAAACGTGGGACAAAGGCGGGATTAATTCACCTGAAGCAAAAACTCCTGATATGTTACCGCGGGAATATGTGCGGGAAGCCTATAAACGCGGAATGCAATATGAAAAAAGTCTGGGCGCTAATCCATTTAAATTCGGCATGCTCGGATCGACTGATGCCCACACCGGGTTGACCACTACCGATGAAAGCCAGTATTTCGGCAAGATCACTGTACTCGAACCTGCGCCAAGCCATGACCGCAGGTATGAACTGGTGGCGGGTCGTACCAACCCTGATAAACTGGATATTGAAGTACCGGCATGGAAGGTTTCAAGTGCCGGGCTTGCCGCCGTCTGGTCGAGGAACAACACCAGAGAAGCGTTATGGGACGCCATGGCGCGTAAGGAAGTGTATGCCACGACCGGAACCCGCATGCGTGTTCGTATCTTTGGCGGATGGAATTTTGTAAACGGCGACGAATATCGCCCCGATATTGCCCGATATGGGTACCAGGCTGGCGTCCCCATGGGCGCAGATCTGCCACCCCCGGGTAGTAACGATGTACCTTCGTTTGTCATTCATGCATTGAAGGATCCAAACAATGCCAATCTTGACCGTATGCAGATCATCAAAGGCTGGCTCGATTCCAATGGTGAAAGTCATGAGAGAATTTATGACCTTGCGGTATCCGATGGCCGCGAAATTAATGCAGACGGCAGATGCGAAACGCCTGTTGGCAATACAGTCAATGTAGCAGAAGCAACCTACACCAATTCTATTGGAAGCGCCGCGTTGCAGGCTTACTGGCAGGATCCGGACTTTGATCCAGAGCATCGGGCATTCTACTATATACGGGTGCTTGAGATCCCCACGCCCAGATGGACGACTTACGATGCAAAGGTTTATGGTGTGGAAATTCCTGAGGGTGCGCCTACCAGTATTCAGGAGCGCGCCTACACTTCGCCGATATGGTATACCCCGGGTTAGTAATCAATAAGGCTGCTTTTAGTGAAGGTGATTTATCCTCGAAGATTTTTGTGGCTCGGCCGAAGGTAGCGGGGAGGTTATGGATAAAATAACAGAATTGATTCGACCGGAATATTATCCGGCATGAAACTTCAGACCAGGCGGTCAGCTCGCTGGAAAACGAAGAAAAATATAGAAGAAAATATAGTTGAATAACTGAAGCAGCATGAATTCAGGGAGATGCAAATGACAAAGTCTTTATTCAGAAGTGGATCTCATGGCTGGCGGTTCAGTGTTTGCGCAGTAGCTCTGTTAATTGCAATTCAAATTCTGTCAGCTCGAGCGCAAGCCCAGGGTGAAGGGCCTCGTGTCTATCTTCTGGCGCCGGTAGACTTTAATGCCGTGTCCGTGACCTACATGGACATGTCGTCCAACATGAACTTTGCCGGCAATATTCTGATTCCAGAAGCCAAGGTGAACAGCGATGTTTATGCCGTCAACTACAACCGTTTCTTTTCTATAGGTGATCGATTTTCTGAACTCTGGGTGACCGGCGTTTTTGGCAGCGTCGATGGGCAGGTGAATGGGACTCCCCTGGGCACCCTGTCCACAGAAGAGTCTGGTTCTGGTGATCCTTATATCGCTTTACGGGTTGGCTTGATTGGCGCCCCCGCTTTACAACCTGCTGACTTCGTCCAGCATCAACAGAGTTTTCAGATGTACGCCCTGGCGGGATTGAGTCTGGATGCTGGAGACTACAGCAGCACCAGAGTTTTAAATCTCGGGACCGGCCGTTCCAGTTTGCGACTCGGTGTTCCGATGGTCATTCCTTTTGGCAGACAAAGCAACACGACCTGGTTGGAAATTAATCCCAATGTTTATCTTTACGAGGATAACAACGATCCGTTTAACGCCAGCCTCCGCGAGCAGGAGCCACTATTCGTCCTGGAGACCCACCTGACACATAACGTTACTCGCAGGTTCTGGGTTGGCGTCGATCTGCGTTATCAAACAGGTGGAGAAACCACCACTGACGGCGTAGATGATAACAACCGGTTGAGTCAGCTTGGGGGTGGAGTATCGGCAGGATACCAGATCACGCGCGCGCTCTCTGGTTTTATCAGCTATGGGGAAATCATCGAAAAATCTGATAACAGTGAAGGGGATATGCTTCGGGCAAGGTTCATTTACACTTTTTAGTTTTCGTCTTCAATCTAATATCTTCAATCTAATCTCACGGAGAAATATTCAATGTTCCTCAACAGAACCAGAACTGAATTCTCACCCTCAGGCTTTTGTGCCGCAGGCTTATGTATTGCGCTTTTCTCCGGATTAGTATTTGCCGCTGATTCAAACAGTACAGCGATATCTTATTCGCCCTATGCCGGGCGGGATTACCCCACCAGTGTGTTCTTTGGCGACACCCATCACCACTCAGCAAATTCCGGCGATGCGTTTATGAATGGTGATCGTTTAAGCCCGGAGGATTCTTATCGGCTTGCCCTGGGGCAGGAAGTCATCTCTTCTTCCGGTGTACCGGTACAACTTTCACGTCCACTGGATTTCCTGGTGATTTCAGATCACGCTGAAGGGTTGGGATCGATGTTTGAAATCTTTAACGAGAACCCGGTGTACATGGAGGATGAAACGCTCAAAAGATGGAGCGAGATGATGCATAAGGGTGGAGATGAATCAGCTAAGGCGACCAACGAACTGATTTCCAGCCAGGCACAGGGCACGTTGCCAAGCGTTATTACTGATCCGAAAATCGCTGGCCCGATGATGAAATCTGTCTGGGAGGCGTATACCGAAACCGCTGAACAATACAATGATCCGGGAAGATTTACTGCCATGATTGGCTACGAATGGACCTCAGTGCCGGGGGGGAATAATCTGCATCGTAATGTCCTGTTTCGTGACGACAAAGACAAAGCCGATCAGAAACTGCCCTTCACCGCATGGCAGAGTGAAAACCCCGAAGATCTGTGGCAATGGATGGCGGACTATGAAGAACAAACCAAGGGTAGTGTGCTGGCAATACCTCACAATGGAAATTTGTCCAATGGCAGAATGTTCGCGCTGAAGGATTTTGACAACGCGCCACTTGATACCGATTATGCTCAGCGGCGCGCGCGATTCGAGCCTTTACAGGAAATGATGCAGACCAAGGGTAACAGCGAGACCCATCCCACCCTGTCACCCAACGATGAATTCGCCAACTATGGTATTGCCGGATGGGAGTACGGCAACCTGACCATGGAAGATGAACCGGAAACCCCGGAAATGCGCCAGTATATGTATATACGTGGCGGCTTGATGAATGGATTATCACTTGAGCGCAATCTTGGTGAAAACCCGTTTAAATTTGGATTCGTTGGTGGCACCGACGTGCACAATTCGCTGACAGCAATCGAGGAAGAAAACTTTTTTGGTAAGCATGTGATTCAGGAACCCAGGCCGGATCGCTGGGACCATGTATCAAAACAGGGTTTTGGCAAGACCAGGTACACCTGGCACTATACTGCGGCGGGGTATGCGGCAGTATGGGCGGAAGAAAATACCCGGCAGGCGTTGTGGGATGCGTTGAAACGCAAAGAGGTCTATGCGACATCGGGCACGCGCATGACCGTTCGGTTTTTTGGCGGATGGAATTACCAGGAATCTGATGCGCTGTCGCACCAGATTGCCCAGGTCGGATATGAAAAAGGCGTGCCAATGGGGGCAGAGCTGGCGCAAAGTTCGACGCCCTCTGCACCAGCGACATTTCTGGTGACTGCGGTGAAAGATCCCATGGGTGCGAACCTGGATCGTATCCAGATTATCAAGGGCTGGCTGGACAATGAAGGCAACACCCATGAAAAAATCTACGATGTCGCCTGGGGCGATGCGAACCGCAGGCAGCCGGACGCTGATGGAAAACTCCCGCCTGTTGGTAACACGGTAAATATTGAGGCCGCAACCTGGTCAAATACCATCGGTGATCCGGACCTTGCCACGGTATGGGTTGATCCGGATTTTGATGCCAGCGAATCCGCTTTTTACTACGCCCGGGTCATTGAAATTCCCACGCCACGATGGACTGCCTACGACCAGAAACGATTTGGTATCAAAATGCCTGATAACGTACCAATGCAACACCAGGAAAGGGCATGGACATCACCGATCTGGTACAGCCCTTCACCGAACCAGTAGATGGAATTGTCCGAAGAATTCACAACCGGAACGGTTGCCAATCCTGCCGGTTGCCGGCTGCGTCATTAACCAATGACTCCAGGTTCAATGTAAACAGCCGTTTATTCT
>Ga0055584_100003408_pt1 | contig 15686 bp, 7 predicted proteins | sample OSDHelmetaG_FD_58716 | JGI IMG/M metagenome (GOLD analysis project Ga0055584, IMG submission 58716) | Pelagic marine sediment microbial communities from the LTER site Helgoland, North Sea, for post-phytoplankton bloom and carbon turnover... | ecosystem: Environmental > Aquatic > Marine >... | reverse complement strand
AGGGCGGCGGCTACCAAGGTAATAACCAAAAGAGTGCTCCTCAGCAGCAAAATGCTCCAAAACAGCAAAGTGCTCCCAAACAGCAAAGTGCTCCTAAACCTCAGAATAGCCCACAAGGTGGTTTTGCTCCTAAGCCTCAGAACAACCAACAGGGTAGTCCTAATAATATGGAACCAACTATCGATTTTGACGACGATATCCCGTTCTGATAACCTAAGTCATTGATTCTAGTGGGCTTTTTCCACTAGAGTCACTGGGGTTACAAGTGTTAAGTTTAAATTTCGAGGAAAAAAATATGGCTTCTAATAAAACAAAGCCAACAAATGACACTAGTCAAATTGGCTCTCCAAAAGATAATTCAAAAGCTTTTCTTCTGAAAAAATACATTTCAGATGTGTTCGCTAAAAACGTGTCTGAAAATAGAGACCTACGCAAAGAATTCACTACAGCTAACAATATTTCTTACTCGCGTCTCGATCAGTGGTTGAATAAAAATGCAATTGTTATTGATGACTCCTTGTTCCTCATGGCAAACCTAAGTACTGAAACAAAGCTAGAAGAAAAAAAACGCATTAAAGCATTTAAATCGGATGATGGTGCTGATTGGGTTTTATTACCAAACACTATCGCCCATGATTTCATGGGAAACCAATCTTTATTTGCTCGGAATAAAGGGCACGCCCCTCAGCAAGTTAGTCGCTGGCTAAAAGTGAATCGATTTATCTTTTCAGAAGGTCAAGTATACCGCTTCCAAAGGAAACTAAAAAAGGGGTAGAATTACCTACTCTTTTATTTTATATAAGATCCTCTTATGAATTATAATGAACAACAAAAACAAGCTGTCGAATATAAAGGTAATGCCCTGTCTATAAATTCAGGGGCTGGTACGGGAAAAACATCCGTACTAGAAGGTTACGCAAGAGCTAACCTTCAGACACCCATGCTTTATGTTTGTTACAATGAAGCTATACAAAAAGAAGCTAAGGCTCGATTTCCACCAAATGTAAAGTGCGTTACTGGCCATGCTATGGCTTTTGCTGTTGTTGGGAAACTTTACAGTCATAAGCTGGTGGATAATTATAGGCTTACTACAATTAAGGATTTCATTAAAACTAAATCCTGGGAAGTCGCTTCAAACTGCTTAACAGTATTCAACAATTATCTAAGTTCTGATGATGAAGAATTCAACGACAGCCACGCTAAATTTATGCGGGGCAAAACTCAGAAAGATAAGCAATTAAAAAAAATAACTATTGGGTTTGCTCGCAAGTTATGGCTCGCGGCAACAGATAAGGAAAACGCCTTTCCTTTATCGCATGATGTTTATCTAAAAATGTACTGTTTATCTGAACCAAACTTAAGTCGGTGGTTTGGAGTTATTCTTTTTGACGAAGCTCAAGATGCAAATCCGGTAATAGCTGGCTTCTTATTCAGAAATAAATGTAAAATGATTCTTGTTGGCGATCAACACCAGCAATTATACCGTTTTAGAAACGCTATTAACGCCATGAAGCACTTTGAAGAAGAACTTAATGCAGATGTTCTTATTATGAATAAAAGCTTCAGATTTGGTCCTAGCGTTGCTGTTGTCGCTTCAGCTATACTAAAGTACAAATCAACTATTGTTGGATGTCCCGAGTTTCCTATTGAGGGCAATAGCAATATCTCAGATTTCGTTACTGATAAATTAACCCCTAAAGAATTAGACGCTACACACACAAAGTTACATCGAACTGTACAAGGTGTTTTTGATACCGCAATAAACAATATTCATAGAAAAATATTTTGGGTTGGAGGTATTGGTAAATACAACCTCCAAGAATTACTCGATGTTTACCACCTTTCAGTAGGTGATAAAAAATTAGTAAAAAGAAAAAAATTACTCGTTGATTATAAAAGTTATGACATTTACAAAGAAAGTGCCGAAGAGGCTAATGACTTTGGCATGAAGCGCATAATCGGCATTATAAAAGATCACGGCAAAACAATTGTTTCGAAAGTGAATCTTTTAAATAAAAACGCCGTACGAAATATCAAGTACGCGGACTTAGTAATAAGCACTGCACACAGGTCAAAAGGTCTGGAATGGCCTTTCGTTGTTTTAGCAGATGATTTTGCAGACTTATTCAAAGAAGACTTGAAGTTATCCACTGATTCCATTGGTGATGAACTAAACCTACTCTATGTGGCTTGCACTAGAGCTCAAAAAACACTATTAATTAACGATGTCGTTAAAAACATAATCGACCTTTATGGTGACAATAAAAACGGTAAATCAAGATCCTTTAAACGTTTAAAAACAAACGAAAAACCCGTATTTAATCGTGTCAAAATAGGTGAATAAAAATGGCGCTATCGAAGCTATTACTTTGATAGCGTTATCTCAATCATCTTCAATTCTTCAAAAACATCATTATCAAGCGGCACAGGCAATCGACCAGCTCTAAATGAAGCCCTTTTTCCTTGTTCACACAGGGCTTCAGAACCACTAATAAACTCTGTTCCAACGACCATGCCATCACGAGATAAATCCAATCTCAAAACGCATTCATCATCAATCATTGAAGGGGGGATTCTTAGATAACGCTTTATCTCTTGTGATATTTTGTTTTGGTACAAAAAAACAGGGTCCATGTAATCGGTTTGCTCTTCATGGCTCTTTAAACTTGCAATAGCTTCCCGCTTTTCTTTTATTTTATTATTTATATACTCTAACTCTTTTTCATAGTCATTATTCTGACTGACTTCTTTTCGCGGTTGCTCTATTTTATTTAATTTACGGGCGTGACTCTGCAATTCTTTTTTTATATCTTCACTTTCCAAAAACTTGGTTTTCCCAGTATCTATTTTTTTTGATTCAATGTTTTCATTTAACTCTCTAAACATCTCATCAAAACTACTTCTCGCATCTTTTATTGATTTAGCAGAAACGGCTATTTCAGGCACCGGCGGTAAAGTAGCTTCCCCCTTGCGAGTTCCCCCCCCCACATCAGCACCATTATCCTCCTGGTTTTCACTTTCCGATATAGCATCTAACTTATCTTTAGAGATAACAATGCTTTTCTCTTTCGATTCTTTAGTTTTTTTAGTTGAGGTATCAATCAAGGTAACTTGTACTATTTTGTACTTTTTCTCTGGGCTAACAAACGTTGAGTTACCGTTCGCACTAATCAAAACCATGATTAGTATCATTAAATGTAGAAAAACAGACATAACAATAGGGTTTCTAAAGTAGTTATTTGTTTTTTCTTTTTCTTTTTTTATCAAAACCTAACCCCATTTTATTCATTAATTTCAATAACTTTGATTAAAACTAAACCAAAATTAGCCATATAATAACTTTAGTATTCAATGATCTTCGTGTATTATAATAACTCAATAGAGAATATACATTAAATAATAATTAAAGGTTACCCGTATGACTAATAATAAACAACGACCTTACGTTTCAAGTATCAAGGAGTTGATGGATGCTGAATATATGCACCTTGGCCTAATTCAAGCTTCTCGATTTATTGAGTCTAACTTTCGTTCAGACGTAAAAATTGTCGTACCTAGCAAAAAACTATATGATTTATACAGAGAATTACTTGATAACATCCCCCGATCGTCATTATCACATGACTTTTTGGTTAATGGAACTAAGCATCTAAGTCGTTATACTGGTGACGAAAGAACAGTTTCACACGTAGCCTCGTTCATTGCTTTTAAACTTCACTCAATATGTAGTGATGCTAAAGTACAAGCACCCGACTGGCTACCTATGGTTTTCCGTGAAGTACCAAGCAAAGATACGGGGCATCAGTTCAAATACTACTTCAATTGGTATTCTGTTAAAGAGGAATGTATTCCGGACTCTATATACAACCTTATCTGCGCATCAATGAACCGCTACCTGTCCTTAGAGGATAAAAAAAAAGCAAGATTCGATAGTGGTGGCATTCTCTCTAAGTCTCGCCCTGATTCAGCCAGTGGGTTTGAAAATAAAATGGTGATTGATACTCGTTTTATTTGTGATGATGTTTTTTTTGCATTGGTGTATTCAACGGTATTCAAACATGCAAAAAGAAATAACATTCGTCTTTTATTGACATTAGATCAAATGACTTTAGCTATAAAAGGCGTAATGACCGATACTCAGTTTCATGCTCAAATAAAAAACACTACCGTTCTTAGTGAGAGCGATATTATGAACTGTATTAACTTAGAAAATGAAAGCCTTGGTTATATCGAGGGTAATCTTCGTCTATCAAGAAAGCGTATAGACAAGCTTAAATATAAATTTTCTCGAAATGAAGATGATACCGTTATCAGTCGCAAAAAAGTAATGGACATTCCCTTTATCCAAGCCTAAAAAAGAAGGTGCCAAGCAATTTGGCACCTTCTTCCATAAACTGAATATTAATATTAATACCTATTCGTTCACTATCTCCTACGACCCACGCTACCGCCATCCGGCTTATCTATATCATTATTAATTGCAAGTTTTGGCGTAACTACCTTGGGTTCAATAAAGAATTTTGAATAACTAACCAATACATTGTTGGCCTCTTCAGTCATCCCTAGATTTCTGTATTGTTTTATGGATGTTAGGTAATCATTATGATCCTTGAATGATAAATCTAACTGCCCATTCTGCGTTTCTAATTTAACTGACGGTACTGGCTTTGGCATGAATGAACCGATTGGTAACCCTATCGTTTTACAAAAAAGATGGAGTGTTACAGCATCTTGTCTACCGGCCGTATCGTTATCTAAGGCTAACCCTAAACTTTTGGCACCTGACATATACTCAAACTTCTTAACCATCTTATTAGCAAACTCTACTTTTTCAGGATCTGACATTTCGGAGTATTTTTTTGATAGTGGGATGCTTTCTTTTACAGCCAAACCAAAACTATATGATTTTTCATTTTGATCATAAGCCATATCAGAACCTCTTAACCAAGTGTCAAAATTAGATTGGTGTAAGAACATTTCATTTTCTTTGCTAAAACCATCAAAAACTTTATTCGCGTTATCATTAAACGACAGTGATGGATCAGCATTGTGTGTAATTATTTTCGACTTAATTTCATCCGAAGAGAAACCAACCTCTAACATTAATTGGAAAAGTTTTTGTCGGGTTTGGATATTCTCTTCATTATTCTCACAAAGAAAATGTATACTCCCCTTCCCCTCAAACCAGGACTTAGTGCTCACTTTTTGATTATTAGTGAATGGTTCTACTTTTATTATTCTATCCACTTCGTAAAAATCAACGCTACTTGGTTCATGTTTTTCATTTTTTTCAGAAACCATAATTTCAATTCCCAACATTTCTGAAATAACATCAGTGCCACCACCCGCATTTTTAACAGAAACACAATTTCGTTCCGCATAAGGTAAACTAGCATTCATACCCTTTAATTCATCTTGAAGCTCATTGAATGACAATGCATCCATTGCCGCCTCAGAGAGCCATAATGTATCAGAACCCTTCGTCGTTTTTCCACAAATATGACCACGTATTCTACGAGTAGTGAAACCCTGATCCATCTTCGATGCTCTGTTCTTCTTGTGATCCATCATAAATCTTTGATGCCCACCTGACGCTATATGCACACCATCGACTGTAGGTAATTCGTATATAGGGGTAACCGAATCTACCTTTTGGTAGTTGGCCATAACTTCAGTGAAAAGCATACGACCGCCCTTATTCTTGAATTTAGGCTCACTCCACTTATCCGACCTAACTTCGGCAATAGAGTAATTACCGTTATCAAATTGGTCTCTCATGCCATCGATAGATATAAATCTTGATTCTTGAAGTAACTTACTCGCTTTTTTCATCCCATAATCATAAGACTTTCTTGATAGCTGCCCCATCACTGGTGATGTCGGTTCACACGGCATATAGGTTGTTAGTATACCGCTTGAGTTTATATCAAATAAAGGCGATTCACATGCCCTAACGTATTTTGATAATGCACCTTCGAAATGTTTCGCATCTTTCGGAGGAAGCCATACTGCTTTTTTATCTTTTTTGTCTTTCAAAAACTTGAATTTTATATCGCCAGCGCCGGTGAGATCAATCAACTCCATGGCGAGGCGCAAAGTTTTGGTTGAAGATTTATTTCTTGCCGAACCTTGATGTAATCCAGTATCTAAACCGTGCTCTATATTTCTAAACGCTGCGCGAGTTGGATCAGTAGAAATTCCACAAATATGGTAATTGTGATCCATTCCACTTTTATCGGTTACCTGAAAACGATAGTGGTCAAGGGCCTTAGCTTTAGTAATATCAACGTCGAGATACTTTATAACCCCCTCTTTTTGGAAGAAATCAAGTAAGTGCCCAATCATCACATCAGAATCCCATTTGATTAACCCACCCTTTTTGTTAACAGGCACGCCCTCTGTGTTATTCTGGCTAGGTCCTGATGGGTTTTCCACAACCCCACTCTTCTTCTGACTAACCCCAGGTTTTGAATTACTGGAATTAGTTCTTTTATTATTACTCGCACCAGGTCCACTAACAGAGTTTGGCGAGTTTGTTCTTTTTTCATCAACTTTATCATGGTTGACCGGTGAGTAATTTCTTTTCTCTAGTCCACCAAAGACGACGTTTGAGTATTTCATTAAATTTTCACGATTTTGCCCTTCAACTAATATGAAGTCTAAAAAACCATCTTTTATAGCATCATTTACTTTAGACACTAGTTGGCCAGGTCTTCGATCATAACCACTATTCGGATTTTTTTCTTCGCGAAGAAGCACTGCGGCAACAGCATCCACAAAATTCATTCCATTTTGTGGGTTTTTATAAGCTGGGCTTTTGCATAGATTTGCCCAATCAGCCATGATCATTTGTAAATCCACTTTTTTGCCAGCGAACTTAACTCCTTTTGATGCAAATAATTCGGCTGCGTACTGAGCCGGGTAGTGCACTTTAGAAAAACACTGTCTAACACCTACGTGCGCGTAAGAAACCGCGTGAGCTTTATTGAATAAATAACGCCCTCTTTTATCACGCATATGCTGATACCAAGAAGAAGCTACTTCACTATCGACATTAAACTTTTTAGAAGCATGCTCTATAAAACCTGCCTCATAAGAGTCAATAACAGACCCATCACCTTTTTTAAGTGACGATCTGAATTTGTCTGCTTCACCAAAATCATAGCCGCCTATATTAGTAAGTAATTTAATTAACTGTTCTTCGTAAAGCAAACTACCGTAAGTCTCTGCCAATATAGGTTTAAGAGCTTCGTGCAATTTAACCTCAGACGGATTATTTTTGAAGTGAATATACTGGTCAATCATTGGTTTTAATTCTTTGTTACCACCATCACGAATCAAAGCATATATAGCCGTTAATTCATTGAAGTTTTTAGGCTGAAACCTTTTAGCCAAATCATTACCAACGAAACCACTTACCTGGTTTACACCCAAGTAAGAATCTTGTTTAAAAACAAACCCAATGGCCGGATCTTTTTTATTCAACTCCATATCAACTGGAAGACCAACCGAGTGCCAAAGATTCATACCTCTTGAGAAACTTTTGTTAGATAAAAAATCGTATTTCATGTGCCCGGTAGGAACTATATTATATTTACTTTGAGGTATTCTATAAACGCCATCATGTATCACCTTGTCTTTATATGGTGATAATTGATTAAAATAAACACCAACACCTTCAGGTATAAGAACCATACTACCTGAAGATAAAGTACTTTTTAGTCCTGGCTCACTAAAATCTTTTGCAGAGTTAATTAACTCAGCAACAATAGTCGGTATATCTTCTTTTTTATACGTTTTTAAAAACTCATCTTCCCAATCATTAATATTGGCAGTCCACTTTTTCTTTTTGTTTTCTGTTTTTAATAAAGGGTCAGTTAAAAACTTAAATGCTTCCTCAACGCGAGTTTTTTGATTATCATTTAGTGGGAAAAAGTCGAGCATCGCTTTTCTTGCAAGTTCAAGTAATTTAAGTGGCTTTGATATTCCGTTATCACTACTCAAGTAAGCTAGCTGGCCTGGTTCGAAATGTGTGCCAGCGGCTTGCCTCATTCCTTCTGGGTCCACCAACTCAAAATCCACATCTGGAGCTGATGCTCTCAGTAAATCCATGAATCGTTCGAATAGCAAACCTTCAGGTATGGGATCAACTGGTGATAATTTCAATATATGAAGAACTAATGATGCCACTGCTGATCCTCGAAGCATACCGTCATTACCTAACGATTCAGCAAGTTTCTTCATTTTCACCATATTCATGAAGTACTCTTCAAAACCATTAGCTTTAATGACTGACAGCTCTAGCTTTACCTGTTCACCATAAATCTTTTTATCATCTTCAGATAAGCGCATAGAGAATTTCTGCCAAGCTTGAGCAACAACATCTCGCAAAGGAGGTAAATTCGTACCACCTTTTAGCATTTTACTACTTGGTTTATCACTAAATACTTTTGGGGTTGCGCATCGACTTGTTAAGTAATCTGCGCCAAGGAATGGGGCTTGACTTGGTTTATATGTTTGATGTGGATTGTTTAAGCTCATCCCTTCGAATCTTGAATTTATTAGATTGTTAATTCTTCCGTCGAAATCAGCATCCGTCATTGCTCTTGTTTTTTCGTCAGATTGTTTTAAATTACTAAAATAAGATTCGGCGTAACTTTTAAACCACTGCTTAGTTAGTCCTAACTGTCTATTATCTTTTGCTATGCACGATGTTACTTCAAGCACTGGTCCAGGCTCAATATCATCAAAATCTTCGTCGATAGTTGGCATAGAAGTAACTTGAGCTAAAATACTTTTTCTTATTGGAGTTTGTACAGCAAGATACTCACCATCTTTGAATTGTGATTTTATTTTACCAATAGCATTATTGGGATCATCAACCCACTTCTTGACTTCAGTTACATTATTTACATCTAAACCGGATAGACTAATTAAATTATCACCTACAGAGCCTGGGAAACCATCAAGCATCACGCAATTAGCAAGTTGGCTCGCATACTTACCGGAAAGAAGTTCATCTAGTTCCATACCTCGGCTAGGATTAAATTCGTCATCCAAACTAACGTGTCCGACAGTATTGATTAAATCTCTCATAGCAGCAAAGCCAACACCACCCTTACCAAGTAGCACCATTTCACCAAGCGGTTTTTTGTCTTTAGTTATTTGTATAGTTACACCCGCGATACCGTGAATCTTCGCTTTACTACATTCAAGCAAGAATTCTGGAATAGCTGACATAGAATGCAAATCTGTTAATGCAGCGACACCTATATTATTGTCTTTTGCGTACTTAACTATATCCTCAGGCTTCATCATACTTCGACCGTAAGACTGAGAAGTTTTATTTATTAGGGGTAGCATGATAGAGGTTCCATTCATAATTTAAGTCAATTACTAAATCTTTATACCTTTATTTTATCACACTAAACCATCAAGGATTAAATTAACACCATAATAAACCGGATTAATTTAAGTTTTTTTATTTAATTTGAAATTAAAATTCAAAGTATTATTGAGCCACAAACAATGATTTAACTCATTTATTGAAATAAAGCAACCAAATTGCGTTGTTTTATTTCAATAATAAGCTTGCGCGGGTTACAATCTAGTAGTATTATTTAGATGTTGATTAGCAAGACCTTACTTTCGTAAGTTTATATATGTGTTAAAGATTATGCGGCGTGGTCATTTGACCACGCTTTTTTTATGTCTAAATTACATTATTGCATTGCGTGATATAATAAAATCATATTACCCAACTAGTTGATGCAATTGTGGCCGAACTATCAAACAAAAAAAATCTACTCCTTCGTCTTCAAAGAAAGAATAAACCTTTAGCTCGCAGAGTGAGAACCATATCTCCTGATTTGTTCTCTCTACAAACAGGCATCAAAAAGCCATTCGTATCACCTGAGTCTAATGACTACTTTCTTCGCGCAAAAAATGTCCACAGTCAATTTACATTTTTGAATACATTAAATATTGACGATGAGTTATTCAGTAAAGAAATACATGATGTCCAACGCATGGCTAACTCCCTAATTTTCAGCGTTCCTGACGAATTAACAACGCCTGATGAACAATCATTAAATCAAATTAATGTACTACTAAATAACAACGATTATGGTCACGATTCTCTAGGCAAGCTATCAAGAATCATTGGCAAGTTAGTGAAATCTAATAATATCAGCGCAGAGTCTATGCAGCGATTTTTACTTAGTGCTAATGAGTGTTTTTCCGTTGCAGAGAAGGTAATGAGTTCATTTGAGCACACTCACATAACACCTCATATAAGGGTAAGTGAGCACGATAATGTTTCTGGTGTTCAAATACCTAATGCCTGGGCGGGCAAAGTTTCAAAAGAACAGATTCAACGAATCCTTGGAATTCCCGTATCTCACGATATGCTGATCACCTCTGACACATTCGAAAATGCGTCTGTATCTGTATTTAATAGCAAAGAGGCTCCTGGCTGGATTTTAGATGCAATTAAAAACAATAAAACCCCAGGAGTTGAATTAGTTAGTGATGGTGAAAAAATAGAGCTAAGTTGGATTGATCACAAAGAAACGCCTGACGATTTATTTAATTCAATCAGACAAGAAGGTATGCCATCCCCTTTTGATACTTTAATACAAAACCTAAAAGAGTTCGCCCCTAGTATCGACACGTCTTTAACTCTTGATCAAAGTGATATAAAAGATTATGTATCTATGGCTATCGCAGCACAATCCCTTGATAAACCTATTAATTTACCCATAGGGAGCATAGCCTTATCTACCGATCAGCAATGGTACACAAGAAATAACAATACAAGCACTCTTAGGTCCTTAAGTGATATTGTGAATGATAGTAGCAATACGACAATTTATCCTGAAGCTGATTCTCATAGTGGGATTGAGTTACCTTTATCTGCTTTGAAAAAACTAAAAGACAATAAATCGGTCATCTTTGCTATTCAGCCTGTTACCAATTCATTAAGACTTGAAGTTCTTGGCGTTGACTCGACGCCGCCATCTATGACCTGGGATAATCCTAATGGAAAGCAACACCAGGCTGTGGCTTTAAATAACCAACGTTCAACAGATGGGCGTGGTTATATAGATAAAGTTTATACGACCGACGAATTAAATTCATTAAACTCAAGAAGCTTTAGTGATCCCGCTGGGTTTAGCAATAAACTAAAAATGATACTTACTGAACTAAAAGCAGATACATTAGCGGATATAGAAATAAAATCAAACAGGGTCCTAGGGGAAAACCGACCTTATTACATCGGCGTAACACTATATAGTTTAACTAAGAAAGGTCTGAACGTGCGTACTGTTTCTAGTCTTGTTAAGGATGAAGATTCTCCAGCGCCAACACTACCGCAACTAAAAGAGCTTGGCCTAACATCAGCCGACGAGTTTTTAACTTTAGCATCTAATCGAGATGATGTTGATAAAAAACTAAATAAAGCATTATCATATAACAAAGTTAAAAACATAAGTTTATCAGTTAGAAATGCAACTCACACTATGGGGATTATATCAAAATCATTCCCGAACACAAAAAAGATAGTGAGCCAAGCAAGTATATTTGATCAGCAACAACTAACTAAAAATGGGAGATTAACGCATCGCGGCGATAAAGTACTCACTATAGATAGGGGAAATAGAGGGTTACTGCGAGCCTCTTTTGCTGATACACCCGGTAGCACTATTGGGTTAAGGGAAAAATTGAAAAACGGGACTGGGACCCAACTAAGTTTAGACTCAACTTCAGCTCTAATAGTAAACGATAGCAATGTTTATATTCGAGATTACATTCAAGGCACCACCTCTTTAATCGGAAGTGTACCTAGTGTTCGCTCATTATTATTATCTAATGAAAAAGAGTTTGGCTATTCAAACACAAAAAGTGATCATGTATCGATGTTGAATTACGCACAATCAAAAGGGGTTATCTCATCTTCATCCCCTGATGACCCTGTTGTAATAACTGAGTTGTGCAACTTACCAAGCTCAACTGACTTTTCAGCATTGAGATCTGAACTTGATCAAGCTTGGTCTAATATTGTCAACAATTACGACTTCAGTGAGTCAATTGAAACTAATATAAATAAAAATAATATATCAAAATCACTACCATTCAACTCTATTATAGCCGGTGGAAGCGGCGGGAAAACTGGCGTTGATTTTTTGAAAACTCTAATGCGAGAAAGCCCCGCGCTATTCTCCGCAAAAGTACAGGGTTCTGGAATTAATTTAGAAAGCTTCTTCTCTGGAAATTTAAGTAAAGTGACCGCCGCTCAAGCATCTCTTACCGTTGCCGACGTCATGAAAGCAAGTGCAACGCTATTTCACATTAAAAACCCAAACCTAGTTACTCATCATCAAATGAGCTATTACGTCAATGAAATACTATCCAGGCTAGAGCCAAGTACCAAAGTAATCCCAAACCAAGAATTAAAAAAACTATGCAAGTCTTTTGATGTTCCTTTAGATTACGGAAAAAAAATATATAACGCAGCATATGAATCAAGGAAAGATACACTTGGGGTTAATGATAAGTTTTTAATAGACGAATCATCATTCTTACCTTTTGGCGATGGGTCCTACCTAGCACTAAATGCTATAACTAACTCTCTTAGTACCAAGTTCAATGAGAAGCAACAACAAAAGCTTATTATTGAGTCATCTTTAAAGTACACAATTAGAGATTTCTGTAGAAACTTTACACCTACTAATAACGAGCACCAACACGTCATTAATAGCGACTTCCTCACAAACCACAAGTCATCCGTCGTTATTACTAGAAACACTAATGAACCACTTAGTCCTGAACTAAAAAGAGATTTAGATCTTGCAATTGGAGAGCTGGGCAAAATTGCCTATATAAATAATGGTATTCATAACATATCAAAACCTAGCGCTTCTATTAACCCTGATTTACAGAAAAGTATCCGAGAGTTAATTTCTAAAAATCTAATAGACAAAAGCTCTAAAGTAGAAGAATCAATAGCACGTATACTTGATGAATCGGGAACCTTAAACATAAAGGTCTCCCCAAGCACATCACAACAGCGAATTTGGTTAGAAGATGCTTTACTTAGCTCTGTATCAAACACTCCTACAACACTAGCTTTCAATGATAAATTCACCCATGAACAGTTAAATGAAATGTTCGAGTTTTCAGAAAAAACGCTTTTAGAGTCGCCAATGCTTTACCAAATGAGTACAGCCCAAGCCCTTAATTTTGTTTTTGACAATGCAAAGGAAGAGTACACTATTGCTAACGCGATTAATGACTATATGAAATCAAGACCCAGTTCCTTTATACACGCAAGAAACTCGGTTGTTTCCCAAAAAGACTTCGGTCCTTTAGCGAAAGAGCGTGGCTACTCTCCGACACTAATGACTCCAAATGAATTAGTTACGGAAGTACTGCCTTTATTAAAAGAAAGGGGGGTATCCTCTCACACTCTTGATGATCTTCTTAAGTTCACAACTTCTGAGAATAGACCAACTGAAAGGGTAGCTAGAGCAACAAGTTTTTTTCTTGATAGGATAATGAGGAAGTCACCCGCTTTAAAAAGTGAAAACAAACTTATTTCTGAGTTCAATTCGTCTTTCGATGTAGAGTGCCAATATCCTATAGCAACGATTCTTAATAAAGAAGATTTTCAGTTTTTAGCACTTAACATAACACCTGGTAACTTATCTCCGAATAACGAGCCTAGCAACAAACCTTCCAGGCACAAATAAGCCAAAATTAATGTCCCATAACGAGTTTTTTATTTACAAACTAATAAAAAACCAGTGATTAAGATCACTGGTTTTTTACTGAAACGAAAACCCGACCGGAAGATTGCAAATAGTTACCCAAGCCCACCTCGTTCAGGACAATCTTCGCTAGCCGGTAATTCCTCATATATAACGTTAGGATCATAAGAGAATTTAAGTGGGTACTTGACTCCGATCACCTCAGATATTTCAATTGTTTTAATTCACCCGCTAGAAAGATGGTTATCCACACCAACTTCTCCAACTAAGCTCTTGTGTTATACTTCAATACCATCAAAAAAAACAAACTATATAAAATCACTTTTTTTGACTAAAAAAACTGTATATGTAATTAGCCATAACTAACAAAAGAACCGCTATAACCAATGAGAAAAATGCTCTAAATGTAAAGAGCAACCCATCGTTATAAACGATGAAATACTCTGTTTTACATGGGAGTAGAGCCATCAAAAATGCACACACTAAACAGGCTGATAGTATCAACAACTTAAACAAGAACTCACGCATTGAACTGCTCCATGATACAAAATAAAGACGAGGTTGTAACACCTTCAATATTTGCTAGTTTTGTCGTGGAGACCCACATAAAAAAAACACCTTGTGTAAATATACATCGTATCCTACTATGTTTTTTCTATTTATCAAGTTAATCAGTGCGATTGTTGCATTTTTATTCAACTGTTTTAAGTGTAAAATAACAACAAACGAACTAGTGCTTTACATGCGTTTTTACAATTAATTAAGAGTGAGAGTTATGGAACGAATAAGCTCAATCCACCTAAAGAAAATAATCTGCGGACTAATTGACGGTAGCGAAAGTAAAGAAAAAGCTATTAAAGTAATGCAACGTTACATAAACACCGTTCGTAGCGATAAAAAAGAAATGGTTTCTTGTCTAGAACAACTTACTACCGCAAATGACTGTCTCATTGACAACAGTGGGTTTTGCAAATCTCACAGCAATAAAGATGGATACTCAGTTTGCGGCACAAGAAATGCTGAAAGATTAATTGAGCAATTTGGGGAAATGCCCAAAATCAGTTTATCTAGCAACAACGACCAAGCCACAAGTAAATTGGCTGTTGATAAAAATACAGGTCTTGCGCCTTGTCCATTTTGTTCGGGTGAAGCTGAAGTGAAAAGAATGGGCACATCAAAAGTTAGCATGATCATCGAGTGCACTGAATGTGGGTGTGATTTAGAAACTGGTGAAACATGGATAGATAAAAATACCCAATGGAACAAACGTAGTAATTGAAAAACAAAACCCCGCCTAAATGGGCGGGGTTTACGTGTAGCCGATTAACTAGTAACTACGGCTTGTAATTCATTTGGTTTTTTGGTGACGGCGCATCTGGCTTTGGCTGATTCTCTATCACGTATTGGTTTATGCGTTCAAACATTTCAGGTTTCAACTCTTGGTTATTACCAAGTTCCTTAGCCCATTTCCGAGCTTGCTCCTTCAATTCAGGCCCATACTGCGCCCCCATGGCTACTGCCGCACTCTCTAACACTAGTGCCGCCGCATCTTCATCAGCTTTCCACAAAGCCTCTCTCAAGCTCGCCTGTGGACCATGAGGCCCCGACATATCGTTAGCCAAAGCATTGACCATCTTCTCTCTGTAATTAACAGAAACACCATTTAGAAAACTATCACTCAACTTTGACGCGTCGAGAATATTTATAGAAGTTAGGGCATTTGATTCTAATATGGGTTTCCATTTTTCAAAATCAAAATCTGGCAAATTAGGGTTTGGAGTTAAACTTTCCGGTATCCCCGCTTTCATCATAGCAAGAGCTAGGCGGTCGGCCGCTTTCTTTAAGTCACCCAAAGGGGCTAATCGCATATCTTCAAACGCAACATTTGGTGAGATCGAATTTGTTTCTTGTGGACTA
>Ga0055584_100003407_pt1 | contig 15687 bp, 12 predicted proteins | sample OSDHelmetaG_FD_58716 | JGI IMG/M metagenome (GOLD analysis project Ga0055584, IMG submission 58716) | Pelagic marine sediment microbial communities from the LTER site Helgoland, North Sea, for post-phytoplankton bloom and carbon turnover... | ecosystem: Environmental > Aquatic > Marine >... | reverse complement strand
GGTGGAGGGAAAAGAGGTGGAGTTCGTGTGATCTATTATTGGGTGATGGCTAAAGACCAGATGATGCTGCTGACTGTTTACTCAAAAACTAAAACTGCCGATTTGACTCCTTTGCAGATCAGAAAGCTTGGTCAATTGATATCAAATGAATTGAAGGTGAAATGATATGGAAGAGCATTTATTCAAAGACCTTTTGAAGTCGGTATCAGAGGCTGGAGAAATATTGCGTGGTGAACGTGTACCGTCCAGGGTTTTTACTGTGAATGCAACTTCCGTTCGTGAGCTTCGTGAAAGTCTTGGGCTTAGTCAGAGTCAATTTGCTTCAATTGTTCATGTCAGTATTAAAACTTTACGCAATTGGGAGCAGGGCATACGTAAGCCGGATGGTGCTGCTGCCGCGTTGTTAACTGCAATACGGAATGATCCAAAACATGTGCTGGCCGCTCTGAATGCGGAACCGATGATTTAAAGACTCTGGACACCCACTCGGGTATCCATTTCGTTTACGCACTCAAGCTTTTACTGAGTGCGGCAATTTGTAGTACCAAACTCCAAAGTTTATAGGCAATCAACCCACGGAGCAGGGTGCCTATGGTATTCCAGATTTCGGGGGCGTATAAAACTAAAAGCGTTTATGGCTAGCCAGCATATTGATCAGCACCGGATCAATGGTCGTCAGACTTTAAATTCAGGAACTGAGAAGGCTGCCTAGAAACAACATTTTCCTATATATAAATAATACTTAACTTACTGATACATATATCAATATATGGTTTTATTCTCTCATGTGCTGTATAATTATACAGTACTAAGCGCAGTGAGCAAAACCATGACAAATACTTTAAATGCCCTACCAGCCGAACACCTCCCACATGCCGGTTACTATCCCGATCATGAACGTGTCATCGAGCTTGAACGCATGGCCGATGGCATTACCGAACTGGTCGCACATCTGGATGCAGGTACTTTCCAGTTGCTGGAGTTGATCTGCGAGTTTGACAAGAATGAAGGCTGGGAGGGCACCGGCATTCGTTCTTGCGCGCACTGGCTCAATTGGAAGTGTGGTATGAGTATGGGCCCGGCCCGAGAGCGGGTTCGCGTGGCGCGTGCCTTGCCGGATCTGCCACGTATCAGCGAAGCTTTTCGCGAAGGCAGGCTCAGTTATTCCAAGGTACGGGCCATGACCAGGGTGGCAACGGCCAAGAATGAAGCGGCACTTCTTCAGGTTGCCTTAAATGGAACTGCCACCCATGTTGAAACACAGGTTCGTCTTTACCGCAAAACAAAACGCATAGAGGCGCTTGAGGAAGAAAATCTCCGTCATGGCCACCGCGATCTGAGTTGGTATGTCGATGACGATGGTTACTGGATCTTCAAAGGCCGCTTTCCGCCGGAGCAGGGTGCCTTATTGGAAAAGGCGCTGGAGGCTGCAGGTGACCAGTTGTTTAATGAGCAGCAATCTGTACCGCAGGAAGTTGCCGCAGCAGTCTCCGACATTGTGCCTTTGGACAGCACCAGCCCCGAACCCGTTTCCCAACAACGGGCAGATGCTCTTGGGCGTGTGGTTGAAGGGTTTCTTTCTGGCGTCACAGGTAATCAACAGGGCAGTGATCAACCAGGCCGCCATCAGACCGGTGGTGATAGGTACATGGTCAATATACATACTGATGTCGAAACACTAAGAGAAAACGGTAACGGTGCAGAAGCAGAAATTGAAGACCGCGGCCACGTTCCCGCGGAAACATCCAGGCGCTTGGCATGTGACTGTTCCATTGTCCACTGGCATGAGGATAAGCAGGGGAGTCCCCTCAATATCGGCCGGAAAACACGTTCCATTCCCCCGGCCATCAGGCGGGCATTGAAACGAAGGGATCAGGGTTGCCGATTTCCCGGGTGTACGTGTAACCGCTTTGTGGATGCACACCATATTCAACACTGGGCCGATGGCGGCGAGACTTCCATGGATAACCTGGTCTTGTTATGCCGTACACATCACCGTTTGGTGCATGAAGCGGGTTACGGTGTTCAGTTCATGGCGGGCGAGGGCGCTATATTCAGCATGCCGGATGGAAAGGCTATTCCCCAAGGGCCGCAAATATGTTCCCGCGGGAACGTTGTAGCGATCAAATCAAATAATCGACGGAACGGTTTGAAGGTAACGCCCGCAACGGCGATTCCACATTGGTATGGCGATCAGATGGATCATGCAACGGCGGTCGATATGTTGTTGCAATGTGAATGAAGCCGCAATTAAATACACCAAATAAAAAGGTCAAGGTGGATATTTAAAATAAAGTTTTTTCTCAATAGGCTGCTCACTATGCAATGCGTATTAATATAATCTGTTAAAGTGTAAGTGGCTTTACCCAAATTCCCACACCGGAGCACATCGTAGTTCGTGGTAACTTTGACAGGCGACTGTTCCAAACAAATGACAAACCTTCAAAGGAGAAGTAAATAATGAAACTCAGAATTCTAGCAATGATGACAGCCTTTTTGACCCTGGCGGGCACGTCGGCCTTCGCGGCGGCTACCGAAGCCGAATGCAGAGCGTCGTATGACAAATTCAAGGGTCTTGGGAACGTTCCCAATTTACTGGCCGAGACCTACGGTTTTGCCGTGTTGCCGACTATCGGTAAAGGTGGTATTGGTATCGGCGGTGCCGGTGGTACAGGTTGTGTCTTTGCCGGTGACAAGCATACCGGTAACATATCCATGGGCCAGGTAACGATAGGTTTTCAGCTGGGTGGACAGGCCTATAGCCAGTTGATCCTGTTCCAAAATGCTGATACCTACAACGAATTTATCGAGGGTAATTTCGAGTTCGGCGCTGATGCCACGGCAGTGGCATTGACCTATGGTGCCCAGGCAGGCGCGACGACCAAGGGCGCATCGGCCAGTGCAGGTGACACTAAGGGAGCCGGAGAGTGGAAACGGGGTATGGCGGTGTACACGATAGCCGGTGGTGGCCTGATGTACGAAGCGTCGATCGGTGGTCAGAAATTCAAATATAAACCACTAAAAGACTAAACCCGGTTCCCGGTTAGCTGCGGCAGCATGGCTGCCGTAGCTCTGGATTTGCCCACAGGACTTGCAGGGATGGGTCTCAGGCAAGCGGGTCAGTGTTACTCCAGTTCGATTTGAAGCGATATTCGACCAACCACAAGAGGGCATCATGCCATCCGATCACAATGGATTGTTGGTCCATTATCGACTGAGTTGGCCGATAACCGATATACGCAACTGACTAATGCGAATATCTGACCCCGGCTTTACGCTGTGACCGCTTATTAAGGATAACTCAGCACAGAAGAACACTGGTCCTTCCATAGCCGTTCATCTGCAGAGGCCAGCAACTCCAGGTCTTCCGGCGTGGCGCTGTCATCATCCACCCAAAGACGCAACAGATCACTGCCGTTGATCAGGTCGATGGCCAGCTGATCATGTTCGTACTCATAGGGGAAATCACGCCAAAGTTCGTAGTCTGGCCTGATGCGGCGTAGCGCCTTGAATGCCAGCGCCATGAGACGCCACGGCTGAAACGCCTGGTGATCGTAATCATCACCCTCGACATGAATCTGTATCCCGGCACAGAGCTGACCTATGTGTTTATGAAAGGTCGGTTCGAACCAGCATTCACGCAGGATACAACCCTGCATCCATTGAGGTGCGATCTGCTCCATTGCCGCAATCAGCTGACGGATATCGATATCAGGCGCGCCGAACAATTCCAGCGGACGGGTGGTGCCCCGGCCCTCTGAAAGTGTTGTGCCTTCCAGCATCACCGTCCCGGAGTAACAACGTGCCATCCAGAGGTTTGCAGCGTTGGGGCTAGGGTTGACCCAACTGCGTTCAAGCAACGGCCAGCCATAGCCCGGCGCGGTACCCGGTTGCCATCCATCCATGGTGACCACTTCGTATTCCAGGTCCAGGTTCAGGGTGCTGATGAACCAGTGGCCCATTTCACCCATCGTTAATCCATGGCGCATCGGCATCGGGCCTGCACCGACAAAACTTTCCCAACCGGGGCGCAGTATCAGCCCTTCCATGGGGCGACCGGCAGGATTGGGTCTGTCGAGTACGATCACCCGCTTTTTGTATTTGGCGGTCGCTTCCAGTAGATATTTCAGTGTCGTTATAAAGGTGTAAATGCGGCAACCGAGATCCTGCAGGTCTACCAGCAAAACGTCGAAATGTTCCATCATCTCACTGGTGGGACGACGCACCTCGCCATAAAGACTGAAGACCGGGATGCCATGTACCGGATCTTTGTAGTCATCCGACTCAACCATGTTGTCCTGTTTGTCACCCCGCAAACCGTGTTGTGGCCCAAAGGCAGCGGTCAGATTAATATCATTCAGTTCAGCCAGCGTATCCATGGAGTGCTGCAGGTTTCGGGTAAGCGAAGCAGGGTGTGCCAGCAGCGCAACCCGACGGCCCTGTAATGATCGACGCAGCCCGGGTTCTTCCAGCAGACGGTCAATTCCAAATTTCATTGGGGTGCTTCAAGTTTGCTCTCGACGCTGTCGAGTTTGTCCTGCATGCTCTGATCGCGATCCACCCGCGTGCCCGCCTTGATGGTTGTTGTGATACGGGGTGCGCCCATCTCGTGGATGACTTCATGGCACTTTTTGACCACGGCAAAAACCTCGTCCCATTCACCTTCGATATTGGTGCCGTAGGCATGCAGCATTGATTTCAACCCTGCTTCCTTGATGATGCGTTCGCAGGCAGCAACGAACCTGGAAACCGAGAGGCCTGCTCCTAAAGGTACAACACATAAGTCGATGATGACTTTCATTACTCAACTCCCTGGCAGAAATTACTTAAAGGATTCTGGCCCTGTTAAACCAACGGTTTCCAGCGATATGAACAGTATGCTACCTAGTTTCAAACCTCGATAACAGAAGCAAATTGCTGTTCGGGAATATTGGTCAAATATGGCTCGCTGATTGCTGATGAACTTCAGGCATATATCAACGATCGTTTTCATTGTATGATTTCCGGATGTTCAAATTTCTGACAGGTAATTCCCCGCTTGTGACAATCAGACTGATTCTGATTGCCATCTCTTTAACATTTGCCGCGTTCGCTCTCGCTGCCCCGGGTGATGAGGTGGCAGGGAAGGAGCTGAGGGTGGCTGTCGCTGAATGTCCGCCTTTCGTTATTGTTGAAAACGGCGAATATTCAGGTCTCGCTATCTACCTGTGGGAGCGGATAGGCCGTGAAATGGGGCTTAGCTGGAAATATACCGAGTATCCGTTGGGAAGCATGCTCGAAGCCATAGGAAATAAAGAGCGGACAGACCAGGACCTGGCGGACGTGGGCATATCCTGCGCTTCCGTAACAGCGGAGCGTGAGGAGTTGATTGATTTCTCACACTCGTTCAACGAAACCTATACGGCTATCGCAGTCCGGCAGACAACGCTTTGGTCTGCTATTACCGGATTCCTGATCAGTCCCCAGGTTCTGAAGGCCCTGCTAATTGTGCTTGGTATCGCAATCCTGATCGGTGGTGTGTTCTTTCTGCTGGAGCACAGGACCAATAAAAAGCTTTTCTCAAGCGATACTCTCATTGGGCGGATCATTGAACCGATCATTGTTGGCTTGATGTTCGTAACCAGCGGGCCGATTCGCTTCTATCGTTTCAAGACCCTGACTGCCCGGGTTCTGGCCACCATTCTCACCCTGAGCAGTACATTTCTCATTGCGGCAATTACCGCCGTGCTTGCCAGTTCCTTTACATTGAATGCCATGACAACAGAGGTTCGAACACTGGATGACCTGAGGGGTCTCCACGTTGGCGCCCTGGTTGCCTCAACGTCATCGTCCTTTCTTGAAAGCAATGGCATCACACATCAGACCCGCCCGGATCTGGACGTGTTAGTGAACGGCCTGGACTCGGGTGCACTGGATGCCATCGTGTCAGATGCTGCTTTTCTCACCTACCGTATTAACCAGGGGAAGCAGCAGGGAAAATTCAAGTCCCTGACCGTGCTGCCCCATGAGCTCGAGGCTCAGAACTATGCGTTCATTCTGAAACAGGACAGTCCGCTACGTGAAAAAATCAATCTCGCCCTGCTGACCGAACGGGTGCAACGTGACTGGCGTGAAAAAACAAAGGAGTACTTCGGGGAGTAGCAGCCTGCTTAACCTGGTGGTTCAAAACGACTGCTGTGATCGAGCAGCCAGTCGCGGAATGCGGCCACCTTTGGTAAATCAAAATAATGAGGGGGCGCCACGAGATAGTGCGACCAGTCGGCCTTGACGACGGTGTCTATGGGTCTCACCAAGCGGCGGGCCCCGATTTCCCGTGAAGCCAGTGACCAGCGGGTCAATGCTATACCTTCGCCTTGTTCAGCTGCCATCAGGATGCTGATCGAATCGTTCAGTATGCTCCAGCGACTGTTACGGCTGCTTTTCCCGAATTTACGAAACCACGGATTCCACACGTCGCTCGGTGCAAACAGAAGGTCATGTTTCTGAAGATCTTCCATTGAATTGATCGGGCCGGTTTTCTTGAGTAGCCGGTTGCTGCAAACCGGAAGAATCCAGTCATCCATCAGCTTGACGGATTTGAGTCCTGCCCAATCACCGTCGCCCAATCGAACGGCTGCATTCATGTCGGTCTGGTTGAAATCTACCAGTGTGTTGTCCACATTGATCATCAAATCCAAATCGGGATATGCACTGTAAAACTCGGGCAGACGCGGCATCAGCCATTTCTGTAGAAACGAGGGCATCATGCTGAGATTCAGTGAGCCTTCAAGGCCGTCCTGACTTATCACCTCTATCGCCAGTCGAAGCTCCGCCAGGCCCCGCTGCACACCGGGCAGGAGCATGAGTCCGGCTTCGGTCAGGGATATCTGGCGTCCATGGCGATGAAACAAGGGCTGGTTGAGACGTTGCTCCAGGGCACGGATCTGAGTGCTCACAGCGGCCGGTGTGACGTTCAGTGCTTCCGCTCCCCTGGCAAAGCTCAAGTGGCTTGCCACGGCTTCGAAAGTGCGTAATGCATTAAGTGGAATAGTTGGCATAATGGTTAAGAAAAACTTAAGTCATAAATAATAAAAACCGTTGGTCAGTATCGTGCTTCATCTCTATTATTGTCAATCGAAAGATAAAGTATTTAAAAGACTTATACGATATCTTTCATTTAATCAATTGTTACACTACTTTGACGAAGGCGGAAAAAACAAGCACGCCGTGGAGGTAAGAAAATGTTAATTAATAGGATACGCGATACGTACCGGGGAATCACTGGTTATATCGAACCAGCAGCACCCGTTACCATGGTTCCGGGGCAACGATCTGCCGCTAACGCAGCCGACATCACAGCATCCGATATGCAGGCAAGACGTCAACGTCGCCAACGCAGAACGGGTGATTCCGGCTTGCGTAATTTAAATGGTTGGACGGTACGTTCCTGGTGATGGACGTACCCGGTAAACCAAACCAACCACAATTTAAACCATCAACCTAAGGGGTTCGGCTTCCCGCCAATTTCAGGGAACCGGACCCCTTCTTTTATCTGCGCGTTATCCACTCTGTCACAAGCGCCTCATTCAGGCAGCCCCAATCGTCTTTTTTTCGACCAAAGCCGGCCGGTCTTTTCGATCCATTGCTTTTTGGAATTGATATCGGGTTCGTGGCCGCATCAGATACATGTTCGCCTGCAGCCCTGATGATTTGGTAGTATGCGGGACTTTACTCATTATGATTTCTGGCCAGACATGGTCAACGAGACGAATCCGGAAGGAGCAACCATGGGATCACTTGAAGAAAACATCGGCATATTACGGGATAACTATGCCCCGCTTGCAGGCATTCCCGAATCGCAATTATGCCGTCTGATTCGCACCTACGAACTTGATCCCGGCGACAGTGTCACCTTCAACAACGATCAGGAAGAGTGCATTTTTGTCCTGTCCGGTGAGATATCGCACGAAAATGGCGATGGAGAAACACGTCTCGACCCGCACAACACACTCAGTCGGCCGATTTGCCTTGCAGGTGGTCCTGACACATTCACAGCCAGACAGCACACTTTGCTCGGTCGTATCAATCCTGCGCGGCTTGATTTCCTGCTGAGCTGGGAGAGTCTGGGTACTGATGCACCAGCTGATGATTCTTTTCGTGACTGGCTAAGCGGGCTACGCAACCCGTTGATATTTGGTCAGCTTCCCCTGGAAAATACCCAAGCGATTTTCCGCCGTCTGCAACCGGTTGCCGCACAAGATGGCGAAATCATTTTCGATATGCGGGAAGAAGCAACGCAGTTTTACTTCATCGAGCAGGGCCAGGCCGAGTTGTGGCGCCCCGGACTCTATGACGACGAATTAAAAATGACCAAGCTACTGGGCATCGGGGATTATTTTGGCGAGGAGGCCTTACTTACCGGTGAATTACGCAACGCCAGGGTGAAAATGGTTGGCGAATCCCGCCTGTTGGTCCTGGACAAAAAGGACTTTGACGAACTGATCAATGCGCCGATGATCGACCGGGTATCTGCCAAGGTCGCCAAGGCCATGCTGGATGAGGGTGCGCAACTGCTGGACATACGTTACGAGGATGAATACGAAATGGAGTACATCCCCGGTTGTACACTGATTCCATTGCTGGAGCTTCGGGAGCGGGTTTGTGAACTTGATACGGACAGGGACTATGTTGTGTATTGTCACTCAGGAAGGCGGAGTTGCGTTGCCGCGATGATTCTGAGTGAGCACAAACTGCGTGTCGTCAGTCTCAACGGAGGTATTCGTGACTGGCCCTTTGATGTTGAGTACCCGGATTGAGTTTTGAGTTAAAGCCGGGAAAAACCCGCGTGTGAAAGATCAAACGGCCGTCTAGAAAATTTTATTCATTGACTCGTTGGCGGAAAACGAAGCAGATCATGATGGCTGAACATGCCACCATCCAGAGGTTGTAGCGGAAGTCTGCAGCAGGAGCAATGATGAACAGCGGCGATACGTAAAGTAATCCGCTGAGACCCATGCAAACCAGAAAACGCGTACCAAACAAGTTTTTTTGCCATAGCCGGTACGAATTTAATACCAGGATCATGACTAAGGCCAACAGGTAAAACCAAGGTCTGTAAATCAGGGTGTTGGTACTCAAAGTAATCCAGTTTATGACGGTATCAAGCGTTTTGCTGTTTTGGTTGAGCAGGCTCAAACCGAGGTCGTTTTCAATGATCCGGTGTTCAAATGCTAAGTGAATCTTATCGGATCCAATCCCAAGTAGACGCGCAAAAACCCGCGCACGGTGCGCGAAGTAACTGATCGGGTAATCCAGGGGTAGGGCCAGCCAGGCTGCCTGCAATTCCCGATGATATTGCGGCCCGGGGAAAAAGTTGGCTGCCTCGGCCAGTGGTCCATTGACCGCCGGATTGAAAGCTTCTTCTATTCGTTTAAGGGTTTCTGATTCGGACTCGTTCTTATTGTGAAGAATGGCTGTTGGTATCAACACCTTTTGTTCTGCAATTGATACCGCTGCCAGATCCCAAACAGCGATGGTGGGCCACTTTGTATACTTCTCGACCCCAGCGGAACTGAGCATGTAGAGGGTTATCAGACTGCTGATCAAAAGCGCGCTTGCCAGCATGAAGATTTTAGACCAATGGCCAGAACGTCCGCCTGAATTGAAATAGGCATCGCACAATATGTAAAACAGCGGGACCGCTGCAAAAATTGCCGTTTGTTTTGCCGCCTGCGCATAACACAGGGCCAGGAACCCAACGATAAGTAGACCCCGGATCCCGGTTTTTTTAAGCAGGAGAGTGCTTGCAACGGCGAGTAGTAAAGAGCTCATCACCCCGCTGTCGTTCCAGATAGTTGCTGAATGAATCCAAAGCGGCGGGAGTAGTCCGGGAACGACAAGGATCAGTGACCTGACCCAAAAACGACTGTCAGCACAGATCGCGATGACCGCGAGAGCACTCCAGTACATTAGCTGATGAAATACCAGCATACTGCCCGGGCCCATTAAGTGATGACCCAGTTGCCACACATGGACCATGACGGGTGGGTGGTAATTATTCATCGGCATATCGCCGATGACCTGCCGGTACAGGAAAATGGAATCGAACGACATCAAGCCGGGGAAAAAAAGAAAGCTTGTACCCATGGCGAGAATAGCTGCCAGTGAAATTACCATGGCGCGACTACTGATATCCGTCATCTAATCTCCCTGGTGATTGTTATGCCCAAGCAAGTATGAAAGATACCTTTGTGACGGCGGTATAGGAAGTCAATTTACGCGACTATATGCCGGCGAATGCGTCCGTTAGCATCAGGTTTTTTCAAATGGACAGGTTTTAAATATCAGGATCGTTATACAACCCAGCCCCAACAGACCCAGTCCCCCATACCTGGGCCAGCCCGCAGGAATAAAAAACAGAATTGAGATGCCGCCGACCACGACCATCATGGAAATGGCCAGTATTTTCACCCTGCGGGAAATACACTGGTTCTTTTCCCAGTCCTGCAAAGTGGGACCAAATAGTTCGCTACGCAGCAACCAGCCATGTAAACGTGGTGATGATTTTGCAAAACAGGCGGCAGCCAGTAACACGAAAGGCGTGGTTGGCAACAGTGGCAGGACGACACCTATGCCGCCCAGCAACAGGAATATCAGACCCAGTGCGATCCAGAGATACAATTCGTATTAACGCTTATGCAGCATGGTGAAAATCTTATCGTCCGCTATTGAGCAGGCTCCGTTATTTTGTAAATTCTATACCATCATAAAGTCCGGATACATTAGAACATGAAAATGTCCCTGGCTCATTGCTGTCCCAATTAAACAGAATCTCAATTTCTGATGCGTAGGGTGCGTTATTTATAACGCACCGTTTCGGAGCAACCGGAGAAACGCGTGGGTAATAAATCACCTACAGCATTACCCGGGAACAGCACCTGAATGAGTGTGTGTATATACTTGCTGAATGCACAGTAACAACGCCGGTAAATTCGATGCCATGAAAAGAGTGGTCTTATCAGTTCCAATCATCATGCTTTCCGCCTGGCCGGGTATGCTAATCGGCGAAGAGGTTCAGGCAGTCACTAATGAACACCGGCCGGTATGCTCTCCTGATGGCTCCAGCTTTGTCTATATGCTGCAATCGGAGCGTACCGGCAATGACTGGGAGTTGTATCAACTGGTTTTCAGTACCCAGAACAAAAAGCGCCTGACAAAACATAAGGGGTGGGACGGTTATGCTGTTTGGTCCCCGGATGGCAAACACATCATCTTTGACCGGGAAGACGTGCCTGAAGGTGAAAGACAACCCTGGATGATGAGCATGGTTGACTACACCATCAAACCCCTGGGAAATTATGAAGGCTGGCTTTCCATCAGTGACTGGTCGAAGGACAACAGCTTACTGGGTTTTCATGAAAAGAGGGGGCAGCGCGACCTGGTATTGCTGGATCTTGATGGGAATATCGTCAAAGAAATGACGGACACCGCTGGTCATAGCGAACATGATGCTCATTTCTCCCCGGATGGTCTGACGATAGCCTACGCCAATGGTGTCGTTGATGGCACTGAAACCTCGTTGGAAATGATCGCGCTTGAAAGTGGCAACAAGACGGTATTACGAACATCCATTGGAAGGATATATGGACTCAGCTGGTCACCTGACAGCAATAGAATTGCCTTTGTCGATGCACCGGGTGGCGAAAACGATGATGCGGATATATTTATCTATGACATCGCAGAAAAGGACGTTCAGCAAGTGACCGATGATCCGGCCTGGGATCACATGCCGGAATTCTGCAATAACAATCACACACTTTTCTTCACGTCTTACCGTAGCGGTGAAGAACGAATCTACCAGGTTGATCCTGACGCCGGTACATTTCTGCAAATTAAACGCGCCGGAGATTAGGTTGGCCCGTGTACCTTCGAGTGGATTAACTTCCCGGTATCGTTTCATCCTCATTGATCCGGCGTGCAATGGCACATAGCGGTAGCAATGACTGAACAAAGGTTGGCTTTAATTTTTCACTCACCGTTTCTTTTGTCGGTGTTATAGATTTCCTGTTAAATGTGTTGCAGCTTTACTATTTATTCGGTGTCTTATTCCGACTTTTCCATATTGAGGTCATCAATAGAAATAAGGCGTTTGACAGGGTAGGGCTTGCCCTCACTGAGAAAGCTTTTAAATCGATATTTGCCGCCGCCACGGGTCGATACGATTCCATAGTTCGATTCAGGCTCCAATAAAAGTGGAAGCAGATTTGAAGCAGCGCCATCGAGGGGAACAACGATTGCTCCGGCCTGCAGGATTTCATCTTGTGTGGTCTTTTCCAAATCAACCACGAAGGCATGTTTTCCTTCGTCGATGGCATCGGTGATATGTTTGATTTGATAGGTTTCAGTTGTCGATTCCTGCTTGTTTTTTAACTTCAGCATTGGAATCCGGTGTTTGTTCAGAAGCTCAATCAGTTTTGTCTCGTTTGCGGCAAAATAGTAGGCATCCGGTTTTCTGACACTTTTCTTGACCTTTACCGATGGCTTAAAAGAACCGAGATCCCGGTTCGTGTGTGTCCAGCTATTTAAATCAAACACGGGGAAGTTCAGCGTAGGTTTGCCCGGGTCCGGAAAATAATCCATCTGGATGAGACTTTGACTATTGTCCGCGATTCCCAACCGTGACTGCCTTACGATGGATAACATGTTTTCGGCATGACGGTCAGTGGTTCTCAGAAAGTTGATCATGGCCGAGACCTGGCCTTTTGTACGTTTTTCTATCTCGTTAGTGAGATTTCCATAGCGTTTGCCCTCGATGATGAAGGACAGGGTGTTATAGATTCCCATGCTCTGTCTGCCGTCATTGATCGCTGTTGTGCTGTAGCGTACGACCCCGTCTTCGAAAGGTTCGCCCACAATGTAACGATGAAAGCGAAAGCCATCTTCCACGATTCCCTGTCCCGTTTCAGGGATAAAAATATTCCGCGTGAAGTGTATGATTTCAGGATCGATATTGACATTGGTAACACCACCCAGCATCTCGTCGGCATCCTTTAGATAGCCGGCCTCAATCCATCGTTCCAGCACTGCGTTGTACTCGTGGACATCGAGTGTAACTTCGGGCCTCCAGTCTAAAAATAACCGATGTATTGCTTGTGACTCCGGCTCGCTGAGCATGAGGTGGTTGCGGTTCAGGTCCATGTCATTCGCATTTCTGCGTGTCCCTTTATCTGAACCATCCGGATTGACCTGTGGAACCAGGATCAGGTCCAGCTTATTTAACAGACCGGAATCTTCATTCAGCAGTCTTCTGGCAACGATCATGGCAGCCTCTTTACCGGATGGCTCATCGCCATGCTGCTGACAGATCATCATGACCACCGGTTTTTTTTCACGCTGGCTGGCAAAAACAGCATCCTGTGAAAAATACAGGGCAGGGATGGGGTTACCCAATACAGATGTGCCAATGGTTTTCATTTCAACCAGGGGCGAGGAATCCACCAGTGGTTTTAAATAACCCATCAACTGCTCATGCGTTGTCAGTGTGGCCCATCCTGATGCTTCCAGTGGTGTCTGCCAATCGGTCGCCATGGCCTGTGAACTGAAAAGTAATGCAAGCAATAATGGAAACAGTCTATTCAACATGTTCTTATTCCTTCAACCGGGGCGCGTTACTTGTTACCCAGGTATTCAGCAAGCCATGCGTGAACTTCTTCCCAGTAGAAGCGGGCTTCCGCACCCTTCATTACCCAGTGATTGGCATCATGAAAAACCAGTAGTTTGCCCGGAACCTGGTTACGTTGAATATAGGTCCACGCTGCAATGGTCTGGTTAATAGGTACCCTGAAATCTTTCTCGCCGATGGTAAGCAGGATGGGTGTTGAGAACTTATCGGCGTAGGTGGATGGACTTTGCTCGCGCCAGACCGGGCTATCCTCCCATGCCGGACTGCCATTCATGATTTCCCGGTTAAACACTGTATCGCTTGATGAGTACTGTCCTTCAAGGTCAACCAGGCCGGCATGTCCGATCAGCGCATCGAAATGAGTGGTCGTTGCCTGGAACCAGTTGACCAGGTGACCGCCATAACTTGCGCCCGTTGCCACCTGTCGATCTCCGTCTATAAACGGATAACGCTTGATGGCCTCTTCGGCTGCCTGGAGAATTTCTTCACCCGGTGTTTTGAGGGGATCATTCTGGATGTTTCGCGAGAACGCTTCACCGTAACCCACCGAGCCGGTGTAATCGGTCATCAGCACGACATATCCCGGGGCAGCCATCAAACCCGAACTCCATCGAACATGGCTCGAATCCATGGATGAACTGAAAGGTCCGCCATGAATCTGTAGCACCAACGGGTACTTTTTGGTTTTATCAAAGCCTGCGGGCAGAGCCAGCCAGTTATGAATTCTCCGGCCTTTGTCGCTTTCAAACCAGAATTCAAGGAATGCCGGGCGGTCCAGTCCGGCCACGCGCTCAGCGTTGAACCGGCTAAGGCTAGAGTAGCTGCCCTTGGTCGGGTTGACCCGGACGATTTCGGCCGGCACTGCTGAGCTCTCCCAGCGTGCCACAAGTTGATTTCCTGCGACCGCTACGCCGGCAAAGACACCACGGCTGTCTTCGTTTAGTGCCTTCACGGCCCCACCTTTTGATGGAAGCGAGTAAATTCGGGACCGGCCGGCATCGGCAGCGGTCAGGTAAATGGTTTTTCCATCTTTGGAAATATCCATTCCGGTGACCGAGCGATCGAAGGATGAAGTGATGACTTTCAACTCACCGCGTATGCCCTTCCTTGACCAGTCAAAGCGCCCGATTCCATTGAGGTTATAGACAAATTTATTTTCGGGTTCGTATCTGCAATATAGGGCCTTACCATCATCGGAAAATACCGGGCTGTGGCAGCTCCAGTCATTGCTGGTGGTGAGTTGAGTGGGTTCACCACCTGAGACCGGGACGGAGTAAAGGTGGTATTTGACCCTCGCATGAGCGGCCTCATTGATGCTGGTCGTCGCATTGAAAACCAGCGACTTCCCGTCGGGTGACCAGACTGGTTTCAGTGAGTCATTGGAGCGCGACGGTGTGCCTGCAAACCCTGTTTCCCCGACTAGCTTACTTCCGGCGAGCAGGTTCCTTGCTTCGGCGCCAGCACGTGCTTCCTGGACAAACAAATGGGTTTGCATGTCATCACGCCAATGATCCCATTGACGAATGGGGAATATCTCATAGACAGAAACATTGATCTCGAGATCCTCGCGAGCCTCTTTTTCCGCCTTGTTGGCTTCATCATCCAAAGCGCCGGGGTAAACGCGGCTTTCAAATGCGATATGACTTCCGTCCGGACTCCACTTTGGCCGTTTGGCGCCGGTGGAAATGTCGGTCACCGGTATCGCTTCACCGGGTCCACCCATATTGAGTATGTAAATCTGGCTGACATCATCCTTACCACGCTTGGTACTGAACGCAATCTTCTTGCCATCCGGACTCCAGGCCACACCATCTTCTGACGCTTTGGTCGCGGTCAGTTGCATAGCTTCCGTTTTTCCGTCGACCGTGACTAACCACAGGTCACTTTCATTTCCGTCCTCTTCATACGAGGGTTTGGTGACACTCACCACCACCCGCTTGCCATCGGGACTGGTGACCGGTGTGCCGATACGTTGCATCAACCAGACGTCTGCATGGGTGACAGGTCTTAATTCTTCTGCAGATGCC
>Ga0055584_100003406_pt1 | contig 15691 bp, 7 predicted proteins | sample OSDHelmetaG_FD_58716 | JGI IMG/M metagenome (GOLD analysis project Ga0055584, IMG submission 58716) | Pelagic marine sediment microbial communities from the LTER site Helgoland, North Sea, for post-phytoplankton bloom and carbon turnover... | ecosystem: Environmental > Aquatic > Marine >... | reverse complement strand
GCGGTAGGCATAGTTTACATTTACTGAGAATTCCTTGGTAACTCCGATTGACTCATTCATTACCGATAAGCCTAATCCAAGTTTTTTATTCATCAATGGACCATGTACACTTGCCGTTTGTGTCTTTGGGGCGCCTTCAAGACCTACCCACTGGTTGCGATAAACCATCGTGGCAGATACCTGCTCACGGCTACCTGCATACGCAGGATTGATGAACATCTCATTGAACATATACTGCGTGAACTGCGGCTCAAACTGAGCCTGAGATGCAGTTGAGCAGAGTACAATAGCTGCAACCAGTATTACAGCTCTGAATTTCTTTAGAGAGAATTGCATAGTCTTTGAATTGTTATTTATATATCCCATTGGGTACATTGTCTCAATTTGTATCACTTAATAATTACATATAAGGTTCGCCCATTTTGCATATTATTATGGTCAATCCCAGATTTTCATAGATGAATGTGCGTTTATCCATGAGTAAAATTCACTTTAATGGATCTATTCAAGCCTAATGTTTAATGATCAGATACCCTGACCTAGGGGAAGATCCATCATTCAAGTCGAGTATATAGAAGTATGTTCCAGATGGAACTTTAGTTCCGAAATACATCCCTTTAACATTACTTACACCATCCCATTCATTGGCATAGTCTGTAGCCTTATAAACCAGGTTACCCCACCTGTTATAGATCCATAACTTATTACCCTGATAAGACTGAATGTCATCAATAACATACCCATCATTTATCCCATCGTCATTGGGCGAGAAGCCAGTTGGCACAAGCAAAGAGTCACAAATGACACTAACAGGAACTGATAATTGCGTTGTACAACCATGCTCATTAGTAATCACGACTGAATATACCGCACTCTGCGTAGGATAAACAGTAGGGTTTGAAATGTTTGTGAAGTTGATATTTGTGTTTGGACTCCAGCTATAAGATACGCCACCGGTTGCAACCAATGAGACGCTATTTGGTGGGCATACAAACTGCGGATTACTAACTGAAATATTCTGAATGGTATGGACTGTTACCTGAATCGAATCACTCGTAAATACTCCACAACTTGTGGTAACTTCTACGAAATAATATCCTCCGGCAGGAGTGTTAAAATCAATGTTCGTGGCTCCAACCAATATCGAACCATTGTAATACCATTGGTAACTAGCACCTGGAATTGAATCTGTTGTTACAGTTGTACTTTCTCCAATACAAAAGTCAATAGCCGAAGCATTGATACTAAGTGTGGAGTTATTACCTACATTAAATGCAAGTGAATCAACACAACCATTGTTATCAGTAACTATTACCGAATAGGATCCACCCAATACTCCAGTTAGATTTTGTGTGCTGTCGCCATTACTCCATGTGTAACTATACATTGGAGTACCTCCGCTAACAACCAGATTAACACCTCCACCAGCACCCGCAAGACAATCAGCATCATAAGTTGAACCACTAATTGAAATTGGTGCGGAAGGCTCTGTAACGGTCATACTATTTACACCAGTACAACCATTAACATCTGTTATTAGAACCGAATAATTCCCTGCTTGTAAATTTGTGATCGTAGATGTAGAATCTCCATTCGACCAGGCATATGTATATGGTGCAGTACCTCCCTGAGCAGTTATGGTCATCGTTCCATCAGACCCTTGATGACACAAGACTGGATTAGAGACTATTGAACTCGTAATTGCATCATACCCTATGATCGTATCAGTTATTTCGAATGTACATCCATTGAAGTCGGTAACAGTTAACGTATATATACCGGCGCCTAAACTATCTGCCATCGAACCGGTATCACCATTACTCCACAAGTAACTGTAAGGAGCTGTACCCCCGATTATGCCAACGTCTATTGTACCCGTTTGACCTCCATCACAGAGCACATGTTGAATTACAATTGATGAATCTGATAATGGTGCTAAAGGTTGATCAATTGTGAATGACATATTCATATTGCAACCATTAGTATCTGTCACTGAAACGGTATATGTACCAGCAATAAGATTATTTAAATCTTCAGTTAATTCTCCAGTATTCCATTCAAAAGTGTATGGACTTACTCCTCCACTTATTGTTATATCAATTGTTCCATTTGAACCTCCGAAACAGTTAACAGCAGAAATAGAGTCGGTTAATGCTAGTGATTGTGCTGGCTCAGTAATTGTATCACTAAGAGTAAATACACAACCATTGGTATCTGTAATTGTAACCGTGTAAATTCCATCTCCAAGATTTGAAATATCTTCAGTGGTAGCGCCATTACTCCAATTAAATGAATATGGCAAAGTACCACCTATAACATAAATATCTATTGATCCTGTTGTATCATTATGACAAAGAACTGGCTGGATATTAAATGTATTTCCATTAAGCGCTACAGGTGGCTCTGAAATATTTATACTCTGACTTGAGTTACATCCATTAGTATCTGTTACAGTAACTGTATATACACCAGCTATAAGAGAATCGATATTCTGAGTAGTTGCCCCGTTACTCCATACATAAGAATAAGGGCCGGTTCCTCCATTTACATTTGTTGATATATTACCGTCATCCCCTCCATTACAAGAAACATTTTGTCCTATATTCATTGTTAGTGAAAGGGCTCCAACCGGCTGAACAATAGTTTCAATAGTTGTAACTGTACAATTATTTATATCTGTGATGGTGACAGTGTAGTCACCAGCTGCCAAACCACTAAGGTCTTCAGTGGTGGCTCCGTTGCTCCAAACAAACGTGTATGGTGCAGTTCCTCCATTAACTGTAAGATCAATTGAGCCATTATTTCCTGAGAAACATGAAATATTTGATGTAACTGTTGTTGATGCAGAAAGTGGTGCTGCAGGTTCATTGACAACTGATGTTAATTCTTCAGTACAACCATTGGCATCTGTTACCGTCACAGTGTAAGTACCTGCCGGAATAGATGTTATATCATGAGTTGTGGCACCTGTACTCCAAGAATAGGAATATGGAGCAGTACCTCCTACAGCGCTTATGTGTACAGATCCTGTACTGCCTGCATTACATAACACATCCTGTACAGTAGTAGCTACCACCACCAATGGTGCAGCTGGCTGGTTAATTGTAGTTGGTGTTTCGAATGTACAACCATTATCATCTGTAACTGTAACAGTATATATGCCATTTGAAAGACCATTCAGATCCTGTGTAGTTGATCCATTACTCCAGTTATATGTAAATGGAGCTGTTCCACCTGTGACATTAAGAGTTAAACTTCCGGTTGAACCACCAAAGCATGAAACATCAATAGTAGTTGCAACTGAAACATCAAGTTGTGCAGCAGGTTGATCAATTGTGATAGATGCTGTTGTTACACATCCATTTGAATCTGTAACAACAACAGAATATGTTCCTGCAGTTAAATTGTTAATATCCTCTGTATTTTCACCATTACTCCAGTTGAAACTATAAGGCGCTGTTCCGCCTGTCATTAATAGGTCTATTGAACCCGTTGCATCTCCGAAACACAATACATCTACTGCAGATGGTACGGCGATGGTAAGTGGTAAAGCTGGTTGATTAACATTTACTGTTTGATTGTTGGTACAACCATTGGCATCAGTAATGGTAACAGTATATGTACCCGCTGGCAGATTAAATATATCTTCTGTAATTTCTCCGGTGCTCCAAAGGAATGAATAGGGTCCTGTGCCACCATTCACTGTGAGATTTGCACTTCCGGTGCTATCACCATAGCAATAGACATTAGGATCAGCAAATGCACTTGAGGTTAAAGGATTAGCTGGCTGACTAATTATCGATGTAGCTGAGTTGATACAGCCATTCGCATCAGTTATTGTAACTGTGTAAGTACCAGAAAGCAATGAATTAATATCCTGTGTTATTGCCCCATTACTCCATAGATATGAGTATGGAGCAGTGCCACCATTCATGCTCAGATCTATTCCCCCAGTATTGTCGCCAAAGCAATTAACATTTTGTGGTGTAACTGATGAAATTGTTAAAGGTGCAGATGGTTGTGTCACTGTTAAAGAATCAGTACTGGTACATCCATTTGCATCGGTAACAGTAACTGTATATAAACTTGATGTAAGACCTGAGATGTTTTGCGTTGTCTGTCCATTATTCCAGGCATAAGTATAAGGCGATGTTCCACCACTTACTATCAGATTAATACTTCCATCACCCCCGCCATTACAACTTACCATCTGATTTGCAATGGCAGTTGAACTCAAACTTACAACAGGTTCGTTGATTGTGGCAGATGCATTTGTAATACATCCATTTGCATCGGTAATAGTAACATCATAAATCCCAGCTTGCATATTTGAAAGATCCTGACTTACAAAACCATTACTCCATTGATAACTATAAGGCGACGTTCCACCATTGACAGTAAGGTCTATGCTTCCACTACTTCCAAATTTGCACAAAACATCCTGCGACGTTACTGCGCTACCTAGCAGCGGACTTGGGGGCTGTGTAATGGTAGTTGAAAGCGTTGCATTACATCCATTAAAATCAGTTATTGTAACTGTATATACACCTGCTGCCATACCCGAGATATCCTGAGTTGTTGCACCGGTACTCCAGGTATAAGTATAAGGTGTTGTACCACCTGATACCGTTATATCAACAATACCATTACTTCCTCCAAAACATGAAACAGGAGGGCTTATATTAATATTTGTATTTAAAGCACCTGCTGGTTGTGATATCGTTTCAGAAATTGAATAGGTACACCCGTTAGCATCAGTAATAGTAACTGTATAATTTCCTGCTGAGAGTCCGCTTACATCCTCTGTATTTGCACCTGTACTCCATAAATAACTGTATGGTGTAGTACCTCCGGTAACAGTCAAATCAATAGCTCCATTGTTACCTGAAAAACAACTTACTGTTCCAGTAACAGCCGTAGATGCATTGATCGCAGCTGAAGGCTGTGAAATAGATACACTTGTGGTTATAAAACATCCATTCCCATCTGTTACTGTTACAGTATATGTACCAGATGATATTCCAAGTATATCCTGAGTAGTTTGACCATTACTCCAACTATAAGTATATGGTGTTGTTCCACCTGTTACACTAATATCAATACTTCCACTTGGAGCTCCAAAACACAAAGCATCGGAACCAATAGTAGAAGATATTGAAAGTGGCGCAGCGGGTTGGTTTATTATTGCTGAACTCTGATGAGTACAACCATTAACATCAGTTACTGTTACCGTATACGTACCAAATGATAAAGATCCTACAGCTTGAGTGGTAGCACCATTACTCCACAAATATGTATAAGGTGCAGTACCTCCATTTGAGGTAACAGTTGCTGAACCATCTGACCCTCCGTTACATTGGACATTTCCAGTAACAGAAGCATTTGAAGTTAATGATAGTGCAGGTTGTGATAGGGTTTGAGAATTTGTAACAGTACACCCATTAGCATCGGTGATGGTTATTGTGTATGTCCCTGAACTAACTCCATTTAAATTCTGTGCTGTTGCACCATTATTCCATTGATAAGTATATGGTAATACACCACCAAAGGTCGTATGTGAAATCGATCCATTCGATAATCCAAAACAAGTTATATCTTGTGTCGACTGGATGGTATCGGTAAGAAGATCTGGCTGTGTGATTGACTGAGACATCAACTGCGTACAACCATTATCATCAGTAACGGTAACTGTATAAGACCCTGCCCCAACGTTTCCAAGATCCTGGAACGTAGCTCCGGTACTCCATAAGTAATTGTATGGCTGGGTTCCACCACTCACATTCAATGTGATGTTACCATTTGTATAACCATTACATGTTACAGCATTTATACTCAATGGGCTAACACTCAACACAGAAGGCTGACTAACAGTATTTGAAGCGGTAATGATACATCCATTATTATCCCTAACGGTTAATGTGTATATACCTGCTGAAATTCCACTGATATTTTGAGATGTGGCTCCATTACTCCAATTAAAAGTATAAGGTGGGCTTCCACCAGATAGATTCGCTGATAAAGTTCCATCAGTCCCGGAACTACATGATACATCTGTCTTTGACAATGCTAGAGCCATTGATGAGTTTGAACTTACAACTGCCGTAGTTGTTGAAGTACATCCCTGAATACCAGTTACAGTAACTGTGTATGTTCCTGCACTCAGTCCAGTTAAGTCTTCAGTAGTTGCTCCATTTGACCAATTATAAGTATAGGGAGCTGAGCCCCCGGTCACAACCAAATTAATCTCTCCAGGAACGGATCCGCAGGAGTAGTTAACAACCGTAGTAGAAGTGTTAACCTGATCTACTCGAACTTCTTTAGTACAGGTACCAGTATAGTCAGGGCCTGACATTGTGAGCTCAATCGTATAATTTCCAACCGAATTTCCGGCATTGATATCAATAGTTGATCCAACATTAGATCCAATGATATATGCCCCTGAAGTATTATTGGTAATAGCCCAGGTATATGTGTATCCAATAAACGGATCTTTAGTATATGTAATAGTTGAATTTGCACACACTCTATCATCTCCATTAATATCACAGGGTGGAATAGGAATAACTGCTGAAGCCGACAATGACATATCCTGACCTCCACTACTTCCATCAAAAGAATTGAGTCTCATGTGATATGAAGACCCGCTGATACCTGCCGCAGATTGCCCTGGACACCAAACTTCCGAACTTGAAAGATGGCCACCCCAAGCAAAGATTACGGTTGACTCAACTGAAGTAAAGAATACTTGAAGTTGTGAAGCAGATGCATTATCATTTAAATCTCCGTAACTTCCGTTGTTGTCAGGTAAATATTTAATAGAATCTATTGAGACACCATTGAACATTGTCATAACCCTTTCAGACAACGGTAAAGATGTAAAGTCTGTAATAGGTTGCGTTAAGCCTGTACAGGCAACTACTTTATTTACTAAAGGAACAGGTATCGGAATAGTAATTGGAATAGTATCTAAACCATTAAAACCATCCAAAGGATTAATTGCTTCTACAGGATGATTAAACTGAGTATGTGGTTCAAGCCTATTATATGAAGTCAAGTAATCCATACCATTTAGATTACTCTTAACTATATCATATTCTATAATAAAATTGTGAGCCCCGGGATCAATAAACTCTAACACCAAACGATAGGGTGCAGACATACCTTCAAGGTAATGTGAGTTAGATGTACCCGAATTACCATTTCCCCAAGTAATGGGAGATAAAGGAGTTGATACATTTCCATTCCTACCTGCTTCAAGGTCTGATGATGCAGATTGAGAATATCCTGTTACAAAGTTTAGTATAAATACTAAAGTCGTTAGGATAAGCACTTTAAAATAGAGGGCAAACCCTAAATTTCTCTCAGCATTCGATTGATTAATAGTTGTCATGATCGATTTCATATGGTGTGATCTTTATGATCTCCACTTATTAGTTTAAACCGAGATTTTATACGCCAATTCCATGAAAAGGATATAGGATTCTTTAAATTTTATAAAATAAAATGTACCTAACTGTTTATCAGCTATTTATGAAAATAATTTGAATGCTGTATTATCTACAATTGAAGCTAAATTCAATTTTGGACACAAAAAAACCGGCCTCATTTCTGAAGCCGGCTCCCATCTTAATTAACAGAAAAATTAACCCAAATTTTTAGCTTGACAGCAATTCTTTTACAATGCCGGCAACGATTTTATTGTCTGCTTTCCCGGCAAATAATTTTGAAGCTGCACCCATGACCTTACCCGTTTCAGCCGGTGAAGATGCACCCGTTTGCTCAATGACCTTTACTAATTCTGATCTGATCTCCTCTTCAGTTAATTGCTTTGGTAAATATTTTTGCAATACTTCTACTTCTTCAATTTCCGTAGAAGCCAGATCATTACGATTTTGTTCCTTATAAATGGCTATTGAATCGTTTCGTTGCTTAACCAGTTTTTGAATGATCTTCATTTCATCAGCTTCAGTCAATCCAGTATTTGAGCCATTAGTTTTTGCAAGCAGAATGGCAGACTTAACAGCTCGTAATGCTCTTAGAGATGCTTCCTCTTTTGCTAGCATCGCTTTTTTGATATGTTGATTTATAGTGTCTTCCAGTGCCATCTCTCAATCAATCAACTCTATCATGCAAATAAGGGTTATCAGGTTTTATCTCTGGTCTTTCTTCTTTATCAGAGGACAATGAATACCTTGACACCTCTTCACTGGAAGCATCAGGAACATTCTTTAACTCTACATTTCGACGCTTATATGCTGGTTCTTTTTCAAACTGAGAGATGTTCTCAGAGTTTCTCATCTTATAATTATAGCTTAACTCTCTTAATTTCTGAATCCTATCTCTTGTTTTTTCCAGCTGGCTATTCATAAAATCATCAGGGTCTTCTGCCAATTCTTCTTCTGAATCGCCCTCATTCCTGACAACTGGTGGAAGTGGGTCATAAGTATCTTCCTGTTCGTCATTCTTTTCATCAGTATTATCTAAAACACCTTTATTTTCAATACTGAATTCAAATACCTTCGGCTCCTCTTCAATTACCTCTTCCGAAGAGCTAGTCACCTCATTTGTATCCGATTCAACAATAGTTTCTTCAATTTTTTCATTTGTTATTATTTGTTCATCATCCAATTCATCTGTTAAATAGTGAATAATCTGAGGATCTGGAATTGACTCTGGCTCTTTGGACACATCTATTAAATCATCCAATGGAACTTTGTCGATCAAATTTATTTTCTCTTCAGTATTTTCAATTTCTTCTTTAGTTATAAGTTTTATACCGGACTGTTCAACTTTTTCATCAATTTCCGGATTGTCAAGCAAGACCTCATCTACAATTTCGTTATTTACTTTTTGCTCAACTGAATCACTTACATCCTCTTCAAGTCGATCACCATTGATGTTGTAAACCACTTTCTCTTCTTCCTTTTCAATGACATTATCCAATTGGTCTTTAGTCTGGAAACCGGTAGCTATGATAGTTACATTCAGCCCATCACCCAACGAATCATCATGCCCGATACCCATTATTATATCCGCAGAATTACCTGCTTGTTCCTGTATATAATCATTGATCTCGCCAACCTCATCCATGGTTGCTTCAAGATCACCTGAAGTGATATTCAATAATATGAAACGTGCACCAACGATATGGTTATCATTCAACAACGGAGAGTCAAGTGCGGTTGTTGCTGCTGTCAACGCTCGTTCATCACCACTTGCTGTTGCTGCTCCCATGATAGCAACACCGCTTTCCTTCATTACAGTTTGAACATCAGCAAAATCAACATTCAAATGCAGGTCAGTGGTAATGATTTCAGCAATACTTTTTGCAGCCACTGAAAGAATATTATCTGCATGTGAAAATGCTTCAGTGAGTTTCAGGTTTCCATGTATTTGCCTTAGTTTATCATTACAGATCACCAGTAATGTGTCTACGTTTTGTCTAAGTTCTTCAATTCCTTTTTCAGCAGTCAGTTTTCGTTTTTTACCCTCGAATGAAAAGGGTATTGTGACAATACCTACCGTTAGAATTCCCATTTCTTTTGCAACACCAGCAATAATAGGAGCTGCTCCCGTTCCTGTACCTCCACCCATGCCAGCCGTAACAAAAACCATTTTGGTGTTCTCTTTCAAAATCTCCTTTAACTCATCAAGAGTTTCTGCAGCTGCATTTTTCCCAACTTCAGGAATTGCACCAGCCCCACGGCCTTCTGTAACACTGGGGCCCAGAGAGATCTTTTTAGGGACCGGACTAATTTCCAAGGCTTGTTGATCAGTATTACATACTATAAATTCCACTCCTTTAATACCAAGACTGAACATATGGTTTACGGCATTACTACCACCACCACCTACTCCGATCACTTTTATTATTGATGGGTTTTCCTTTGGGATATCAAACTGCATCATGACGTTAATTATTTAGAGTTTAAATGTGTTAATTAATTAATTGGTTTATCACTTTCATCGGCCATCAATTCTTCATAGATCCTTCTGAATATATTGACTCTATTAGGGCCCGGGGAAGGTTCTGTAACTGCTTTTTTATTTTCATCCTGAATTACATTCTGCTCCTGACCATTTGTTCCGTTGATAACAAGGCCAACTCCCGTTGCATACATAGGACTTTTAACCTCTTCGTTACCTTTACCAAGATGTTCATTTGGAAATCCGATCCTCGAATCCATTCCGGTCATGTATTGAATAAGCTGATTCAGATGTTTTAGCTGACTTCCACCACCAGTTACTACAATTCCTGCTATCAACTTTTTTTCGAATCCAGAATTTCTGATCTCATAATGAACATTCTCTATGATCTCTTCCATCCTCGCTTGAATGATATTTGCAAGGTTCTTAACTGAAATCTCCTTAGGGTCTCTTCCTCTTAATCCTGGGATGGATACAATCTCATTATCATTCATCTGTCGGGCTAAAGCAGATCCGAATTTGATCTTCAATAATTCAGCCTGGTTTCTGATGATCGTGCATCCTTCTTTTATGTCATCTGTAATCACATTGCCACCAAAAGGAATCACGGCAGTATGACGTAAGATATTATCCTGAAATATGGCTATATCTGTTGTACCTCCTCCAATATCTACAAGCACCACTCCGGCCTCTTTTTCTTCTTCTGTTAAAACAGACTCTGCTGATGCCAAAGGCTCAAGCTCTAGACCAATGGTTTTTAAACCTGCTTTCTTAACACATTTTTGAATATTGTTAATGGCCGTGACCAATCCAGTTATCAAATGACAGTCGGCCTCAAGTCTTACTCCAGACATACCAACAGGATCTTTTATTCCCTGTTCGTTGTCTACGATATATTCCTGGGGTATTACATCAATTATGGCTTCTCCCGGAGGCATCGCAAGTTTGAACATATCGAGTTTTATCTTCTCTATATCCTCTTTACTTATCTCATCATTAAGATCAGACCTGGTAAGTGAACCTCTGTTCTGCATACTTTTTATGTGCTGACCAGCAATTCCAACATAAACATCTTCGATCTCAACACCTGACTTCTCCTCAGCTTCAGCAACTGCAGCACGAATAGAGTTAACTGTTTTCTCAATATTGGCAACAACTCCTCTCATCACTCCAAGTGATTCAGATTTGCCCATTCCCAACAACTCTATTTTGCCATTTTCATTCTTTCTCCCAACCATGACACAGATCTTTGTTGTGCCTATATCCAGTCCTACAATAATTTCATTTGTCTCCATTTACTACTTGATCATTAGGGGTTAAAATTCAGGTTATCATTTTGCTTTTGTACAAACCACTTGTCCTTGATACTTCAAATTAATATCTGTGTATTTGTTCCATCCTGCTTTGGTTGCTCCCTCCGTATAAAACACATGAAGGTTATCCAATTTGCCTGATAAATTTTGAGAATCTCCAATGATGATCTTATGATTACCAACTCTTGGAATTAATTCCAGTTCAAAATTTTGATTCACATATATCTGCTCGATCTGAGAATTCCAGAATTCATTCTCTCGTAAAAAATGTGCAACCTCATTGATCTGAATCAAAATGGGTTTAACATCCACGTCGGGTAGTGGTGATGCGAATGTCAGACTCTTTTGTTTCAAACGATCAAATATGTATCCATTTGCTACTACAACCGACTTGGAAAATTTGTCTGTTACCGGCATGAATTCTCCATTTACATCTATATAATAGTGTTCATTTTCAGCATTTATAATCCTTACAACCGGATCCCTTTGCCATACGTCAATATTGACATATCCATCAATCGTTGAATATACTTCTGCCCTGTCCACGTAAGCATTGGTATATACTATTTTTTCCAACATTGGTATGTTGATATCATGCATTGGCATCCCAACCAGCTTTCGACCCTTTGCATTCAATAAGTTTTCTATGTCTAAAGGCTCAATAAAATAATTATTATTGGTGTCCTTAACCTTGATACGTAAGCCTACTGTAGCTCTTTCGTGTTGGTTGTGCTCAACAAAACCCAACAATAGCAAGAATCCAGACATGGATATTATCCATATTGCTGCCGAAATAAAACCGGACCTAAGCTTTAACTTTTTCATATTTGATTGATATTTTTCTTTGAAAGTGCATATTCAATATCTTCAACTACAGAGTCTATATCTCCCGCTCCGAGAGTAAGAATGATATCGGCATTAGAATTGGAAAGGTCAGAAACTATAGAGTCCATAGTGATCATAGCCTTTAAATCATGAGAGATCTTATCCAAAATAATTCTTGAGGTTACACCTTCTATAGGCTCTTCTCGTGCTGGATAGATATCCAACAGCATAACCTGATCTAGCTGAGAAAGGCTTTCGGCGAATTCAGAAGCGAAATCTCTGGTCCTGCTATATAAATGTGGCTGGAAGACCCCCAATACTGTGCGGCCGGGATAAAGTTCTTTAACCGACGAAATTGTTGCATTCAATTCCTTCGGATGATGGGCATAATCATCTATATATATTAAATCCTCTGTCTTTAGCCTATAATCAAATCTTCTTCGAACCCCTTTAAAGGACTGTAGTGCATTTTTTATTTCATCATATCCTACGCCAACAAAACGTGCAACTGCAATAGCTGCTAAAGCATTCTCTACATTGTGTCTTCCAGGCCAGGTTAGGACGAAATCTTTGTGAATGGCTCCTTCATGATTAAAATCAAAAACGTATTTATGATCCGAAATACGAATTGAAGTAGTGTGAATCGTGGCTTTCTCCTCTATTGAATAAGTAATATTCGTTGCGCTGGAAGATTCAAATGGTAGACCTTGTTTGTAAATAAGAATTCCATTTTGTTTCAACTTACCAGCAAACAACATGTAATTATCTAACATAGATTCGTGATTCCCATATATTTCCAAATGGTCTGCATCAATCGAAGTTACAACTGCAATGTCAGGTGTAAGCTGTAAAAAAGACCTGTCATATTCATCTGCTTCGATTACCATCGTAGAATCTTGCGATTCTTTATCAATTAAGATATTAGTATCGTAATTCGATGAAATCCCTCCCATAAATGCCGTACACGGACGTCCAGAACTCTTTAAAATGTGTGCGATCATACATGATGTGGTGGTCTTTCCATGGGTGCCTGCAACAGCAATGGTATATGAACCTTCAGTTATCATCCCAAGCACCTCCGACCTTTTATATAAATTATACCCACTGGTTGAAAAATAATTCTTGATGATATTATTATCAGGAATTGCAGGAGTATATATGATTAAAATATTTTCTTCAATTGGCTTCGCTACGAGAAAATCCGGTAGCTCTTTTTCATCATCTTTGTAAATAATATGAACTCCCTCTTTTACTAATTCATCCGTGAGGCTTGTTCTTGTCTTATCATAACCATATACGTCCTTATTGTATGCTTTAAAATACCTTGCAAGTGCACTCATGCCGATGCCTCCGACACCGATCAGATAAACATATTTTATTTTATCAATTTCAATCACCTAATCAACTTTTGCCAACAATAATACTTCTTTTGCAATCTTATCTGCTGAATCTCTAAGGGCCAGCTTTGTTATATTTTGAGACAAGGATCTTTTTTTATTTTCGTCATTCGTCAACATCAACATTTGATCTACCAACTTTTCTTTTGACTCATGGTCTTTAACTAAAATTGCCGCTTCCTTCTTAACAAGTTCTATACAATTTTTGGTTTGATGATCTTCGGCAGCTGTTGGTAATGGAACTAATATTGATGGTTTTCCAATGATACACAACTCAGACACCGTACTTGCCCCAGCTCTTGAAACCACAATATCTGCAACAGCATATGCTAGGTCCATCCGGGTGATGAATTCGTAAACCTTAATATTTGGGTTTTGAGAATTCCCAACACTATCAATAGCCTTTTTATAGTAATGTTTGCCACATTGCCAGATAACCTGAACACCGTCGTCACTCAATAGTTGAAGTCCTTCATTAATGGCAATATTGATACTTCTTGCCCCTTGACTTCCTCCTACTACAAGTATGGTTGGCTTACCTGATGAAATTCCAAAATATTTTAAACCCTTTTCTTTTTTCCCTTTAATATCAATTACATTTTCACGAACAGGGTTGCCAGTGAGCATCAGCTTATCTTTAGGAAAATATGTACTCAGGTTTTCATATGCCACACAGATCTTGTTGGCTTTCTTAGCTAGAATTCTGTTTGTTATACCCGGATATGAATTTTGCTCCTGAATCAGAGTTGGAATATTAGCAAGATTGGCTGCGTACAATAGTGGACCACTAGCATAACCTCCTACACCAATGGCAACGTGAGGTTTAAACTTCAGAACTATCTTCAGAGCCTTTGCTAAACTGGATACCACTTTAAACGGAAACATTAAATTACTTGGCTGCAAGCTGCGCTGAATACCACTTATCCACAAGCCAACTATCTTGTAACCGGCCGCTGGAACTTTTTCCATTTCCATCTTTCCTTTTGCCCCAACAAATAGAAATTCCGTTGAAGGATTCAATTTCTTCACTGCATTAGCTATCGCAATCGCCGGAAAAATATGTCCCCCGGTTCCACCACCACTTATTATTACTCTAAGGTCAGGCATGTACAGGCTTCAACCCTCCTTTCTTCTCTGTTTCGCGGCTTACCGACAAAATAATTCCAATGGCAATACTTGTGAACCAAATGCTTGTTCCACCCATCGACAACATCGGCAGAGGTTGACCTGTTACAGGAAACAAATTCACTGCAACAGCCATATTGATCATGGCTTGAAATGTTAAACTAAAAGCACACCCAATCGACAGGAACGTAGCAAATGCCCTGGGATTATTTCGAGCTATCAAGATTGCCCTATAAAAGAGTATTAAATAAAGTATCACAACTAAGACACCACCAAATAACCCGTACTCTTCAACAATTATTGCATAGATGAAATCTGAATATGGATGGGGCAAGAAATTCCTTTGTGTACTATTTCCCGGCCCCTTACCAAATACACTTCCTGATGCTATTGCTATCTTGGCCTGTTGGCTCTGATAGCTTCCCATTCCATCTTCGTCTAAAAACGTCTCGATCCTTTTTTCCCATGTACTGATCCTGCCATCATAATTTGAAAGTTTTGAAATACCGATGAACAAGGCAAGTAAAACTAACCCTGCACCGAACATCAGGGCTATGTATTTTGAATTGATCCTTCCAATAACCATCAAAACAGTGCAAGTCATGAAGAGAACTGCTGCTGTTGACAGGTTTGCAGGCAAGATCAATACACATGTGATCAATACCACCGTCATGATAGGCAGGAATGCGGATTTAAAATCCTTTATATTCTCCTGTTTCTTGGAAAGAGCACGGGCAACAAATAATAGTAATGCCAATTTTGCCAAATCCGATGTTTGAAACGAGAGATTTATAATCGGAACTGTGAGCCAACGGCTTGCTTCATTAAGACTCGTCCCCATTAACAAGGTTAAAAACAATAAGGGAATGGCGACAACAATTGCAACTTTAGAGGCACGTGCAAAAAAAGTATACTTTACCCTATGGATTACAAACATCAACACTAAACCAAAAACTAAAATAATTAGATGTTTGAATAAGTAGTATTCTGTATTCCCGGATTGATACTTATATGCAAGAGTACCTGTTGAACTATAAACAGCCAATAATGAAAACAACATGAGCAGTCCTACCGTGAACCACAGGTATTTATCTCCCTTAAATA
>Ga0055584_100003405_pt1 | contig 15695 bp, 17 predicted proteins | sample OSDHelmetaG_FD_58716 | JGI IMG/M metagenome (GOLD analysis project Ga0055584, IMG submission 58716) | Pelagic marine sediment microbial communities from the LTER site Helgoland, North Sea, for post-phytoplankton bloom and carbon turnover... | ecosystem: Environmental > Aquatic > Marine >... | reverse complement strand
TTTTTCAGCCAGGGCAAGTTTTGCAAAACGGACTGCACCTGCTTCAAGATTGTCATTCAGTATCTCCTCAAAGGCTTTCGCTGCCGGGTAGGGGCGTAACTCACCCCGGCTGGCAAGAGTTTCTGCGGCGGCACGTCCAAGGCTATCGAATATCATGCCATAGGCGACGGCGTGTATCAGGCCGCCGGTGAGTGTTCCAAGCCCCGGGAAGGCCTTGAGTGCATTACCCGTGATGGCGAGTGTGAGTGCGGTCATTTTTCTGACCTTGCCGCCAGCCAAACGAAGGAACGACTCTATTTCCACTTCTTTCACAGACACATCATAGAGCTTGCACAGGGACTGAATCAGGCGCGTGGCCAGCATGCCCTGAATAATGATATCTGACCCCGGTGCCACTGCGGCAAGTGCACCAACGACAGCTCGTTTGGAATAGGTTTGTACCAGTTCATTGGCCTGTTGCTCGCGGTGGCTGTCGCGGGCTTTTTCAAGCTTTTCTGCCGCCAGCAGTAATATTGCAGTATCACGAAGCTGCTCCATCAGCTCCGCATTGTTATCCAGTTTTCTTTGCAGGACTTTGCGTAGCGGCTCAATATCATTGCTGCGGTCCCGGCTAATGGTTTCTTCACTGCCATCACTCAGTATTTTAATGACCTCTTCACGTCCGCCCGTTTGGATAAAGACGACATCATTCCGGCCGATGCCCATTTGCTGTGAAATGTTGTCAGCAATAGATCGGGCCTCTGAACCCGAAAACCTGTCGACTTTATTGAGTGCAACGACCAGCGGTTTTCCCATCTCCAGCAGTACGTTCAGTTGCTCCATCTGGCTTCGTGTTATATCGCTGTCACAAAGGAAAACCACGAGGTGCGCACGTCGTGCTTCTTCGATTATTTCAGGGTTGCTATCAAGGTTGAAACCAGGCAGATCTGCGATGATGACGGCGTCTCCGGAGTCGGCCTGCCAGCGATAATGGCTGACATGCTGTGTTGTGCCGCCCCTCGGGTCACTTTCAAGGCCGGCACTGGGAAGCAGGGCTTTTACAAGGCTGCTCTTACCAGTGCTGATTTCGCCAAAAATGGCGATGAACACCTCACCATTCTGTTTGCGCCGCTGCTGTTCCCTGATTTCCTCAAATGCGGCGCTGACATCAATACCCGCATCCGCTGATTCAACCAGTTCCTCCCGCAGAGAAACGGTATCCAGTGTGCGTTGTTCCTCTACTGCTTTTTTGCCTGCGGGTTTCAGCCAGCGCCAGGATAGCCAGAGCGTGGCAGAGGAGATCACCAGTAGCATCAGTGTGTAGGCCACCTTTAACCACAAGGGTGCTTCACGCAGGCGTTGCCATACCGACAATGCAGTATCAGTGGCCAGCAACAACAGAAACAGTGTCACAACGGCTACCAGCAGAATAGTTACAAATAACAGAAGTCGCACACGCATCAGAATCTCCCGGACCGAGTCTATTCTAGAAGCTCCCATGCCGGTGAGCCAGTGACGAAAGTATGGACTGCTAGGTTGATTGTCGGGTATTCGGTTGTTTACGATGATGTCATGATGAAGATTCGATCATGTGGTTATTCAAATTATGCAGGACAGGCTCCTGGCGTAAGATTATAGTGTGACAAGAGAGCGCTTTTAAAAGGCACCCGGCTTTAACGACTATAATATTGACTGGCACGAAGGTAAGGAGCTACCACCCATCATGGATCAAGAGGGAAAAGACGCCGGCACGATCTCTGTCCTGATGCTCAGAATGACGGAAACCCGCCTGCCAAGGGCGCATCGTTTGCTGGAAAAGGTCAATGAAGGGGGTACACTCAGCGATAGTGACATCCGCTTCCTGAAAAGGGTGTTTAATGACAGCAGGAGTAATCAGTCACTGTTTAAGCGTAACCCCGAGTTTATCGATCTCATATCCCGTTTCATTGACCTGTACTCTGAGATCGTTGCAAAGGCTCTCGAGAACGAAAAATCCAGCTAGCCCACAAATTTCACCAGTATGGCCCAGGCCAGCCCCTCGACGAGTTTCCCGTCTCACCTTCTCTCACCTTCTCCCGGAATATGACGTCGGGCAGATGCCACTGGTCGCTCTCAGTCCTTATGCCATGACCGGCTATGGTCACGCACACTTTGGGTAAGAACCGTCATGTGGTGAGGATCGACATCAGGTGTTATGCCATGTCCAAGGTTAAATACATGACCATTGCCCTTTCCGAAACTGGCCAGGGTTTCTTTAACCCGGGATTCAATAATTTCCGGATTTGTCAGCATAATGGCCGGGTCAAGATTACCCTGCAGGGACACGCGGTCACCCACCCTGTCCCTGGCCTCAGCAAGCGTTATGGTCCAGTCCACACCCAGTCCATCGCAACCGGTATCAGCCAAAGCTTCCAGATGCGAATTACAGCCCTTGCAGAACAGTACCACCGGGATGGTTTTGCCATCATAGGAACGGTGCAGACCGTTGACGATTTTTTCCAGGTATCGCAGAGAAAATGACTTGAACATGTCAGGTGCCAGCGCACCACCCCAGGTGTCAAAAATTTGTACAGCCTGTGCACCGCTTTCAATTTGCGCATTGAGATAATCGATGACGGCATCCGCCAGCTTGTCGAGTAACAGGTGGGCTGTTTGCGGGTCGCCGTAAATCATGCGCTTGATATTTGCGAAGGCCTTGCTGGACCCCCCTTCAACCATGTAGGTGGCCAGTGTCCATGGACTGCCGCTGAACCCTATCAGGGGTACATCACCGTCCAGGTTTTTACGAATCAGAGAGACTGCATCGATGACATAGGACAGCGATGTCGACGGATCAGGCCGTTTTAGCTGCGCGACATCCGCTGCAGACCGGACAGTTTTTTCAAATTTGGGGCCTTCGCCTTCGACAAAATAAAGCCCGAGACCCATCGCGTCAGGAATCGTGAGGATATCTGAAAACAAAATTGCAGCATCAAGTGGAAATCTGCGCAGCGGTTGCAATGTGACCTCACAGGCAAGTTCCGGGTTGGTACACAGGTTCATAAAGCTACCCGCCTCTGCACGCAGTTGCCGGTATTCCGGCAGGTAACGACCGGCCTGGCGCATCACCCATACGGGTGTTCTATCGGTTGGTTGACGGAGTAATGCCCTGATGTATAGATCGTTTTTTAATGGTGAATTCATGGGTTGCTCAGTGATTTCCTGCTCATGTTTCTGGTTGACTGGCTTTAATTGCCGCGGCAATCTGCGGTATATCCGAGGTACTGTCGATAATTCCGTGGCCGACGGATTTTACCAGTATTAGCCTGGTTAATCCGGCAATGACCTTCTTGTCCAGCTTCATGGTATCAATAATATCATCCGGATCTATGTTTCCCGGCAGCTCCAGGGGTAAGTTGAAAGACTGGAGTAGCTTACCGAGACGCTCATTGAACCCGGCTTCGCATAAGCCCCTGAGCTCGCTAAGTCTGCTTGCTATCATCATACCGATGGCAACTGCTTCTCCATGTAAATATGACCGGTAGTGGGTCAGGGTTTCCAGGGCATGGCCAAAACTATGTCCGAAGTTCAGCAGCGCGCGGACACCTGCCTCACGTTCATCTTCTGCCACGACTTCGGCCTTGTTGGCGATGCTGCGACTGATCATGCCGGTGAGTGCTTCAGGTTCCCTGGCCATGATTGCCGGGCTGTTATTTTCCAGCCAGGTCAGAAATTCTTCATCTCTGACGGCTGCTATTTTGACCACTTCTGCCAGACCGGCTGAGAATTCCCGTGCAGGGAGTGTTTCCAGTGTGTCTATATCAACCATTACCGCCACAGGTTGGTGAAAGGCACCGATCAGATTTTTACCCCGTGGATGATTAAAACCGGTCTTACCACCCACCGAGGCATCTACCTGTGCAAGTAAACTGGTGGGTATCTGGATAAAATTGATTCCCCGCATGTAACTTGCTGCAGCAAAACCACCCAAATCACCAACGACCCCGCCACCCAGGGTGATTAATGTGGTATCCCGGGTGCTGCGTATTTCGATCAGTTTGTCGATGATCTGCGACCAGTATTCTGATGTTTTATAGCTTTCACCGTCCGGCAGAACCAGGCTCTGGACGTTCACCCCCACTAATGATGCCGTGAGTCTGTCAAGGTAAAGGGGGGCAACAGTTTCATTACTGATAACGAGTACCGTGCTTGCGCCGGGTATATCGAATACGGCGTTGACGTCATCGAGCAGGCCGGAGCCGATGCTTACCATGTAGCTGCGCTCAGCCAGGTCAATTTTAACTGTCTGCATGTGAATGCTCCTGCTTTAATGTGTCCAGCTGTTCCAAAATTGCGGACGAAAGCGCCTTTGCCGTTGAGTACACGCTTGAGTTTCGGGTACTGAATACCAGGTCAGCCGTGGCATCATAGAGCGGATTACGTACGCTGGCGAGGTCCACTAATCGCTGCTTCCTGTCCTCGGCTTGCAGTAAGGGCCGGCTTTTGTCCTTGCTCAGCCTCCTGAGTTGATTCTCTATACTGGTTTGAAGATAAACAACCAAACCCCGCGAACGCAGCAGGCGGCGGTTTTCTTCGTTGCAGACCGTGCCGCCGCCGGTTGCTATCAACACACCGGTTTTTGAAGTCAGCTGTTTCAGAAGCTGGCTCTCTCTGAGTCGAAACCCCGCTTCACCTTCAAGATCAAATATCAGGTTGACGCTGGCTCCCGTCAATCGCTCAAGTTCATGGTCGCAGTCATAAAACTCGAGACCGAACATTTTCGCCAGTTGCCTGCCAATCGTAGATTTGCCTGAACCCATCGGACCAATAAGGAAAATATTCTGCTTGTGCATTTTCATCAGTTGTTGATTGATGCCACAAACGGCGTGCAAGCCTGATTGGCTTTGGGTACCATTGCTGCGTTCTGATTAACAGGTATGGCGACAGTAGTAATGGCTAGGTTTTTTATCATATTCTCGGTTTTGCTGATCGGTCTTTTTACGCTTGAGCTTTTTCAATCTGCGGAAAAGTACATCATCCTACCCTTTACATCAACGGTTGCGGATATCAGTGTCTGGATTGTTCAGGCATTTGATGACAACGTGGTTGCCACAGGAAACGTGATTCGTGACAAGGTTTCAGGGTTTGGCGTACGTATTGAGCGGGGTTGCAACGGGCTTGAGGCCGTCATTATTTTATTTTCCGCCATTTTTGCATTTCCAGCGCCGTTTAAAAATAAGCTGATAGGCTTTACTGCAGGGTTCTTTGCCATCCAACTGCTCAACCTGGTGAGAATCATTAGCCTTTACTACCTTGGCCAATGGAATTACACCGCGTTCGAATGGTTTCACCTGTATTTGTGGCAGGCCTTGATTATTCTCGATGCACTGGTGGTCTGGCTCATATGGTTGCGTACCCTGCCAGGTTCGCGTGCACGTTCTCACGATCCGGAGCCGGACCCAGCATAATGAGGGTACTGATTGCCGGTTGCGGCGATGTAGGCAACGTTCTGGCCGTTTCACTGTTGCAAGATGGCCATCTCGTTTATGGCTTGAAGCGTGATATTTCCACTCTTCCCGATGGCGTGCAAGCTATCGCGGCAGACCTCCTAAACCCCATGACCCTGACAGATTTGCCGTCAGAAATTGATAGCCTGGTGTTTATGCCAACGCCGGCGCGTCGTGACCAGGCGGCTTACGAAGACATTTTCATCAAGGGTTTGAAGAACCTGTGGTCAGCACTTAAAAAGACCCCGGTCAGAACACTACTGGTTTCGAGTACTGCTGTATTTGGTGAGGCCAACGGTGGTTGGGTCAATGAGGAAACAAGCCCTGGTCCCACTGGCTTTAACGGCAGGGTACTGCTGAAAATGGAGCAACTCGCAAGCCGTATTATGAAAAGCCCTGTTGTTGTCAGAATCTCGGGTATCTACGGACCGGGTCGTGAGAGATTGATCAGGTTGGCTGCTTCAGAAGGACTCGAAATTCAACAATCCCCGCCCTGCTACACCAATCGTATCCACCGTGATGATGCAGCTGCAGCGCTGAAGCACTTATTGGAGCTTGATGAACCGGACGCTTTGTACATTGCTACTGACGATCTGCCGGCACCCCGATATGAAGTTGTGGAGTGGCTGGCAAATATGCAGGGATGTGCTTCACCAAAAGGTCTTGTTGATGAAAACGCCTCTTATGGCAAACGTGTGAGCAATCAGAAATTGCGTGACAGCGGGTTCAGCTTGTCTTATCCGGATTACCGGGCAGGTTATGCCTCAGTTATGAAGCAGCGCTCGGAAACTTGAAAAAAGTAACAGCTACGCTCACTCGGTATAAAACTGTTGCCTGAATTTCACCTTGAAAGGTTTGCTTTGACCCTCGGGTGTGACCGATACGGTGAAATCAAAGGTTTCCATATTGCTGACTGATAACTCACCGATGTAGTAGATTGCCTCGCCGTTTTCATCGATCTCCCTCATCTCCACCACGCGGGTTTGGCCCGTCAGGTTGCGACCTGAAGCGGTGACCGTGGCGTTTACGGCCACTGGTGATTGGTTTTCCATATGTTTTAAAACCGATACATTGATCAGGGCACGGCTGTCAGAGCGACGAATCCCGTACGCTTTGGCCACCTCGGGAGAAATTAAACTGGAGTTCAGCGCAGCGTAATGAACAGTGTAGTCGTCAAACTGCTTTGACTGTTGCGCATTGGTGGTTAATGACCACATAGCGGCGAGAAGAGTCAGAGCTACGAACAGTTTTTTCATCAATCAATTCCTCCTGGAAAGTACCTGGTTTATATTCAATCAACTACGATGGCATATTCCCCACTAACTATCATGTCTATTACCATCCTAGCAGAAGCAATAGGGCACGCAGTGCTATCAGTGCAAACAAGGGTGAGAGATCAACGCCCCCCATTTTTGGCAGCAACTTGTTAATTGGCCTTAATACCGGCTCGGTCAACTGGTAGATCAGGGGGATTAGCGGGTGCCGGGACTGGTTTGCTATCCAACTGACGATTACCCTCGCGATGATAAGCACAAAGTAGGTCAAAAGAAGCGCGATCAGCAGTTTCCTGACCGCAAACAAAAGTAGAAACTGAAATCCAAAATCCGTTTGGCTGAGCAGGCTGATCAGCACAAGCTGCAGCAGCTCCAACAATAGCATGACCACCACTGATGCCGTATCCAGTTTGCCGATTGATGGAATGAGACGCCGGGCGGGAACCAGTACAGGGTTGGTCACCTTGACCAGAAACTGGCTTAAGGGATTGTAAAAATCGGCCCTGACCCACTGTAACAATAGCCGCAGCAGGATCGCTGTCACATAAAGGTCTGTCAGTGTGCTGATCAGGTAAATAAGCGCGCCTGAGGTATTCATGAGTCTGTCCCGCCGACGGCGAGTTCCTGACCGCGCCGGGTGGCCGCTGTGACGGCTGTGTCTATCAGTTGTTCAAAGTGTCCGGCATTGAGCATTTCCATCGCGGCCTGCGTGGTGCCGCCCGGGGTGGTCACCTGTTGACGGAGCTCAATGACATCTGCATCGCTTTGGACCGCCATGGCGCTGGCACCATGGGCGGTGTGTAACGCAAGTTTGGCTGCCACTTCTTCCGGTAAACCCAACCGGGTTCCAGCGTTGCGGAGGGACTCAACAAGGTAATAGAAATAAGCGGGTCCGCTGCCCGATAGCGCGGTCACTACATCCAGCAATTTTTCCTTGTCCAGCCATACAACCTCGCCGGCGGACTCCATCAAGTTTTGTGACAGCTCGCGCTGGGCGAGCGTGCAGTTTACACGCGCGTACATGCCGGTAATGCCAAGGCCGATCAATGCGGGTGTGTTAGGCATGGTACGGACAATCGGCGGATTGGAGCTCAGACGTGCGGCTATTTGGCTGGTGGGTATTCCGGCAACGATGGATATGATCAGTTGTTGATCGGTGACGAGGTCCTTTATCTCATCGAGTACGAGGGGTAACACCTGTGGTTTGACCGCCAGGACGATGGCATCTATTCCCTTGATAGCATCTGCCGCGCATTCAAAGCAGGCCACCGGCCAGCGTTTTTGCAAATACTCCCTCGCTTCGGCACTGGGATCGGAGACCTGTACCTGATCAACACTGTGTCGTGATGCAAACAGGCTGCTGATCAATGCAGTGGCCATGTTGCCTCCGCCAATAAATCCGATTCTCATTTTTTATCCTCGTCAATGGTGCTCATGAATCGCGTTTTCCAAACAGGTCTGTTCCAATTCGAACCATGGTGCTGCCTTCGGCGATGGCGATCTCAAGATCGGCCGACATCCCCATGGACAATGTATCAATGTCATGACCTTCATCCCTGAGGGTTTCAAACAGGGCCTTTACCTTTCGGAAGCTCTCATGTTGTACATTCAAATTGTCTGTCACCCTGGGAATCGCCATCAATCCTCTAAGCCGTATATTATCGAGACCGTGCGCAAGCGCTGCCAATTGCAAAATTTCTTCAGGTTTAGCCCCGGCCTTTTGTGGTTCCTGATCGATATTAACCTGTAAGCAGATATTGAGTGGTTTCAGGAAGTCCGGTCGTTGTGATGATAAGCGGTTAAGTATTTTTTGTCTGTCGACACTTTGAACCCATTGAAAATTTTCTGCAATAGCACGGGTTTTGTTGGATTGACAGTTGCCGATAAAGTGCCATTGCAAATCCAGGTTAGCCAGTTCCTGTTGTTTTTGCAGTGCTTCCTGAAGTTGATTTTCACCAAAGGAAAGCACTCCCAGTTTGTTAAAAACAAGAATATTTTCAGCCGGATGCCTTTTACCGACTGCAAGTAAAGTAACCTCACCGGGTGTTCTTCCGACAGCGAGACAGGCTTTTTCGATTCTCTGGCGGACCAGGTTCAGTCTTTTTATTGAGTCATTCATGTTGCAGCAAACGTATGCAGGGTCTATTGTTACAGTAATCTCAAACAAACCATGGATTGGTTTTAGTATTTTTCAATTAATGATTCATAATGTATTGTAACGCGACCAGTGTCCGTGCAAGGAGGGTTTAATGGATATTGCTGAACTGCTAGCCTTTGCGGTTAAAAACAAGGCTTCAGATCTACACCTGTCATCTGCGCTACCACCCATGATCCGTGTGGATGGGGATTTGCGCAGGTTAAATTTACCTGCTCTGGACAATCAACAATTGACCGAGTTGCTTTACAGCACGATGAGTGACCATCAACGGCGTGACTTTGAGGCCAACCTCGAGGTGGATTTCTCATACGCGGTTCCGGGGCTTGCCCGTTTTCGTGTTAACTGTTTTCATCAGGATCGTGGTGTTGGTGGTGCGTTTCGTACCATTCCTGCTGCAGTCTGGACCCTCGATGATATTGGCGCTCCGCCATCTTTCAGGGAAATCATCAATGTTCCTCGTGGCCTTGTGCTGGTCACCGGTCCAACCGGTTCAGGTAAGTCCACGACCCTGGCCGCGATGATTGATCACCTCAATACATCCCAGGCCGGGCATATCCTGACCATTGAAGATCCGATCGAATTTGTGCACCAATCGAAGAAATGCCTGATCAATCAGCGTGAAATTCATCGTGATACGCATGGTTTTAACCAGGCGCTGCGTTCAGCCCTGCGTGAAGATCCGGATATTATCCTGGTGGGTGAAATGCGGGATATTGAAACGATTCGGTTAGCCTTGACCGCTGCAGAGACCGGTCACCTGGTTTTTGCCACGCTGCATACCAGTTCGGCGGCCAAGACCATTGACCGTATTATTGATGTGTTCCCGGCAGGTGAGAAATCGATGGTGCGTTCGATGCTGTCGGAATCCTTACGTGCGGTTATTGCGCAAACGCTGATGAAAAGAATCGGCGGAGGTCGTATTGCTGCCCATGAGATCATGTTAGCTACGCCTGCCATCCGTAACCTGATACGTGAGGACAAGGTAGCGCAAATGTATTCAGCTATTCAGACGGGCCAGAATGTCGGAATGCATACACTTGACCAATATCTCGAAGGTCTGGTGTCGAGGGGAATTGTTGCCCGTCAGGAGGCTTCCAGGAAAGCGGTAGACCGTAAACTGTTTATGTAGGATGTTGCACCCACCGGCAAGTTCATTTGGGGAGCTGATCAGAGAATTGATTTTGGAGATGCAGAGATGAGTGTAGTAAAAAGCTGGTTAAAGCAGGTTCACGAAGAAAAAGGTTCTGACCTTTTTGTGACGGCGGACGCGCCACCTTGCATCAAGGTAAATGGCAAAATCCGGGCAATTTCAACCGAGGTACTGTTAACGGATGAGGTTGGCGAAATCGTTAAAAGCCTCATGACAAAGAAACAAATCCGGGAATTTGACGAAACACTGGAGTGTCAATTTGCCATTGCGCTTGGGGAGGATGTCAGGTTTCGTGTCAGTGCATTTTACCAGCAGGCACAGATTGGCATGGTATGCCGGCGAATTGAAACAGTCATCCCGACGTTTGAAGAGCTTGGCCTGCCGGATCTATTAACTGATCTTTCCATGGCAAAGCGCGGCATTATACTGTTTGTAGGTGCTACCGGTTCCGGTAAATCGACTTCGTTGGCAGCCATGATTGGCTACCGTAACAAGAGACTTAGCGGGCATATCATTTCTGTAGAAGATCCGATTGAATACGTGCACTTCCACGGTAAGAGCCTGGTGACCCAGCGTGAGGTCGGAATTGATACAGACTCATTTGAGGTGGCCCTGCGTAACACTTTGCGACAGGCGCCTGATGTCATCATGATTGGCGAGGTCCGCACCCGGGAAACCATGGAATACGCCATTACATTTGCTGAAACGGGTCACCTTGTATTGTGTACATTGCACGCCAACAACGCCAACCAGGCACTCGACCGTATATTGCACTTCTTCCCGGAAGAGGCAAAAGAGCAGGTATTGCTGGATTTATCATTTAATATGAAATCAATCGTTGCACAGCAGTTAATTCCTTCCGCGGATCAGACCCGGCGCTGGGCGGCGGTCGAGATTCTTTTGGCTACACCACTGGTGCAGGAAAGGATTCGTAACGGTGAAATCACCGAGCTGAAAAAAATCATGAAGGAATCTGCACACCACGGCATGGTCACCTTCGATCAGTGTCTGTTCGGTATGTACAAAGAAGGCAAAATTACATACGACGAAGCTATCAGGCATGCCGATTCAGCCAATGAGGTTCGTCTGGCTGTGAAAATGTCCGAAGGCGGTGATGCTGAATCCCTTTCAGAAAGGCTCAAGGACGTGGAACTGCTGGATATTTAGCCAGGGTAATACCAGGGGCCTTAACGGAAAATTCCACTTTGGTTAACCAATTTTTAACGGTCACAGGCATACACTTGTTGTTCACTTGATACCACAGGTAATAACTTGTATGTATTAGGGTGCAGCTACTCCTGCTGTGAACACGTTAACAGGGCGTTTTGGGCCCAGGTATGGTGGTAATATCATCTGCCTGGGCCTTTTCTATTGATGGTCAACGAAATATAGGTACTGAATGTGCGCATTTTAATTATTGAAGATAACCCGGATATTGCCGCCAATCTCGGTGATTACCTTGATGAATTAGGGCATACCGTGGATTTTGCCGGAGATGGTATAACCGGTCTTCATCTGGCCATCGTTAATGATTTTGACGCCATCGTTCTGGATCTTGCACTACCGGGAATGGATGGACTGGAAGTCTGTCGCAAGTTGCGTCAGGAAGCGGGCAAAAATACGCCTGTCCTTATGTTGACTGCCAGGGATCGCCTTGAAGACAAACTGGCCGGTTTTGAGACCGGGGCAGATGATTACCTTGTCAAACCTTTTGAATTGCAGGAAGTTGAAGCCAGGTTAACAGTCCTGACAACCAGGGGACTCCGGCGGGCGAGCAAGGAGATCGAGATCGGCGACCTGGTGTTTAATGTTGATACCCTGATTGTTAGCAGGGGCGGACAGGAGTTAGACCTTAATCCCATTGGTCTGAAGTTATTGCGCTGCCTGATGGACGCGTCACCAAACGTGGTGACCCGTGCGGAGTTGGAAAAAGAAGTATGGGGTGAAGAGATGCCCGATAGCGATAGCCTGAGGGTCCACATACATTCCTTGCGTTCAGCTATAGACAAGCCTTTTGGAACAAAAATGATTCAGACCCGTCACGGTATCGGTTACCGTTTATTGGAGTCAGATGCTATATAGACGCAGGCTTCGCAGCCGGATTATATTTTCCTTTTTACTGTTTGGCACAGTGCTTAGCACTCTGTTTGCGATCAGCACACTTTTTTTGCAAAGCAACCTGGAAGATGAGCTCATTGGTTCGACGCTTAAGCAGGAATTGGATGACTACCTGGTACAACTGCGTAAAGAACCGACACTTGTAGAGCCGTTTCATACCCGTATACAGGGGTTCATCACCCGGCCGGGTGATCCCAATCACAGTGTCACGGCGCAAATCAGAGAGCTTGAAACCGGAGTGCATGAAGTTGAAACAATGGAAGGTTACTTCAAAGCCGCCGTGCGCAAAGATGATGATTTATGGGGGTTTCTTATTTATGACATCACTGAAAACCAGCGATTAACCAATCGACTTATCGTGTCGCTGGTGTCGGCGGTGCTGGTTTTTTCTTTGTTGTCGCTGGCACTGGGCCTGTGGTCCTCCAGCACGGTAATGAAACCCGTGAGCGACCTGGCAGAGCGGCTGAGTCAATTGGGTGAGGAGACACCATCGCCGAGGCTGGCCAGCTGGTTTCCGGATGATGAGGTGGGGCAGTTGGCTGCGGCGCTGGATGCCTATGCTGCACGTGTGCATCAATTGGTAGAACGCGACCGCGAATTCAACGCCGATGTCAGCCATGAGCTGAGAACGCCATTGGCTGTCATTACCGGCGCGACTGAATTGTTGCTGGCACAAAAAGATTTACCGGAAAAAACCAAGACCCGGATTTTTCGTATAGCGAGAGCAGCCAGGCAATCGACGGACATTACAACCGCTTTGCTTCACCTTGTGCGTGCCGAACAGGGCGTTAACCAGGACAGCGATGCCCACGACGTCGGCAAGATCGTTGAAAAACTGATTCACCTTCACGAACCCTTGCTGGATACAAAATCGCTAGAGTTAAAAATAATCAGTGAAGACAATGTCAGTGTAATCGCCCCGGAGTCAGTCGTTGCGGTTACCGTTGGCAACCTGATCAGCAACGCGATCCGTTATACACCATCAGGTGAAGTCGTATGTACGATTGGTAGTGGACGGATTCTGGTAGAAGATACCGGGCCGGGTATTCCGGAGTCAGAGCTGTCACTGGTGATGAACAGGCACTATCGCGGAGAGGGTGTTTTAGGAAAAGGTTCGGGGTTAGGGCTGGCCATTGTTCAGCGATTGTGTGAGCTATACGGTTGGTCAATTCACTTTGAGAACCGGGAAACCGGCGGTTTACGCGCTGAATTAAAATTTTTTGGTTAGATCTGGGGAGTCTATGAGTGGTTTTTCATGCAGGTGGGTGGACTAGGCCATGGCCATAATTTCGTGTCCGGATTGTAACAAAAACATTTCCAGCCACACGATGTTGTGTCCTTACTGCGGATTTCAGCGGGGTGAGGTTGCCGAGGAACAGTTGAAAGAGTTCCGTCGTCGTAAATTAAGAGACCGTATATATCGCCTGAAGATGACCAGTTACGCGACATTAACGCTACTGGTCGCAGCAGTTGGCTGGTACTTGGTGGATACGTCCGAATTTCAGCACATGCCATCATCCATCGGCCCGTTTATTTTGTTTATCGTCGGATCGGTTTGCTACCTCATCATTCGCTTATATCTGTACAAATTTAAAAAAGCGTTGAGCAAACTCAGATATTGAAGCTGGGTGATAAGACCGTCTTCAGATGCTGGCCTACTGAATCCGTTTTACGGAAACCTTGGAGTTGTGCCCCACCACCGATAAACTCCAGCTATTCATAAAGCCTTTCGTCACAGTAACTTCCGGGTTGTCGGCCGGCGGCATATAAAAGGTATCTTGTTCGGACATTTGCCAGATCATGCCGTTGGCCAGCTTGAACAGCTCGCCTTCTTCTTTCCATCCATTGAATGTTCCAACGATAGTGCTGTAAATAATATTATCTGCCTTGTCGCCTTTTGGCTGACCTTCAAAGCCCCGCATGTCCTTTGCGCCATCAGTCCCGGCTGCGGCACTAGCACCGGCAACTGCAGCGCCGGCGGCCGGACGTGCTGATGCATTCTCCAAAGTGGCTACCGAATGACGTCTCAGCCAGTCATTAAGAGCAGCTAGCTCGGCATCGGTCAGCTTTCCAAGCCCGGTTTCTTTGAATTCTTTACCGGACATACGCTCTTCAACTGTGGAAAACTCATCAGCAGCCTGCGCCGCGAAATGTATTGAAAAGGCAAGGATAAAAAACAACAGTCTTTTCATTTAACGATCTCTGTAAATTGGATGCACGTTTGAATTATGGCGCAAGTCTACCATGTATCGGTTTGCTGAAAAACGCAGGTTGAATAAAGGCGAATGGATCAGAGGTCTTGCTGATACCTGACATAGGGAATACGACCATAAACGGCTTCGAACGGGTCCTGCAAACCGGTATCAGTTTTACCCTTGTCACTGTTACCGGCGCCAAGTAAATTGCTGGTTCCGACGCTGAGGTTGGCATTCCAGGGCGCGCGCCACGTGAAATGGACATCAAAGGTGGTTGAGCTATCAAGCTCCTGCTGGTTCAGAAACTGAACCTCTTCACGATAACGACCCTGGAGACCACCGCTGAAGTTGCCTTTACTCCAGTCAAGATTTACTTTTGCGCTATCGAAAGGGTTGGAAATCGTCCAATTCTGAAGACTGGGAGCTAAAGTCGAACTCGTCTCATAAGTGGCATCCAGAACGCGGGTTAACTGGAGACCCAGACGGACATCGCCTGCGCTGTCCATGGCGAAACCGACCTGAAATTCGATATCAAGACCGGAAGCTTCGCCACTCATATAGTTGAGCGGCAGCCCGGCGTTCATCGCCGGTAGAATCGGGTTATCACTTTCTGAGCCCAGCATTCCGGAACCCAGTGATGCGCCGTTCATTGGCATCGTGTAATTGACGACACCTTCCCGACCGTAACCCGCTTCACGACGGAACATGCTGACAGCTGTGTTAAAGTTTTCCTTGCCGTAGCGCAGGCCAAGGGCAACCTGGTTCTGCTTTAATACATTGGTCTGGTTGATAAAGTAACAGTCAGAGGCACGGAGGGAGCCCTGGTCCAGGACGCCATTCTGGCAGTGAATACTTCCCAGTGGCTGAAATGAGGACTGGCTTCTTCCCGCACCGAGGCTCGATGTTATATCCAGGTTGTCATTCAGTTGCAGACTAAGTGAGCTATCCAGAAAAACAGACCCGACGCCGGAGGATGATACCTGCTGGTTATTGACGCTCAACGTCAGTGGCTTTGTCAGCGGTAATTCAAGCCTGCGCGATTCTGAACCGCCAAGATCAAAAGCAAGGTTGCCCGGTGTATGTTCCTTCTGTAACGGCAATAACATCAGCGTCTGGCCCCGACTCTCATTCTGGGAATAGCTGAATAAGGGAGTTGCAGGTTGAGTTGTACTATCCGCGATCGCTAACAAAGGTGACAGGCACGCGAAACCGGCAGCCACAAGGCTGGCGAAATTTCTGACTGTACGCATCCGCTCCTGTTTCACTCTTGTTCTTACCTATGCCCTTCTCTCGGGTGACCTGACTATAGAGTCCCCGCCGATGAAAAAGTTCTAT
>Ga0055584_100003404_pt1 | contig 15697 bp, 14 predicted proteins | sample OSDHelmetaG_FD_58716 | JGI IMG/M metagenome (GOLD analysis project Ga0055584, IMG submission 58716) | Pelagic marine sediment microbial communities from the LTER site Helgoland, North Sea, for post-phytoplankton bloom and carbon turnover... | ecosystem: Environmental > Aquatic > Marine >... | reverse complement strand
GGGGTGAGTTCGCGAACCGGGATCGGTAGCTCGTTTTGGGTCGAAGTGGATCTGTGAAAATGAACTTACGACGCGCGCTTGTGGGAATAAACGATCGTCGCAGCAACTGGCTCATGGATCGCGTCAATAGCATCAATCAAGCGCCGCAACCCTGTTATGGAACGTAGCTTAGAGCGCTGTGAAATTCAGGTGTGTGAGGCTATGTGCTGCCATGACGGCGTGTACCTTTTAGCTGGAGAAGAGGCCTACCTCGATGCCATCGTTACTGAGTTCCCCGAGCATTTTGCTGCCATTGAAACGCCTCACGTCATCGACGCGCCGGCGCCAAATGCGATCGGTATTTCGGAACGTAAGACGGCCGTGCGCCCGCACAGCTACAAGCAAAATGATTTTCCGGCGCACTTTCCGAGGACTCGATGCGTGTTCGCCGACGCGTCCGGATTGTGTGTTCTAGAAACCCTTGCGCGGGATCTGAATATCCACCCTTGGACATTTAAACCGTCTGCCTGTTGGATGTTTCCTTTGCAAATTATTGCAGGAGAGCCTGCGCCGCCGCCCGCGGGTGCCGCAGATGACCCGGCTGGCAGCGGGCCGCAATATCCAGGCTATTCGGCCTACACGCATTGCGGTCGTGTGCGTGCGTCCGGTCGACCTTGGTACGAAGTGTTACGCGAAGAAATCACGTTCTTTGAGGCGGCGTCTAGCGTTCCGGTGTGGGCGCTTAGTGGCAACACAATCCAGCAAATTATCGCACTACAACGCCGTTCGGCAGATATTGAGGATTAGAGCGTTTTGCTGCGCTGAGGAATTGCGCGCCCGTTAAGCACTCGTATCCACCGCGCCGCGCACAATCCCGAGCATAGGCGGCTCAATACATGCCGAAGATGTGCTGACGTTCGAACGCGATCACATCATTGGCGCGCAACGCTTTCACCCCGAAACGATCCAGCGGGTTGCTCGCGGGCGTAGGCTTTTCGTCGCGAGGCCGTACAATGCCAAGAAATTCATCTCCGCGGATGTCGACAATTTCGACCCACGCTGAGCCACTGTCTTCAATGACCTTGGCCATGTGGCCGACGTGAATGTCAAAGTACGGCGGCGAGGTTTCACGCAGTTGCGGTGTTTTTATTTGCGATGCCAATGCCAATCCTCGCGGCGTGTTTGGTGCTCTATGATATGCGAGTCGCAAGCGCGATAGGTAACAAAATACGATAATGTTTGCGAGGGCCTGTCTATTTTTCGGGCCGAATCCTTGCTGCTACAGCAGCAGTGCGCACGAAAGATAAACAGGCCTTAGTGCGCAGCGCTTATGGCGTGCCGGTTTGCACGTCAGTTTGCGCCTGTATCCATAATTGCTCCGCCCATTGCTTGATTTGCAGGGCTTCAAGCCAGCGGTCAGATAGCTCGAAGCCATCCGCGCCGGTGATGGCATACTCCGGCGGACCCAGTTCGCACAAAAATAAGCCCCTTGCATCCGGCTGCGCGCGTGCTTGCCAATAACGGAATCCGGCGAGCCACCAATCCTTGAATAGTTCGACCCATTTCTGATGTTGTGGGAAATCCAGCTGTAGCTGGATCTGTTCACGCGACGCGACGCGGCCCTGAAAAGAGCCTGCGCGACGCAATATCTTGTGCATCCATTCTTGCTCCACCTCGCTTAAGGGATAGCGAAATTCGCGGTCAACGACAAAATGCGAGAGGTCGGCGCAGATTGGCATTTCGGGCACGGCATCCATCAATTGCAGTGTAAAAAACAGATCATTGGTAATGCAGTTGCGGTGAGTTTCAAATTGAATCTCGACGCCTGCGTGTTGCGCCTGCTCCATCCAGGTACGTACCACGTCGGCGGCCTCCGTGACCGTAAACGGCATCACTTGTCCAATTATATTGACCAGCTTTGCATCAAAGTCGTGAGCCATATCGAACACCGGCTTGAGCCCGTCAATGGTCTGCGGAAAGGCATTTATCATGCAGTCCAAGCCGAAGCGGGTGAACTGTGAGCGGGTGGCGTAAGCGCTCGCCATGTCAGATGCACCGAGGTCAATTGCCATGCCGTCGAAGGCTGCTTGCGCGACCATTTCAAATGCGGTTTCCAGCTCGTGCTCGACGCCATCGGGACGCCGCAATTCCATTGCCCAAAGTGACTGGTAAATGTGTAGATCGTGCATTGGCAGGCAAGCTCCTTAGGATCTGGCGAGTCGAAATTAAGATCCGACAAAGGCTATTATTCACTTGTTTGCACCCAATTCGTCTACGCTGGCGTGACTCAGGATATCGTAACTAAAAGTTGCGTCAGCGCGCCACAGCGCAATGATTTGCGTTGTAACTAGAACCACAATCCGTGAAGAGACCTGCCTATGAGCACTGCGTTTGTTGCCCCTGCGCGCGTCGAAACACTGCTGCAGTGCGTCGACTTGGACGCAACTGTGACCTTCTTCGTTGAGCACATTGGCTTCCGGCTCGACAGCGTTTTTCCGGCTGACGATCCAGGCGCGGCACTGCTGAGTGGTCATGGAACTCACTTGCGAATAGTGCGCTCGGGCGCGCTAGATTCCTGCGTGTTGCGGCTGCTGACAGCTGCTCATCATATCGACGCAGATAGTCGAGTCTTAACCGCGCCAAATGGCACTAGAGTTGAGATCGCGGTCGCCGATAGAGATGAGCCGCTGCCGGCCTTACAGCAAAAGTTCTCGCTGGTACGCGCGCCTGCAGCTCACAGCTGGGGCCTTGGCCGTGCCGGCATGCTGTATAGAGATCTTATTCCTGAGCGCGAAGGTGGGCGTTTTATCGCGTCACATATTCGAATTCCGCACGCCGGACCCGTGCCGGACTATGTGCACTATCATAAAGTGCGATTTCAGATGATCTACTGCTACAAGGGCTGGGTACGGGTTGTCTATGAAGACCAAGGTGAACCTTTTGTAATGCATGCTGGTGATTGTGTGCTGCAGCCGCCACGCATTCGCCATCGCGTGTTGGAGGCATCGGCTGGCCTTGAAGTGGTAGAAATCGGCTGCCCGGCCGAACACATAACTAGCGTTGAGCACCATTTCGACTTGCCAACGCCTGTGTTGCGCCCTCAGCGCGAATTCGCAGGTCAGCAATTTGTGCGCCATCTGCGCGCCAACGCGCTATGGGAACCGTGGGTTGTTGACGGCTTCGAAGCACGCGAGTTGGGGATTCGTGCGGCGACGCGAGGCTTGGCAACAGCGCGTGTTGCGCGTGTTACGGGTATCGTTGGAACCGAGCTTCACAGTCACGGTGGCGAGTTCCAGTTCCTGTTTGTACTGTCCGGCACGGTAACGATGCTTGATAATAGCGCTGAGTCGTATGACTTATCGGCAGGCGATGCGCTTACCATCCCTGCAGATTTTTGTTATCGCTTCGTTAACCCCAGCGATGACCTCGAAGTTCTTGATGTGGCGCTTCCTTAGTCGTCCGCTTGAACTCGACACGGCAGAAATGCTTCGTTGTAGTGTAATTTCAGACGTGGATAAGACTGTATGACGGATCCGGTGTACAAAGTTGATGTGACTGCCAACGCAGTGTTTGTGCCAGAGCGCAGTGCGCCAGCGCAAGAGCGCTATTTCTTTGCCTATACGATTACTATTCGCAACAGTGGCACTGTGCCCGCGAAGCTGCTGACCCGCCACTGGGTCATAACTGATGGCAAAGGTGGCGTGCAGGAAGTTCGTGGTGATGGCGTTGTAGGTGAGCAACCGCACATGCAACCGGGCGAGGGTTTCCAATACTCTAGCGCAGCAGTGCTTGAGAGCCCTGTTGGATCGATGCATGGGAGTTATCAAATGCGCGCTGACGATGGGGTCGACTTTGATGCCCCCATAACCGCGTTCAGCCTTGCTGTGCCGTCCAGCCTGAACTAGTGGCGACTTATGTCGTCGGCGATGTGCAAGGTTGTTTCGCTTCGTTGTGCGCGCTGTTAGCGAAAGTTGGTTTCGGCGCGCCCGACCGGCTGTGGCTGGCTGGAGATTTGGTAAATCGTGGGCCGGCATCTTTAGAGACGCTACGTTTCGTTCGCGCATTGGGCGCACGTGCACGTATTGTGTTGGGAAACCACGATCTGCATCTCATCGCCTGTGCGATGGGTGCAGGGCGCAACAAAGGCAAAGATACGCTCGCCGATATTCTGCGTGCCGATGAGCGGGTGGAATTGATTGATTGGCTGCGTCGCCAGCCACTGCTGCATCACGAAGGCGGCTGGACTTTGGTACACGCGGGCATCGCGCCGGCATGGGACTTAGCCACTGCTATCGGCTGCGCCAGCGAACTTTCCGAGGTGCTCACCGGCCCAGACATCGAGCAATTCCTAGCGCAAATGTACGGCGATGGCCCAGTGCACTGGAGCCCTGATCTTGGCGGTGCGGAGCGTTTAAGGTTCATCACTAACGTGTTTACGCGGATGCGCTACGTCACCGCTGATGGTGCGTTGAGCCTGGCGGAAAAGGGGCCGCCGCAAACAGAGTCAGATGAACTGTCGCCATGGTTCGCGGTCGCTGACCGGGCCACGCGATCGGACAAGATCATGTTTGGCCATTGGGCGACGCTGCAAGTTATTGCGCCGGTGGATCCATGCTTCAAGGTATTTCCGCTGGATAGCGGCTGCGTGTGGGGACGTGAATTGACGGCGCTGCGTTTGGAAGATGAGCGCATTTTCACAGTGCCCGCGGTGGAGACTCAGTAAGCCCTAGTAAGCGCTAGTCGGCGCCGATAAGCGGGCCCCGCGCTGGAGCGCCATGGCTAGCCGGTCCGCCAGAGTTAGCAGTGCGGATTTGTGCTGCAGTGTCTAAACGGCTTTCAAGACTCAATGCGGTCTAAGTTAACAAAGCGCATCGGATAGGCGTTGTTCGCGTTGGCCAGGTGTTCCTCGGACCATGTTTCTTGCCATTCACACGTTGCCCAAGCGGGGAACCATGTGTCGCCAGTGAATTCATGATCTATGAGTGTCAGGTACATACGCGAGGCGTGCGGCAGGGTTTCGCTATACAACTGACTTCCGCCAATCACCACAACTTCGCTCGCGCTGGCCGTCGCCGCCAGTGCGGCGCGGATGGAACTGTGTACGACGCAGCCCAGCGCAGCAAAGTTTGGGTCACGCGAGACTACATGGTTGGCGCGTCCGGGCAGGGCTTTGCCAATCGATTCGTGCGTCTTACGCCCCATCACGATCGGCTTGCCGCTGGTGACTTGGACGAATCGTTGCATGTCGCGCGGTAAACGCCATGGCATGTCGCCGTTGGCGCCGATCAGGCGCTGTGCGTCCATCGCCGCCACCAGGCTCACTAGCGCCATCGGCTAGACCGCCACAGGCGCGCGGATGCTCGCATGGCTTTGGTAGCCGCAAAGCTCGATGTCGGCGTAGCGAAATTCGAATAGCGACTTGATCTCTTGGTTGAGTCGAACTTGAGGCAGTGGCCGCGGCGTGCGTGAAAGTTGTAAATCTACTTGCGCTAAGTGATTCGAATAGATGTGCGCATCGCCAAAGGTATGAATGAATTCGCCTAGCTCGTAGCCGCTGACTTGCGCGACCATCATGGTCAACAATGCATACGAAGCGATATTGAACGGTACGCCTAGAAATAGGTCCGCGCTGCGTTGATAGAGCTGGCAGGATAAGCGCCCATTGGCGACATAGAACTGAAATAGCACGTGGCAAGGCGGCAATGCCATGCTTTCGATATCTGCGACGTTCCAGGCCGAGACCATCAAGCGGCGCGAGTCGGGGTTGGTGCGAAGCGCTTGCATGAGGTCCGTGATCTGATCGCGATGGCTGCCATCCGGAGTTGGCCAAGAACGCCATTGGTGACCGTAGACAGGGCCTAGCTCGCCGTTCTCATCGGCCCATTCGTCCCAGATTGATACGCCGTTTTCGCGCAGGTACGCGACGTTGGTATCGCCACGAAGAAACCACAAGAGCTCATGTACAACGGATTTCATGTGCACGCGTTTGCTCGTGACTAATGGAAATCCAGCTGCCAAGTCAAAGCGCAGTTGATAGCCAAAAGTACTTAAAGTACCTGTGCCGGTGCGGTCCGATTTTTGCGTGCCATGGTCACGAACGTGGCGCAATAGTTGCAGATAATTTTCCATCTTGGGCTAGCAATCCTGCTGGTGCGAGCTAAGGTCGCTTGTTCGGGCGTTTGCGTGTTTTCTTGCTCGCTTTGTGTGACGAGCCACGCGTTGGAGCTGAGCGATCTGCTTGTTGTTGTGCGTCCGACTCATCAGCCTCAGCAAGCACTGCTGGCACTGTGGTCGGGGCAATTGTGCTAATCCGGTAAGCGAGAGCAATGAAAGTGAGGCCGAGGATAATCATTGGAGCCGACAAGATCTGTCCCATCGTGACCCAATCGAGAAACAAATAGCCAAGGCCTTGATCCGGAACTCGCACAAACTCGACCGCAAATCTAAACACGCCGTAGCCAAGCAGGAACACCCCTGACACAGCCATAATTGGACGCGGTCTGCGTGCGAACCACGCCAAGATCAAGAACAACGCAGCGCCTTCCAACAAAGCCTCATAGAGCATCGACGGGTGGCGTGGTTGCGCATCGGCGGTTCTAAATATCATCGCCCAAGGTACATCTGACGGCGCGCCCCATAATTCACCATTGATGAAGTTGCCGATGCGACCAAAAAATAGCCCGGGCGGGATGAGCGGAGCGACAAAGTCGGTGACCATGAAGAAGCTGCGACCGGTTCGCCGTGCGTAAATCGCCATTGCGATCAATACGCCGACTAGGCCGCCGTGAAACGACATCCCGCCGCGTTGCAAAAAGAAAATCTGTAATGGATTGGCTAGGTATGTTGCCGGATCGTAGAACACCACGTAGCCCAGGCGGCCACCAATTATCACGCCCATCACGGCGTAGAACACGAGATCGCCAACCTCGTCACGGCGCCAACCAAAGGGCTGCGCGCGCCACCATGCTAACCACCAGCCACTGGCAAAGGCTGCCAGGTACATTAACCCGTACCAGTGTAAATCTATCGGACCGAGGCGCAGTGCAACGGGATCAAAATCGACTATGATCAAGGCTCAGTGACGCGCGTGAAGAACGTCGACAGGTACACGGATTCAGGTAACGCTGGATGGCTCGGATGATCTGGACCTTGACCGCCTTCGAACAAGATTTGCGCATGCTGGCGGTTACCACGAGCCACTCTGGCGAGTGTCTCCAGGTGTTTTTCGCGGCTGAAATGGTATGAGCACGACGCTGAGACTAGCAGCCCACCTTCGCGTACCAATTGCATCGCAACACCGTTTAAACGCCGATACGCTTCTGTGCCTGCGGTTTGGTCCTTGCGACGTGGCACGAATGCGGGTGGGTCGACCACCACCACGTCATATTGCTGCCCTTCGCGACGCAATTCTTTGACTATGCTCATAACGTCACCTTTCACGGTGCGTACTCGATCGGCAACACCCGACAACTCAGCGTTGATATTTACCGCCGCGATCGCCGACTCAGCGCTATCTACACAGGTGACCTCAGTGGCACCGGCTACCGCCATTTGCACCCCCCACGCACCAACGTAACTGAACAAATCCAGTACCGTGCGGCCTTTTGCGAATGGCAGCGTGCGCGCGCGATTGGAGCGGTGATCGTAGTACCAGCCGGTTTTCTGACCTGTTGCAGGCGAGACCTGGAAGCGCGCGCCGTGCTCGGGGAGCTCTAGGGTCTCAGGGACATGGCCATAGGCTGTATCCACAAAGCGCTCTAAGCCTTCGAGCTCGCGGCTCGCACCATCATTACGCAGTAAAATACCCTTAGGCGAGAGCTCTTCGCGCAAGGTATCGATCACCAGCGAGGTCAGCTGATCCATTCCGGCGGTACCAATTTGTGCAACCAGAACATCGCCGTAGCGATCGATGACCAAGCCTGGTAGTGCGTCGCCTTCACCGTAGACCATTCGGTAGAACGGGGCGTCGAACAACTCCTCACGCAAGCTGATGGACTGGCGCAAGCGTCTGCGCAGCAGTTCTTGATCGATTACCGTATTTGGATCGCGACTCAATAGCCGCACACAGATGAGCGAATTCGGGTTGATATAGCCACAGCCAATGACTTCTTCGCCATGCGTACGCACCTGCACGGGCTGGCCAGGGGTGAAGCTTTTGAGTGGCGACTTACGAACATCCACTTCGTTGCTGAACAACCACGGATGGCCATTGCGCAAGCGCTTCTCTTCGCGTTTTTTGAGATATACGGGGATCATTTCCATAGCGCGAATATTAACAGGACAGACCGGCGGCGTCGCACGCTATGATGCGTGAATTGCAATGATTTAAGGTTCCATCGATACATGTCCGCACCGCGCAATGCGCTCGCCGCCGAGACCAGCCCCTATTTGCTTCAGCACGCGGACAATCCGGTGCACTGGTATCCGTGGGGAGAGGCCGCGCTGGAGCGCGCGCGCGCTGAGGACAAGCCGATACTGCTTTCTATTGGTTACTCCGCGTGCCATTGGTGTCACGTTATGGCGCATGAGTCGTTCGAGGATGCCGCAACCGCCGCGCGCATGAATCGGGATTTTATCAATATCAAGGTTGACCGCGAAGAACGTCCCGATCTCGACAAGACCTATCAGCTGGCCCATCAGCTGCTGACGCAGCGCAGCGGTGGCTGGCCGCTGACAATTTTCATGACCCCGGATGACCACCGACCATTCTTCGCCGGCACGTACTTTCCAAAGGAAGCACGTGCGGCGATGCCGACCTTCACAGAGCTGCTCGAAGGGATTAGCAACTACTACCATTCGAATCGTACTGAGTTGCGCGAGCAAAACGCGCGTTTGGCCACCGCGTTTGAACGACTGGCCGAAGTGTCCCCGTGTACGCCGGAGACTTTAACAAAAGCGCCGATAGCGGCCGCGCGCGACCGTTTACGTGAGATGTTCGACCGCGTGTCGGGCGGTTTTGGTAAAGCGCCAAAATTTCCACATCCCACTAACTTGGATTTCTTGCTGCGTAGTTACGCGCACTCTGTCACCGATTCGGCGCAGCATCGTGAGCCCGACGAAGATGCGCTGGCGATGGTCATGATGACGGTCATGGCAATGGGCAACGGCGGCATGAATGATCAATTGGCGGGCGGTTTCTGCCGATACTCCGTCGACAATCACTGGATGATCCCGCATTTCGAAAAAATGCTCTATGACAATGGCCCATTACTCAGCACTTGCGTGGATCTGTTCCAAGTCTGTAGTGCGCCAGACTTAGCCCGGTTTGCCAACGAAACCGCGGCTTGGGTAATGCGCGATATGCAAGCTCCTGAAGGCGGTTATTACGCCTCACTCGATGCTGACTCAGAAGGCGAGGAAGGGCGCTTTTATGTGTGGCAAACCGAGGCCGTGGCAGAACTGCTGTCAGCACATGAATATGCAGTTCTTGCGCCTCACTTCGGCCTCGATCGGGCGGCCAATTTTGAGCGCAAGGCGTGGCATCTGCACGTATACGAGCCAGTTGCGGACAGACAGCGGCCAGTCCTGGATGCTGCGCGGGCTAAGCTGCTCGCTGCGCGCAATGCACGCGTGTGGCCGGTTCGGGATGACAAAATATTAGTGTCATGGAATGCCTTGATGATCAAAGGCATGAGCCGCGCTGGCGGCGTGCTGGGCGATGCCGCGCTGCTTGATTCTGCTGAGCGCGCGGTAAATTTCATCCGCGAGCATATGTGGATTGAACGGCGCCTGGTCGCTGTTTACAAGGATGGGCGGGCGCATTTACCTGCGTATTTGGATGACTATGCATTGTTATTGGAAGCGTTGCTGTGTCTGCTTGAACGTCGCTGGCGTCGCACTCATCTCGATTTTGCGATCGCGCTAGCTGATGCTTTGCTCGAACATTTCGAGGATCCTGACAAAGGTGGGTTTTTCTTTACCGCGCATGATCACGAAACACTGATTTTTCGATCGCGCTCGACCATGGATGAGGCGATGCCGGCTGGTGGTGCCGTCGCGACCCTGGCACTACAACGCCTTGGGCACTTGCTTGGCGAGATGCGCTATCTGCAATCTAGCGAGCGGGCTATCACTGCAGCTTGGTCGGCGCTGGAGCAAACCCCGCACGCCCACGCCACTATGCTGCGCGCTTTGGATGAGTTCTTAAATCGGCCGCAGACGATCGTTATCCGGGCGGATGCGTGTTGCATTGAACAATGGCAACAGTGTGCTTTGCGCAATTACGCGCCGCGTCGGCAAGTGTTTGCCATTGCCCGAGATGATAGTGAACAAGATGAGCCCTTACCGGGCTTGTTGCGTCATCGCATTGCGCCGAGCACGCCAGCGACGGCTTTGGCCTACGTGTGCAGCGGGTATCATTGTGATGCGCCAGTCGCAACACTCGCTGATTTTGAGACGCTGCTGGCTGCAACGGAAGTACCAGAACGCAGCATTTCGATCGCGCCGAGCAAGCCAATTTAGCACGACGCGTTTGCCGCAGCGACTCGCAGCCAGGTCGCGCTGAGTTAGTTTGGGCAGGTGGTCGCCGTGGGCTTGATACCGTTGCGCGGTCGCTGGCTCACGACTCGAATGAACCAGCGACCGCGCAACACTTAGTCGCCCTGCGCTTCAGTTGAGCGGCTTGGTCGAAACAGTGCATAACCGAATTCGTCTTGAAACATCTGATCGAACTCAGCGTCTGTGAAACGATGATTTTGGGTGCCACCACTTTGAATCTTGATCGCACCCATCAACGATGCAATGCGGCCAACTGTCTCCCAATCCATTTTGTTGGAAAGCCCATAGAGTAAGCCTGCTCGGTAGGCGTCGCCGCAGCCCGTTGGGTCTACCACTTCAGCGACCTTAACTGATGGGATCTCCAAGGCTTTACCATCTGCATAGATAGTTGATCCTTGCGCGCCCTTGGTGATGATGAGGGCCTCGAGCTCCGCGGCGACATGGGCAGTGGTCCAGCCGGTCTTGTCGTGGATCATCGACCATTCGTAGTCGTTTACCGTGAGCCAAGTTGCTTGTTCTATGAACGCTTTGAGCTCAGCGCCATCAAACAGAGGCAAACCTTGGCTCGGATCAAATATGAACGGGATGCCGGCCTCGGCGAACTGAGTAGCGTGCTCGATCATGCCTTGCCGCCCATCTGGGGCAACGATGCCAATCTGCACATCGTCCGCGTCTTCGACATGATTTAGATGCGACATATTCATCGCGCCCGGATGGAACGCGGTAATTTGGTTATCGTCCAAATCAGTTGTAATAAACGCCTGGGCGGTGAATTCGTTGTCGACCATGCTGACGTGGCGACGATTAATCCCTGCTTCATCCATCCACTCGCCATAACGGGAGAAATCTTTACCCACCGTGGCCATCGGTAGCGGTTCCCCACCGAGCAGTTTTAAGTTGTAAGCGATGTTGCCAGCGCAGCCGCCGTACTCCTTGCGCATTTCTGGCACCAGGAATGACACCGAGAGCATGTGGATTTTCTCAGGCAGAATGTGATTTTTGAAGTGATCATGAAATACCATGATGCTATCGAACGCGATCGAACCGCAGATCAGTGCAGCCATTACTGGCCCCCCTTAGAGTGCAAAATATTCTGGTTGGCGCGGGTGCTCGCAGCGTGTGCGGCCCCGGCCGATATGTGAGGCCGCGCAGGCACAGCCTGCAATACGTCATCTAGAGATGCGTGGCGCTTCAATTTTCTAACCGCCGAGCATACCACTGAAATGTGCAACTTCTGCACGCATTGCCTCAAGTCTGGCGTGCGCTCGCTTGGCGCTTAGGAGGCGAGATCATCGCGCTGGGCGTTGCGTCGCGCTAATAATGGCGCTAAGAATTGGCCAGTGAATGATTCGCTATGTTCGGCGATCGTCTCTGGTGTTCCGGCGATGAGTATTTGTCCGCCATTGGCGCCGCCTTCAGGGCCTAGGTCGATCACCCAGTCTGCCGTTTTTATCACATCTAGATTGTGCTCGATGACAATTATCGTATTGCCACGGTCGCGTAAGCGGTGCAGAACTTTCAATAACTGCTCGATATCGTGAAAATGCAGTCCTGTGGTCGGCTCATCGAGTAGATAGAGGGTACGGCCAGTATCGCGTTTCGACAGTTCCCGCGCTAGCTTGACGCGTTGGGCCTCGCCGCCGGATAAGGTTGTTGCGCTTTGACCAAGGCGCACGTAGGTCAAGCCTACTTCGGTCAAGGTTTGCAACTTGCGCGCGATGGTCGGGATCGCATCGAAAAACTGGCGCGCATCCTCAATAGTCATGTTCAGAACTTCGTGGATGTTGCGGCCTTTGTAGCGAATATCGAGTGTTTCTCGGTTGTAACGCTTACCTTTGCATACATCACATGAAACATAGACATCCGGCAGAAAATGCATCTCGACCTTAATCAGGCCATCACCTTGGCACGCTTCGCAGCGTCCGCCGCGCACGTTGAAGCTGAAGCGCCCGGGACCATAGCCGCGCGAACGTGCTTCTTGAGTGCCGGCAAATAATTCACGAATGGGTGTGAATAGCCCAGTATAGGTGGCCGGATTAGAGCGCGGTGTGCGCCCGATTGGGCTTTGGTCGATATCGACCACTTTGTCGAATAAGTCCAGGCCATCAATGCCATCGTGCTCAGCGGCATCAGTGTTCGCGCCGTTCAGCGTGCGCGCAGCGACTGGATACAGCGTGTCGTTGACGAGCGTTGACTTACCCGACCCGGAAACGCCGGTTACGCAGGTCATCAGACCTATTGGGAAATCGACGGAAACGTTGCGCAAATTATTACCGCGTGCGCCGTTAACCCGCAGCATGCGTTGCGCGTCCGGCGTGACGCGCTTTTCCGGCGCACTGATTTGACGTCGACCAGACAAATACTGACCCGTTAGGGAACTGGGATTGGCGGTGACTTCGGCTGGCGTGCCTTGCGCCACGATTTGGCCACCGTGTACGCCTGCGCCAGGGCCCATGTCGACAACGTAATCGGCGGCATGAATAGCATCTTCGTCGTGCTCGACCACGATCACCGAATTTCCGAGATCACGCAGATTCAGCAATGTGTCTAGCAGGCGGCGATTGTCGCGTTGATGTAGACCAATCGATGGTTCATCGAGGATATACATGACGCCGACCAAGCCCGCGCCAATCTGGCTCGCGAGCCGAATGCGTTGCGCCTCACCACCCGATAGCGTTTCTGCGGAACGATCCAGGGTCAGATAGTCGAGACCCACATCAATTAAGAATTTCAGCCGCTGATTGATTTCTTTAACAATCTTGGTTGCGATCTCGCCGCGATGGCCAGGCAATGTCAGCTGCTCAAACAGATCGAAGGCCGCGCCGATTGGCAGCGCGGTGATCTGCGGCAGGCGCTCGGAACCCAGTAACACGTGCCGCGCGGCTCGATTGAGACGCTCGCCATCACAATCTGGGCAATCCCGAGAGCCTAGAAACTTCGCCAGTTCTTCGCGTACGAGCGAACTCTCGGTTTCTTTATAGCGGCGCTCCATGTTCGGTAAAATGCCTTCGAAACCATGCGTGCGCGAATAGCTGCCGCGTCGTTCACTCGAATACGAGAAGGTGATCTGTTCGTCGCCGCTGCCATACAAAATGACTTTTTGAATGTCAGCCGCTAGCTCGTCAAATGGCAGGTCAAGATCGAATCCATAGTGGTCGGATAAGGCCTGTACCATCTGAAAGTAGTACGAATTGCGCCGGTCCCAGCCGCGAATGGCACCGCCAGGTAGGCTTAAGGAGGCCTCTGTGACAACTTTCGCAGGGTCGAAGAACGCTTTGACCCCGAGCCCATCGCAGGTTGGGCACGCGCCTGATGGGTTGTTGAACGAAAACATGCGCGGCTCAAGTTCCGCCAGACTGTAACCGCATTGTGGACACGCGAATCGTGCACTGAAGACCACGTCGGCGCGCTCCGGCTCGTCCATCCACGCGACCAGCGCTTTGCCGTCGCTGAGATTTAATGCCGTCTCAAACGATTCTGATAGCCGTAGCGCGGCATCTTCGCGTACGCGAAAGCGATCGACTACCGCCTCGACGTTATGCGTTTTGTAGCGATCTAGATCCGGCACCTCGTCCAATTCGTAGACGTTACCGTTGACCCGCACGCGCACGAAGCCTTGCGCGCGCAAGCTTTCGAACACTTGTTCGTGCTCGCCTTTGCGTCCACTGACGATCGGCGCGAGCAGCAGCAGGCGCGTGCCCACTTCCATTTCCAGCACCAGATCGACCATCTGGCTGATAGTTTGTGCTTGTAGCACCTCGTCATGGTCTGGGCAGCGGGGCTCGCCGGCGCGCGCATAGAGTAGACGTAAGTAGTCGTATATCTCGGTTATAGTGCCAACCGTAGAGCGCGGATTGTGCGAAGTGGATTTCTGTTCTATCGAGATCGCAGGCGACAAGCCTTCGATATGATCGACATCCGGCTTCTCCATGACCGACAAGAACTGACGTGCGTAAGCCGACAGGGACTCGACGTAGCGCCGTTGCCCTTCTGCGTAAATTGTATCGAAAGCAAGCGACGACTTACCCGAACCCGACAGACCAGTTAGCACAATCAAACGCTCACGCGGCAAATCGAGGTCGATGTTCTGCAAGTTGTGGGTCCGCGCTCCGCGAATGCGGATGGTATCCATTATGGTTCTCAACAAGTCCCGGGCTAACTGGTAATATTAGGCCCCTCGCATAAGGCGGCGCAAAGGCTAGTTCGGCTTCGCATCCCGGGGTTCTATGTCTTTTGCCAACGCTGAGGCTGTCGCATCGGCGCTGACAAGGCTTGCGCCCCTTGCTTACACGGCCATCGCCAAATTGTGCTGCCTAGAACAGCGCAAGCGAGTATCTTCTGCACATGTGTAGCCCTCGACCAGACCTTAGGAGCATCGACCATGGCGCGCGGTATAAACAAAGTAATTCTGATCGGTAATCTGGGCAAAGATCCAGAAACTCGCTACACCCCGAGTAACGCGGCGGTGACTAATCTCACTATCGCAACATCGGATTCGTGGCGCGACAAACAAAGTGGCGAACAACAAGAACGCACCGAATGGCATCGGGTCGTGTGTTGGAACCGCACAGCCGAGATCGCGGCTGAATATCTGAAAAAGGGCTCCAAAGTCTATATAGAAGGCCGCCTGCAAACGCGTAAATGGCAAGCCAAGGACGGTCAAGATCGCTACACCACAGAGATTGTGGCGAATGACCTGCAGTTCCTGGATAGCCGCGGCGGTGGCGGCGGTGGTGGCGATTTTGATGGTGGCGGATCCGGCGGTGGTTCTAGTCGCGGTGGCTCACCAGCTGATGGGGATTGGGGGCAGCCAGCAGGACGCAGTGGTGGCGGCAACAAGCCCGCACCAACCACAGGTCCGGGGCCGGCAGGCGGGGACGATTTCGACGACGATATTCCGTTTTAGGGGCTATCAAACGATTGCATGTAAACAACAGCCCGGATAGGTCAAATTATCTGGGTTTTTTTGTTTACGATTATTTTAAGATTTATGAGAGATTTCAATACCCTCTCTAAGTGCGTGTTAAGAGGCGCTTTGTCCCCACTGGAGCCGACCCCTCGGGCGACTCGAATGTCACCGCCGATCATCTAGTGCGCAGTGGCTGAAGACCGGAGGTACATCCAGATCTTGGGAAGATCATTGCCTATCTCCAGCCATCTGCGGTATCTGCGCATGTTTGCGGTGGCCGTTTGGCACTGGGTGGGCTTCCTGCTAGGGCAG
>Ga0055584_100003402_pt1 | contig 15698 bp, 13 predicted proteins | sample OSDHelmetaG_FD_58716 | JGI IMG/M metagenome (GOLD analysis project Ga0055584, IMG submission 58716) | Pelagic marine sediment microbial communities from the LTER site Helgoland, North Sea, for post-phytoplankton bloom and carbon turnover... | ecosystem: Environmental > Aquatic > Marine >... | reverse complement strand
TCCCGGTCAGCCAGCGTTCATCGAGGTAGATGCCCCCGAGCGTCAGTGCCGCGGCGACCGTGAAGATCCGTACCTTCCATTCGAGCCACTGGTCGTTGCCCCGGGGGCGATAGGAAAAAAGCGCCAAGCCGTCAGCCCTTCGACTTATCGAGGAAGCGGCGAACACCGACCCTGCATGCCTCCGACATGCGTGCGTCCACGTTGACCTGGGCAGCTCGTTCGATGCCCTCATTGAAGCCGAGACTGTCCAGCTCGTACAGGAGGCTCTTGGTCATGCGCACCGCGGACGATGGCTTCTTTGCGAGCGCGGCGAGGTAGAGGCTCACCTCGGTTTCAAAGTCGGCCACGGGGCACACCCGGTTCACGAGCCCCAGGCGATGAGCCTCCACAGCCCCGAAGCGATCACCCTGCGCCACCAGCTCGAACGCGCGGCCTTCACCCATTTTTCGGCGAAGGATCGTCATGACGAGTGCCGGCACAAAACCCAGGTAGACCTCGGGATAGCCGAACTCGGCGTCCTCACTCGCCAGCACGAGATCGCACGCGGAGGCGAGTCCACAACCTCCCGCGAGGGCCCGCCCACGGACAACGGCCACGATGGGGTTTGGGTGGTTCCGCATCTGCTGGAAGAGTGCGCCCAGGGAGCGCGCGTCTTCGAGATTCTCGTCCTCACCCATCTCGGCGATGCGCTCCAGCTCGGCAAGGTCAGCACCAGAGCAGAAGTCCTTACCCGCCCCACCGAGGGCGACGACGCATACCTCGGGATTCTCGGCAGCGCGAGCTAATCCTTCCTTGAGAGCCTCGACCAGAGCACCATTGAGGGCATTCCGCTTCTCAGGACGATTCAGCGTCAGCCATGCCACACGGCCATCGACTCTGAAAAGGAGCAGGTCGCTCACGGCGACCATCCCTCCGGAACCCGGCCCCGCCCGGCGGTGGTGATCGCGACCTCATCGGGTACGTCAATCTCCATTCGGAGCAGGCCTGTAGAGAACACCTTCCCCTGAGCGTCATTCATGAGAGACATGGTGCCACCGCCACCCAGCGCCCCGTGAAGCAGAAAATTAAGAGCCCCCAGGTTGGGCAACTCGAAGCGTTCGACATCACCCTTCACCATCTCGCCGAAGTGCGATTTCACGGCCTCTGGCGTGAGATGTTCCCGCAGGAGCTGATAGTGCTCCATGTCATACGCGATCACGCCCACGTTGGCAGTATCCCCTTTGTCACCAGAGCGGGCGTGGGCGAGCTGAACCAACTGAACCTTGGTCATACGTCTCGTACCTCCACACGAAGCTCGGACTCGACCGCCTCTCGGCGAATGAGCGCAGGCCAGTACGCCATGATCTCCTGAACCCGCGGACGTCCGCCGGCGAATCCGGTCACTGACGGAGGACCGGTCAGCACCAGGGGCGCGATCTCTCGGGTAAAGCGCTCGACGGATGCCCGATCCGAGGACCGGACGCCGACGCGAAGCTGCACCTCGGGCAAATCAGCGGGTGGCTCTCCCGCGAGGAGTCCATGAGTCGAATCCCAACCGACGAGCTCCGTCCGTATCTCGTCGAAGTGGAGGCCCAGTCGATCCAGACGCTCCCTCAGAATCCGATCTGCGGACTTCGCTTTCGCCGCGGCATCCGGCCACGAATACGTGAGCGTTCCCGTCGCCTTCCAGCCGGAAGAGTACGCGATCGATACCTTCAGGAAATCGGTTCGAGGACCACCCTTCACACCATGAACGCGTACTCGGTCGTTGCCCAGGTCGTCCAGATGGATCGAGGTAAAGTCCGCCACGACGTCCGGCGTGATATAGTCCGTCGGATCGCCCATCTCATAGACGATCTGCTCGGCCACAGACGCCCGGGTCACACGACCACCGCTCCCGTCGTGCTTGGTGACGACGAACGAGCCGTCTTGGCTCACCTCGACGATCGGAAAGCCAACGACCGCCATCTCCGGGATCTCCCACCAGTCGATCAGGCAGTTTCCACCGGTGCACTGAGCACCGCACTCGTTGATGTGCCCGGCGACCACACCGGCCGCCACCCGATCGTGGTCATCCGGCGACCATCCGAACTCATGAATCAATGGTGCGTACGTGAGGGCCGTATCCGTGCTCCGCCCCGTGACCACGACGTCTGCTCCCAGCTTCAAGGCCTCGACGATCGGTGCGGCGCCGATGTACGCGTTGGCGCTCTGGACCTGATCGCGGATCTCAGCGAGCGGTGCGCCCGTCTCCATGTTTGCCAGCTCGTGCCCGGCCTCGAGCAGCTCGTCGAGGCGAGCCATCAGGTCGTCACCGTGCACGAGACCCACCCTGGCGCGCCCACCCACCCCGGCTCGCTGACCAGCCTCCACCAGCGCGGCAGCGCATCCCTCTGGATTCACACCGCCGGAGTTCGTGACCACACGGACGCCATCCTCGATGCAACGCGGGAAGATCCGTCCCATTAGCTCGACGAAGTCACGGGCATATCCGGCATCCGCATTTCGTGCGCGCTGCTTTTGCATGATCGACATCGTGACCTCAGCCAGATAGTCGAGCATGAGATAGTCGATCCCACCCCCTTCGACCTGCCGAACCGGTGCTTCGATGTCGTCACCCCAGAAACCCTGACCGCTTGCGATGCGGACTACGCGGCTCTCGCTCATACCACCCCCTGCGGGATCTGGAAGGCCCCGATATGCGGCCCTTGGTTCCGAAGAGAAGCCCGGAGCAGAAGCCCAAGCGCCGGACGGAGTTCCTCGGCCAGCACGACCTCATCAACGAAGCCTCGCGCGGCCGCAAAGCGCGAGTCCAGCTGGCGATCATACTCTGCTCGAACGTCGTCCATTCTCGTGGTCAGGTCTTCGTCCGGCACCAGCCCTGCCTCTTTCAGCTTGTCCAGTTGTCCTCCGAAGAGCGCCATGACCGCGCTCGACCCCTCCATCACGCCCATCCGGCCCGTCGGCAGTGACAGAATGAAATCCGGGTCGAAGCCCTGGCCCGCCATGGCGTAGTAGCCCGCACCGGAGGCGTGGTTGAGCGTCAGCACCAGCTTGGGCACCGTCGCGGTTGCCATCGCCTCGACGAACTCGGCGCCGGCGCGAATGATGCCGGAATGCTCAGCATCCGGTCCGACCATGAAGCCGGAGACGTCCTGAATGAAGAGCAACGGCGTGCGGTGCCGGTTCATCGTCTCAATGAAGAACGCCACCTTGCGAGCGCTCTCTGTATACACGATGCCACCGAAATGAGGAGCACCGCCCCCGGCAGGCTTGAACATGCCACGGGCGTTGGCGATTACCCCGACCGGCAAACCGTCGACGAACCCCGTCCCGCAGATCATTTCGCCGGCGTGCTCGGGCTGGAACTCGTCGAGGGCTTCGCCGTCGAGAATGCACTCCATCACGTCGCGCATCGCATACGGCTGCCGGTGATCCTCCGGCAGGAGGTCGTAGAGCTCGTATGCCAAGCGACGTGGTGGTGTGGCCGTCCGCTTCGAGGGAGTGACCTCCTCGGGGAGTTCTTCCACCAGCTGGCGAAGTCGTGCGATACATGCTTGATCGTCCGGGACCATGTAGTGCGCAACACCACTGAGTTCGGTGTGCATCTTCGCGCCACCGAGTTCCTCGGCACCCACGGACTGGCCCGTCGCCCCTTTCACGAGGTTTGGGCCACCAAGCCCCATGAAGGACGTCCCCTCAACCATCAGGATGACGTCGGAAAGAGCGGGCAGGTATGCGCCACCGGCAATGCACGGCCCCATCACGGCGGCGAGCTGTGGGATCCTCAGGTACCGGCGCATGACCGAGTTGTAGTAGAAGATCCGCGCTGCACCATACTGACCAGGAAAGACGCCGCCCTGATACGGGAGGTTCACCCCGGCGGAATCCACCAGGTAGATGATCGGAATGCGGCAGCGCATCGCGACCTCCTGCGCCCGCAGGATCTTGGTGATGGTCTCGGGCCACCACGACCCGGCCTTCACGGTTGCGTCGTTGGCGACGACGACAACCTCACGTCCGTGCACACGTCCCACGGTCGTGACCACCCCGGCCCCCGGCGCCTGACCCTCATAAAGGTCGTGGGCGACAAGCATCCCGATCTCAACCGACGGCTCCCCATCATCCAGCAGAAGGTCGACCCGCTCGCGAGCAGTCAGCTTTCCTTGACCGTGCTGACGATCGATCCGCTTTTGACCGCCGCCGAGGCGCAACTCTTCCCGGAGCGTTTTCAGCTCCCTGGAAAGATCGTTGAGGCGGCCGGACGACACGCCGTCAGTTGGCATGGGTCGTGGCGAACCACTCGTTGACGTAGGCGATGGCATCAGACGTAGACGTACCGGGGCCGAACAGCCTGCCGACACCCCGCTTTTCAAGCTCGTCCACATCGTCTTCCGGGATGATCCCACCCCCGGTGAGAAGCATGTGATCCGCGCCAGCCTCATCCAGAAGGCCCTTTACCCGCGGAAAGAGGGTCATGTGCGCTCCCGAGAGGACCGACATGGCGACAACGTCGACGTCCTCCTGCACGGCGGCGTTCACGATCATCTCCGGGGTCTGATGTAATCCGGTGTACACGACTTCGAAACCGGCGTCTCGAAATGCGCTCGCGATGACTTTGGCTCCTCGATCGTGGCCGTCGAGTCCTGGCTTGGCGACCAGGACCCGGATCTTCCGTTCGTCAGACATATCAGAAATTGCGTTGGAATCGCGTGTCAGTCGGACAGCCGTTTGATCCTGTGTCCGAATCGTTGAAATCTAGAGGAAGCGCGGAGAAGCGTCGATTCACGAACGTCTGACCAGCCAGTCGGGCAGCTCTTCCAGATCCGCCACCGTCTCGGCCCGTTCGGTATGAAGCCCCAGCGGGTCCAGGAGGACGGCTTGCAGGCCAGCCGCTTTCGCCCCGACATAATCGACGGGGTACAGGTCGCCTACGTAGACACATGCTTCGGGTGGAAGGTCCAACGCGGAACAACCCGCCTCGAAGATCCTGGGGTCTGGCTTCTCCACCCCGACGAGCTCGGAGTCGATCACGAATTCGACGTGTTCCCGAACCCCTGCGACCTCGAGCGCATCTTCCATGCGGCCGTCGGCGTTGGAGATGACACCCACCCGGTATCCACCCTCGCCCAGCCGTCGGAACACCTCAGATGTATGGGGGAGTGAGAACGTCCAGAGGTGGTCGCTCCGGTGTTCATGACGGACCCGTTCGCCCACGGCTGCAGTCTGCTCTTCGTGAACCCCACAGGCGGCGAAGAGGGTCGTGAAGTACTGGCCCCAGAGCTCGGGCTCAGTTCCCTTGCTCCCCTCTTCGATGCGGTCGTGAAGGACCCGACGCGCGTTCAGCTCGGTGCGACGAAAGACGTCGACCTCGATCTCGATGCCTTCAGCCCGCAGGATGTCGACCATGCGCACAGGGTCGAGATATACAAGGGTGTTCCCGGCGTCGAACAGGACGGCGCGAATCAGAAGAACACCGGCTCCTTGTACGAGCCGAACACCTCTTCCATGGCGGCTCGGATCTCAAACAGTGTGCAGTACGCACGAGCGCAATCGAGGATGTACGGCACGACGTTTTCATCGGCACGGCACGCCTCGGTCAATGCCGCGAGTGTCGACGTCACCACCGTGTCATCTCGCTCGCTACGCATCTCGGCCATCTTCGCCACCTGACGCTGTTCTACCTCGGGATCGATCCTCAAGGTCTCGATCTCGATGTCGCCCGATCCCTCGGTGAAGTGGTTGACGCCCACGACCACGCGCTCCGCGGATTCGACCTCGCGTTGCTGGCGCATGGCAGAGTTCGCGATCTCTTGCTGAAACCATCCCTGCTCAATCCCGGGGACCACACCCCCCATCTCGTCGATTTCCTCGAACAGCGCGAGAGCGTCCCGCTCGATATCGTCGGTGAGCGCCTCGACATAGTGAGAACCAGCGAGGGGGTCGATGGTGTTTGCGACGCCTGATTCGTAGGCGAGAACCTGCTGCGTCCGCAGGGCGATACGGACCGATTTCTCGGTGGGGAGCGCCAGTGTCTCGTCCATCGAGTTCGTGTGGAGCGACTGCGTACCGCCGAGTGCCGCGGCCATCGCCTGGTACGCGACGCGAACGATGTTGTTCTCGGGCTGCTGCGCGACCAGCGTCACACCGGCCGTCTGGCAGTGCGTACGCAAGCGCCATGAGTCAGGGTTTCTCGCTCCGTACTTCTCTTTCATCCCACGCGCCCAGATGCGGCGAGCCGCTCTCAGCTTCGCGATCTCTTCGAAGAAGTCGTTGTGCACATCAAAAAAGAAGGAGAGACGTGGTGCGAACGAATCGACGTCCAACCCGCGGGCGATACCGCGCTCGACGTACTCGAACCCATTCCGCAGCGTAAACGCGAGTTCTTCCGCCGCCGTGGCGCCGGCCTCCCGAATGTGGTAGCCGGAAATCGAGATCGGGTTGTACTTGGGCGTGTGCTCGCTGCACCACTCGAACATGTCGACGATGCAGCGCAGTGCCGGCTCCGGAGGATAGATCCAGGCGTGCTGCGCCTGGTACTCCTTCAGGATGTCGTTCTGGACCGTCCCACGGAGAACACTGATGTCCACCCCCTGCCGTTCGGCAGCAGCGACGTAGAAGCAGAAGAGAATGATCGCCGGACCATTGATCGTCATCGAGACGGAGACCTGATCGAGGGGAATCCCCTCGAAGAGGCGTTCCATATCGGCGAGCGAGGAGATCGCGACCCCGCAGACGCCGACCTCACCCAGAGAACGATCATGGTCCGAGTCGTATCCCATGAGCGTCGGGAAGTCGAACGCGACGCTCAACCCGGTCTGGCCATGGGCGAGGAGGTACTTGTAGCGCTCATTGGTTTCTTCGGCCGTAGCGAAGCCGGCGAACTGGCGCATGGTCCAGAGGCGCGTACGGTACATCGTCGCGTACGGTCCTCGCGTAAACGGATACATACCGGGGTAGCCGACCGAGTCGTCGTCAGACGCATGGTCGAGCTCGGTATACAGAGGCTTCACCTCTCGCCCGGAGACCGTCGAGAAGAGTACATCGCGCCTGGCGATGCCGTCGTAGGACTCTTCCCACTCTGCGAGGCGCGCCTTCAACTCGGCGATCTGTTGATCCCGATCGTCCACGAGACCCTCGAGATCGGTCCTGCTGAGCACGTCTTTTTCGACTGTCGACATGGTGTGGCTCCGTGCGCGTCGTCCCCATCGACCGCTTCATGCGGTCATCACCTGCAGCCTTGAAGGTAGCCGGTAATTTCCTGCGCGCGGAGGGTTTTAGCGCAGCAACGCCCCGAGAATGGCCTCTGCCGCCGAATAGGGTGTTCCCTCACCATCGGCGATGTCGTCGACACCGCGGGCCAGGAGCGCGCGTGCATCGGCCGACGACCACGCGATCCGTCGCATCTCACGATTGACGACGTCGCGGATGCGGATCTCCGCACGGGCCCGTCGTCGTCGCTCGAGCTCCCCTCCCTGTTCGAGCCAGCTTCGATGCTCCTGAATCGTCTCCAGCAGCGTCTCCACACCGTCATTCGTCAGGGCATTCGTGGTCAGAACCGGCACCGACCACCCCTCCGGCTTTTCCGCGGAGGGGGACGTCGAGCGCTCCTTCTTCATCACCTGGCCCAGATCGACACCGTGGTGGGCCGGGATGTCCTTGAGCGCGCTTCCAGTCCGCAGGTGCAACGCCTGACGAAGCTCTTTCACGAGCCGGGGCGCACCGGGCCGGTCGGCTTTGTTGACGACGAAGATGTCGGCGATTTCCATCAGACCGGCCTTCATCGCCTGAATCGCGTCTCCCGACTCGGGTACGAGCACGACGACAACCGTATCAGCCGCAGCAGTTACCTCGAGCTCGGTCTGACCCACGCCGACGGTCTCGACGAGCACGCGATCGAAGCCGAAGGCGTCCATAAGGTCGACGACCTCCTTGGTCGTAGCCGCGAGCCCTCCCAGAGAGCCTCGGGTTGCCATCGACCGGATGAAGATCCCGGGATCCATAGAGATGTCATTCATGCGGATGCGATCACCCAACAGAGCTCCCCCCGAATACGGAGAGGTCGGGTCGACCGCCACGACACCGAGATGCTCCTCCAGCCTTCGATATTCCGTCGCGACCGCAGCGACCAGGCTCGACTTCCCTGCTCCCGGCGGACCCGTGAACCCGACACGCTTGGCCTGCGGCCCTGACGCCATCACGGTATGCAGGAGTTCCTGAAAACCGGCGCGCTCGTTCTCCACGACACTGATCGCTCGTGCGAGCCCCAGCACCCTTCCGTCTTTGAAGCGTTCGAGGAGCGCCTCATGCTCGGATGAGAGCGTAGACGGCGTCATCGGGCGTCGATCCCACGCGCGTGGCGCAGGGGATTCTCGAGCAGGTGCGTAGGGATGAAAAGCACGACGACAAACATGATGAGGGCCGCACCCAGGCCGGTGCCGAGTAGCCACCAGTTGCGCAGCGCGATGAACAGGATGGAGGTGATGACCGCCGTCACGGACGCAAAGATGCTCAGGAGCAGACGGCGCGCCTGAAGATGCAGAAAACGCTCCTGCGACTGAATGTCACGCGGATGAACACGGACCCTCAGCTCCTCTCGTTCCGCTCGCGTGACCAGATCGCGCAGGGAACGAACGACCTGCTGTGATTCGCCCATGAAGTTCTTGGCGATCTGGGCGGGCTGCTGGCCGGCACCCTTTGCGAGCTCTCCCCGGTTTTCCTGCACTACCTTGCGGATGAACGACAGCCCGTCGAAGCGCGCATCGTACCGGAAGGCGAGGCCTTCGATGAGCGCCGAGGTCCGAAAGAAGTAGACCAGCTCCTGTGGAAGGACCAGCGGCCACGTGTAGAACGTGTCCAGGAGCTGCGCGATTACGTCCTCCACGATCATCTGGTGGTTGGTCGTCTTCGCCCGCTCGACGATCCGCAGGATCTCGGTGGCCGCCTCACGAATCTCTCCGCGCGACACATCCGCGCTGATCATGCCGAGTCGGTACATCTCATTGATTACCCCATCGATGTCCTCTCGACCGAGCGCGAGAGCGATTCCCAGAATCGCTTCCCGGGTCCAGCGGGGCACTTCCAGAACCGAACCCCAGTCCAGAACCACCAGGGTGCCGTCATCCTGAACAAGGAGGTTGCCCGGGTGCGGGTCGGCGTGCATGAAGCCGTCGACCATCATCATGCGCATGTACGCCTTTGTAAGCGCATTCATCACCTGACGGAACGACAGACGACCCGAGGCAAAGTGGTCATGCAGGCGATCGATCTTGGTTCCCGCACAGTACTCCATCACCAGCACGCGCTTGGACGTAAACCCTTGAATCACCTCTGGCGCACGAACGCTCGATTCCGAGGCGAACACGGACTGGAAGCGCTCGATATTGGCAGCTTCCTGCTCGAAGTCCATCTCCGCCTTCACGCGCACGGAGAACTCCCGCACCACGTTTGTGAGCCCACGCACATGGTGATTCGGGAAAAGGATGTTCAGCCAGAAGAGCAGGCGAAACGAGACGGCGAGGTCGAGCGCGACCAGGCGTTCCACCCCCGGCCGCAGAACCTTCACCACGACCTCTCGTCCTTCTACCCGAGCCCGATGGACCTGCCCGAGACTCGCGGCCGCGAGTGGCTCGTCTTCGAAGTCGTCGAACAACTCACTGGTCGGTGCACCAAGCTCCCCCTCAATGACGCGTCGGACCGCCTCCGAGGGAACAGGGGGAACACGGTCCTGCAGTTTTCCGATTTCAGAGAGGTATGGCTCTGGGAGGATGTCGGCTCGAGCGCTGAGCAGCTGAGCGATCTTGATGAAGGCAGGGCCGAACTGCGCCAGGCGTGCCGACAGCAGAGATGCCCTCTTTTGATGGTGCTCGGGCGTGCGCCGCGCGGGGCGACCGAAGACCAGGAACGACCGACGATCACGAAGGAACGCAATCGCCAAGGGTGCGAAGCGCAGCAGGATGGAGAAGGTACGCGCCAGACGCTTCATGGGGTCAGCCGCCGAGGAGGAACTTCGAGGCGAGACCAAGGAGGAGGAAAAATCCGCACAGGTCCGTGAGCGTATGGACGAAAACCGAGGATGCTACCGACGGGTCTACCCCTATCCGGTCCAGAGTTGCCGGTACGAAGGCGCCGGCAAAGCCGGCCACGATCTGGTTACCCCACATTGCGAGCATCACCACGAGGCCAAGCCGAGGATTACCGTCCGGGATGAACAGCACAATCCCTGCGATCCCGAGTCCGAGTACCCCGCCGATGACGAGCCCGATGAGCAGCTCCTTCATCACGAAACCACGCGAACTTCCCGGTCCTTCCACAGTCAGACGGCGGATTGTGATCGCCAACGACTGCGTACCTGAGCTTCCCCCCATCGCGGCAATAATGGGTGCGAGGAAGGCCAGCGTGATGATCTGATCAATGACCTCTTCATAGATCAGGATCACGGACGCCGCAGCCGAGGCAGTCACCAGGTTGAGCGCGAGCCATGGAAGTCGCGTGCGTATCGACTCGGTCCAGGTGTGCCTGAGCTTTTCTTCGTCGCTGATACCGGCAAGACGGAGAATGTCTTCCGTCTGCTCCGCCTCGATCACGTCGATCACGTCATCGAAGGTGATCCGGCCCAGCAGCACCCCGCCCGGCGTCACGACGGCGATCGAGGCCATATTGTAGCGCCCGATGAGCCGGCCGATGTGCTCCTGATCCTCTTCAGGTCCCACGGTCGCTTCGGGCTCCTCGACCAGACCTTCTATGCGCTGGCTCGGATCCGCGATCACGAGGTCGTCAAGGCGGACGGTTCCCATGAGGCGCCGAGACTCGTCGACCACGAAGACGGTGTAGAAATCCTCTACTTCCCGCCCCTGAATCCGGACCTGATCCAGGGCCTGGGACGCGGTGAGCTTCGAGAGAACCGAGACGAAGTCCGTGGTCATGAGACCACCGGCCGACTCTTGGTCGTACTGCAGGAGGTCGATCAGCTCACCGGCCGTCTCGTCAGGAAGCTGTTGGAGAATCGCCCTCTGGTCGGAAGGATCGAGCTCACCGATCAAATCAGCGGCATCATCGTCCGCGAGCTCCTCGATGAGCTCCGCGCCCTTCTCGGGAGTCAGGCTCGAAAGCAGGTCGGCCCGATCCCTTCGGTCCGCGATTTCCACGAGCGCGTCAGACGCGACGTCCGCAGGCAGCGCGGAAAGCAGCGCGACCTGCGCCCACTCCCCGAGACCTTCGATCACGTCCGCGAGATCAGACGCGTGCAGGTCCTCAACGGATGCGCACGCCCCCACAAGATCGCCCGAGACGAGGAGGGTCTCGATGCGATCCCGTGCGGCTTCGTTTTCTGCGTGCGCGCTGGACATGACGACCCCACGAGAGCGTGGTAGAAAGCTCCGACGGGATCTCGTCGGGGCAGTGGAAGATCCCCGGGTGACGGAGTCGAGGCAACCCGACGGAAGCTCGGGTTCAGGCGGCGTCGAGTACCTCTGCCAAGAGTCGCTCCTGAAGGGAAAACATCGAGCTGTCCCAACGCTCCGGACCGTCAGGGTGGTCGTACCCGAGTACGTGCAGGGTTCCGTGGATCGCCAGGCGAAGGAGTTCTATCTCGATGGCCTCACCGTGCTCCGCCGACTGTCGCTCGGCCTGCGCGAACCCGATGTAGACATCACCGAGCACATCGCCCGGCCCACCCAGAGAAAACGCGATCACATCCGTGGGACGATCACGGTCGAGGTAGGTCGCATTCATCTTCTCAATTCCGCTGTCATCGAGGAGCGTTACAGACACCTCGGCCTGGCTCGCTCCCTCGTTCGACAGAGCGGCACGCACCCCCCGCTCGATCATCTCCACCACGGTGGGGGTCACGTCCTCCGCGTTTACGGTGATCACAACGCCGTCACGGGAAGGGTCAGGCATCGACCTCGGTCGTCTCCCCGGACTCCGGGGACTCGGCGACCTCGATCTCAGTCGCCTCAGCGGCAGGAGTCTCTGCGTCTGTGAGGTGGCGCGTCTCGGGGTATTCGATCCTGCGATGGACAACGCCCCCGAGGATCTTCACGAACTGCTCCTTCGCTCTCGAGACCTCACCGAGGGTGAGGGGCGCCTCGTCAAGCTGACCATCCGCGAGCTTACTTCCCACGACCATGTCGATGAGATCGCGAACACGCTCCGGCGTCGGATCACGCATCGCGCGGGCCGCCGACTCAACGGAATCAGCAAGCATGACCAGGGCGGTTTCCTTCGACTGTGGCTTTGGCCCCGGATAGGTAAAGCGGGCGGGGTCCACGTCGGGTCCCTCGTCTTCTCGTGCCTTCTCGTAAAAGAAACCGATTCTCTGCGTTCCGTGGTGCTCGAGAATGAACTGCAGCACCAGGTCAGGCACCTTCTCCTCTCTCGCGAGGCGGACGCCGTCCGTGACGTGTTCCCTGATGATTGAGGCGGACGTCTCGGGCTTCAGCTTGTCATGCGGGTTCCTGCCGCCGTGCTGGTTCTCCACGAAGTAGTGCGGCTTAAGCATCTTGCCGACGTCATGGTAGAGCACACCGACCCGACACAGCAGCCCATTTGCGCCGACCTCGTTCGCAGCCGCCTCGGCGAGGTTGGCAACATTGATGGTGTGGGCATAGGTACCGGGAGCGTCCAGAGACAGGCGTTTCAGGAGCGGACGGGTAGGATCTGCCCATTCGAGGAGGGTCTGATCCGTCGTGATTCCAGTGAAGAGCTCGAAAACCCAGAGGAAGCCCACCGCGAGCAGCGCGGACACGGTCGCGTTGCCGGTTACGGCGACAGCAGCACCGGCGATATCCACGAGAGGCCGTGCGGTCGCGAGCCCCTCGGCCAGGAGTACGAGACTCGCAGCTCCAGCGATGATCGCAATCGACACCCAGGTCTCGGACCTGCGACGTACGGCACGAACCGACATCGCGGCAGCGGCCCCGGCGACCATGACCATCAGGACCGTGCTGTAGTCGGAGAACGGGGCCAGCGTCCCGGTGATCGCCGCGAGCACGAGGACGAGCAGGAGGGACATGCGCGTATCCCACAGGACCGCTACTGGAAGCGCGACGAAAGGGATTGGGAGCCAGGCCGGCGCGAGCCCACTCTGGTGGATCACCAGACCAGCCGCAAAATACGTCGCGCTCAGAAGGGTCAGCAGGAGCAGCCAGCGGAAGTTGGCGTACACGTTCGGACGACTGAAGAAGACCAGCAGTCCGAAAATCGAGAGCAGCATGACTGTCAACAGCCCGGCACCGAGCATGGCGGCTATCACAGGGTCATCGGACTCGATCAGGCCGGCGTCTCTCAGCGCCCCCTCATACGCCTGTAGACGCTCCAGAGTCTCTGGCCCGATCGGGTCCGCCTCACGAACGATCGCCTCACCGCGCAGAACATCAGCTTTCGTAAGCGGAACCGAGTTGCGAGCCGCCTCCCGAGCCGCCTCGGTGGCGGCCACATTCGACGTGAGGCTGAACTCTAGGTGTGAGATCAGTACAAGCCGGAGAAGCTCCTGGGCGTCGGGTGTGGCTCCCGGCGGGAGATAGAGAACCGCCTGCGCATAGAAGTCACGCGACGTGATCACGTCAGCGAGCGGCCGTGTCCGTTCTACAACACCCCCATCCGTGATCGTGCGGACGTAGATGATGCCCGTCGTCACGGCGGACGCCTCGGCGGGGTCCGCCATGCCTCGGGGGATGATCTCCAGCGTAGCCGTGCGACTCGCAGTGCGCAGCGCGTTTCGCCGGTCTCCATCCAGCACGTAGGCCATCTGCGACGGTGACGCGCTGATCCGGGCCGACTCCAGGATTCGACTGACCTGCAGCGTGTCGCCTGCATCGACAGCCTGATCGATTCGGTCGAAAAAGAGTCCGAGGCTTACGGCCACCGAATCTCCGATGGACGGTCGCTCATCGAAGGTCCGAGGCACCGCCTCGGCCGCCTCCCGCCGATCGCCTTCCAGCTCGGCAGCCGTCTTGGGAACGGAAAACTGGACCTGCGCGATGACGTCCTCTGGGGCCACCATCCCCACATCGTACGGTGTGACGTTCATTCGCTCTTCCGGTGGGAAGAGCACCGTGATGAATACCGCCAGGCCGATCAGAAGCCCGGCACGCGCCCCGTGGTGAGAGAACTGCTCAGCCGGTTTGGCTCCTGGCTCACCGGACAGGTTCTGCAGAACAGACCCTGACCGCCGCTCATCAGCACGGCGACTCACTCGGCTTCCTCGTCTCCACTACGCTCGTAAGCTTCGATAATGTCCTTCACGAGTCGGTGGCGAATGACGTCCTTACCGTCCAGATAGATGACCGAGATTCCGTCGATCGTACCCAGAATCTCCTCCACCTCGAGCAAGCCGGAATCGGACTTGTTTGGAAGGTCGATCTGCGTCTTGTCGCCGGTAATGACCACACGAGAGTTCAGGCCCAGACGCGTCAGGAACATCTTCATCTGAGCGCGGGTCGCATTCTGGGCCTCATCGAGAATCACGAACGCGTCCGAGAGCGTGCGTCCGCGCATGTACGCGAGCGGCGCGATTTCAATGGTAGAGTCCTCGAGTGCGCGACTCACGCGCTCATGCGGCATCATGTCTTCGAGCGCGTCATAGAGCGGCCTCAGGTACGGATCGACCTTTTCTTGCAGGTCACCGGGCAAAAACCCGAGATTCTCCCCTGCCTCCACCGCAGGGCGAGCGAGAATGATCCGCTTCACACGCTTCTTGTAGAGTGAGTCGACCGCGGCGGCTACGGCCAGGTACGTCTTGCCGGTTCCGGCTGGCCCGATGCCGATGACGACGTCGTTCCCCTGGATGGCCCGGATGTACGTGCGCTGACCGTCGGACTTCGGAACAATCACCCGCCGGGACCCAGGGAGTGCAATGCGGACCTCATCGTCCGGATGTACGATCCCGTCCGCCCCCATCGCATCGACGCCATCGGCGAAGCGTGCGATATCCGGCGTGTCGAAGGGCGCACGTAGACGGGCAAGCTCGATCATGTGCTGGACCACAGGTACGGCACGCTCGACTGCCTCGAGTGGTCCCTTGAGCAAGAGGTGATTCCCTCTGAGGACGACCCGCATCGAGAAAAGGCGACCCAGTTCATGCATGTTGCGGTCGTTGACACCGGCCAACATGAGAGGATCGGCCCCCTCGGTATCCAGCCTGTGCTCTACCATCGTGTTGGTTTCCGCCACACGCACTCCTGGAGACGACCTACGCGTCCGGTTCGTCCTGCTTCTGCGAGTCCTGTGCCTTCAGCTGTAATCCAAGTTCGTCCAGTGCAGATCCACCTGCCGGAGCCGGCGCCCCTTCAAAGAGTGCTCTCGCCGCCGTCGTCTTCGGGAACGCTACCGTATCCCTCAGACTCGGAGAATCCGTGAACCGCTGAACGATACGGTCCATCCCCAGGGCGATGCCACCATGGGGTGGAGCGCCGGCCGACAGCGCATTGAGGAGGAACCCGAACTGCTCCTCGATCTCGTCTTCATGGAGCCCGAGCACACGGAGGATGCGACGCTGTAGCTCCGGCTCGTGAATACGAATGCTGCCCGAGCCGAACTCGGTTCCATTGTAGACCAGATCGTAGGCGGTTCCGCGGACCGAGGCGGGGTCCGCTTCGAGGTCGTCTATGTCGTCCTGATGCGGCATGACGAACGGATGGTGGCTCGCGGCGAGCATCCCGTCCTCTTCGTCAAAGACCGGGAAGTCCGTCACCCAGACCCATGCGTGCTCACGGACC